>Ga0070731_10000414_pt1 | contig 59173 bp, 50 predicted proteins | sample Coa_R1_2_FD_66448 | JGI IMG/M metagenome (GOLD analysis project Ga0070731, IMG submission 66448) | Surface soil microbial communities from Centralia Pennsylvania, which are recovering from an underground coalmine fire - Coalmine... | ecosystem: Environmental > Terrestrial > Soil > Unclassified ... | reverse complement strand
AACAAACGATAACGCAGCTGGAGCCGGGGCTCCGCAGGGAGTAATGGGACATGCGCTCATTTTTCGGCTGTTTCACGGTTGTACTTGTGTAGATACCAATGCCGGCGGGGTGGGCCACCCGTCAACCCTCCACTCCCCACTCTCACACTTGCGCTTTTCCCTTCGCCAAAATCTCCTGCAATTTGATGCTCGTCCGCGCGTCCTGCGTTTCATTCAGGCGCTGGCGGTGCCCGGCCAGCAGGTCGCTGCGCGTGATCATTCCGATCACTTTGCTCGCTTCGCCGCGCACGATCACCGGCAGGCGGCCGACGTTGTGGTTGAGCATGTGATCGGCCGCCGCGCGGAGCGTGCAGTCGGAATACACGACCACCGGCGGGCGGCGAATGAGGTCCTCGACGCGCTGCGTTGGGGCGGCGTTTCCAAGCAGGTCGCGGCGCGTCACCACTCCGACGAGATGGCCCTTTTCGTTGAGCACGGGGAAGCCCTGATGCGTGACGCCCTTCGCGCCGGAGGCCAGCCACGCGCGTACCGTTTCGAGCGTGTCGCGCGCGCGCAGGCTCACAAGCTCCTTCGAGGCCATTTCGCAAACCAGAATCTGGTCGAGAAAATCCGGTTGGTATTCCGTCGGCACGCGCACGCCGCGGCGCGCGATTTTCTCGGTCATGATCGATTGCTTCATCAAAAAACATGAGACCAGAAACGACATCGCGCAGCCGGCCAGCAGCGGCAGCAGGCCCATGGTTTGGTGCGTGGTCTCGAACGCGAACACAATCGAGGCCAGCCACGCGCGCGATGCGCCGGCAAACAGCGCCGCCATTCCGACGAGCGCCGCGGTTTTTAGATCGACGCCGGATTGCGGGAAAAGATGCAGCGCCAGCACGCCCAACAATGCGCCGGCGCCGCTGCCAATCGTGAGCAGCGGAGCGAGCGTCCCGCCGGAGGTGCCGCTGCCGAGAGAAACCGCCCACGAAACGAATTTCAGCGCGCAGAGCATCAGAATCGCGCCGGGTGCGAGCTTGTTTGAAATGAGATCGACGATGTTGTTGTAGCCGACGCCGAGCGTGTTCGGTTCGATCCAGCCGATCAGTCCGACAGCGAGGCCGCCGAGCGCGGGCCACCACATCCAATGAATCGGCAGATGTTCGAACGCGTCTTCGATGCCGTAGATCGCGCGCGTGACGCCGACCGAAACGACGCCCATGATCGCGCCGAGAGCGGCGTAGGCCGCCAGCGCGCCCCCGCCCACCGGGCCGACATCGGGCATCGCAAAAACAGCTTCGGAACCGTCGAAGCCGATGCGAATTCCCGCGGCAGTCACGCAGGCCAGGGCGACGGGGATCACCGAGCGCGGGCGGTACTCGAAGAGCAGCAGTTCAATCGCCAGAATCAGGGCGGATACGGGGCAGCCGAACGTCGCCGCCATGCCCGCGGCGGCGCCAGCGGCGAGCAGAACTTTGCGTTCCATCGCGGTCGTGCGCAGAAGTTGGCCGATCAGCGAACCGAGCGCGCCGCCGGTCGCGATGATCGGCCCTTCCGCGCCGAACGGCCCGCCGGTGCCGATCGAAATAGCGGCGGAAATCGGCTTCAAAAAAGTCACGCGCGCGGGAATGCGGCTTTGGTTCGTCAATACTTGCTCCATCGCTTCCGGAATACCGTGGCCGCGAATCGCTTTGGATCCAAAGCGCGCCATTAAACCGACGATGATGCCGCCGATCACCGGAATCGCGATGACCCACGCGCCAAGGTGATTCTGCGCGGGCGACGCCGCTTGCATGGACGCGCGCCCGAAGAAGCTCACGTTCGTGAAAAACGCGATCAGATGCATTAACACTTCCGCGGTCAGCGCCGCCAGCGCCGCAATGGCGATTGCGAGCGCGGAAATCATCAGCACGCGCGAGTCCACGAGCGTCGAATGTGGCGGCACGTGCGCGGACTGCAGCGTATCTCCCATCGATGTTGCGACGGGCAGGCCTTCGGTGGTGGATGACGCCTGCAATGGATCGTGATCGGCCATGACGTTCGAATGCCCTCTCAAGAGTCTGTTCACTTCTTTGAGCGGCGTGCGATGCCGCTTTCAAAAAACAATTCCGCCGGTTCGCCGGCAAAACCCGCGCGCTCGACCAACTCGCTCATTAATCGCGCCAGCGTGCCGCGCTGCGATGCGCTCATCGAGTCGAGCGCCTTGATTAAGCTCACTTGCGCCAGATCGGGCCGACTTCCAGCCGCGCGAATGCCTTTGGCGGTCAACTCCAATTCCAACCGCCGCGCGTCGCGCGTGGATTGCTTGCGCCGCACGAGGCCGCGCTCGACCAATCGCTGCACCACAACCGAAACCGAGCTTTGATGCGTCAGCGTGCGCGCGGCAATTTCGTTGATCGAGATGCCGTGCTCGCCGGAAAGTTTTTGCAGCACAAAGAGCTGCGCGCCCGACAGGCCAGCTTCCTTTTCCGCGGCGCGCGAAGCCAGGCGCAGCGCGCGTACGATGCGCCGGATGGCGTCCAGGACTGTGCGCGAATCGGATGAATCCGCGGCTCTCTTTTTCTTCTCCATCAAAATATATGGGACCCCATGCATTTCATGATTCTTATAACGCGAAATGCACAAGAGTCAAGAATTTGATGCGAATGTTCTCTGGATCAAAGCGCCGCCAGCGCTTCGCACAATTTCGCGGAACTCACCGGCTTCACCAGCACCGGCCGCGACGCCCCCTTTATTAGGCCGCGAGCATCGGACGACAGCGCATCGCCGGTAACAAAGATGACTTTGTGCTGCAATTCCGGCGCAAGGCGCTTGAACGTCTCCGGCCCGCTGAGGTCCTTCATGCGCACGTCCAGCAGCACGGCGTCGAAATTGCGCTCGGTCAGCGCGATCGCATCTTTGCCCGATTTGCAGACTTCCGCCGTGCCGCCCATGTCGCGGATCATCAGCGCCAGAATGTCGCGCACGATTGGGTCGTCGTCGATCACCAGCACGCGCTTGCCAATCAGCGTGCGCGAAAGACCGGATGGCGGGCGGAACGATACTTTCGCCGAGCCTTTGTGCGCGGGCAGTTCAATGATAAATTCCACGCCTCCGCCCGCGACATTCTTCACGCTCACCGCGCCGCCGGCCATTTCAGCAAGCTTGCGGACTTGGCGCAGCCCAATCCCGTGGCCGACGCCAGATGGTTTCGAGGTCATGCCCGAATCGAAAATATGCGTGCGAATCTCGTCGGGAATCGGCGGCCCGCTGTTCCAGATTTTGATCTGAACATTTTTTCCGGCCAGTTTCGCGTCTATGCGCAGCGCCGGATTCGGCAACCCGCGCAACGCCTCCACGGCATTCTTGGTGATGTTCAACAGCATCAGTTCCAAGAAACCGGTCGCCAGCGCGACGGGCGGAAGGTCTTTCGCCACTGTGTAATTGAGCGCAACGCCTTGTCCGAAATCGGATTTCAAAAGATTCGCCGCGGTTTCAACGGCCTCGGCCACATCGCCTAGCGCGGATTGACCGGGCTTGGATGCGTTCATGAACATCAGCATCAAATCGGCGGCGAACTGCGCCTGCTCGCAGATCTTGCTCAAGCGCGCTTTCGACTGCTCGTTCGGCGCTTTGCGCCGCTCCATTTCCGCAAGCCCCCACACGCTCTGCATGAGGTTGCGGATTTCGTGCGCCAGCGCGGGAAGGACGCCGAGGCTTTCGGCATCATCGGCGAAATTTTCATTTGGCATTGCGCCACGAAACTAACTACTTAGTATAGGAAGTCAATTCCAAAGCGCTTTCCGGAGCCGCGCACGCCAGTAAGCGGCAACTGCCGACCGCTTTTTGACGTGCGCGGCTCTGGAATCGCGGGCGCTTATTGGGGTATTCAGTAGCGTGGAAAATCTCCTCAGCAACACGGATAGTCTTGTCGCGTTTCGGAATAGCCGGGGCACGCCGGGCCGCGGCACGCTTTTGCATCTGACTCGAAACGTCGCCGTGTTTGAGGTTTACAATCCATATTCCATTGTTCAGATGAGCGAAGTGCTGCGCGATTTTAAGATCGTGCGCGGCGAACAAACCATTTACGAAGGCCGCGCCGTGGTCAGCAATCTCGTCGCCACCGGCCTGATGCTGATCGTCTCCGTCACGCCCGTCGATCCGTGGACCGATCTGTCTGGGCTGGAGCCGGGCAAAGGCCTGCGCGAAGAAGTTTCGCAATTCGTCAAAGGTTGGGACTCCGCCAATCATCTGCGCCCAAGTTACCAGCTTGCCGTCAGCAACTTGCGCAGTTTCCTGGGCGATCTCGCGCGCTGGCTCGATCAGGTGCAGCTTTTCTCCACTGACGAAAATCCAAACGAAACCCGGATTCGCGATTACCTGAGGGAAGTCGAGCATCCGCTCACGCCGAAGATCACGGAGTTGTTCTCCAATTTCGAAAACGAAGCAAAGCAAGTGGCGCCAGAAGAATCGATCATTCATCGCGCTTTCTGCCGGCGCGAATTGCACCCGCTGACGTTGTGCTCACCGTTTGTCCATCGCTCATTCACCAAACCGCTCGGTTACGCGGGCGATTACCAGATGGTAAACATGATGCTGGAAGTGCCGCTCGAAGGCCCCAGCTTGTACGCGAAGATCGTCAACCATTGGTGCCTGCGCCAGGGCGCGCCCGCCGCGCACCGCAACCGTATCGACATTCTCGTCGAGCACCTGACCAACGAAGCGAAGCGCATGAAGCAACTGCGGCGGCGTCTGCGCATCATGAACGTCGGCTGCGGGCCGGCGGTGGAAGTCCAGCGCTTCATCCGCGAATCGGAATTCGCCGAAGACTGCGACTTCACGCTGATGGACTTCAACGACGAGACGATCGCTTACGCCAACGACTGTATCAAAGCGGCGATGCGCATGAGCGGACGGCATGTGAACATAAATTTTGTGCACAAATCCGTGGACGAGTTGCTCAAGGAAGTTGCCGGCCTGCGCGGCGGGCAGGAACACAACCTCTACGACATGGTCTATTGCGCGGGCCTCTTCGATTACCTTTCAGACCGCACGTGCAAGCGCCTGATGCAGCATTTTGTCAATTGGGCATCACCGGGCGGGCTGGTGGTTTCGACCAATGTCCACGCCTGCAATCCCGTGCGCTTTTTCATGGAACACATCATGGAATGGCACCTGATTTACCGCGACGAAGCGCGCATGCACGCGCTGGTCGGCAACACCGGCAAAGTGCGCGTCGATTCGACCAACATCAACGTTTTCCTCGAAATCCGCAAAGAAGGCTCGCTCTCGGCGATCACGCGCCCGCCCTCGTCCATCATCGGAGGGTTGTAACGCCGTGGCCGAACCCTCCGACCCCACCTTCCTTCAGCGCGCTTACGACGACGAAGACCGCCAAGTGCGCCTGCGCTATTTGAAGGTGAGTTGTCTGCTTGTGGTTGGATTGACGGCGTCGGGCATTCCCTTGGACCACATCGTTTATTCAGGCGATGCTCCGCACATTTTCAAAATCCGTCTTGCTTGCATCGCCATCGCGATCTTGTTGTTTGCGTTGTGCTACCTCGCAAGCGCAGTTCGCTTTATTCGTCCGCTCGGATTGACCTGGGCGCTTATGACGCAGGCATCGATTTGCACGATGATCTATGTCGTGGACGATGGTCCTCAATCGACCTATTACGCGGGTTTGAATCTCGTCATATTGGGAATCTCGATTTTTCTGCCATGGACTTTTGTCGAAACACTTTCGATCTGCATCGCCACGGTGGTCATGTTTCTTTTAACATGCTTGGTCTACCAGCACACAAGGCGCGATATCCCTTTCACCGATCCGAAAGTGTACAGCAGCATTTCGTTCTTATTTTTCACCAGCGCGATCTGCGCCACGGCCAGTTACTTTACGTCGCGCCAGCGGCTCGAAACTTTTCGCCTGCGCCACGAACTCGATATCCGCAACCGCGAACTGCTCGAGCTCGACAAGCTCAAAACCAATTTCTTCTCCAACATCAGCCACGAATTGCGTACGCCGTTGACGCTGATGATCTCGCCGCTCGACGAAATGATCCGGCAGGACAATCTTCCCGAGAACGTGCGCCAGCAGCTCTCGATGGTCCAGCAAAATTCGCTGCGCCTGCTCAAGCTCATCAACGACCTGCTCGAACTCGTGCGCCTCGAAGACGCGCGCGCATCCGGCGCGAACGGCTCGGGGCACGGCAAATTCAGCAAAGAGATTGTCGATCTCTCCACATTCCTGCCGGGCCTCGTCGATTCGGTGCGCCATCTGGCGATGAAGAAGGGCCTCAAAGTTTACACGGACGAAGGCAAACCCCACCTCGCCATCGCCGCGGATCCCACCCGCCTCGAAACGGTCGTGCTGAATCTGCTCATGAACGCCGTGAAATTCACGCCCTCCGGCGGAAAAATCACTACGCATTGGAAAGCTGAGGGCACCAACGCCGTCATTGAAATCGAAGACACGGGCATCGGCATCGCAGAGAAAGATTTGCCGCTGCTGTTCAAGCGCTTCAGCCAGGTCGATAGCTCGACCACGCGCCCGCACCAGGGCACCGGCATCGGTCTGGCGCTGGCGAAGCAGTTGGTGATTGAGCACGGCGGCGAGTTGGACGTCCGTAGCGCGCCGGGAAAAGGCAGCACGTTTTTCATGCGCATACCGCTGGCCGAGCCGAGCACGCAAGACGAGCCGCGACCGCAAGGGAGTGGCTTTACTGCAACCAATGGCGTCAATGGCGCCCAGGGACACTCGGCGGACTTGCCGCCTGCCGACGCCGTCGAAAAAGACGAACTCATCGCCGACATGCGCCGCCGCGCCAACCGTGTCCTCGCCGACGATTTTCATCCGATCCCGACTTCAGTCATTGGGCAGGGCGACACGACGGTCCTCGTCGTCGATGATGAACCGGCGATTCGAAAGTATGTCTCGGAGTTTCTCGCGCGCGATTATCGCGTGATTCAAGCCGCGACCGGAACGAAGGGTCTCGAAGCGGCGCGGCAGCACAGGCCCGACTTGGTCGTGCTCGATCTGATGCTGCCGGAGATGGATGGCCTGACAGTTTGCGGGCACATCAAGCGTGACGCGGCCACAAAGGATATTCGCGTCATTCTGCTCACCGCGCGCAGCGATGAAAAGGCGCGGCTCGACGCGCTCGACAAAGGCGCCGACGACTTTCTCCTCAAGCCGTTCAGCACCCGCGAACTCAAAACGCGCGTCGCCAATTTGATCCGCTCCGCGAAACTCGAAGGCGAAGTGCGCCAGCGGAACATTGCATTGAACGAGGCGCTGAAAAAATTGCAGGAGACGCAGGCGCAGTTGATTCAAAGCGAAAAAATGAACGCGCTCGGCGCGCTCGCCGGCGGCCTGCTGCACGAGATCAACAACCCGCTCAACATCGGCATGACCGCAGCCGAAGTCGGCAGCCAGTTCGTGCCCGAAAACGACGAGATGCTGCTCGACGCGATGAAGACGATCAAAGACAGCATGGTGCGCATCCGCGACATCATTGTGGAATTGCGCCAGTTCGCGACGCCCAAATCCGCGGACGCGCTCGACGAATTCAGCGTCGCCGACGCGGTGGACATTGCGCTGCGATTCACGTCGAAAGAAGTCGCCGGCATCAAAATCGAACGCGAAGGCCTTAATGCACGTGTGCGCGCGTCAAAAACGCTTACTACACAGGTGCTTGTAAATTTAATTTCGAACGCCGCAAAAGCCTTGCATCCTCTGGCAGGACGGGAAAAGTGCATTAAACTGTCTGCTGCAAAAAAGGGCGCGCGTGTGCACATCAGCGTGTGGGACAACGGCTCGGGCATGACGCCCGAAGTCCTCAAACAGATTTTCGACCCATTTTTTACCACGCGCGAACCTGGACAAGGGACGGGTTTGGGCCTCAGCGTGTGTCATACTATTGTGAAGAAGCACAATGGCGAGATTTCGGCACGAAGTGAAGCAGGACAATGGAGCGAATTGGCGTTCGATTTGCCGACAGCGGAGTGAGCATTCGACTTTTGGAGTCAGACTATGACCGTTCCGAACAGCAAGGCCTACACGATCCTGTACGTTGACGACGAGCTGCAGGCGCTCAAATGGTTTTCGAAAGCCTTCGAGAACGACTTCACCATCCTGACGGCCTCCAGCGTGGACGAAGCGCTGCTGTTGGCCGACGACAAGCAGAACGACATCGCCATCCTGATCACCGATCAACGCATGCCCGAAAAGACTGGCGTCGATCTGCTCACGATCATGCGCCAAAAACACCCGCGCACGATCCGCATGTTGACGACGGCCTACACCGACATGAATTCCGCAATCGACGCAATCAACACCGGCGCGATTTATCGCTACGTGGTCAAGCCGTGGAATCTCAAAGAACTGCGCGGGATTTTGCATCAGGCGCTCGATCTTTTCTTGTTGCAGCGCGAACGCGACATGCTCATCCGCGAAAAACTGAGCGTCCTGCAGCGCATCATCATCGCCGACCGCGTGCAAAGCCTCGCGGTTTTCGCCACGGGTCTGGCGCACCACATTCGCAATTCGATGACGGCGCTCCAATATTTTCTGGATCTTACGCCCTCGCGCATCCGCGAGGAAGTCTCGAACGAATCGCTCAAGCATCCCGAATTCTGGGGCGACATCTGGTCGATGGCGTTGCAGCAAAGCCAGCGCATTTTGAACATCGTCAAGACCGTCGCGGAAAACGTGGTTCAGCCCGCCGATTCGTTCGACGCCGTCGCGCCGCTCGACGAACTATTGCGCCAAGCCGCGGCCAAGGAACAGATCAAAGACGTGAAACTCGACATCGCCAAGGATCTCCAGGAACTGCATGTGCATCAAGCCATGTCGCTGCAGCTATTTGAAATCCTGCTGCGGCGCGTACAATCCACCGGCGCTTGCGCTGTAACGGCCACTTCTTTGCCTGACGTGTGGGGCACGCCTGGCGTCAAAATTCAAATCAGCGGCGCCGGCCCCGGTTGGGATGCCGAAAAACTCGTGGGCCTCTTCACGCCGTTCTGCCAGATCGACGGCAACCCGCAGGACCTAGGCCTCGATCTGCTCTCCGCGTTTTTCATCTGCCACCATCACGGTGGCGACTTGGATGTACAAAGAGCGCCAGCACCGCCCGGTTTCTCGCTGCAACTGCCCTACGATCCGCGCCAGGCCAAACGACCGACGCTCGAAAACGATTGTCTCGCAAAAGTCTTCACCCGCTTCAGCGTGCAGGAAGCGTAACGGCAAATTCAAGATTCGAGATTCAAGATTCATGGTTTTTCGCGTTGGAGTCTTGAATAATCTTTAATCTTGAATTTTTGAGTCTTGAATTTTGAATTTTGAATTATGCCGTCAACCGATTTACGTTTAATCCTGCATCAAATCGGCAACCTTGCGCAGCCGATTGCGTATCACGTCGAAAAACTCGCTGAAATCCGCAGCGACGATCCGACCTTTAACGCCGCGATGAAAGCGCTGCCCGAACGCATGGCCGTGTTCAATCGCACGATCGACCGCCTGCGCATCCTCGCCAAGCCTGTTGAATTGGAACTCGGGCGCGTTGATTTATGCGCGCTCCTGAAATCGGTGTGGAACGACGTGTCGAACGAGAAGCCGTTCAAAAGTATTAAAGTGAAATGGAATTTCGGAGCGCCGGCTTCCAGCCGGCTGGAAGCCGGCGCTCCAGTGCAAGGCGATTCCTACTGGCTGCATCTCGCGTTGCGTGAATTATTGCTAAATGCCGCGGAAGCCGCCGCACAATCCGCGTCGCCGGCAGTTGAAATCCAAGTGAGTGCGAAAGACAAAAATTGGCGCATTGAAATCAACGATTCCGGCCCCGGCCTTCCCGCCGAAGCCGCGCTCGGCGCGCTTTTTTTCACCGCGAAAGCCGACACCGCCGCGGGCCTGGGCCTGCCCATCGCGCGCCATATTCTCGACGCACACGGCGGCACACTCCTATTCGAGCCGCACGGTCTCGGTGCCGCCAAAGTCCGCGCGAAATCCGCCGCTGTCGCTGTCGCCGGGGATCGGTGTCACGTCGCCGTTCTCCTTCCGCAAGCCTAGCCGCATGCCCGCTGCTTGCAGCCGCTTGCGCAGCGTGTTGCGGTGCATGCCCAGCACCTGCGCGGCCTTCGACTGGTTTCCGTCGTATATCTGCAGGACGCGCCGAATCTCCGCCATCTCCTGGCGTTCCAGCGGCGACATTTGCGCCTGCGATGGATTCGGTTCCGGCAAGCGGAACGCGCTGGGCAAGTCCTTTGCGGTGATGATTTCCTGATGTGGATCGGCCAGCATCATCGCCGTTTCCAAAACGTTGCGCAACTCGCGCACGTTTCCGGGCCAAGTGTGCTCCTGCATCATCGCCACTGCATCGGGCGCCAGTTGCATGAAGCGGCGCCCCATCTGCCGGCAGTGGCGCTGCAATAAATCCTGCGCGATCAGCGGAATGTCTTCCAGATGCGCGCGCAGTGGCGGCATGCTCACCGTCGTCACGCTCACGCGGTAATACAAGTCCTCGCGGAAATTTCCCGCGCGCACTTGCTCGTACAAATCTTTGTTCGTGGCCAGCACGAAACGCGCGCTGCATTGCAATTCGCGCGTGTCGCCGACTGGCTTGAAGCGGCGGTATTCCATCACGCGCAGCAGCACGCGCTGCTGCATCATCGGCATTTCGCCGATCTCGTCGAGAAACAGCGTGCCGTTTCCGGCCAGTTCGAAAAACCCCTTCGCGCTTTCCTGCGCGCCGGTAAACGCGCCGCGCCGGTGCCCGAAAAAAACCGATTCCGCCAAATGTTCAGGCACCGCCGCCATGTTCTCCGCGACGAACGGCCGGTTGCGCCGGCTGCTCATGTGATGCAGCGCGCGCGCGGCGAGTTCCTTGCCCGTCCCGCTTTCGCCGGTGAGCAGCACCGTCGTCTCGCCTTCGGCCAATTGCCGCAGCATCTGCCGGACTTTGCGCATCACCGGCGATTCGCCGATCAGTGTGCCGAACCCCGCCTGCTCTTCCAATTCGTGCAAAAGCCGCTCGCGCGAATCGCGCAGTTCCTGCAATTCCAACGCTCGCGAAATGCGGTTGCGCAGTTCCGCGCGAATGAACGGCTTTGAAATGAAATCGAACGCGCCCGATTTGATGCTCTCCACAATCACCGTCGCATCGCGCGTGGAACTGACAATGATCACTTCCGCATCCGGCACTTCTTCGCGGATGCGCTTGAGCAGATTCGAGTCGTCAGAATCGGGAAACTTTAAATCGAGCAGCACCAGCTTTGGCCGGTCCTGCACGACCGTGCGCCATGTTTGAGCGGCCGTCGTTGCCGACAGAACATTATCGGCTAGTCCGGAGACGGCGTCCCTGAGCGTTTCCAGCACGTGTTCGTCGTCGTCGGCGATGAGCACGGTGCGCGATGACATAGACATAACTCCCCCGTCGATAAATCTTTCTAAAAAAGACTAGTTCAATATACCCCATGTATCGGCGATTGCAAGTTTTCTTGCACAAAATAAGTGCAAAACGCTTGTTTTATGGGCCTGCACAATCTGTAGATTACCACAATTATCGTATTGACATCATCTTACGATTTAATACACTGAGCACAACGATTGCACAGAATCAATGACAGATTTATCGTGCATCGGGGGGAAGTTTATGACAGTTCAAATGAGCGACGCGCCAACATTGCCGCGCGTGCTGGTTGTTGATGACGAAGAAATCGATCGCGAAATTATTGTGTCACTGCTCGAATCCGAATCGGTTTCCATCGTGCAGGCAAGCAACGGCGAAGCGGCGTTGAAGATCGTTCAAAACGAAAAGCTCGATCTGGTCCTGCTGGATATCGTGATGCCGGGCATCGACGGCTTCGAAGTGTGCCGGACCATCAAACACGATCTCGGCCTAAGCGGGCTGCCCGTGATCATCGTCACCTCGATGGAAGACAGCGCCTCGCGTTCGCGCGCGCTCGCCGCCGGATGCGACGATTTTCTCACCAAGCCCTTCGACCCCTGCGAATTCACCGCGCGCGTGCGCAACATGCTCAGCATCAAAGCGTGGCACAACGAACGCGCCCATCGCAAGGAACGCCTGCGCGAGGAACTTGAACGCACGCGCGAACAACTGCTGCAAGTGGACCGCCTTGCCACGCTCGGCACGCTCGTCGCCGGCGTCGGCCACGAATTGAGCAACATGCTCTCCGCGCTGAGCATGACCGTCGATACCATCGCGATGAACACCGACCGCCATCTCCCCGCGCGGCAAGTGGACCTCGACCGCCTGCGCTCCGTCGCCGATCATCTCGGCACGCACGCGCGTTACCTGCTCAACTATGGCCGCCCCGCGCCGGAAGTCCGTGAAAGAATCGACTTCCGCGACGTGATCCGCACCACGCTCGAAATGCTGAAAATGTCCGGCCGCATCAAGCTCGCCACGGTCGAAACGGAACTTCCCGAAACGCCGGTGATGGTGCGCGTTTCGCGCACAAACCTCGAACAAATTCTGGTCAACTTGATTGTCAACGCCGACGATGCCACGCGCCAAACGTCCGCTGCAGCGCCGCTGATCCGCATCACGCTCAGCGAATCCGGCCCCCGCGCCCTGCTACGCATCGAAGACAACGGCTGCGGCATCCCCGCCGACAAACTGCGCACCGTCTTTCAGCCCTATTACACAACCAAGCCGCCCGGCAAAGGCACCGGCCTGGGCATGGCCGTCGTCGAACGCATCGTCGAATCCTACGGCGGCAAAATCACCCTCACCAGCGAAGTCGGTCGCGGCACTACTTTGTCCTTCGATTTGCCGCTCGTGAAATCAAAGACGGCGCTTCTGGTGTGAACTCAATTCCCGCCACGAAGCGCAGCGCGGCCAGTGTCCTCAATCCAATTGTTGAATGTTGAAGGTTAAACGTTGAATGTTTTTTTGTGCATCGGTTCCGACAACATTGAACATTCAACGTTTAACATTCAACAAGAATCCCCGCCTATTGCACTCCCGTCTGTTATACTCACAGGGCGTCGTTCGCATCGCGCTCTCACGGAAATTCCGGAATGGCCGTCGTCATGAGTTGTCAGTCGCTCTCCAAAACCTTCGGGGCGCGCGTACTGTTTGATAATCTGACGTTCGGGCTGGACGACGGCGAACGCATGGGCCTGATCGGTCCCAATGGTTCCGGCAAATCCACGCTGCTGAAAATTCTCGCCGGCGTAGACGCGCCCGATTCCGGCAACATCGTCGCAAAACGCAATCTGCGCATCGGCTACGTGCCGCAGGAAGATGTTTTCGATTTAGACGCGACCGCCGAGCGCGTGCTGGTGGAGGCAGCGCAGGCCGAGCATCTCGACGAACGCGAGCAAGCCAGCCGCGTCAACACCGTGATTGGCCGCGTGGGCTTGACTGAAGAACGCCGCGCGCAGCGCATCGCCGCCATGTCCGGCGGCTGGCGCAAGCGACTCTCCATCGCGCGGCAGTTGGTGCGCAATCCCGAATTGCTGCTGATGGACGAACCCACCAATCATCTGGACCTCGACGGCATCGTCTGGCTCGAAAAGCTGCTTGCCAACGCGCCGTTCGCGGCGTTGATCGTCAGCCACGACCGCTTCTTTTTGGAGAATGCGACGAACCGCATCTTCGAACTCAACCGCGCCTACCCCGATGGCTTTTTCAGCAGCCGCGGCGGCTACGCGGATTTTGTCGAAAGCCGCGAAGAATTCCTAAGCGGGCAGTTGAAAACGCAGCGCGCGCTGGAAAGCCAGGTGCGCCGCGAAGCCGAGTGGCTCAAGCGCGGCCCGCCCGGCCGCACGACCAAGCAGCGCGCGCGCATCGACGAGGCCGGCCGATTGATGAGCCTGCTCTCCGCCGCGCGCGAGCGCAACCGGCAACATGGCGCGGTGAAGATCGACTTCAACGCAACGGAACGGACCGCCAACAAACTGCTCACGCTGAAAAACGTGAGCAAAAGCATGGGCGGCCGCCCGCTGATCCAAAACCTGAGCCTCGTGCTCTCGCCCGGCTCCAAGCTGGGTTTGCTCGGCGGAAACGGCAGCGGCAAAACGACTCTGTTGCGCCTCTTCGCGGGCGAATTGATGCCTGATTCCGGAACCATCGAACGCGCCGAGCGCCTCGAAGTCGTCTATTTCGATCAAGCGCGCGAGCAACTCGACCGCGAAGCCACACTGCGCCGCGCGCTTTCGCCGCTCGGCGACACCGTCACCTTTCGCGGAAAGACTGAGCACGTCTCCGGCTGGGCCAAGCGTTTTCTCTTCAAGCCAGAGCAGTTGGAAATGCCGGTGAAGAATCTCTCCGGCGGCGAGCAGGCGCGCATCCTCATCGCGCGCTTGATGCTTCGCCCCGCCGATATTTTGCTGCTCGACGAACCGACCAACGATCTGGACATCCCGTCGCTTGAAGTGCTGGAAGAAAGCCTCGCCGATTTTCCGGGCGCGCTCGTGCTGGTTACCCACGACCGCTACATGCTCAGCCGCGTCTCCACGGAAATCGTGGGCCTCGACGGAAAGGGCGGCGCGCGCGTCTTCACCGATTACCTCCAATGGGAAAACGCGCAGCAGGAAGAAAAATCGAACACCGAACGCAGCGCCGATCCGCTCAAGAACCGCGACCGCCAAGAACCGCGACCGCAAGGGAATGGCAAGAGTTCGAAACGCTTGAGTTATAAAGAGCAGCGCGAATGGGATGAAATGGAAGCGAACATTCTCGCCGCCGAAGCAGATTTGCAGGCGATTCAAAAGGAAGTCGAAGATCCCGCGCTGGCCAGTGATCCAAAAAAACTCCACGACCGCTGCGCCGCCCTCGCGGACGCACACGCGCGCGTCGATGGCTTGTATGCACGCTGGCAGGAACTGGAAGAGAAGCAAAAATGATCCGATAGCGGAGTGCAGATGCAATCCAGATTTCTCACCAATGCCTGCCTCGCAATGCTTCTCGCGCTCCTTCCGGCATGCGATCATTGTGAACCCTGCTGCACGCCGCCACTCGAGCGCATCGAAGTCGCGCCCGATTCGCGCGGCTTCGTGCTCGCCATTTCGCGCCGCCCCTTTCATCCGTGGGGCCACAACTACGGCAATACTGGCCGCTTGATTGAAGATTTCTGGGAAACCGACTGGGCCACTGTCGAACGCGACTTTCGCGCGATGAAATCCATGGGCGCCAACGTCGTTCGCGTGCATCTTCAATTCGGCAAATTCATGCGCGATCCGCAAACACCAAACGACGCCGAGCTTGAACGCTTGAGCAAGCTCGTGAAGCTCGTCGAGGAAGTTCACATCTATCTCGACCTAACCGGCCTCGCCTGCTACCGCCCGTCTGACGTGCCGAAATGGTACGACGCGCTTCCCGAAGCGGATCGCTGGGCCGCTCAAGCACGCTTCTGGTCCGCCATCGCCGAATGCTTCTCCGACAGCCCCGCGCTTTTCTGCTACGATCTGATCAACGAACCGCTCGCCGCCGGCCAGCGTAGCGACCCGCCCAAATGGTACTCAGGCAAATTGCTCGGTGGCCTGGATTTTCTGCAATTCATCAACTCCGATCCCGCCGGCCGCACGCGCGACGAAATCGTGCGCCAATGGATCGCGAAGATGAGCGCCGCGATCCGCAGCCGCGACGCGAAACATCTGATCACGGTCGGCATGCTGCCGCCGCTCCCGAACCGGGGCTTCTTTTCCGGCTTCGATCCAAAGAAAGTCGCGCCACAAGTCGATTTCATCAGCGCCCACATTTACCCGGAGAAAGGCAAGGTGCCCGACGCGCTCGCGATTCTGCGCAGTTTTGCCGTGGGCAAACCCGTGGTCATCGAAGAAACGTTCCCGCTCTCGTGCAGCGCCGAAGAACTGGAACAATTTCTGCGCGCCTCGCGCGAGCATGCGTGCGGATGGATTGGGCACTATAATGGTGAGAGCGTCGAACAGTTGGAGGCGCTCCAAAATGCCAAAACAATATCTGTCGCGCAAGGCATTTGGTTGAGTTGGCTGAGGTTGTTTCGGAAATTGGGCACGGAGTTTTCGCCGTAAAATTGAATCAATTCAGAATTTTACTTCATACCTCGCTCGTGAAATGATTATTCCCATGCGCCTGCGCATCACCGAAATCTACAAATCCATCCAGGGCGAGTCCACCTTCGCCGGCTTGCCCTGCATCTTCGTCCGCACCACCGGCTGCAACCTGCGCTGCGTCTGGTGCGACAGCGCGTACAGCTTTTACGGCGGAAAATGGATGTCGCTCGACGCAGTCCTCGCGGAAGTCGAAAAGCTGGATTGCCCACTGGTCGAAATCACCGGCGGCGAACCGCTCCTGCAGCCGGGCGTGCCGGTTCTCGCCGAACGCCTTCAGCGCATGGGCAAGAAAGTGCTCGTCGAGACATCCGGCGAACGGCCCATCGAAATTCTGCCGGAAGGCGTCATGCGCGTCATGGATATCAAATGCCCCGACTCCGGCGAAAGCGCGCGGAATCGTTTCGAAAACATCGCGCAGTTGAAGTCGTATGACGAAGTGAAATTCGTCCTCGCCAGCCGCCGCGATTACGAGTACGCGCGCGATTTGATTCGCCAGCACAGTCTCGCGCAGCGCGTCAACGCGGTACTGCTTTCGGTTGTATTCGGAAAATTGGAGCCGATGCTTGTCGTGGAATGGATGCTCGCCGACCACTTGCCCGCGCGCTTCCAATTGCAGATGCACAAATTTATTTGGGACCCGCTGGCAAAAGGCGTCTGAGAATTTTCCTCAACGACAGCCCCGAAGCGCTTCGTCTTATCGACTGGATGATGTATACTGCCACATGACAGTTCGAGTTTGCTCTCAAGTCAGAAACCTTGCTGTAGTTGTTAAATGCCCATCCCCGATTCCCTCCATTCCGATTTCAACGCGCTCCCCGATGCACCCGGCGTCTACATCTACAAGGACGATACCGACCGCGAAATCTATGTCGGCAAAGCGGTCTCGCTGAAGAAGCGCGTGCGCCAATATTTTGACGACAACCGGCCTAGCGACCGCAAAACCGCGGACCTTGTCGCGCGCATCCGCCACATCGACTTCATCGAATGCGATTCGGAAGTCGAGGCGTTTCTGCTGGAGAACCGGCTGATCAAGGATTTGCAGCCGATCTTTAACATGCGCTCGAAGAGCGACATTAATTTTCCCGTCGTCGAAATCACCGGCGAGCAGTTTCCGCGCGTGATCGTGACGCGCGACAAGACCAATAAGGCCAGCAAATATTACGGCCCGTTTGTCAGCGCAACATGGCTGCGCGTCGCGCTGCAGATTCTGCAGCGCGTCTTCAAATACCGCACGTGTTCGTTGGATATAAAGGAGGGCGATCCGAAGAATAATTTCTATCGGCCGTGTCTCGAATACCACATCGGCCGCTGTAAGGCACCGTGCGCGAACTTGCAGAGCGCCGCGGATTATCATTCTGATATTCGCCGGCTCACGCAATTCTTGCAGGGCAAATCGAAAGAAGTCGAACGCGAGCTTGAACGCGACATGAAATTGGCCGCGAAGGAGCGCCGCTTCGAAGACGCCGCGAGCTTGCGCGACACGCTCAAAGCGCTGCAAAGCCTGCGCAACAAAGGTTCGCTTACCGATGGCCTCGAACCGGGCGTGCTTCACATCGATCCGAAAGAAGGCGTCGCGCAGTTGCAGGAGATTTTGAAAATCGAACACACGCCGCGCCGCATCGAAGGCATCGACATCGCGCACTTGCAGGGCCAGGAAACGGTCGGCTCATTGGTGAGCTTCGTCGATGGCCTGCCCAGCCGCGAGCAGTATCGCCGCTTCAAAATCAAAACGCACACCGGCAACGACGACTTCGCCAGCATCCGCGAAGTCGTCTCGCGCCGCTACTCGCGCCTGGTCGATGAAGGCAGCGCGCTCCCCGATCTGGTGCTCATCGACGGCGGCCTCGGCCAGCTCCATGCCGCGCAGGAAGCGCTCACCGCGCGCGGTATTCGCGTGCCGTACCTCGCGTCGCTGGCGAAGAAAGACGAAATCATTTTCACGCTCGACCACCCCGAAGGCATCCGCCTCCCGCGCCGCTCGCCGGCGCTGCGCATGCTTCAATACGTGCGCGATGAAGCGCATCGGTTCTGCAGGCACTACCATCACATTTTGCGCAGGAAGCGCGTGATTGGAGAATGAGTTCCTCAATAATACTCACCCTCGTCTCCCTGAATGCGCGCACAAAGTTTTTCTGCGACTTCCCTCATTTTGCTGATGCACTCGGCATCGGGGCTTTTCACAATAATCACGCCATCATAGTACGAAAACCATACGGGCTTGTATTTCGAATGGCCGTCCCACTCCGCAAGAAGCGGATCTTCGATACGAATTACTTCGCCTTTCGGTGTCTTTGCCTCAGCGAATCCAGTTATGGTCATTTCGGGGTCGGATGAAACATAATCGCGCCATTCCTGCTCGGTAATGCGCGGCCCATGTTTGTCGAACCAGTCCTGTTTGCGAGTAATGTGCAGGTCATAGCCCATACTACTGGCTCCTTTATTTACACTCAAAGATCATGCGAAGCTCGTTCACACACAAATCCCACAGAGCATCAGCGCGCTCAGCGTCTTCGCGTCGCAAATCTTCCCGCTTGCAATCGCCTTCTTGATCTTCGCCGCCGAAAATGCCACTGGTTTTTCAATGTGTTCGTCTTCGTCCTGGTCACCGTAAGCGGGCGACATCTCCCATGCTTTGAACAGATGAATCAATTCGCTTGAATAGCCCGGCGCCAGAAAAATCGCGCCGAGCTTCTTCCACTTCTTCGCCGCGACGCCAACTTCTTCAATCAACTCGCGCTTCGCGCACGCCAGCGGCGGCTCGCCTTTCTCCAATGTGCCCGCCGGAATTTCGAAAAGCCATTCGTTCGCCGCGGGACGAAACTGGCGAATCAGCAGAATATTCCCGTCGCGATCGAACGGCACCACCGCGACCGCGCCTGGATGCCGCACGGTATGGCGCTGAAACGCGCCGCCGTCGGGCGCGTGCCATTGTTCGTCGTAAACCGTAAAGACGCGGCTTTGCAGCACCTTCTTGCTCGAGATCAACGTAAATTTTCCGGCCATTTCATGCTCCGTTTTGGATTAGGAATCAAGCGCGTTTCCGCGCCGATCAGCCCGCGCGGCCTGCGGTTGACGATCCACAAGCCCAGCACAATCAGCAATGCGCCGCCCAGCAGCCGCCACGTTGGCGCCTCGTTCAAAAACACGATGCCCAGCAACATTCCCGTGAAGGGAAAACCATACGCAATCGTCGAAACGCGCGACGGGCCCCACGCGTCGAAGAGTTTGAAGTACATCACGTATGCCGCGCTCAGGCCGAAAAATCCGAGCCAGCTCAGCGCCACCCACGTTAGCGGCTGAGTCGGCAGACGCAGCGGATCGCTCAGCGCCCACATCCCAAGCATAATCACAAACGCAAAAATGAACGTCATCGTCGAAATCACGATCGGCGCAATCCCGCGCAGGAATTTTTTCGTGTATGCATTCGCAACCGCATAGCACAGCGCCGCAGCCAGCATCGCCGCCACACCGGCAAGCGTCGTTTCGTTTCCCCTTTCCCCTTGGGGGAGAGGGGCTAGGGGTGAGGGGCCGCTCGCGAGCACCAGCACGCCCGCAAACCCGCACAACAACCCCGTCACGCGCCGCGCGTTCATCTTGTCGTCCGCAAAACAAAAGTGCACGACGATGTTCGTCCACAGCGGCACGGTCCCGTTCAGCACCGACGCCGTGCTTGAACTGATGTGCTTCTCCGCCCAAGCCACCAATGGAAATGGAATCGCCGCATTCAGCAGGCCGGCGCCGATAAACAAAAACCAGATTCGCCCTTCGCGCGGAAAGCGCACCTTAAACACGCGCATGGCAATCAGCAGCCCGGAAAGCCCCAGCCCAATGCGAATCGTTCCCAGCGCCATCGGTGAACACTCGCGCACGGCAATCTTGATCCACAAAAAAGATGCGCCCCAGACCACACTGAGCGCGAGAAATAAAACCAAATTGCGAAATTGCATGCGGGAAGTGTAATGGATGCGGTGCCGAAATTCGAATGAGGAATGAGCCCCGCGCCCCGTCCGTTCTCACGCCCCCACCGCCGAATAGCGCTTCATCCCACGGTGCCAGACGACCTTGAACAATACGAAAAACGCCGCGATCCACAGTATTTGCTGCGCGAGATTCTTGTACGCGTCGTCCGGCGTCATCCGCCCCATCAGTAATTCAATCGGAAACGACGCCCACAATCGAAATGGCAGCATGCGCGCCACGTGTTGAATCGTCGGAGGAAGCAATTCCAGCGGCGTAAAACGCCCGGAAAGAAAAATCTGAAAAATGATGTACGTCGTGATGATCGCTTGCATGCGCGTCGTCCAAAACCCCGTCAGAGCCAGCGTCCATTCCAACAAAAATCGCATCGCAAACGCCAATGCGAGCGCGGGGATAAACAGCAGCGCCGACCAGAGCGGCGGGCGCAGCGTCGCGCCGAAATACCAATATAAGATCGCCGCGGCGGCAAACATCACCGGGAACGTGAGCATCTTGTAGCAAAGATTGTCGGCAAGGTCCGCGTGAATCGGATGAATCGGCCGCAAGAGCAGCGGCGAAAACGATCCGTTGCGCACGCGCGTCTCCATTTCGAAAAAATGCCAGTCGAACGTCAGGTGATTGATGAGCATCGCAATCAAATAATAAAGCGCGATATCCGCGGGTTCGAAACTTCCCACGTGCCCGCCGCGCGATTTCGCGATGGTAGACCACACCACCATGTACACGGTCGGCTCAAGGATAAATCCGAGCAGCCAGATCATCAGCGCGGCGCGATACTGCAGTTGCTGCGCGAAACAGGTCTTTAAGAGTGTGCGGTAGACGGCGAACATAAATTCGAAATTCGAAATTCAGAATTCAAAATTCAAAATTCAATATCCACGCAATATTGATTCTTGAGTTTTGAATCTTGAATGAATTACTGCGCAAACACCCGTTCAATCACATCCTCGATCGGCGGATCGGCGATTGTCAAATCCTGCACCTGCAATCCCGCCAGCAACTTCGCCGTTACCGCCGCCGCATCGTTCTTCGCTACGCGCAGCGTCACCTGGCCTTCGTCTTTCGACAGCACTTCGCCGAACGCACTCAAATCCGCCGCGCCGTTCTCCAATTTTACCGTGATCGTTTTGTGCGGCGAAAAACGTTCGGCCAGCCGCGCCAGTTCGCCATCGTACAGTAATTTCCCGTGATGAATCACAATCACGCGTTTGCACAGCGCTTCGACGTCGGCCATGTAATGACTCGTCAGCAGCACGGTCGATTTGTAGCGTTTGTTGTATTCGCCGATAAACGCGCGGATGCGCCGCTGCATTGTCACATCAAGGCCGATGGTCGGTTCGTCGAGAAAGAGCACTTTCGGGCGATGCAGCAGAGCCGCCGCGATTTCGCATTTCATCCGTTCGCCGAGCGACAAATTGCGCGACGGCTTCGTTAGCAGCGCTTTCAAATCCAGCAGTTCAGTCAGCTCGCCGGCGATGCTGTCAAAATCAGCTCGCGGAATTTTGTAGATGACGCGGTTGAGCTCCAGCGAATCCGCAACCGGCAAATCCCATTGCAATTGATTGCGCTGGCCCATCACGAGTGTGATCTGCCGCAGCAATTCTTTCTCGCGCCGCCACGGAATATGGCCCAGCACGCTCAGCGTCCCGCCGCTGGGATGCAGCAGCCCTGAGAGCATTTTGAGAGTTGTGGTTTTTCCCGCCCCGTTGGGACCGAGAAAGCCGACGATTTCGCCCGCATCGACGCGAAACGAAATACCATCTACCGCCGCAACATCTTTCGTCTTGCGATGAAAAAAACCGCGAATCGCCGCGCCCAATCCCGCTTCGCGTTCGGGCACGCGGTAAACTTTTCGCAATTCGTGGACTTCAACGGCGGGCGTGGACATTGGGAATTCCAAAGAGTAGAATCATTGCGCGCAACACTTATAAAAGACATTTGTGAATTGTCATTTGTCATTTGTCATTGCGTGTGCGCAAAGTTTGGCGAGGACAAGAAGGCTTTCGATGGCCAGCGCGCTCGAATCAAAGATCATCGTCATCATCGGCGGCACGACCGGCATGGGCCTCTCCGCCGCGAAGGCCTGCCTCGCCGAAGGCGCGCGCATCGTGGCCGTCGGCCGTAGCGAGGAGAATTGCCGTGCCGCGCGCGAAGCGCTCGGCGATTCCGCGCGTGTGCTCGCCGGCGATGCGACCGATCCGAAGACGGCGCCGCGCGCGATCGAAGCAGCCATCAGCGATTTCGGCGGCTTTCACGGCCTCTATCACGTCGCCGGCGGCAGCGCGCGAAAATGGGGCGACGGCCCGCTGCATGAAATCACCGACGAAGGCTGGGAACAGGCACTGCGCATCAACCTCACGGCGCTCTTCAATTCCAATCGCGCGGCCGCCCAGCAATTCATGAAGCAACGCGGCGGTGGGACAGTGTTGAACATGACTTCGGTGCTCGGCATGTCGCCATCGATCAAATTTTTCGCGACGCATGGTTACGCGGCGGCGAAGTCAGCGGTGATCGGCTTCACCAAATCGGTCGCGGCATATTACGCGCCGCACAACATCCGCTTCAACGCCGTCGCGCCCAGCCTCGTCGAAACGCCCATGGCCGCGCGCGCGTGCGGCAACGACGAAATCCGCGCATTCGTCGAACGCAAACAGCCGCTCGACGGCGGCCGCATCGGCGAAGCGAGCGACTTGGATGCGGCTGTGGTTTATTTTCTTTCAGACGGTTCGAAATTTGTCACGGGACAGGTTCTCATTGTGGACGGCGGGTGGTGTGTGAGCGAAACCTTTTAATTAAAAATTCAAAATTCAAAATGCAAAATTGCACACGCCGTCAATTTTGAATTTTGCATTTTAGATTTTGAATTGATTCTATGCGTTACTCCCTGGGTCTCGACATCGGTGGCACGAACATCAAGGCCGCGTGCATCTCGGAGCACGGCGCGCTGCTTGAGTGGCGCACCGCCGAGACCGCCGCCGGCGGCGCGTGGCAGCCGCGCGTGCGCGATTTTATCGCGGCGCTTCAAAAAGATTTGGGAGCGCAGGCGCTCTGCATCGGCGTTGCCGCGCCGGGACTGGCGGCGCGCGATGGGCGCTCGATTGAATTCATGCCGGGGCGTTTGCCGGGACTTGAGGGCCTCAACTGGACCGAATTCTTAAACGCGCCCGCGCCGGTGCCGGTGTTCAACGATGCGCACGCGGCGCTGCTGGGCGAAGTCGCTTTCGGCGCGGCCGCAGGCTTGCAGGATTGCATTCTTCTCACGCTGGGCACCGGAGTCGGCGGTGCAATTTTGAGCGGCGGAAAATTGCTGCGCGGGCATATCGGCCGCGCTGGGCATCTCGGCCACATCAGCGTGAATTTCGACGGCCCGCCCGACATCGTCAACACACCGGGCAGCCTGGAAGATGCCATCGGCGAATGCACGCTTGCCGCGCGCTCGAAAGGCGCGTACGCGAGTACGCAGGCGCTGGTTGCTGACTCCATAAATGGTAGCGAGCACGCGCGCGAAATCTGGCTGCGTTCGGTGAAGGCGCTGGCGTGCGGGATTGCGGGGCTGGTTAACGTCCTCGACCCGGAAGCGGTGATCCTCGGCGGCGGCATCGCCAACGCGGGCGCGGCGCTCTTCGATCCGCTCAACGAATTTCTCGCAAAATGCGAGTGGCGTCCGGCGGCTCATCGCGTCAAAATCCTCGCAGCGAAACTCGGCGAAAAAGCCGGTGCGCTCGGCGCCGCGCAGCAGGCCGCGGCACGCGGGAGCACGATGGCGAAGGAATTTTTTGATTACTGAGCGCACGGGGAGTTGCGGCGGCTCTTTTGCCGCCGTGCATCTTAGGGCGGCAAGAGTGCCGCCCCTCCTTTATCATGTCCGCTTCAGGGAAGAATATGGCACCCTCAACACAGTATCTCGACAAGTGTCGCGCGCTCATCGACACTGTTGCCGCGCAGCAGCCGCTGATCCAGCGCGCCGCCGATTGTTTCGCCGCGACGATCCTTGCTGGGCGCATGGTCCATTGCTTCGGCAGTGGGCACAGCCGGATCATGGTTGAAGAAATGTGGCCGCGCTATGGCTCGTTTCCGGGATTCAATCCGATTGTCGAATTGTCGCTGACGTTCCACAATCCCGTCGTCGGCGCGAACGGCCAGCGGCAGGCGATGTTTTTGGAAAACGTGCACGGATTCGCCGAGCGGATTCTGCGCAATTTCGATTTGAGCGAGATTGATTCCGCGCTCGTGATTTCATCCAGCGGCTGCAATGTCGTCTCGATCGAAATGGCCGAGTGCTTTCAAAAGCGCGGCATCAAAACGGTCGCGATCATCAGCAAACGCCATTCGGAAGCGAGCAAGACGCGGCATTCGGGCGGGAAGAAGCTGCAGGATTTCGCCGATATTGTGCTCGACACCGGCGCGCCGCCGGGCGACGCGATGGTGAAAATCGACGGCCTCGATACGCCTGTTTCGCCCGGTTCGACCATCGGCGGTTGTATGCTGGTGAACGCAATCAAAGCCGAAGTAGCCGAGCGCCTCACGCGCGCCGGCGCGCCGCCGAAAGTGCTGAGCGGCGCGGCGGTCGTCGGCGCGGAACGCGCGGCGCAGCTTTTTGAAAGCGCCTATGACGAACACGCGCGGCGGCTGGCGAAACTGTTTGAGAACCCCGGTGAGAAATGAAATACAATTCTCACGCAGAGACGCAAACGCGCGGAGGAAACAACGGATAAGGAACCAGGTCCATTCTTGCTATGATATCGATCTGATGCGCCAATTTTTTCCTTCCTTTGCGCCTTCGCGCCTTTGCGTGAGAATAGTGTATCTGGGAATTAACGCATGAAAAGCCACCCGCTTCGCACGACTGTGATTGGCAGCTATCCGTTCCCCGGCTGGCTCGAATTCGCCGCGCAGAACCTCGACAAATTTGGCCCCGACGATCTGGCCGAGTTGCAGGAAGACGCGGTTATCGCCGCCGTGCACGACCAGGTTGCCGCGGGCCTCGACGTGATCACCGACGGCGAGCAGACGCGCCTCGATTTCAATCTTTCGTTTTACGGATTCATCGAAGGCATTGAATGCGAGCCGCGTCCGCCGCGGCGTTTCGGCCCGCCCGCGCACGACCAGCGCGGCAAGCACAGAATCGTGGGCGCGCTCTGTGCGCCCTCAGGCCTGGGCGCGGTGGACGAATTTGAGCGGCTTGAGCGCGTGGCGCGCGTGGCGCTGCCCTCACCCTGCCCTCTCCCAGAGGGAGAGGGGAAACAACGGCAGCCAGCGCTCAAGGCAAGCATTCCCGGCCCATACACGCTTAGCGGACGACTGCTGCCGGACGAGGAACATTATTCCGACCGCTGGGAGATCACCGACGCGCTGCTGCCGCTGGTCAGCGCGGAATTGAAAGAGTTGGTGCAAGCTGGCTGCACGGAGATTTGCGTCGATGAGCCGTCGATGAGCTGCTACGCGCACAAAGAAGAACCTGCGCGCTTCGTTGAAATTTTCAACCGCACGGTTGAGCCGGTGCGCGGAAAGTGCCGCTTGTCCACGCATCTGTGTTTCGGAAATTACAAAGGCCGCGCCGTCGGCCCGCGCCGCTACGCGCCGATGTTTCCGGCGTTTTTGAAAATGGACGTGGACGAAATTCACGTCGAGATGGCCAGCCGTGAATTCGCGGAGCTCGAATTGATCGGCGCGATTGCGAAGGAGAAAGACGTGGCCGTCGGTGTCATTGACGTGAAGAGCTATTACATCGAAACGCCCGAAGACGTCGCCTCGCGCGTGCGGCATTGCTTGAAATACGCGCCCGCGGAGCGGCTCGCGTTCGCGCCGGATTGCGGATTGAGCCAGACGGCGCGCTGGGCTGCGAAGAAAAAGTTGAAGAACATGGTCGATGGCGTGAAGATTGTGCGGAAGGAAATTGGCGCATGAAAGAGCCGCTGTTGTCGGACGATGAATTTCTCGCTTCGGTCCGCGACGCGCGCGCGGAGCGCGATGCGCTACATGTGTGGTGGCTGGGGCAGAGCGGATTCCTGCTGCAATGCGATGGCGTGCATCTGCTGCTCGATCCGTATCTTTCCGATTCCCTCACCGAAAAATACGCGGCCACCGACAAACCGCATGTGCGCATGATGCGGCGCGTGATTGCGCCGGAACGGTTGGATTTTATTGATGTCGTGACATCGAGCCACAATCATACGGACCATCTCGATCCCGAAACTCTGCAGCCGCTGTTTGCAGAGAATCCGAATTTGCAGATCGTCGCGCCGCAAACAAACCGCATCGAGGTTGCGGTGCGCGCGGGAATTGATCCGCACGACGTCGTCGGCGTCAATGACGGGAAGACCGTCGAAGCGCAGGGCATTCGCTTCACCGGCATTCCAGCGGCGCACAACACGATCGAGCGCGACGCGCAGGGACGCTGCAAATACCTTGGCTACGTGATTGAATTCGGACCGTGGAGAATTTATCACAGCGGCGACACGCTGGTGTACGACGATTTGGCTGAAAAAGTGCGCGCGCATGGGCCGATCGATTTGGCGCTGCTCCCTATTAATGGTGACAAACCTGAGCGGCGCGTGGCGGGGAATATGAACGGTGCCCAAGCCGCGGCTCTCGCAAAGGAAATCGGCGCGAAAATAGTTGTGCCATGCCACTACGATATGTTTGAGTTCAACACCGCTTCGCCCGATGTATTTGTGAATGAATGCGAGCGGATTGGCCAGGCGTATTGCGTGCTTGGTGTAGGGGATAAATTGGAACTAAAGTCAACCTAGAAGAACTGTTCAAGTATTCCGGGTTTTGAGCCGATTGCGGTCAACAGCATTCAATTCGCGTGCGGGAGGAGATCATGAAAAAGTGGCGCGTGGCCGGTATCAACTTCGATCACATGCACATGGGCGACAACCTGCGCATGGCGGCGGATCATCCCGGTGTGGAACTGGTCGGCATCTGCGATGAGAAGCCGGCGCGGATGCAGCAGGCAATGGCAGCGCTGAAAATTCCGGTCGAGCGCGCGTTCAGCGATTACCGCGAATGCCTCGACAAGACCAAGCCGGAACTGGTCATACTCTGCCCGGCCACGGCGAAGCACGGTGAATGGACTGAAAAAGTCGCGCCGTACGGCGTGCACATCATCGTCGAAAAACCGTTCGCCGCGTCGCTGGCCGAGGCCGACGCGATGATCGCGGCGCTCAAAAAGACGGGCAAGCGGCTGGCGATCAATTGGCCGCTGCGCTGGTGCCCGCCGTACGTCACGATTCGCCGCCTGCTCGACGAAGGGCTGATCGGTGACACTCTCGAATTTCATCATTACGGCGGCAACCGCGGGCCGCTCTTTCATGTTGCCGACAAAGTCGAAGTTTCGCGCGACGAAGTCGAGAAGCTTAAGCCGAGGAGTTGGTTCTACATGAAATCCGAAGGAGGTGGTTCACTTTTGGATTACATGGGCTATGGCGCGACGATGGGCACGTGGTTTCAAAATGGCCGCGCGCCAATTGAGGTTACGACGGTTACGGACGAACCCAAAGGCCTCGAAGTGGACGAGCACAGTATCACCGTGGCGCGCTACGCGCACGGCTTATCGAAAATGGAGACGCGCTGGGGCACGTTCACCGATCCGTGGATTTTGCAGCCGCAGCCGAAATGCGGCTTCGTGGTCGTCGGCACCGAAGGCACCGCCAGCGCCGGCGATTACGACAAAAACGTCCGTGTGCAGACACGCAAGAAACCCGAAGGCTACGACGTACCGTGCGACGCGCTGCGCTTCCCCTGCCAGAATCCAGTCCAGTATGTGCTCGATTGTTTGGAGAAGAACAAGCCGATCGTCGGTCCGCTCTCGCCGGAGTTCAGCCGAATCGGCCAGCAGATCGTGGATTCGGCGGTGCTGAGCGCAAAGGAAAAGCGGACAGTGAAATTGCTGGCGTGATTTTCTCGCAGAGATGCATGGCGCAAAGGGAAAACAATGTCCAAGCGCATGAAGAAGCGGTCGTATGAAGGCAAGCTTCAAGGCAAAGCCAAACGTATTGCTGCGCCCGCGCTTCCTTATTTGCCGCGCAATCCGAAAAAATACAATCCCGCGATTGGACTGATTGGCTGCGGTGGCATCACCGAAAAACACCTCGCCGCGTACAGGGCCGCCGGCTACCGCGTCGTGGCGCTCTGCGACATCGACGTATCGCGCGCTAAAGAACGGCGCGCGCAGTTTTATCCGAAAGCCGACGTGTACGACGAGTATCTCGACGTGCTCGAGCGCGAAGACATTGAAATTGTGGACATCGCCACGCATCCGCATGAGCGCCCGCCGATTATCGGCGCGGCGCTTTCAGTGAAAAAACACGTGCTCAGCCAGAAGCCGTTCGTGCTGGACCTGCACGAAGGCGAGCGGCTCTGCGCTTTGGCGGATAAACAGGGTGTAAAGCTTGCCGTCAACCAGAACGGCCGCTGGGCGCCGCATTTTTCGTACATGCGACAGGCGATTGCGAAAGGCCTCATCGGCGATGTGAACGCGGCGCACCTGTGCGTGCATTGGGACCACAATTGGATTGCTGACACGCCGTTTAACACGATCAAACATGTGGTGCTGTACGATTTCGCGATTCACTGGTTCGATATTCTAACATGTTTCATGGGCGCACGCGAACCGTTGCGTGTGTACGCGTCGATGGCGCGCACGAAGTCGCAGCGCGCACACCCCGCGCTGCTGGGGCAGGCGCTGATCGAATACGAGCATGCGCAAGCGTCGCTGGTCTTCGATGCGGACACGCAATTCGGCCAGCTTGACGAAACTTATGTGACGGGGAGCGCCGGCACGCTGATCAGCAGCGGCGCGAATCTCACGAAGCAGCGCGTCACACTGCACACAAAAAAGGGCGTCGCAAGTCCCACCTTGAAAGGCACGTGGTTCAAGCAGGGTTTTCACGGTACAATGGCGGAGTTGTTGAGCGCGATCGAGGAACGCCGCGAGCCTTCGAACCACGCGCGGGGAAATTTGCGGAGCCTGGCGTTGTGCTTCGCGGCGGTGGCCAGTGCGGAGACGCAGGCGCCGGTGGCGCCGGGATCGATTGCGAAGTTGGGCGAATGATCATAAGCAAGCCTGAAGCACGAATCGTGTTAACTCTCCCTCAAGATGCCATCCTTTCCGCGATCGCTCTCCTCAACGCTGGCGAAGTCGTCGCGTTTCCGACCGAAACCGTCTACGGCCTCGGCGCGGATGCCTCCAATCCCGATGCCGTCGCGAAGATTTTTGCTCTCAAAAGCCGGCCGCGCAATCATCCGCTGATCGTGCATCTTGCTGACGCGGAGTGCATCGAACAATGGGCGCGTGAAATCCCGGACGAAGCGTGGGAACTGGCGCGCGAGTTTTGGCCGGGTCCGCTGACGTTGATTCTAAAACGCTCAACACGCGTGCTCGACGCCGTGACCGGCGGCCAGGATTCCATCGGCTTGCGCGTGCCCGCGCATCCGGTCGCGCTGGCGTTGTTGCACGGTTTCGGCGGCGGTGTCGCGGCACCGTCGGCGAATCGATTCGGCGCGGTCAGCCCCACGGCGGCGGAGCATGTGCGCGCCGAATTTGGCGACCTGCTGCCCATGATTCTCGACGGCGGCCTGTGCTCGGTCGGCGTGGAATCGACGATTCTCGATTTGAGTCCCGGCACACCCGCGCTGCTGCGGCCGGGAGGGGTGACGAAGGAGGCGCTGGAGCGCGTGCTAAAATTGGCAGTGCCGTTGAAGCAGAGCGGCGTGCGCGCGCCGGGGCAGATGGCGTCGCATTACGCACCGCGCGCCGAAGTGATTTTGACGACGCGCGCGGAAGCCGCGGAACGCGAAGCAGCGCTGCGTGCGGCGGGGAAAAAGGTTGCGCGGCTGGGCGAACTCATTGACGAACACGACATGCGGGCGTATGCGCGGAGATTGTACGCGGCTTTGCGCGCAGCGGATACGCAGGGCGCCGACGTGCTGCTGGCAACGCTGCCGGATGAGCGCGGGTTGGGGCTGGCTATTGCGGATCGGTTGCGAAAGGCCGCGGGACCGCGCGGGCGGATGACATCCGCGGGCTAAAAGCCCGTGTTACTGTTTTGGCCGCGCCGACTGGTAGATATTGAGCCGCAGCTTGAGCGTGTTGCAATACAATTCCAAATCTTTGATCACTTCCTTCGGCGGGAAATCGAAGAAGACATCCGCGGGGGAGGTTTCGCGTTTGTCGAGCATGTTGAACCAGCCCACCTTCTCGTTCTTCGCCAGCGCGGCGAGTTTTTTCTTCAGCGCTTCGACGCCTTCGAGCGCATGCTCTTTCGAAGTGACGAATTCAACGGTTTTGAGTTTGTCCATGCCGGGCGCGGGCAGCAGCGCAAAGCGCCACTTGTCTTCGCCTTTGACGTGCCAACTGAACAACTCCATGCCGTTTTCAGTGGTCTTCGCCGCGCGCGGAATCGGCGGATCTTCAGTGGCCTCCGGCTTGGGCGTCTCCGCGGCAGCGAGCGCCCCGATCAAACTTGCTGCCGAAATAATCGCCGCCAATGCGCGCATTAATTCAACTCCCAACTCTCTACTCCGCACTCCCCTACTTCTTCAAGACTTTGCGGCGGCGACCAATCTTTCAAAAATCGCGCGGTGTTCGCGCGCGTCGGTCTGCCGTTCGGGATGCCATTGCACGCCCAGCACAAAGCGCTTGCCGTTTGCTTGCTCGATGGCTTCGATCACGCCGTCGGCCGACCACGCTGTGGGAACGAATCCGTCGCCAAGCCGTTCGGGATGCACCGCCTGATGGTGGAACGAATTGGTTGAGACCCGCGGCTTCCCCACAATATGCGCGATCAAACTGTGCGGCTTGAGTTTGACGGGATGCCGGAACGAATTTCCTTTCCCGCTGCCCTTGCGTTCGCCATCCGAATGCGGCAGCGTGTGCGCGCCTTTTGCGTGGGATTTCCATTCGGAACGGAGGTCTTGAATTAATGCGCCGCCAGCGGCAATGTTGAGCAATTGATGCCCGCCACAAATTCCCAGCACTGGCTTGCGCGTTCTCTCCAGAAGCATTTCCGCCAGCATCAGATCGAAAGTATCGCGGCGACTGTGCATCAACTCGGCCTTTGCGTGCGGCCCCTGGCCGTAATGCGACGGAAGATAATCCGGCCCGCCGATCAGACAAAATCCATCGAGCGCGGCGAGCGCCGTTTCAAGAATCGCGCGATCCGCGCAGGGCGGAACGATGATCGGGGCGCCGCCGGACGCGGCGATGGCGTCGATGTATTTGAGATGACACAGCGCTTTCGCCTTCAGCGGGTCGGTCATGTCCTTGAGGCTACAGTTGAGGCCGATGCGAGGCAACGATGAATGATGAATGATAAGCGATGAACGTGAAGCTTTTGGCGTGCGCTTTAAATTCATCGTTCATCGTTCCTCATACATCGTTTCCGTTACCGTGCGCCCGCCTTCAGCAGCGACTCGAGGCTCGATGTGATCACACTCGGCGCCAGCAGCCGCGTCAGGTACATCAATTGGCCGAGATGGTAATGCCCGTGCGTGACCTGATGCGCGATGCTGTGCGCGGCGCTGGGGAACCATTGGCGTTCGAGCACCGACGGACGGTGCAGATCGATTGGATTCAGCCGCGCCAGGTGTTTCATGGCTTTTTCGTGAACGATGGTGAATTCCGCGCGCACTTCGCCCCAGGGCGGGTATTCGTCGTCGGAAAGCTTCTCGCTCGAATGGTCGAAGCACACGTCCCACTCTTTGGAACGAAATGTTTTTCCAGAAGGGATTTCAATCAGCAGATAATCTTCGGCCCAAATCATGTGGCCGGTCAGCCAGAGCGCGTGGTTGACGTTGTTGCGCGGACGGCGGCGCGCCGCCACCTCGTCGAGCGTGGCGATCGTCTCTTTCCACTGGCGCCCGACGGTTTCAATCTCGGCCTTGAAATAAGTCAACAAGTCCATTCGTACACTTCCAATTCAAAATTCAAGATTCGAAATTCAAGGTTCACGGCTCAAACGCGCGCCAACTTTGAATCTTGAATTCGTCGTTACATCGTCTTCACCGCGTACGGGTGATTGCGCTTTGAATCCACGGTGGCTGACAAAATCTTCTGCTCCGGATTGGGCTTGTCGCCGTAGCCGGTACGGCAATTGCCGAGCGCGTCAACCACATCCGCGCCGTCGATCACGCGGCCGAAGACCGTGTGTTTGCCGGTGAGCCAGTCGCAACCGTCTTTTTTGGTGACGATGAAAAATTGCGAACCGTTCGTGTTCGGTCCGGAGTTGGCCATGCAGATCGTGTGGCGATCGACGCTGTGCGGGTTGCCTTTGAATTCGTCGGCGAAGCGGTAGCCGGGCCCGCCGGTGCCGGTGCCTTGAGGGCAGCCGCCTTGAATCATGAAATCCTTGATCACGCGGTGAAAAATTTTGCCGTTATAAAAGCCTTTTTCCGCCAGCGCGATGAAATTGGCGACCGTGTTGGGCGCCGCGTCTTCAAACAATTCGAGCTTGATCGTTCCGCCTGTGGTTTGCAGTGTCACGATTGGATTGGCTTCGGGCATCGGTGAAGGCTCCTTTTTGATTCACGGGAATGGACGGGCGCGCGCGGTTCGCGCAACCACTACTGATAAGGCTTGAGCGCCGTGCAATCAAGCCTTTTTATTTTCGTCCGATAAACGAACGGCGTTCAGTGAAATTGGAGCGGCTCATTTTGGAGCCGGCTTATCTTCTTTCTTTGACTGGTCTGGCTGCGCTGGCGCCTCGGGCTGCTTTGGTTTTTCGCCTGCTTTAGGCGGTTCGCTGCCAGTCTTGGGCGCTTCCCCGCTCTTCTTGGGTAATTCGTTTTTCGTCGCGGGCGGCACATTTGGCGGCGGAGGATTTTTCTGAATTTCTTTGATTTTTTCCGGCGTGTAATTGCCCGGTGGAAGCGTGATCGTATGCGGCGTTGTGGGCGGAGGCGGGGGCTGATCCTTGACCTTCGATTTCTCATCAAGCTTGTACGTGCGATCGCGTTTTGACACCACTTCAGCCTTCGCGATCTTGATTGGATTCACAGGAATATCGCCGGGCGTTCCGGCGATGGGCTTCTGCGTTGACGGATCGATTTTGTCCTTCAGCGGCGAGAGATTAATTTTATCCACAACGGCCTTGCCGTCGGAGTCCGTGACTTTGCCGAAAACCGTGTTCTTTTTGTCCAGCCAGTGTGCGCCTTTGGGAGCTGTGACGATGTAAAACTGCGATCCGTTTGAGTTGGGCTTGCCTTCGTTGATCATGCCGACTGCATATTGGTCGTTCTTGTTGTCGTCGCCAATTTCGTCGCGGAACGTGTAGCCGGGTCCGCCGGTTCCGTCTGGATTCTTTGCGCCGGCGACGATAAAGACGTCCTTAAACACACGGCTAAAACTGTTGCCGTCGTAAAATTTCTGTTCGGTCAATTCAACGAAATTGTCCACGGTGTCGGGGCAGCGGTCTTCGAACAGCTCAATTTTGATCGTGCCAAGGTCCGTATCCAGTTTCACGATCGGATTCGGATCGGGCTGGTATTTTTGGTATCCCGCGGGAAGCCCGGGACCATTGTAAGGGGGAGTATCGTCGCAACTCGAGAGCCACAGAACCAATGCCAGAACCGGAAGCGCGCGCAGCGCGCCAAAGCGAAAAGTCATAACGGAATGTCCTTGTTTGGATTCCAAAAAAACCAAGACGAAATAATGTAACGAGGCGCGGGCCAAAGACAAGCGTTAAGTTGAAGCAGGAGATAGGAAACAGAAGATAGGAGAGCAGTGGGCGAAGCGCCTCGCGTTTCTTCCTACTATCTCCTAACTCCTATTTCCTATCTCCTGTTATTCTCATTCCCCGATGATTTTCACCAGCACGCGCTTGGGGCGGTTGCCGTCGAATTCGCCGTAGAATATTTGTTCCCACGGCCCGAAATCCAATTTTCCTTTCGTGATCGCGACGACGACTTCGCGTCCCATCACTTGGCGTTTCAAGTGTGCGTCGGCGTTGTCCTCGCCGGTGCGGTTGTGCTGATACGTTTGCGGCGACGCATCGAAGGGGGCGAGTTTCTCGAGCCATTTCTTGTAGTCGGCGTGCAGGCCGGATTCGTTGTCGTTGATGAAGACGCTCGCGGTGATGTGCATGGCGTTGACCAGGCACAAACCTTCCTGCACGCCGCTTTTGCGCACGATCGCCTCGACTTCGCGCGTGATGTTTTGAAACGCCATTCGGGCGGGAATATTGAAGGTGAGGTACTCGGTGGTGGATTTCATGGCGATGGGTTCCTTTTGAATTCCATCAAAGCATACTATCCGACCCGCCGAGCCACATGGGAATGTGCGCTCTTTTCTCTGTAATTTCCCGCTTCAGCGCATATTCTGTGTCGCTTCGAATGGTTGGAGACACAGTCAGTCAACATGGCCACGCTTTTAAAAATTGAAGACGCACACAAACGCTACGGCTTGCAGGTTCTGCTCGACGGCGCCGGCGCGGAGTTTCAGGACGACCACAAGGTCGGGCTGATCGGGCGCAATGGGGCGGGGAAATCGACGCTGATCCGCGTGCTGCTGGGCGAGGAGGAGCTCGACAAGGGCGAGGTCACGCGGCATCCCAAGCTGCGGCTGGGCTATTTGCGGCAGCACGATCCCTTTCATGAAGGCGAAAGCGTGCTCGAGTTCCTGATGCGTGACAGCCAGCAGCCGGATTGGAAATGCGGCGTGGTGGCGGGGCAGTTTGAAATCAAGGGAGCGAAGCTCGAAGGCCCGGTCAAAGCGCTCTCCGGCGGCTGGCAGACGCGCGTGAAACTTGCGGCGCTGCTGCTGCACGAGCCGAACCTGCTGCTGCTCGACGAGCCAACGAATTTTCTCGATCTGCGCACGCAGTTGCTGCTGGAGGATTTCCTCAAGGAGTTCCGGGGCGGGTGCGTGATCGTCTCGCACGACCGCACGTTTCTCAACGACACCTGCGACCAGACCCTCAGTCTATCGCGCGGACGATTGACACTGTATCCCGGCAACGTGGATGCGTTCATTCAGTATCAGAAAGAGCAGCGCGAAACCGACGAGCGCACAAACGCGGCGATCAAGGTCAAGCGCGAGCAGTTGGAAACGTTCATCGCAAAGAACCGCGTCGGCGCGAATACGGCCGCGCAGGCGCGCTCCAAGGCCAAGCAGCTTGAACGCTTGAATGAAGGCGTCAAAGTCTTCGAGCGGCCGGAGAAGACGGTGCGGATGAAAGTGCCGATGGTCGAAGCGCGCTCGGGGCCGGCGCTGCGCTGCACGGACTTGAGCATCGGCTATGGCGAGCATGTCGTTGCATCCAACATTGGCGTGGAGATTCTGCACGGCAAGCGCGTCGCCGTGGTGGGCGACAACGGGCAGGGCAAGACGACGTTCCTGCGCACCGTGGCCGGATCGCTGGAGCCGCTGGCGGGCGAACTGAAATGGGGATTCGGATGCGACATCGGCTGCTACGCGCAGCATGTGTACTCCAGCTTGCCGGCGCATTACACAGTGCGCGAGTACTTGAGCGCGGAAGCGACAGCCGACGCGACGGCGCAGACGGTGCTCGACATGGCGGGGAGTTTTCTGTTTCGCGGCGATGACGTCGATAAAGAAATCGCGGTGCTCAGCGGCGGCGAACGCGCGCGGCTGTGCATGGCGGGGCTGCTGCTGGGCAAACATTCGGTGCTGATCCTCGACGAACCCGGCAATCATCTGGACGTGGAGACGGTCGAGTCGCTGGCGGAGGCGTTGAACCGCTATCAGGGCACGGTGATTTTCACGAGCCATGACCGGAGTTTTCTGGAGCGGATGGCGACCGCGGTGGTGGAAGTGCGCGACGGATCGGTCACGAATTATGCGGGGGATTACCAGTCGTACCTCTATCGCGTAACGAAAGAAGTGGCGGAAGGACACCGCGATTCGGGCGGTGCCGCGAAGGCAGCCGTGCCCGAAACCGAGCAAGCGAAGGCCGAACGCAAAGCGCGCAACCGCCGCCTGTTCGACTTGCGCACGCAGATGCAATCCGTCGAGCGGCAGATGACGAAGTACTCCGAGAAAAAGCACGCGCTGGAAGAGCGTCTGCATGGCGAGCTCTCTGGCGCGGAGAAGATTCAACTGCAGGACGAGCACGTAGCGGCAGTGGAGAAGCTGGCGTCGATCGAAGAGCGCTGGCTGGCCCTGCAAGAGCAGATGGAGCAGGAGCAGGCGGCGGGAGCGGTGTGAGTTGATCGAGAAATCCTTAACTCTCGAAGCCCAAGACGCCGGCCGCGTCGATCGCGTCGTGCGTCGCATGACGCAGCTCTCGCACTCGCAGTCCGCCGGGCTGTTCGATCACGGCTGCGTCAGTGTCAACGGTGAGAAGTGCCTCTCAGTGAGCGCAATCGTCCAGCGCGGCGACACGGTCGCGGTGCGCTACGACCAACATCGCCGCTATCGTCCGCAGCCCAAAGCATGGGCTGATCTGGCGTTTGAAATCATTTTTGAAGATAAGCATCTGATCGTCGTAAACAAAGCCGCGGGCGTGTTGACGGTGCCCGCAAATCCTGGCGACAAGGACACGCTGGTGCAAGCCGTCTCGCGCTACCTCGAACATCGCGGCGAACGCGAGCGCGCGCAAGTGGTCCAGCGGCTCGACCGCGGCGTATCGGGCGTGATCGTGTTTGGAAAATCGCGCGAGGTCGCGGAGCAGCTTCAAACTCAATTCGAAAGCCGCAAACCGGAGCGCGAATACGCCGCGATCGTCAAAGGCGCCGTGCCGGAAAGCGGTAAGTTCGAAAGCTATCTGGCCACGACGAAAAACTTGCAGCGCTATTCGACGGAGAACCCCGACGACGGCGAACTGGCGATCACGCATTATCGTTTGGAGCGGCTTGTGCATGGATGTTCGTTCGTGCGCGTGTGGCTCGAAACGGGCCGCCGCAACCAAATCCGCGTCCACTTCGCCGAAGCCGGGCATCCGGTGCTTGGCGATCCGCGCTACCGGCCGGACATTTCCGCACATTCGCAATGGCGCGCAAAGCGCCTCGCGCTGCACGCCGCCGTGCTGGGCTTTCGCCATCCAATCACCAAGCGCGATCTGCGGTTTGAGGCGCCACTGCCGGCGGGGATGAGGAAGTTTGTGGAGTGCAGCCGTTAATCAAAAAACTCGGCCCGGAGATTTCTCCCCGGGCCGCTCAAAACCTGTAACCTTTAACTTGTAACGTGTAACGTCAGTGTTCTTTGCTCAACCGTGCTTCGCCGCCAAGATGGCCAGCCGGTGTGCCTCCACCGCGGACGCCACCACCGACTTTCCAAAGTCGGTGTTTCCGAAGGCTTTCAAGTACGCGTCGGCGAGCGGCTTGAGCTGCTTGTCGAAGGTCGAGATGTTGGTGGTCTTGCGCATCTCCGGCACCAGCGTCGTCTGGTAAGCCTCTTCGGCGCGCAACTCCGCGCTGACTTTCAGGTCTGTCTTGAGTTTCGTCACCATCGTGCGCAACGCCGGCAGTTCCGGGCTTTGCGGGAATGAGCCGACGAACGTGACTGCGTCGCGGTACGCCTGCACCGGGTTGGTCGCGCTCAGCTCTTGGATCTGCGCCGCGCGCTGCTTGCGAACCTCCACGACTTTCTTGCGAAGGTTTTCGGCAAACGCGGTGTTCTCCGGCTTCTTCGCGGTCTGCAGTACGCGCGCGAGTTCCGCGTCCATCAGCGTGAACTGCTGCAAGTCGTACAGATGCGCGGCCTGGACCATGTCCTTCGGCGGCGCCACGTCGTAGAGCACTGCCGTGAACTGCGCCAGGCTCTTTTCGACTTGGGTAAGGTGGATGAGTTTGCCGGCATCCGGGCCGGACGACCAGAACCATCCCTGGCTGGCGTTGTAGGCAATGTTGCCGGCACCGTCGATGATGACCAAGTGGAACTTGGCGTTTCGCGGCACATTGTACGCCGCCGCGGTGACACCGCCGGCGTCGAGCATCGTTGCAAAAGGTTTTAGTTTGAACGTGTCAACCTGCTTTTTTACCGTACTCCACGACGCCGTCATGGACGTGCAGATGCTGATAAAGGTGACACCGGGGCGCTTGTACTTGTCGTAGTCGCTGACCAGACCGGCCAGCAGTGAGGCGGGGCCGCCTCAGCAGGCGACATCGGCGTTCCAGAATGCCAGAACCACCGTGTTGCCTTTGATCGCTTCCATCGAAACCGGCGTGCCTACCCAGCCGGCCGCGGTCAGCGGCGGCGCGGGCTTGCCATTGTCGGCATCCCATTTTTCCTCAATCGAGTACGCTTGCATGGCGAAAGCCAGCAAAAGCGCGCCCGCGGCAAAAGCAGCATTGCGCATCGCGATACCCTCCTTATGGTGAGTTACAAGAATCCGTAACGGCAACTGGTTGTATCTACGCCCAATTCTCATGAATGCAATCGAATTCTTGCGAATGCAACAAGAAAGATAATAAATCCCCGGAGCCGCGCACGTCAATAAAATGCGTTGGGTGGCCCACCCATTCGACGTTCAGTTGCCCTCATCCTCCGGATTCGGCGATTTGATAGCGCGCCCCGCCTGTAAATAATTCCAAAGCGCGTCGTACTGCCTGTGCGCGTCGCCATCGAAGAATTCGGTCTTCTGATTTTTGCCGCCTTTGCCGAAATTGGTCATGCCGGTGCCGGGTTCCATGCGGATCGGATCGTTCATCCATTTGATGTAAAACGGGTGCATGATGCGTTCTTTGACGTACATGAAATTGATCGCCGGCCATTCGAAAGCCAATTTGGTCGTGACGTTTTCGCCGCCGATTTTGTGGCATTGCGCGCACGCAAAACCGCCTTGCGTCGCTGCGATCTTCGCGCCAATTTTCGCGAGCTCCGGATCGACTTTGTAGTCGGGCGGGTTCGTCGTTGGGTAGCCGTGTTCGATATTAAGGCCCTTGACGATCAACTCCGCGCGCGAATGAAAACCGGGCATGCGCGCGCGCAGCCACGTGCGCGGCTTGTAATCCATTTTGCCGTCCACGAATTTCGCGGCCCACTCGGGCTTGAGTTTTTCGCCGATCCACGTGAGCGACGGGATGTGCTGCTTGACGGTCTTCTCCTGCCCGCCGGCATCGACGGCGGTTTGCGGCGGTTCGCGGAAGCGCTTGAGTTCGTCTTCGTCCGGATCGGCCGGTTCGGGCGTCCACACGGACTGCTTGCTGTCGCGGTTGTGGCAGGCCATGCAGCGCATCGAGGCAATTTGCCTCTCGGCGAATTCGGGCATCGCTTCCTGCTTGAGCGAGGCGCGATCCGTCGCGGCGAACGCGAGCAGCGCGCCGCGCTGTTCGGCGCTCAAATGAAAATTCGGCGCTTTACCCAAGCCTTCTTCTTTTTCGGCGAGACAGCCCTTCGACCAATTTGCGCCGGCGATGCTTTTGAATTCGGGGCCTTTGGATTTGTTCGTCATGGTTTTTCCGGCGTCGTGGCAATTGAGGCAGCCGATGGTTTCGACGAGTTCCTTACCGTGCGCGATGTCGGGTGCGCCCTTGAGCTCGCCGATAGGCTCACCTTTTTTCTCGGCGTCGATCGGCAGAAATTGAATGAACGTGGCGAGCTTGTCGGCCTCCTCATCGGTCATGCGAAAATCGGGCATGCGAATCCAGGCGTAATGCGCGTCGGGCTTTTTCAAAAACCCGCGCAGCGCGGCGGGCTTCCATTTGTCGCGCACGTACGAAAGCATGATGCGGTCGGGGTCGGGCTTTTGCGTGTCGGGAATCAAGTGGCAGCCGGCGCAGCCGAGTGCGGCAAAGTTGTGGCCGAGTTCGTTGAATTCGTCGTCGGTCGTGGGCCCTTTGCCAAGCTTGTCGTCTTTCGCGCCGAGCGTGCTCAAAAATCCGGCGATGTCTTCCGCGTCTTTCTCCGCGGTCGGTCCGCGCAGAAGTTGCGGCATCGACGATTCGAGTCTCAGCGCGCGCGGATTTTTGAGCCACTTCGGGATCCACGCGGTGTTCAAGCGCCGGCCGGCTTCGGAGAGATTGGGTGCGTCCATGGTCAACTCCGGCATGCCGTCTTTGCTCGCGTTCGCCCCGATGTGTTCGCCGGCGTGGCAGGCTTCGCAGCGCAGCGACGCGTACAGTTCGCGGCCGTCGTGGAGCCGGCGCGATTCGCGGTACGATGCGTTGGCATTGTCGAAGCTGAGCAAATCAGGCGAGAACGATTCGGCAAAGAAGCCGGACGTGGACGTCGGATCGTTTTCGAACGAGCGCCAGTTCATGCGCACGATGGCGTCGCCTTTGTCGGGGCTTTCATAGCTGATCACGAAATGGTTCGGGCCTTTTCGCAGTTCGATTTTTTGCGCTTCAGCTTTCGAAAAATCATCGCCCGACGCAGAGAAGACTTCTTTATCGTTGATCGTGATCTTGAGCTTGCCGCGCCCTTCGGCGCCGAAGACGTAATCGTCTCTCAGGCCGATTTTGAGATTGCCGTCCCACGTCGCTTTGAATTTGCCCGGCGGCAAAAAGGCGGACGGCGGAGTGCCTTCGGGGACGAAAAGATTGGGGATGCGCGCCGCGCGGCGGTCTGTGGCGCCGGGTTGCGCAAGCGATTCGATCGTCAGCAGCAGGCCGGCATTATTTTTTTTCTCGGCGTCGGATTGCGGTGCGAGCGCGGGGACGGGAACATCAGCGCCTGCTTTGTCGTTCGATTTATCCGATTTGCCGGCCGCGGGCGCGGAAGTTCCGGGATGGGAAGCGGGCGCGAGCGGTTTGGAGATGTAGGCGAGATAAAAACCGAAACCGGCGGCCACCAATAATAGAGCAACTAGGACGTGTCGGGCGTTCAACAGCCACCTCCGTGAGGACTCGTGAGTCTGAAGGAAGGTGATTTTGGATTTGGAGGGGATTATTGCAAATGAAAAACGGAAATGTAGAACGGAGCTCCGCTCCGTTCAATTTTGCGGTCGCGATATGAACGGGCCAGAGATTCGATCAAGCCCCTGCTTCGAATTGAACGGAGCGGAGCTCCGTTCTACGTAACGGCGCTCTATGCCTTCGTATCTTTCTTCGGATCCGTCTTCGGATCGACTTTCTTCTTGGCCTCAGGCGGGAACATGCCGGGACTCTTCTCGCCGCCGGGGATGAAATTCACCGTGTAGTCCAAATCCTGCTTCAGCTTCGTGCCGTCCGCGGCTTTAATGTTGAACGAGACGATCATGTTCGTGCAGAGTTTCACGCTGGCCAGTTCCAGCTTCACGGTTTTGCCGTCGGCGTCGAGCTTGGCGCTCTTGACGTCGACCACATCGCGCTTGTCGCGGGCGCCTTCTTTGTGATGCTTGGTGTCGTCTTCGACGCTGTATTCCTCCGAGCCGTACGCGCCGGTATAATGGATGTTGAAGCGCCGCACGTCCCAACTCGACGCGTCTTCAGCCGAGGCTTTGTCGAGCGGCTGGGCGAAAGTAATCGACATGCCGTTGTTGGCGATCTTCGCGGCAAGCGGCGAATAATAATTCTTGCCGGTGTAGCGCACGCGCTGCACACAACCGATTTGAGGAGCGCTGGTCTGCCAGCCGCGCATGCCGACGAAATACAGTTGGCCGTCGGTCGGATTCAAGCGCGCGCGCATGATGCCGCTGTCGAAACTCAGCGGAAATTTCACCACGCCGCCTTGGACGTTGTCGTCGTCGTATTTTTCGATCAGCACGGAGAAGAGTTTGCATTTGCCGTAGGACATGTGCAGGAGCGTGTTGCTTAAGGGCCCCCAATTCGCGCCGGACCAGACTTGCCCGCCGCAGGAATTGTCCTCTTCGTACGGGACCCAGCAGAGCGGATTCAGGCGCGGCCCTTTTTTCGAATACGGATATTGGTCGAGTTGGAAGCCGTAGAAGCCGCCCTTTTTGATCCAGTTGATTGGGCTGGAGGGCGTCCAATTGCCCTGATTGTCGCCGTTCGTGATTTCGTCGTGCGGGCCGACGCACATGCCGTTGGGCGCGCGGAAGCCGTAGCAATAAATGTCGGACTTGCTGCCGTCTTTGCTCACGTGAACCATCGTGCCGTGGTATTTGCCGCCGGCGGTGCCGAGGTTGCTGCCTTTCATGTAATAGAAATCGCCCTTCGAATCCGTGTGAAGATCGTGCGCGAATTCGTGGTAGTCGGGTCCAACGGTGCAGTCGTTGTTGAAGCATTCGTAGTAATCGGCTTCGCCGTCGTTGTTGAGATCGTAGAAGCGCGTGATCTGGTCGCGGCCCAGCGTGTAGACTTGGTCGTCCACGATTTTTAAACCGAGCGACGCGAACAAGCCCGTCGCGTAGCGGCGCCAGGTGATTTTGTCGAGCGTTTTGTCGATGCCGCTGATGACCCATACGTCGCCGCTCATGGTACAGACGGCGGCGCGCCCGTCTTTGAAGAAGTCGATGCCGGTGATGCGCATGTAGGCGTTGTATTCGTTTTCAACGGGGATCGTGATCGTGTCGATGACGTAGGCCGCGTCGTCGGCTTTCGCGGGCGTGCCTTTGACTTCGATCGGCTTCCAGCGTGGCGCGCCGCCGGACTTCGTGACCTTGTCAAAATCCAGTGTGGCGACTTTTTTGGCGGCGAGAGTGGCGAATTTTGATTTGTCCGCGACGGGATGCGCGCAGATTTTCAGCGTGAAATTCGCAGGCTCAGTGAGCGCGGGAATTTTCAGGAGGATTCGCTTTCCGTCGAGCGCGAAGGCGAGGCCGTCAGGGCCGCCGGATATTGCCGTCGAAATGAAGGCGTCTTTCACGTTATCTTCAGCGGAATCGTCGGACTCTTCGCCCGGTTTCGGCGCAGCTTTCCTTTCTTTGAAGTGCATCTTCACGGCGAGGCCCGCGAGATTTTTGTCGGCGTAGGACGCGGCTTCGGCTTTGTCGTCTTCGGCGACGAGCATGGTCAGCGGCTTGGCGGTTTTGCCGATGCGGAAGGTGCGCGCGAAAACGTCGAAGCCGTCGGAATCGTCGAACGTCGGTTGTTCGAGCACGTCGGCGTCGCCGACGGTGTAATGCAGAATCACGTCGCGACCGTCGAGGTACACTCCTTTATAGCGGCCCCAATCGGCGGCGAGCGGCCCTTCGTGGCGGCCGTTGTTGCCGGAGGCCTGCTGGCGCGTGTCGTCCCATTTGCCGTCTTTGTTGGCCCAGCCGATGCTGTTGCCTTTGGTGCCGAAGCGTGGCAGGCCGCGCAGGGTGGGGTGGCCTTCGAGGCCGTCGCGGCCGTAATCGAGTTTGAGCCAGTCGCCGGTCCAGCCGACGGAGTAGCGCAGCATTTCGGTGTCGAACGCGATCGAGGCTTGCTTCTTATCGCCGATGCGAATGGCGAGGCCTTTGATTGCGTAATTTCCGCCCGCGGGATAACTGCTTTCGACTGAGCCGGTCAAGAATGGACCGTAATCCATTTTTTCGTGGATGGCGTTGCCCGCCTGTGCCACATTCGCGCCGATCTTGGCGTTGCCTTCGGTCTTGGCCATGCCTTTCGGCAGCTTTTCCCACGCGACTTTGTCGTATTCGATTTTGTCCGCGCCTTTGGCGTGCGAGAGCGCTTTTGCGGGAATCGTTTCGCGTTTGCCGCCAGGCACTTTCCAGCCGAGGATGCACTCCGCGCCGCCGCCGCCCTGGAAGAACTCCAGCAGCAGTTTATGGTCGCCGGCCTTCAGCTCGATGCTGCCATTCTTCAACTCCGGCGGATGAACGCCGCCGTTATCGACCACTTTTTTACCATCGATGGACAGGCGTGATCCGTCGTCGGACTGCGTCATGAAATCGTACTTGCCGTCTTTGTCAATGTGGATCGTGCCGCTCCAGCGCACGTAGAAGTTGTCCTTCATGCGCGCGCCGTAGAAATCGGTGTCCACGTTGCCGAAGTTGATTTGTTTATCAACGCGCACGTAGGTCGGCTTCTGGTTGGCGTCGATTTTTGGAAAATCGCCGAGGCCGCCTTTGCTTTGAAAATATTCGGCGACGAGGCCGGGCTCGTTTCCCGCATCTTCAGCTCGAACCGCCACCGAAAATAACAACGCCGCCAGAATTGCCGCACCATTAATCAGACGCATGACTTTGGGATCCTTAAAACGTTGTTCAGACTTAGCTGCGCGAACTTTGTGCCGCCCTCTCAGGGCTTTGGATCGCGGCGGGCTATTTCCCCAGGGCTCACGTCCTGGGCTAAGATGTTTCGCCCTTTCAGGGCGAACGGCGACGATTCGCTTTCGCGTACCACGTGCAGGCGGGACGCCTGCACCACGGGCCACTATTGAACCATTAAACTCTTGAACTTCCGTTACTGCGGCAGATTGTAAATCGTGCCGTACACGTCCTGCTTCATGTCGATTCCATCCGCGCCCTTCAAGTTGTATTTAATCTTAAACTGCATACACGGCTTGAGGTCGGGAATTTCCAGAAAAACCGTTTTGCCGTCGCTGGACAGGCGCGTGGATTTCACCGTGAAAGGATCGTGGCCGTGCTTTTTGCTGCCGTCGAGTTTCACTTCGGGCGAGCCGTAGTTGCCCGTATAAAGGTAGTTCCACCCTTCGGCCATGAAATTCTGCGCATCGTCGGCCAGCGCTTTATCCAAGGGCGTCGTGAAGCTGAGTTCGACGCCTTTGGCCGTGGCTTTAAACGTCGCGGGCATGTGCACCGGCTTTCCCGTGTATCGCACGCGGTCGAAACCGCCGTCGTTGCCGGCGTTGGTCTGCCAGCCTCTCAGGCCGACAATGTAAAGCTGGCCGTCCTTCGGATTGAAGCGCGGGCGCATGGCGCTGCTGGTGAAATTCACGGGAATGCGAATCGCAGCGCCTTGCATCTGGCCGTCCACCTCCTGCGGCATCACCAGAAACAGCGAACTGGTACCGTAGGAAAGGTGCAGCAAGTAATCCTTGTACGGGCCCCATTTGTCACTCGTCACCCACGCTTGCCCGCCGCAGGAATTGTCGATCGAGCCGTGGCTGCCAGCTTCGGAATTGTGGGGCAGCCAGAGCAGCGGCTTGGGCTGTTCGAGTTTCGCGCCGTGCGCGCTGTCTTGCACGCCGAGGAACGAACCCTGCTTGACCCAATGCAGCGGCGAACTCGGCACCCACGTGCCTTCGTTGTCGCCGATCGTGACCTGCCCCGTCGGACTCACGCACATGCCGTTGGGCGCGCGCACGCCGGTAGCGTAGGTTTCTTTTTTCGTGCCGTCTTTGGAGACTTTGATAATCGTGCCGTGGTCTTTGGTGATTCTATGAAAGCCGCCGCCGCCGGATTTCACGGGACTGCCGAAAGCGAAGAAGAAGTTGCCTTGCGGGTCAGTCTGCAAATCGAAGGCGAACGCATGGAACGCCGTGGTCATGTGCCAATCGTGGTTGATGCATTCGTAGAAATCGGCTTCGCCGTCGTTGTTGAGGTCGTGGAGCTTGCAGATTTCATCGCGGCAGAGCACATAAATCTGATCATCGACAATCTTCAAGCCCAGCGGCTGATGCAGCCCCGTGGCGAAGCGTTTCCATTTTAGATGCGCCAAACTTTCGTCGATGCCGCTGACGATCCAGACATCGCCGCTCCACGTGCTGACCGCGGCGCGCGTGCCGTCGGCGAAGAAATCGAAAGCCGCCGTGCGCATCCATGAATCATAGACGTTTTTGTACGGGATCGTGAGCTTATCGGCCGTGTACGAATCGTTCGGGCCTGGCTTGCCAAGAACGCCCACCGTTTCGATCACATCTTTCCAGCGGCCCGGACCGCCGCTGGTGAGCGCGGTCAGATCGGCGGGCGTTGACGACGCCTTGGCAAGCGCGGCGAAACTGGCTTTGGACGCATCGCCACCTGCGGCGACGAGCACCTTAAAGGTAACTGTGTTTTTGCGCGCGGGAAGATTGAGCACAATTTTGTTGCCGACGACTTCCAGCGCTGCGCCGGCCGGCGCGCCGACGACGGCCGCGTGCTCAACACCGACGTTGGCGATGCCATTGTCCACTTTGCCGGACGCCGGCGTGAAGTTGTATTCGACGATGTCTTTGGTGGTGACTTTGCCGTTCTTGTCCTTCGACTCTTCCTTGGTGTGTTTTTCGTTGCGGTCGAGCACATCGGCGACGGCCAGTTTCTGCGCGACGGCGGAGGGTCCGAGCGTAATGGTGCGCGCGAAGGCTTTGACGTCGCCGGCGGTTTCGAGGCTCGCCGATTCGAGCACGGTGGAAGTGCCGACGGTGTAGGAGAGGATCACCTGATTGCCGTGGAGATAGAGGCCCTTGTACTTGGCCCAATCCGCGGGCAGGTTGCCCGGCGGCGGGAGCGGCTTGATGTAATCTTCGCGCGGGTCTTTGAAGCTGCCATTCTTATCCGCCCAACCCGGCCCATAGAGCACTTGGAACGAGGGCGGAACGCTGAGCGTCGGGCTGGGGCCGTGGTCGCCGTTGCCGATGAGGCCGCGGAATTTGAGCGGCCCGCCGATCCAGCCGGCGGACATGCGGCAGGCGTCGGCGTCGAAGACAATGCCGGCGTTCCAATCGTCGGTGAGGCGGATGGCGATGCCGCGCACGGTCACGTCGCAATAGGCTTTGTTTTTTCCGATGGTGAAATTGCCGGTGCCATTATCGAACTCCGCAGTTGGTTCGCTCAGGATCGACGCGGCGAGAAAGGGGCCGTAATCCATTCTGTCATAAATAGGTTTGCCGCCTTGACCGGCCCACAAACTCGACGCCAAAAATCCGCACACAACCAACACCAACGACCCGGCACTGCGCATGTTACGCTCCTTACAGATTGGATTATCCGAATCCAAATTTTGCTTGGTTAGCTACACCGTATGAGCAGAATGAGAATGCAATTATTTAAAATGAGAATTGAAGATCGCATTCGCGGACGGAATTGTAATCGGCAGCCGTTCTGATTCCGGGTCTGCGTTAGTTCGGTTGCAGCTTCCCCTCACCCCGGAGGCGCAAACAGCCGCGCCTCTCGGCCCTCTCCCGGGGGGAGAGGGCAACTGCAACCAATACGCCACGCACCGTTGGATTCCTTCGCCCATTGCTTTACAAACGCCTCTTTTTCCGTAAAACGCTTCCATGCAAAAGAACAAAAAGAAGAAAGAGCGCGACGCGGCGCAGGCGGACGCGGCGTTGGAATCCATGGCGCGCGTTTCTGAGGCGACCGGCGAAAAACCGCCGGCGGGCGCGCAGGAATCGGCGAGCAACATCGCCAAGCCAGGCGAGAATGTCGGTAACGGCGGGAACAGCGGCGGGACGGCGTTTTTGCTCGCGGCCGAACACGAAGATCCGCAGGACAGCCACCAAGCCATGCTCGGTTCGGCGGCCGTGGTAAGCGTGATGACGCTGATCAGCCGGCTGACGGGATTGTGGCGCTTTCGCGTGATGGGGCAATTCTTCGGCGCGTCGGGCGTGGCGGATGCGTTCAACTTTGCGTTCATTTTTCCAAATCTCACGCGGCGGTTGTTTGGCGAAGGGCTGCTGACCAGCGTCTTCGTGCCGGTGTTTTCCGATCGGCTGGCGAAAGGGCAGAAAGAGGCCGCGAACCGCACCGCGTCGATTCTGCTGATTCGGCTGAGCTACTGGCTGAGTTTTGGATGTATCGCCATCATTGGAATTTCGATGGGAATTCGTTTTGCCGGATTGGCTGCGGCGCTGGGGATGTCGGAACTCGATCTGAAATTATTCGAAGCGCTGCTGCCCTATTGCGTGGTGATCAATGTCGCGGCGGTGCTGATGGCGATCTTGAATTCGCTGCGCCATTTCTGGATGCCGGCGTTTGCGCCGGTGCTGCTCAATCTGCTCGTGATCGCGGCGTGCTACTTCGGGCTGCCGATGATGGGCACGCTTCCGGAGAAGCAGATTTGGGCGGTGGCGATTGCGGTGTTAATTGGCGGCGCGGTGCAATTGATCGTGCAGATTCCGCCGGCGCTGGCGAGTGGCTTTCGGTTCAGCGCGACAATCGACAGCGCCGATCCGGGCTACCGCGAAGTGATGGACAATTTCAAACCGGTGGCATTGATGGTCGCCGTGTTTCAATTGAACGTGCTGATGGACAACTGGATCGCGAAGCGTTTCATCCCCGGCGCCGGGCCGGTGACGTACATGAACATGGGCACCAGCGTGTATCAACTGGCGTGGTCGATCATCGCGCTTGCGATTGGCGTGGCGGCGCTGCCGATGTTGTCGCGGCAATGGGCGAAGAACAAGACGAAGGAATTTCGCAGCACGCTCACGACGGCGTTGCGCTACGCGGTGTTCATGTCGCTGCCGTGCGCGGTGGGCGCGATGCTGCTCTCCGACGATATTGTGCGATTCCTTTACGGCACGGGGAAATTCTTGCTCAACGACGCGCAACCCGGCGGCGGGCCGATTCAACGCACGGGCGGCGTGGTGTTCTATTCGTGTCTCGGACTTGTTTTTTACAGCATCAATTCGATTCTCGTGCGCGCGCTTTACGCGATGAAAGACATGAAGACGCCCACGCGCACGCTGTTCCATTCGGTTGCACTGAATCTGGGCTTAAATCTGTTTTTCGTGCTGGCGTGTCCGAAGATTGTGCTCGCGTTGAAGCCCTACGTCGCAAGCTGGGCCAGCGATCCGGGGAAGCAGACGGTTTCGAACGATTTCTTCAACCTCGTCGGCGGGCTGGGCAATTTGCGCGAAGGCGGGATTGTGCTGGCCAGCACCATCAGCAGCGCCTGGCAGACGTGGGCGTTGGCCAAAGCCGTGCGCGCGCGGTTGGGCGGCGACTATCAGCCTGCGCTGACGAAAGAATTTTCGATGACCGTCTTCGGCACGACCGCGATTTGCGCGCTGATTGGGCTGGCCGTGTACCGCCATTTTGCGGCGGACAAGGATGCCGAGACATTGTACGCGTTCGGCGCGGGGGCGGCGGTGTTTCTCGCGCCGTCGATTTGGATAGGTTACGAATGGTGCATGAAGCAGTTCAAGGATCTTCGGAAGAATCTGCGCCTCCGCGACGACGAGCCGCTCCCCGATAGCGAAGTTCCGGATTCACTGAAATTCCAGCACGCGATTTTCACCTCGCTGGCGGCGACGCTGGTGATGGGCTTGCTGGTGTGGGCTGTGCGCGACAGCGTCCCGCCCGAAGGACGCACACGCCTGCAAATCTGGCAGCGCGCCTTGGCGCCAGTGGCGGCGGGAATTCTGGTTTATTCCGTGGCGTCCAGCGCGCTGATGTCGCGGGAGTATGAGGAATTGATCGCGTTGATTAAAGCGAAGTTTGGAAGGAAGAAATGAATTCAAGATTCAAGAATTCAATATTCAAAGTTAGCAAGGCACCCTTTTGAATTTTGAATTTTGAATCTTGAATTGGCGGTTATTGTGCGGGTTCGAAGTAATAAGCGATGCGGCGGGAATTGATGTCGAGCAGATTCAAGATTTCCAACGTGTCTTTCATATTTTGGCCGGTCTTTTGCGCCCACTGGATGATATCGAGATTCTCGCCTTCCCGACCACCCTTTTTAATGCGCTCCACAATGGCGTGGGCCAGTTCTTTGTTGGGGTGAAAATCGCGATTGATAAGGCCGTAATCTTTCTGGTCGAGTTCGCTCCAATATTTCGTTCCGGAAAGATGTTCAACGAGGCGGTCGCGACACCAAGTCCACCAATGGTTACAGCGCCAACTGGTGACCGCAGCCTGGCCCAAGTCGCGCCCAGCCTTCTCGGACGCGTACCACTTGTGCCGGTCAACCTCCAGTTGAGCGGCGCGGAAGAGCTCGCTTTCTGTGCGGCTATCGGGCATAGCTGCAACACTCACTTGCTGTACGACAACGCACACGGCAGACATAAAAACCGCCCCCGGAAGCCCCAACCAGCCAACTCAGTGATGATGAGGCGACGTTTCTAACAGGCGGGAGCATGAAGTCAACAACAAAACTTCATCCTTCCGACGCGGTTTTCACACCGCTCGTTCACATACCCCATTATAGCCACTTCGGCTTCCTCTTCGACAAGAATGCGCCGACCCCTTCACTACATTCAGACGATTGGCGTGCTCGGGCATTCAACTCCACTGCTAAAGCCATGTCATTAGAGCAGTTATGTTTTAACTGCGCGGCCATCAGGCGCTTGGTCGAGGCCATCGCGTCCGGCCCGTTCTGTTCAAAAAGACTCGCCCACCGCGCGCTCTCCTGCATTAATGTGTCGTTTGCCACGACTGAGCTGGCCAATCCGACACGGCCTGCTTCATCCGCGGAGACAACCCGAGCGGAAAGCATCAATTCGCGCGCCATTTTGAAACCGATGCTCAATTGTAGATACACGCCGACAATCGCCGGCACGAAACCAATGCGCACTTCGCTGAAACAAAACGAGGCGCGCTGAGCCATGATCGTCGCGTCGCAGACCAGAGCCAACCCCGCGCCGCCAGCGACGGCTGGACCGTTTACCGCAGCGATGACCGGCTTCGGATAGCTGAGAAAATAGTCGTAGAAATCGCGGATTGATTTCGAATCCGCAAGGTTGTCTTCGAGGGAGGCGCTGCATGTCGCGGCGAGTGCATCCAAATCCATGCCGGAACAAAACGTCGTGCCCGATCCAGTAATCACGACGCTGCGCACGGCGGAATCTTTGCGCAGCGTTTCAAGTTCGCCGATCACCGCCGCGCGCATCGCCGGCGAGATGGGGTTGCGCTTTTCGGGGAGGTTGAGCGTCAGCAGCGCGCTGCGACCTTCCAGTTGAGAAATGACCAAATCGGGCATGGTTGGCGCCTTTTGATCTTTACCGTTCATCGTCGGCGAGCACAGGTCGCTTGAGATAAAACGAATTCTTTATAATTCCGTGCCCTCCATTAATTAGACGTCTGAAACTTCAATGCGGAAGCGAGAAATCTCGCGCGCGGACTGCGGCGCCGCATATAATAGTGCTCACTCCGTTCGCTTGAGATTCATACAATGCCACTCAGAATAATTCCTCCCGCTGTGTTTATGATCGTATGCGCGAGCATCCCTGCCGCGGAGCCCGCCCCCGACACCCAAAAGCCCGTGATCCTGCTCACCGGCTTCGAACCGTTTGGGAGATCGAATTTCAACACGTCCTGGGACATTGTGTCGCGATTCGAAGGCAAAGAAATCGCCGGGCATGTGGTCAAGACATTGAAACTAAAAGTCGTCTACGACGAAATCGACGAGCCGTTGAAGGAGGCTGTCGAGAAGCTGAAGCCCGATGTGGTGATTTCATTCGGCGAAGGCACGCGCGACATCCATGTCGAACGGGTCGCGGCGAACGGTTATCACCCGATGAAACCGAAGGACAATAAAAGGAACCCGCCGCCGCGCGAGAGAATTGCGCCCGACGGCCCGGCCAATATCGAAAGCGGATTACGTGTGGACGCGATTCTCAAAGCCTTGCACGACGCAAAATTCAGAGCCTACGATTCGAACGACGCCGGCGGGTATCTGTGCAACGAATGTTTTTATCGCTTGATGGCGCTGAAAGACGCGCCCGCAGTGCGGGGGTTTGTACACGTGCCGGTGATCAAGCCAAGCGACGAAGCGGGGCGGAAGGAATTGGAGGAGGCGGTGGGGGTTTTGGTGAGGGCGGCGGTGGAGAAGTGAAATGAAGCTATTTCAAAGGCATGCCGTACCAGTCGTCAACGTTTGATATTTGCCCAGGTTTGATAGGCATTCTGATAGTCGGTGGCTAGAATTCTTCAGGAAGTATGACATTTAGCTCTTCGACAAGTTCGTCGATATCTTTCTGCGCGTAAACTGGCCACCCCTTCGGCGTGCGACTAATTGGCGTCAAATGTTTTGCGAAGAATTCCTTTGCTTCCGCCCAGCTTTTGGTGCGAATTTGCTTTGGGCGTTTGCGCGGTGCGCCTGGCGAAGCATTAACCAAAGTGGCAGCCATATTCGTAATCCCGATATTTGGAGCCTTTCCATCCACAATGGTAACGCGCGGGCGCGCCGCTTGTCACGGCGATCGTTCATCGATCGCCCCGAACTATCGTATTTCGCAGTTTTGAGGCTGACGGCGGCGTTTCGCTTCGCGAAACACGTGCAGGCGAGACGCCCACACCACGGGGCCGGTGACTCGCTTCTACTTCTCCTCCGCCTTCACTTCTTTCCACGTCCCATCCGGATTGTATTCGTCCATTGCCGCCGCCAGTTTCGCGGTGTCTGCGCCCAAATCTTTTTGATAGATCGTGCCTTGATGGCTGATCACAAACGTCATGATTCCCGACGAGCCGTAATCGGCGGGCCACCCGACCAGCGCGAAGCCGGCGATCATGTTTCCGTTGATCACGTAATCGTACTTCCCGTTGGGCGGGTTGGCGCCTTGCTTCGTCAGGATTTTGAAATAATAGCCGTGATAGGGAATATCCGTGCCGGTGCCTTCCACAAAATCCGGGGCATCCTCGACCAGCGGCGCGAGCGGGCTGGGATCTTCTTTCGAGCCTTCGGGCAGCGGCCAATACAATCCGTCGCGTTTGCCTTTCGAGCTGATCAGCTTTTGCGCGTATTTCAGAACCTTGTCGCCGGTGTGATCGGCGCTGGCGTAGGCGCGCTGCGCGTCGTCGTAGCCGTCCATGAAATGGATCGCCTTCAATTCGTTGCGCCCGATGCGGCGGTTGAGGATTTCTTCCTTGCCGGCGGCGGTGTCGAAGGCCCAGCCTTCGGCCTTTTTCACCAATGGGATAGGAAAGGGCCAGCATTTGAAACCGAAACACGCAGTCGCTTTGTCGCCTTCGCGTTCGATTTTTAAATGTTCCTTGGCGAGCTTTGAAAGCCGCGCGCGACCTTCTTCGGTGGCCTCCTTGTCGCTTTGAACCACGAGGTCCTTGTTTGCGTGGCCCAATACGTCAAGGAGTTGCTCGTCGCTGTTCTTTTCCATGCCCTCGATCAGCGCTTTGAATGCGTCGTCGGGGCTTGCGAAGACCTTCTGCTTGTTTTCGTCTTCAGCGCGAACGATTCCCGCGCACAGCAGTATCGCGGCCAGAAGCGGGAGGAGTGATTGAGTGTGTCGCATGGTTGTGTTCCTCGTCGATGAAATGAATCGTTGAACGTTGACTATCGTCTTCGCCCGGTGGATGCGCTGGATTGGCGGCTGGCCGCGCCGCGGCTCGATTCGCGCTGGACGGTGGGCCGGTCGGTCGTGTGGCGGAATTCCTCGGTGTAGGACGGGCGCGCCGGCGCAACATGCTGCACGGGCCGGGGCGCAGGTTTTGGCGCGGCCGGCTTAATGACCTGTCGGCTGACTTGGCCGCGGGTCGATTCGCGCACGGTCTGATTTCCGCGATTGATGTCTTCCTTGTCAATCGAATAGCGCGGCTGTGTTTTCACGGCGGGCCGCGTCACCGGCAGTTTGGGTTTTTCCACCGGACGTTCCTTTGCGAGAGGCTTCACGCGCGACGCGGTGAATTTCGGGGCGACGCGATTGGGATTGCCCAGCGGATTGCGGCTGATTGCGCCGCCGCGCCGATACCAAGTTGGAATCGGCCGCTGCGGCGGATGCCAATAACCGGGACGCGTGGGCTGATGCCAGCCGCCGTGGCTCCATTGGCTTCCAAGCCAGAGGTGATGATGATGCCAGTCCCAGCGGTTGGAGAGCCAGATGCCAAACCCGAAACCATCGCCCCAGATAAACGGATCGGGCAGCGGCCCCAGGCAAATGTCGTAGGGATCGTAGTCGGGCACGTAGATGACTTGCGGGTCGGCTGGTTGAATGTAAATGTCGTGGTCCACTTCCTGAATGACTTGTTTGTCGTTGGATCTCAGATTGCCGGCGGCCTGCGCTTCGGCGCGGACCTGTTGGATGGCTTGAGTGAGTTCGTCCATTTGATAAGTGCCGGCGAAACCCAACTGTTCCGTCCACGTCGGATCGTCATTCAATTTTTTCAGCACAGGCGGGTAGTGCATGAGTGCGATCACGCTGCTGTCCCACGTTCCATTGTCGGGCGGCGCGTCGGGATTTCCGCCCGTTTGAACGAAGCGATACGCGACGACGATTTGCGACGGAAACGCGCTGGCCGGGATAATTTGCGCCAGGAGCGCATCGGGATAGAGCGCGATTGGCGCGACCAGCGTGTGCAATTCTTCCGGCGTGAATTTCTCGATCTGCGCCGCCTGCGCGGCGTCCGCGGCTTGATCCGGCGGCGGTGCGGCGTCCTCAGCGCGCGCGGCACTCATTCCGGCAAATGCCGCGGCGATAAAAAACACGAATCCGAAAAATGGACGAACGACCGAAGACCTGCGCGCCATCGCTTCCTCCAATCTGATTTGTTTGAAACGATAGAACTGCGTTAAAAGAAATCTTCGCGGCAATCGTGGAATACCAACTCCATCAGACTACGCTGCCCCGGATCACTATCAATGCGAACTTTGGCACATGACGCAAATAAAATCTATCCCTCTGTTAGATTGACGAATAGGGCTCAATCCTCTTCATCGGATATGCCCGGAGGAAGGTGTAAACGTGCCGATGATCAAACCGAGCGACGAAGCGGGGCGGAAGGAATCGGAAGAGGAGGTGAGGGTTGTGGCGAGGCCAGCGGCGTGGGGGAAGTGACGGGGTGCGCGTCACGCGGATTCCACGGGAACGTAATCCCGCACGGGAACGGAGATTCGCCGTTTTACCGGTGCGTGTGAGCGCGCGAGATGCTCGAGCTGTTTTGCGACGGCAGCTTTAAAGACGCGTTCGCCGCATTCTGTGCATCGGCCCACCGGGACGTTCTCGAAGCGGTACAAACGGCCGCCGAATTCCAAATTCATCGTCAGGCGCCGCTCGACGACCTTTCCACCGCAAAAGCCACATTCGCCATACGTCGTTTTCATCTTCAATCCTCAAAATCTATAAACACTGTCAAAATCAACAGCCCAGTTCTCTCGCAAAATCGGCACACTGCGGTGAGCGATCGTTTATCGAGCGCCGGACCGCGAACAGTGTACCGCCGTTCCGCGCGGATCGTGCGTATACTTCCTCACTATTGTGCCATTCAAAATTGCATTTTCTATATCGACAATCAGAAAGTCATCATCCTCGGCTTCTTCAAAAGCGTGAACGGACAATTCATATTCCTCGGATCGAATTGCCTCTTGAATGCGCCGCAGTACATTCATTTCAGAATCCTATTCATTGCCAAACCGTAAAGTTCACGCACGCGGAATTCAAGAATGATTCACTCTTCTTCAATATGCCTCCCCAGCACCAGCATCTCATGCTCATCGCATTCCATCGGCTCAAACCCGGTCACGCAAATCGCCGGCGTCACGATGCTCTCAAACGCCGGCAGCGGCAGCGTCATGTCCGCGCGGAGCGGCTCAATCAGCGCGGCCATGCCGGCTTTGAGCTGCGCGATGTCGAGGCCCATGTACGTGTCGGCGGGGATCGCTGCGGCTTTCAGTTTAAACGTGTGCTGCAGCGAAAGCACGCCTTTGCGGTTGCCGTTTTCCCAATGCACGAAGGCGACCGCGGCGTGGATGATCATTTGGTAAAATGTCTTCTCGGTCCCGATCGATTCCATCCATTGCGCTTCGAGAATTTCGTGGCATTCGAAAAAATGGCGGTTATTGAACAGCCACACGCCTTTTTTGTAGCGGTCGGGATACGCGGAGGGTTCGAGTTCGCCGTAAATCATTCAAAATTCAAAATTCAAAACGCAATATTTGACGGACCCACGGTACAGGCACCGCTGCTGCCGTTCAATTTTGAATTTTGCATTTTTAATTTTGAATTATTCCTTCGGCAAGCCGTACGGCAGCGGCTCCGGCAGTTCGGCGAATTCTTTCACGGCCGTATAGAGGCGCTCGAAGCTTTTGTTTACGTCACCGGAGAGGCAGTCGGTGATGTCGCCGGCGGCGAAATCGTATTTGTTGGTCAGCTCGCGGAAACTGAATTTCAGATCGTAGAAGGCGTAGACCAGGCTGCGCATGTTTTCGATCGCTTCGACCATCACTTTGCCGTATTCGTTGAAACGCGAGGCGGAAAAATCGTTCGCCGCGAGCGCGTCGTGAACGGTTTCGCCGGCTTTGATGCCGCTTTTGAGCGCGAAGAGCACGCCCGACGAAAAAACGGGATCGAGGAAACCGTAGGCGTCGCCGGCGAGCACGAGGCCCTCGTCGGCGCAATATTTGGAGCGGAACGAATACTCGCCGGTCGTGCGGTATTCGCCGACTTGCTTGCCTTGCGCGAGATGTTCTTCGATCCATTTGTTTTGCAACACTTCGCGATCGAAGATCGCTTTCAAATCGCGCACACCGTTGCGGAAAAGGTAGTGGGCGTCGGCCACCACGCCGACGCTGAGCATGTCATTGTGCTGCGGAATGTACCAGAACCAGCCTTTTTCGGGAACGTAGGCGACGGTGGTTGCGCCTTCGTCGATGCCCGGGTCGCGCTGCGCGCCTTTGTAATAGGTCCAGACGGCGACCTTGTTCAGCTTTGGGTCGCGGATGCGCCAGCCGTTGCGCGAGGCGCTGAAGGATTCGCGGCCGGTGCAGTCGAGCGTCCATTGGGCGCGGAATTCATGCGAGGTGCCTTCGCAATCGATGGCGCGCGCGCCGACAACGCGGTCGTTGTCGCGGATGAGTTCTTTCACGGTCATGCCTTCGAGCAGTTCGACGCCCTTTTCGCGCGCGTTGTTCACGAGGATCATGTCGAATTCGGAACGCAAGACCTGCCAGGTCTGGCCGACTTCCTTGCCGTAGCGGTCGAAGAAATAAAAGGGCTGCGAGGCTTTGCCCGACGGCGAAATGAATTGCACGCTGTATTTTTTGACGAAGGCCGACTGCTTCATCTTCTCGAGCAGGCCAAGGCGCTTGAACGCGTGATACGTGTACGGCAGCAGCGATTCGCCGATGCGGTAGCGCGGGTGTTTTTCGCGGTCGAGCATGATGACTTTGTGGCCATATTCGGCCAGAATCGCCGCGGACGACGCTCCCGCCGGTCCTGAGCCAAGCACCAACGCATCACACACCCGCACAATTTTATTGTCTGACATGATTTCACCCCTTTGGTTTTTCTGTATATTTTTCCGCGGAATCAATCGGCGCAAGTATCTCCAGCACATCGGCCAGCGTGCGGCCGTCGGGCGTTGAAAGGCGGTTGCGGCGGCCGTACAAGCGCGTGGAGCGCGACAGGCCGAAATGCTTTTGCGTCGCGACGTCGGAGTCGATTTCGAAAAACGCGCTGGGTTCGCTGACATGCTGGATGGCGTGCTTCTGCAGGATCGAGCCGAACGGCAGATGCCCGGAAAGAATATCGGTGCGCGCGGCGCCGCTGACATTTTCGAGATGAATGTCGATGCTGCCGTAGGCCACGGGCTTGCGCGTCTGTTCGGTAAAGAGCACCACCTCGCGCGTATAAGCGGACCCGGTGCGGCCGCTGTGAATGATGCTGATGGCCATCGTTTCGCGGAAGAAAAATTCGAGCGTCGGCGTCATGTCCTGATCGTGGTCGAGCAGGCCGCGATAGGGCTGCGGTAACTGCAACGAGGGGATAACCGCGACGTTCGGGAGGGGCAGGCCTTCGTTGAAGTAAAATCGGCTCAGCGGAAAAAGGAGATCGAGATTCGGAATGGGCTGCGTCATGCGTGCAGTGTTCGCTTTCGGCACAAAGGACGGTTCTATCGCGCGCGCTGGAGACGCGGCGAATATAAGTATACACGCAAAAAGTACGTGTGCGTACTAATTTTTTTTGAAAAAAAGGGCGAACTTGGAGCGCCGGCTTCAAGCCGCTTTATGAGCGCATCTCAGTAAGCTTCGCAGGACGGGCCTCCGAGCCCGTCCTGCATTCGAAGCGCAATGTTGGACGGGCTCGGAGGCCCGTCCTACTGAAATACGCTCCAACGCTATCTTCTAAAGCGCCGGCGCGCGGCGCGCAGGGACGTTTTAGCGGGCGTTTTCAACGCCGGGCCGGGGGCGAGCGGGACTTTTTTCAATGCGTCCACCACTTCACCGGGCGTCTGAAAGCGCAGCGACGGCTCGCGCTGCATCATGCGGCTGACGATGCGCGCCAGTTCCTGCGGCAGTTTGGGATTGAAGGTCAGCACGTTCGGCGGCGGGGAATGGACGCGGCGCAGCATCACTTCCTTGGGCGTGCCTTTCTCGAACGGCCGTTCGCCAGTGAGCGCCTGGAACATGCAACAGCCCAGCGAATAGATGTCGGTGCGCGTGTCCACGGGTTTGCCGGTGACCTGCTCGGGCGCGACGAAGAAGGCGTTTTCGCCGGTGAGGAAGCGGGTCTGTTCGTCTTTGACCAAACCGAGATCGGCGAGTTTGGCGAGGCCGTCCTCGGTGACCATGACGGTGTTGGGGCGGACTTCGCGGTGAATGATCCCAGCGCGGAAGCCGTAATCGAGGGCTGAGGCGACCTGCGAAAAAATGGAGACGGTTTCTTTGGGATCGAGCCGCCCGTGATCGCGCTCGTCCATCATTTCGTCGAGGCGGTGGCCGTCGATGTACTCCATCGAATAGAAGAACAGCGAACCGTTTTTGCCGACTTCGTGGACGCGGATCAGATTGGGATGATTGAGGCGCCCGGCGTTGCGCGCTTCGGTCAAGAATTCTTCGACGAATTTGGCGTCTTTAGTTCGTTCCGGCGGGAGCACTTTGAGCGCGACGTCGCGCTCCATCGAAAGCTGCACGGCTTTGTAGACGATGCCCATCGACCCTTCGCCCACGACCGATTCGATCTTGTAGCCCTTGATGTCCATCAAATCTTTCGAGAGGACCAGCGCGCCCATGCCTTTGAGGATCGCGCTTTCGGTGTCTTTGGGCACATACTTAGGCGGGGGTGGCGGAACGTCCTTTGGCACCGGCGGCGCGGGTTCAGCGAACGCCGGGACGCTGGGAGGCCTGACGGACGGCGCGGCGTCGGGGTGTGGCGAGATGGCTTTGGAAAAGGTCGTGATCGGATTGGGCGGCGGGAGCGATTCGCCTTTGTGGATGTGGCGCAGAAGCTGTTCGCCCTGCTTGCGTCCAATGTAACCTTTGTTGATCAAGATGCGCGCGATCGAAGGCTGCTCGCCGCCCTTGGCTTGATAGCGGCGATAAAGTTCCAGCGCGCTGCGCGCCTGTTCGGGCACAATCCAGCCTTGCTTGACGGCCAACTGGGAGAACAGGATTTGTTCTTCGGGGATGTTCGTTGCCATTGCGGCGACAGTGTAAGAAAAAACGGGTGGAAAGGCAACGGCAGAGAAAAGGAGATTGGGAATTCAAAATTCGAAGTAACCGTTCCCTTTTCTCACGCAAAGGCTTAGCGCGGCCAGTGGCCGCAACCAAATAGAAAGGCATTCTCAATCGAGGTAGAGTTGTGTTTACCAAGACGCAACTGAAACCAAGAAGGAGAATGCCATGCTTGAATTTATACGC
>Ga0070731_10000413_pt1 | contig 59287 bp, 53 predicted proteins | sample Coa_R1_2_FD_66448 | JGI IMG/M metagenome (GOLD analysis project Ga0070731, IMG submission 66448) | Surface soil microbial communities from Centralia Pennsylvania, which are recovering from an underground coalmine fire - Coalmine... | ecosystem: Environmental > Terrestrial > Soil > Unclassified ... | reverse complement strand
GCGAAAGCCCGCGGTGTGGCACCTTTCGAGACCTAACCACGCGCACCAATGGACGCCGCGTGACAGACTGCGCTATGCAGTCGGCAATTCGCGCGGCGCCATTGAGCTTGGTACGTTAGAGCGGACTATCTGGTGGCGATAATTCTGGCTATAATATAGCCAGAATGCGGTTCGAGATACTCCTGGCTCCCGAGGCCGTCGAAGACCTGCGCAGATTGAAGGCCGGCGAACGATCAGCGGTAAAGGAGGCTCTCGAGACCCATTTAAGGCACGAACCAGCCAAGACCAGCCGTAGTCGAATCAAACGTTTGCGCGGAATGGCGCAACCGCAGTATCGGCTCCGAGTCGAAGATGTTCGTGTGTTCTACGATGTTTCAGGTTCGGCCGTCGAGGTATTGGCGATCGTGCTCAAACCGGAGGCCGAGTCATGGCTAGCCCAGTTCGGAAGGTCAAAGTGAAGGAAGTGCCCCTGTCCGAGGTCAAGGACGACTTGTCCCGCTTTCTTCGGGAAGCCGAGACACAGGATGTCGTCATCACGCGCCATGGCAAACCGGCCGGCGTGCTAATCGGGTTCAAATCGGAGGACGATTGGTTCAACTACCGGCTTGAACACGATCCGCGGTTCTTGCAACGCGTTGAGCAGGCTCGCGCGAGTTTCCGTGTGGGCCGAGGCGTCAAGCTCGAAGACGTCAAATAGCGGTGTACCGCAACCGCCTGGCCGGGCCGGACGCGCGCGCGAAATAGGCATCCTTTCGTCGTCACCATGAACGGCCTCAGTCCGTCGACCGTCACGCTGCTGGTGCTGATCCCGCTGATCATATGGCGCGTCTACAGCCGCTTTCGCCGCATGGTTGGGCGCCAGCGCCTGTCCAGGGTTCGCCCCTGGATCACGCTGAGCATCTTTCCCGCGCTCATCGTCCTGCTTTGCTTCGCAGCGCATTCGCATCCCGAGCGCCTGTGGTGGCTTGCGGGCGGCCTGTTCCTTGGTCTGCTGCTGGGCGTCTTCGGGCTGAGCAGGACGCGCTTCGAGCCGACGCCGCAGGGCCTGTTCTACACGCCGAATGTCCATCTCGGCATCGCGCTGTCGCTCCTGTTCGTCGGCCGCATCGTCTATCGCTTTGTCGAGGTCTATGTCCTCGAGCCGGCCGCGTTTCACGGCATCGAAGATTTCGCGCGAAGCACTCTGACGCTGGCCGTTTTCGGACTGCTTGCGGGTTACTACATCGCCTATGCGGCAGGTCTCGTGCGCTGGCGGTTTCGCATCCTGCGCGCCAGGCGCTAAGCTTCGCGCTTGCCTCCGCAACAGCATCTTCTCAAGGGTATCGCCTGGCTCGGCATCGCGATCGCGTCGTGGGGCGGGCTGTTCTCGATCGCCAAGCGCACGCTGCCGGTGCTGGACCCGTTCTTCCTCGGCTCGGCGCGCTACGCCGCGGGCGTGCTGCTGTTCGTCGCGATCCTGTGGATCACCGAGGGCAGATCGGCATTGCGTTACGGCGGGCGTTTCCTGCATGCCGCCGTGTACGGCCTGTTCGGTTTCACGGCCTTCAACACCTTGGTCTGGTGGGGGCTCTCCTACACGCGCCCCGAGCATGCGTCGATCATCATGGCGCTGCAGACGCCGATGACGGCGGTCGCGGTGTGGCTCACGCGCGGACTGCGGCCGTCGCGGTTCACGATCGGCTGCATCGCGGTGGCGATCGGCGGTGTGCTGCTGGTGGTGACCAAGGGCAATCTCTCGCACGCCTTCGAAGGCGGTTCGCTGACGGGCGACCTGCTCGTGTTCCTCGGTTCGGCGAGCTGGGTGATCTACACCATGGCCGGCAGCCATTTCTCCGGCTGGTCGCCGCTGCGCATGACGGTGCTGACCTGCATTCCGGGCACCGTCGGCCTGGTCGCGATCAACGTCTTCACCATCGCCAACGGCTACTCGGCGCTGCCGACCCTCGACCAGGTCTGGTCGGTGAAATGGCAGCTGGGTTATTTCGTGATCTTCACGGTCGTGCTCGGCGTGCTGGGCTTCAACAACGGCGTGAAATACCTGGGGGCGCTGAACGCGATGCTGATGCTGACCCTGATTCCGATCATCGTGTTCACGATCGAGACCTGGCTGGGCCGCAGCTTCGCCGCGATAGAAATCGCCGGCGCGATGGTGGTGGTCGGTGCGCTGGCGGCCAACAACTTCTACCTGAGGCGTGCGCGCCCTACGCCTTGATCCCCAGAAGCCTGGCCGCGGTGCCGCCGAGGATCGCGACGCGGTCGGCATCGGAGAGGCCCGGCGTGTTCAGCACCTCGTCCACGGCAGTCTTCGTCCACGGAAACGGGTAGTCGGTGCCGATCACGAGCTGGTTGGTGCCAAACTCGGCGGCGAGGTGGCGCACGCCTTCGGGGCTGAACACCATGGTGTCGTAGTACATCTGCGCGAGGTACTCGGTGGGCTTTTTCTTGAGCGGGCCGTAGGTGCCGCCGGGACAGGCCTCCGGCAGGGTGGTACAGCCGTGGTCGGAGCGGCCCGCATAGGAGGGCAGGAACCCGCCGCCGTGCGCGCTGCAGATTTTCAGTCCCGGGAATCGGTCGAGCGTGCCCTCGAAGATCAGGTGCGAAAGCGCAATCGTGGTTTCCAGCGGGAAGCCGATCACGTTGCCGAGGTAGCCGTTGCCCTTCAACCGTCCCGCGATCTCGCTGGTCGCCCCCGTAACCTGCGGGTGTATGAAGACCAGCACGCCGAGCTGCTCGGCCTTGGCCCAGAACGGGTGGAATTTCGGGTCGCTGAGTTCCATGCTGTCGACGCTGCCGCCGATGGCTGCGCCGCGCAGGCCGTATTTCTTCACGCCGTCCTCCAGCTGCCGGGCAGCAAGGTCAGGATATTGCAGGGCCACCGATGCGAACGCGACGAAACGGTCGGGTTGCGCGCCGCAGGCCACCGCGAGCTGCTCGTTCTGGATCTCGATCAGTTTTTCCGCGACATCGCGTTCGGCCTTGTACCAGTATGGATTGATCGAGAGCGCCTGCATGTCGATGCCCTGTGCGTCCATCGCCGCGATGCGCGCTGCGACGGGAGTCCCCATCTCCAGGTCCGGCCGCAGCGAAGGCCCGCCGAGCTTGAGATTCATGAGCGCCATGGCTTGCGGTACGGCGCAGTGCGCATGCACGTCGATCACCTTGGCGCGCCTACCCGAAACGATGACTTCGCGCCGCCGCGCCTGGGCGGCTGCGGGGCGCGAGGCGAGCAGATCGCAACCCACGAAAGCGAGGCCGGCGAGCGTGCCGGCGGTGGAACCGAGAAATTCGCGGCGATTGGTCATGGCGCTCCTCTTCCGGGAAAGGCGTTTGCGAGTTACTTGACCGGCACGAGCCTCAGCACCTGGTGCGGCTCGGCTTCCAGCGTCTTCCTGTCGGTGCGCATCGGGATGTACTCGTTCTTCGCCCAGGCCGCGGTGAGGTCCTCGTAGTGGGGCGAGAGGATGTTGCCGGACTGGCCGCCGGAATGGATGTAGAGCGATTTCTCCAGGTTCGAGAGGTCGTAGATCGCGCGCAGGCTGGCGGCGTGGCGGTTGGCGAAGGGGCGGGCTTCGTCATTCATGTTGTTGCGCCCCACGTTCACGGTATAGGCGTCGCCGGGCGAAGGCACGGTGATGTCGAAGATTTTCGCCAGCAGCGGCTGGCGTCCGAACGGGCGGTGCTCGTGCAGCGCGGCGTGGGCCTCCCCCCAGCGCCAGCCGGCCTGGTCGCTGCCGTAGCGCCTGCCAAGGTCGGCGAGCGCGGCATCCAGCGACAGCGCGAGTACTTCCCCGCAGGTTTCCACCGCAGGCGTGCGCACGTCGTCGCACCAGCGCGCGTAGCTTTCATCGCCCGAGAGCACGGCCGAAACGAACGGTGCGCGCGCGAGCCAGTTGGCGCCGAACGCCTCGCCCAGCTCGTCGGCATAGATCGCGCGCGTGAGCTCGCGCCACCATGCCCAGGCGATCAGCGGTTCGGCGCGGTCCGGCGCCATCGCGCCGTCCCATTTCGCCAGCAGCGCCAGCGCCTTGCGCGCCTCTTCGCTGCGCGGCCGGGTGGCGAGCAGTTTCGGCAGCAATTCGCGCATCGCCAGCGACACCACGTCGGCCTGGATGCGCGCGAAGCTCTGCACCGTGTGCTTCGGGACCGCGTCCAGCAGCTGCTGGATGCGGTCGGCGCGGTAAGGGGGCTGCCACTCGGAACTGATGAAGGGCGCGTAGCCGGGCGGCGTGATGCGTTGATTCGCCGTCACCACCGCGTTGCTTGGCGGATTGAAGCTGCGCGGCAGCTGCTCGAACGGGATGTAGCCGTCCCAGTCGTACTTCGCCAGCCAGCCCGGCGCCGGCGCCATGCCCTTCAGGTCGTTGGCGGGTTTTCTCACCGGCACGCGGCCGGCGGCGACGAAACCGATGTTGCCCTCGATGTCGGCGTACACCATGTTCTGCTGCGGCGTCTGGAAATCGCGCGCCGCGGCGAGGAAGCCGTCCCACTCGCGCGCACGCGCCATGCGCAGCGACGATTGCACGGTGCGGTCGTCGTCGGCGAGTGCGGTCCAGGCGAAGGCGATCGCATACCCGCGCGGCGCCTGCTGCCGCGTCTCGCTCAGCACATCCGAGATCACCGGGCCGTGCCGCGATATGCGCACGCGCAGCTGCTCGGGATCGGCCCCCTTGACCTTGATCGTTTCCTCGATCACCTGGAACTGGCGCGTGCCGTCGGGCGCGAGATAGCCGCCCGCCGCATCCAGTTTTTCGAGGTACAGGTCCTGCACGTCGGGGCCCGTGTTGGTGAAACCCCAGGCGATGCGGTCGTTGCGGCCCAGCACCACCCCGGGAACCCCGGGCAGCGTGGCGCCGATGACGTTCACGCCGGGGGCCGAAAGGTGCGCGAAATACCACACCGGCGGCGCAGTGAGGCCCAGGTGCGGATCGTTGGCGAGCAGCGGCTTGCCGCTCGCGGTTCGCTCGCCGGAAACCACCCAATTGTTCGAACCCAATCCGTCATTGTCGGGGGCAAACCGCGCAAGCTGAACGGCGTCGCGCTCGAGGGCGCCGTAGAGTTCCTTCAGGTCGGGCAGCGCCGGCGGCTGTTCGCCGGGATAGGGCGGCATGAACTGGTTGATGCGGGCCATCGACAGCGTTTTCGCCAGGCGCATGCGCAGCAGTTCGCTGCGCCAGTTGCCGCCAAGTTCCCAGGCCATCATCTTGGTCCAGGCGATGGAGTCGGCCGGCGACCAGGGCTCGGGGCGCGCGCCGGTGAGCCAGAATTCCGGCGGCAGCACCGGATCGGATGCGAGGAAGGCGTTCACACCCGCGGCATAGGCTTCGAGCATCCCGCGCACATCGGAATCGATGTTGCGCAGGTTCGCCTCGGCCGCGCGCCGCACGCCCAGCGTGCGCAGGAAGCGGTCGGTCTCCAGTCCTGCAGCGCCGACGATCTCGGAGAGGCGCCCCGCGGCGATGCGCCGGTTCATCTCCATTTGCCAGAGCCGGTCCTGCGCGTGCACGTAGCCCAGGGCGAAGCAGGCGTCTTCCAGGCTGGCAGCCGAAATGTGGGGGATGCCGTAGCGGTCGCGCAGGACTTCGACCGGACCGGCCAGGCCGGCGAGGCGCACCTCTCCCTCGGTCCTCGGCAGGGACTGGCGCAGATAGAAGTAGGCCGCCCCAAGCACCAGCGCCGCAAGGAGCAGCACATAGGCGGAAAAACGTAAAAATCGTCGCATTTCGCAAAGAATACCCGCAACCCCACCGCAGGCGCGGGCCGCCTCAATGTCGCACTGCCGCAAATCTGCTATGGTCTGCTGCGATGCTCTACAACTGGTACGAATCGCAGCACATGATGCTCGGGCCGTGGCGCTTCGCGGCGGAGGCCGCCCGCAGCTGGTTCGGCCACCCCTTCAGCCCGCTTTCCTACTTGCCCATCGCCCGCAGGGTCACCGCCTCCAGCGAGTTGTTCCTGCGCGTCACGCAGCGCTACGAGAAACCGGCCTGGAATATCGACAGCACGACGATAGACGGCAAGGAAGTGGCGGTGGAAGCCGTCACCGAACTCGACAAGCCGTTCTGCAAACTGGTGCACTTCCGGCGCGCGACCAGCACGCGCCGCAACGATCCCCGCGTGCTGCTGGTGGCGCCGCTCTCGGGCCACCACGCGACGCTGCTTCGCGACACGGTGCGGGCGATGCTGCCCGAGCACGAGGTCTGGGTCACCGACTGGATGGACGCGAGAATGGTGCCCCTTTCCGCCGGGCCGTTCCACCTCGCCGACTACGTCGATTACGTGCGCGAGTTCATCACGCTGCTGACGGATCCGCGGCAGCCGAATCTGAACGTGATCTCGGTATGCCAGCCCACGGTGCCGGTGCTCTGCGCGGTGGCGCTGATGGCGGAGAACGGCGAAGGCGCGCCACCTAAGACAATGGTGATGATGGGCGGCCCGATCGACGCGAGGAAGAGCCCGACCGCGGTGAACAACCTCGCCACGCAGAAGCCCTATTCCTGGTTCGAGCAGAACGTGATCCAACGCGTGCCGGACAAATACCCGGGCTACATGCGGCGCGTGTATCCGGGTTTCCTGCAGCACCTGGGATTCGTGGCGATGAACCCGGACCGCCATCTGAACGCGCACTGGGACTATTTCAACCACCTGCTGAACGGCGAGGACAACGCAGCCGAGAAGCACCGGGACTTCTACGACGAATACAACGCCGTGCTCGACCTGCCCGCCGAGTACTACCTCGACACCATCAAGTCCGTGTTCCAGGATTTCGCGCTGCCCAAGGGCCGCATGTTCATCCGCGACCAGCTGGTGCGCCCGCAGGAGATCCGCGATACCGCGCTGCTCACCATCGAGGGCGAGCTGGACGATATTTCTGGCAACGGCCAGACCGAGGCCGCGCACCTGCTGTGCCTCAACATTCCGCGCCAGCGGCGCGAGCACTACGTCGCCCCGGGCGCCGGCCACTACGGCATCTTCGCCGGCCGGCGCTGGCGCGACACCATCTATCCCAAGGTCAGGGATTTCATCCGCAAGTATGCTTAGGAAAATCGGGCCCCGAGCCCGATTTTGCTAGAGTTCATAGCTGGTTCCTGCTTTGTCCATCACCGTCTTCTCGACCATTTCCCGCGACAGGTTCGGCGCAAACAGTTCGATGAAGTCGTAGGCATAGCGCCGCAGCCAGGCGCCGCGCTTGATGCCCAGCCGGGTGGTCGAGAAGGGAAACAGGTGCGAGGCGTCGATCGCGCGCAACTGCCGGTCGCGCTTCGCGTCGAACGCCATCTTCGCCATGATGCCGACGCCCAGTCCCAGCTCGACGTAGGTCTTGATCACGTCCGCGTCGGACGCGGTGAGCACCACCTCGAGCTTCAACCCGCGCTGCTCGAAGGCGCGATTGACCATGGAGCGGTTGGCGAAGGCGAAGTCGTAGGTGACGATCGGATATTTCGCCACGGCCTCCAGAGTCAGCGGCCCGGCTTTGAGCAGCGGGTGCCTCGGCTTTACCACTACGCAGCGGTTCCACTGGTAGCAGGGCAGCGCGGCCAGCGCCGGGTGCTCCGCGATCTGCTCGGTCGCGACGCACAGGTCGGCCTCGCCGGCAGCGACCTGCGCGCAGATCTGCGCCGGGTTGCCCTGGTGGATCACGATCTGGACGCCGGGATAGCGCCGCTTGAACGCGGCCACTGCCTTCGGCAGCGCGTAGCGCGCCTGCGTGTGCGTGGCGGCGATGGTGAGCGTGCCGAGCTTTTCGTTGGCGAACTCGGCGCCGGCGCGCTTCAGGTTGGCGGCCTCGGCCAGCATGCGCTCGGCGATCGCCAGCACGGCGCGCCCGGGTTCCGTGACGCCGGTCAGGCGCTTGCCGTTGCGAATGAATATCTCGACCCCGAGCTCTTCTTCCAGGGCCTTGATCTGTTTGCTTATTCCGGGCTGGGAGGTAAACAGGGCCTCGGCCGCGGACGACACATTCAGGTCGCGGCGGGCGACTTCGGCAAGGAAGCGGAGTTGCTGCAGTTTCATATACCTTTGAGGAATAATAATCTAACTCGATAGTCTTTGAAAGAATAACGAGCGTCGGTAGCATGGCCCGCCATGGATACCGGCCTGCTGGTTCTCCTCGGCATCACCTTCTTCGCCGCCTTCGTCAACGGCGCCCTCGGCTACGGGTTTTCGTCGCTGACGGTGCCGGTGGCGCTGCTCTTTCATAGCAGCCGGATCCTGAACCCGGCGCTGGTGCTGATCGAAGTCTTCATCAACCTCCACGTGCTGTTCATCAACCGCGGCAGCGTGCGCGCTGTCTGGAGGCGCGTGTACCCGATCCTCATCGGCCTGCTGCCCGGGGTCGCGCTCGGCAGCTATGTGCTGGCGTCCATCCATCCGGGCTGGCTCAAGTTCGTGACCTATGCCTTCCTGCTGCCGTTGATCCTGGTGCAGGCGGCGGGCGTGCGCCGGCCCATCCGCTCGGAAAAGCTGCTTGGCGTGCCCTTCGGCGCCGGGCTCGGCTTCCTGTATTCCGTCACTACGATTTCCGGCCCGCTGCTGGCGGTGCTGTTCAACAACCAGGGCCTCGTGAAGCAGGATTTCCGCGCCGGCCTCGCGCTGATCCGCGTCGCCGAATCGCTGCTGACCGCGTTCGCCTACTGGCAACTCGGCCTGTTCGTGGCCGACAGCCTGACGATCGCGGCCGGGATCGCGCCCGCGGTACTGCTCGGCATACCGCTGGGCGCCATCGCCATCCGGCGGCTCGACGCTGAAACCTTCCGCCGCATCTGCATGAGCTTCGATGTCTGGGTGGTGGGATTCGGGCTGTCTCGCGTACTGGCGGACCTCAAGCTTTCCCACGGTGCGCTCGCCTACGGACCGATGGTGGCCGCAGGCTTGCTCGATGCATGGCTTCTCTACCTGTTCTTTTCGCATGTATATCTACGACAACATCGACCAGCGGCTGGTTGACGAACGGGTGGCGCAGTTCCGCGACCAGACGCGGCGCTTCCTCGCCGGTTCGCTGTCCGAGGACGATTTCCGTGCGCTGCGCCTGAGGAACGGCCTCTACGTGCAGCGCTACGCTCCGATGCTGCGCATCGCGATTCCCTACGGGCTGCTTTCTTCCCGCCAGCTGCGCAAGCTGGCCGACATCGCGCGCCGCTACGACCGCGGCTACGGTCATTTCTCCACGCGCCAGAACCTGCAGCTCAACTGGCCGAAGCTAGAAGAGGTGCCCGATATCCTGGCCGAGCTCGCCACGGTCCAGATGCACGCCATCCAGACTTCGGGCAACTGCGTGCGCAACATCACCACCGACCATTTCGCCGGCGTGGCGCCCGACGAAATCGTCGATTCCTTCGTCTGGTGCGAGCTGATCCGCCAGTGGTCCACGTTCCACCCGGAATTCAATTACCTGCCGCGCAAGTTCAAGATCGCGGTCAGCGGCACGGTCGCCGACCGGGCGGCCACGTTCGTGCACGACATCGGGTTGTACGCCGTGAAAAACTCCGCGGGCGAGGTCGGCTTCAAGGTCATCGTCGGCGGCGGCCTGGGGCGCACGCCGGTCATCGGCCACGTGATCCGCGATTTCCTGCCCTGGCCGCACCTGCTCACCTACCTGGACGCCATCCTGCGCGTCTACAACCGCTACGGCCGGCGCGACAACATCCACAAGGCGCGCATCAAGATCCTCGTCAAGGAGCGCGGCCCGGAGAAATTCCGCGCAGAGGTCGAGGCCGAGTGGGCGCACCTCGAGGACGGCCCGGCAACGGTGGTCGAGGAAGAAATCCGCAGGATAGAAGCGCGTTTCACGCGCCCAGCGTATGAAAAGCTGGCCGATGTGGACTATACCAACGTGAAGACGCCGTTCACGGCGTGGATGCGGCGCAACGTGCATCCGCACAAGCTGCCCGGCTACGCCGCGGTCAGCATCTCGCTGAAGAAGACCGGCGTGCCGCCCGGCGACGTGACCTCCGACCAGATGGAGCGCATCGCCGAGCTGGCCGACCACTATTCCTTCGGCGAGCTGCGCGTGACGCACGAGCAGAACCTGGTATTCGCCGACGTGCGCCAGGCGGAGCTGCACGGCCTGTGGCAGCAGCTGCGCGAGCTGGGCCTCGCGACGCCCAACATCGGCCTGCTCACCAACATCATCGCCTGCCCGGGCGGCGATTTCTGCTCGCTGGCGAACGCCAAGTCGCTGCCGGTGGCCGAAGCGCTGCAGCGGCGCTTCGACGACCTCGACTACCTGCACGACATCGGCGAGCTGGACCTCAACATTTCCGGCTGCATCAACGCCTGCGGCCACCACCACGTCGGACATATCGGCATCCTGGGCGTCGATAAGAATGGCGAGGAGTGGTACCAGATCACGATCGGCGGCGCGCAGCAGGGCAGGATCGGCAGGATCATCGGGCCGTCCTTCGCCCGTGCCGACATTCCCGACGTGATCGAGCGGCTGATCGAAACCTATCTCGAGAGGCGCGACAGCGAGGCGGAACGCTTCGTCGACGTGGTGCACCGCATCGGCATCGAACCCTTCAAAACCGGCGTCTATGGCAACCCTGATCAAAAATCGACGGATCGTCGCGCAGCTCTCGCCGCCTGACCTGGTGCTGGAGCCGACGGACGATCCGGCCGTGCTCGCCGCGGCGGCCGGGCTCGCCAGGGTGATCGCCGTCAACTTCCCCAGGTTCGGCGACGGCCGCGGTTACTCCATCGCGCGCCTGCTGCGCGAGCGCTACGGCTACCAGGGCGAGTTGCGCGCCATCGGCGAAGTCGCGCGCGATCATCTGCAGGCGATGGCGCGATGCGGCTTCGACGCCTTCCAGTTGCGCGAGGGCGAGGACCCGCAGGAAGCGCTGGCCGCGTTCGACGATTTCGGCGACAGCTACCAGGCCACCGTTGCGCAGCCGCTGCCGCTATTCCGCCGCCGGCTCGCCTGAGCAGGCCCGCATGGCGCCCGAATTGCTCCTGAAGGTCGATGCTGCGCTAGCGCTGCTGCAGCGGGTGGCGATCGAGTACCGGCCGGCCGCATTCGCCAGCAGCCTCGGCGCCGAGGACATGGTGCTCACCGACATGATCGCGCGCCACCGCTTCGGTATCGACATCTTCACGCTGGATACCGGCAGGCTGCATGGCGACACGCTGCTGCTCGCGGGCGAGATCGAGCGGCGCTACGACAGAAAAGTGGAGCTGGTGAAGCCGGACCCGGCGGCGGTCAACGAATATGTCGCGCATTTCGGCCGCGACGCCTTCTACACCAGCGTCGAGCTGCGCAAGCGCTGCTGCGAAATCCGCAAGGTGGAGCCGCTGCGGCGTGCGCTCGCCGGCCGCAAGGCCTGGATCACCGGTCTGCGGTGCGGCCAATCGTCCGCCCGCGCCGAAGTTGAGGTGAAGGAGTTCGACGTCGGGCACGGCATCGCAAAATTCAATCCGCTCGCCGAGTGGACCGAGGACGACGTCTGGAGCTATATCCGCTTTTTCGAGGTGCCCTACAACGCGCTCCATGACCAGGGCTACCGCTCGATCGGCTGCGCGCCCTGCACGCGGCCCGTGGTCGCGGGCGAGGATGCGCGCGCCGGGCGCTGGTGGTGGGAAATCAAGGCAGCGACCGAATGCGGCATTCATTTTTCTCCCGACGGAAAGCTGGTCCGCGAAAAAGTGCCGACATGAAATTCGAACGCAGCCACCTCGACTGGCTCGAATCCGAGGCCATCTACATCCTGCGCGAGGTCGCGGGCGAGTGCGCCAACCCGGTGCTGCTGTTTTCCGGCGGCAAGGATTCGCTGGTGCTGCTGCGCCTCGCCGAGAAGGCGTTCCGGCCCGGGCGTTTTCCATTCCCGCTCATGCACATCGACACCGGCCACAACTTCGACGAGGTGATCGCCTTCCGCGACGCGCGCGCCGCCGAGCTGGGCGAGCGGCTGATCGTGCGCGCGGTGGAAGACTCGATTCGCCGCGGAACGGTCCGTCTTTCATCGAAGAAACAAAGCAGGAATGCGGCGCAATCGGTGACGCTGCTGGAAGCCGTCGCCGAGTTCGGCTTCGACGCCGCGATCGGCGGCGCGCGGCGCGACGAGGAAAAGGCGCGCGCCAAGGAGCGGGTGTTCTCCTTCCGCGACGAGTTCGGCCAGTGGGATCCGAAGAACCAGCGGCCGGAACTGTGGGACCTGTACAACCCGCGCGTGCACAAGGGCGAGCACGTGCGCGTATTTCCGATCTCGAACTGGACCGAGCTCGATATCTGGCAGTACGTAGCGCGCGAGAATCTCGCGGTGCCCTCCATCTATTACGCGCACCGGCGCAAGGTGGTCCGCAGGAACGGTTTTCTTTTCATTCCGAAACATGGCGAGAAAAGCGAAGAGCTGTCGGTCCGCTTCAGGACGGTCGGCGACGTCAGCTGCACCTGCCCGGTCGAATCCGCCGCCCTGGATGCGGGTTCTATTGTCAAAGAGACAATAACTTCACGACAGACCGAACGCGGGGCCACGCGCATGGACGATCAGACTTCCGATGCCTCCATGGAACGGCGCAAGAAGGAAGGATATTTCTGATGAGCCTCCTGGGAGAAATTGAACGCAATCGGGTCGCGGAACTCGGCGTCCTGCGCTTCATCACCTGCGGCAGCGTGGACGATGGCAAGAGCACGCTGATCGGGCGCCTGCTTCACGACAGCCGCACCATCCTCCAGGACCAGCTGGAAGCGGTGGTGCGCGCTTCCGGCAGGCGCGGCTCGGGAGAGCTCGACCTTTCGCTGCTCACGGACGGGCTGGAAGCGGAGCGCGAGCAGGGCATCACCATCGACGTCGCATACCGCTATTTCAGCACTGGGCGGCGCAAATTCATCATCGCCGACACGCCCGGCCACGAGCAGTACACGCGCAACATGGTGACTGGGGCCTCGACCGCCGCCGCGGCGGTGATCCTGCTGGACGCACGCAAGGGCCTGCTGCCGCAGTCCAAGCGCCACCTGTACCTCGCGCACCTGCTCGGCATCGGCGAAGTGATCGTCGCTGTGAACAAGATGGACCTCGCGGGCTACGCCGCGGACGTGTTCGAAGCGCTGCGGGCGGAATTCGGGCAGTTCGCGACGGGACTTTCGATCCCGAAGCTGCAGTTCATCCCGATGTCGGCGCTGCGCGGCGACATGGTGGTCGAGCGCGGCGCACGCCTTGGCTGGTACCGGGGCCCGACACTGCTGGAGGCGCTGGAAGCCGTCAACGTAGTAAATGAAACCGCGGCGCGGCCGCTGCGCTTCCCGGTTCAGTATGTCGCGCGCGGTGGCGAGCGAGGTTATATGGGCCGCATCGTCTCCGGCACCCTGCGCCCGGGAGACGAAGTGGCGGCGCTGCCTTCGGGCCGGCGCACCAGGGTCAGGGGCATCATGGTCCTGGACCAGGTGCGCGGCGCGGCGGCGGCGGGCGACTCGGTTACGCTGCTGCTGGCCGACGAGCTGGACGTATCGCGCGGCGACATGCTCGCCGACGTCGTGCGGCCGCCGCGCGCCGCCAGAGCCTTCGAGGCCAAGCTCTGCTGGCTGGCGAACGAACCGCTTGCGCCCCGGGGCCGCTACCTGCTCAGGCACACCACGCGCACGGTCAAAGCGAAGTTCGCCTCGATCAGCTATCGTATCGACGTGCAGACGCCCGGCCGCAAGCCGCTGGACAGCGAAGTTCGCATGAACGACATCGTGCATGCGGAGCTGATCGTGCAGCAGCCGCTGTTCGTGGACTCCTATGCGGTGGACCGCGCGACCGGCGCCTTCATCCTGGTCGACGAGGCCACCAACCAGACCGTTGCGGCGGGGATGATCGAGTGAACGGCATCGTTTATCTGGTCGGCGCAGGGCCGGGGGCGCCGGACCTCCTCACGCTGCGCGCGGCGAGGCTGCTCAAGCGCGCCGACATCGTGTTCCACGACGCGCTGGTGCCGCCGGGGATACTTTCCTTGGCGTCTAGGGCGGTGAAAATGGAAGTCGGCAAACGCTCCGGCCGGCATTCGGCGGCGCAGCGGTTCATCAACAAGCGGCTGGTGGATGCAGCGCGCAAGTACCAGGTGGTGGTCCGCCTCAAGGGCGGCGATCCCATGCTGTTCGGCCGGGCGCACGAAGAACTCGGGTACCTCAGGAAATGCCGCGTCCGCTTCGAAATCGTCCCGGGCGTGACCGCAGCGCTTGCCGCCACGGCGGACATGGAGACGTCGCTTACCGCGAGGGGCCTGTCGCGTTCAGTTGTGTTCCTGACGACGCGGGCCGCGGCCGGCGAGCGTCCCAACGATTGGGTGAAAGCAGCGCTTGCCGCAGATACCTTGGCGATCTACATGGGCGCCGGAGAAGCCGAAGCGATCACGCAAGCGCTGATCGGGGCGGGCAAGCCGCCCGGTACGCCGGTTGCCCTCGTCGAACACGCTTCGTTGCCTGGTGTGCGCAAGCTTTCAGGGACCCTGGAGCAGCTGCCGGCGCTCGCCGCGCGTTGCGGCAACGGACCCGTGGCAATACTGATGGGCGAGGTCTACCGGGATGCAGTCGCGTCGAACATAATCGCACCGTGGCTAAACAAGCGATCCTCCGGCGAGCAGTCGTCCTTTTCGCCCACGGCGCGCGCGACCCCGAGTGGGCGCGGCCGTTCCGGCAGCTCGTAGCCGAGCTGGGCGAACTGCTGCCCGGCGAGCGCGTCGTGCTCGCCTTCCTTGAATTGATGCAGCCGGCGCTGCCTGAGTGCGCCGCTGCGCTGCACGGCGACGGCTTCCGGTCCTTGAGGGTCGTACCGGTGTTTCTCGGCGCGGGCGGCCACCTGAAAAACGACCTGCCTGCGCTGGTTGCCGGAATCCGCGAGCGTTACGAGGATCTGGAAATCACCGTCGAGCCGCCCATAGGCGAGCAGCCCGGGGTGATCGCCGCGATCGCGGCAGCAATCGCGCGTTGAATCGCCTGCTTTTCTTCTACGTCATCCTTTTCTTATTTTTCTCCGCCTAGGCGCAGACTTGGTTTCGCCCTGCCCGCTTGGCCCGATATACCGCTTCGTCAGCCCGGGCGAGAAGATTCTCCAGAGTAAGCGCCGGTCCCGCCAAGGTGGCGGCCCCAACGCTGACGGTTACTGCCTCGGGCGGGGCGCCCTCTCCGATGTCGAGGGGGTGCGTCTGAACCTCGGAGCGCATGCGCTCCGCCGCCATCAGCGATTGCTCCGCCGACATTTCCGGCAGCAGGACCACGAACTCCTCGCCGCCGAAGCGCGCCACGAGATCGACCGCGCGCACGCTTCCCGTGAGGAGCGCGGCGAGCGCCTTGAGGCAGGCATCGCCGGCGAGGTGGCCGTGCCGGTCGTTGATCGCCTTGAAGTGGTCGATGTCGACCATGAGCAGCGACAGCGGCATCCGTGCGCGGACCGCGCGCGCCTTGTCGTATTCGAAGCGCTCGGCGAACTTGCGCCGGTTGGCGAGGCCGGTGAGCGGATCGTGCAGCGCGAGCTGCGCCAGCAGCTCCGTCGCCCGCTGGAGGGCTTCCTCCGCCCTTTTGCGGTCAGTAATGTCGCGGCCGATAGTGACAATCAGCCACTCGTCGTTCACGCGCAGCGCGCGGCGATGAATCTCGGTCCATCTCTCGCTGCCGTCGCTCCTGACGAAACGGCTTTCGGAATTCGTTCCCCGCTCGCCGGCTGCAATCACCTCGTCGTACTCGCGCCTGATGTTTTCGCGATCCCTGCCGAGCACATCCTGCGGCCCCATCCGGAGCAGTTGCTCGCGTGTATAGCCAAGCCGGCTGCAGGCGGCAGCGTTGACGTCGACGAATTTCATGGTTGCGGGGTCGGTCAGGTAGATCGAGTCGACGGAAGAATCCATCGCAAGGCGGAATCTGAGCAGGTCCCGCTCGCTGCGCTTGTGCTTCGTGATGTCGGTATAGATCGTGATAAAGCTGCCGTCCGGCAGCGGGAGACCGCGGACCTCCACCGCCGATCCGTTGGGCCGCACGAGCTCGAAAACATGCGGCTCCATCCGGTGCGCCCGCTCGACGGCTGCGCGAATCTTCTCTTCGGGATCGCCCGGGCCGTACTCGCCGCGCTCGGCGTTGTAGCGGATGAAAGTCTCGAGAGGCACCGCGCCGTGCGCCGCCAGACCCGGCGGAAGTTCGAGCAGGCGCAGGAACTCGTTGTTGAGGGCGCGCACGATCAGCTCGGAGTCGACGAGGGTCACGCCGCAGGGAAGATGATCGATGACCGTCTGAAGGGTCTTGCGCGTCAGCTTCATCGGCCGGCACCCACCTTCACTCCCCGAACGACCGCTTGGGATCGAAAGCGGTCATTCGACAGGATCACTACGGCCGTCGCGTAGTTGCGACGCGCTAGTCTTTGCGCAATTGGGACAACCAGTGTTCCATCTGGCGCCCGGCGGCCTCGCGCCCGCCCAGGCCGAAGGCAAGGGCAAAGGCCACGGCGACCGAGCCCAGCGTGAGGCCGAAGGCGAGGTTGACGATGTCGTCGGCGATACCCATCGCGCGCAGTCCCATCGCGATCACGAGGCCGAGGATCGCAACGCGCGCAATGCGCGCCAGCCAGGGCCGCTTGTCGCCGCTCGCGCGGCTCAGGGCATCGAAGGCAAGGTTGGCGAGCCAGAAGCCGATCACCAGGATGGAGCCGCCGAGCAGCACTTCGCCGCCGAATTTGATGAACATCGACACCAGGTCCCGTACCTGCGTGAAGTCGAGCCGGTGCGCCGCCTCGACGGCGGCGAACAGCATGGCGAAGAACAGCACGAGGCCCCGGATCAGGCCCGAGGGCTTTAGAGTGCCGGAGAAGGCGCCGCTGATGCCGAGCCGCTGCGGCAGCGTGTCGATGCCCATCCCCGCGAGCAGGCGTGCGAGCACGTCGGACGCGAATTTCGCCACGTACCAGGTGACCATCAGGATCAGCGCCGCGGCCACCAGGTTCGGCACCGCCTGCAGCAGGCGCTCCAGCATCTCGGTCGCCGGCCGCGATATCGCGTCTATCCTGAGCGCGTCCAGCGCGGCGATCAGCGTCGGCACGAAGACGAAGATGAAGACGATGGTGCCCGCGAGGCGCGACAGCTTCACCGTCTCCGCAAGACCGATCTGGCTGCCCATCCTGTCGGCTCCCGCGGCCGCAAGCAGGTTGGTCACCAGCCCGCGCATTACCCTGGCCACCAGCCAGCCGACGAAGCCGATCACCGCCGCGCCGAACACGTTGGGCACGATGTCGAGGAACTTGGAGAGCATCGCCTGTACCGGCTCCAGCAGCCCGCGCAGGTCGAAGGCGGCGAGGATGCTCGGCACGAAGAGCAGTATCACCAGCCAGAACAGCACGTTCGCGACCGTCTTGCTCATCGGTTCCATGCCCGCTTCCTTCGACAGCCGCTCGCCGAAGGTGCTGGCGCTGAGCGCGCGGTTGACCACCGCCTGGATCAGCGTCGCTATCAGCCAGGCGATCAGCACGAGGATCGTACCCGCCACCAGGCGCGGCGCGTAGCTGACGATTTGCGTCACCAGTTGCGCGAACGGGTTGGAAATGCTCTCCAGGTGCAGCGAATCGAATACCGCCACCAGCATCACCAGGATGATCAGCCAGAACACGCCAGCCGAGATGCCGGACTCGACGCCCACCTGCTGTCCGGTGCTTTCTTCGATGCGTACGTCAACCTTGAGCATGTGGAGCAGGCGACGCGCTCCTGCGCGCGCGACCACGGCCACCAGCCACCCGACCACGATGATTCCCAGCGCGCCGAAGATGCCGGGCAGTTGGCTGCCCAGCGTGGATTGAAGCGAAGTTGCGAGCACCGAGAAATCCATGCCGACCTCCCTTTAGAGTGCCTGCCTCCTCCGGATCGCGATCCACACTGCGTACAGCGCGAGCGCTACGAACCAGGCAAGCGACCACTCGGCAATCGACAGGCCGAGGAATTTCCAGTTTACCTCCGCGCATTGCCCGGAGCCCATGAACAGCTTCTCGAGCATGCGGCCGAGCGGGAAGTTCTCCATCATGAAGAAAAGGTCGGGCCCGCATGCAGGCACTTGATCTGCCGGAAGATGCTGCAGCCATACCTGACGGGCGGCGGTGCCGAGGCCGCCGAGCGCGAACAGCGTTGCGGCGGCGCAGTAAAGATATTTTCCCGTCCTGCCGGGTGAATGCAGCGCAGCAACGGCAAATACCGCGAGCACCACGTAAAAAAATCCGCGCTGCACGAGGCACAGCGGGCAGGGGTCCTGGCCGCCGAAATACTGCAGGTAATAGCCAAAGGCGAGCAGGCCGGCGCAGGCCAGCGCAGGCGCCGCGTAGAGCAGGCGATCGCGAGTCATCGAGCGATTATCGCAGAAGGAGTTTCGTCGCCTGCGCGGCGAGCGCGTCGACGGAATATTTTCCGCCGGCGTGGAACCATTTCGCGCTCCAGTTGACTGCGCCCAGCACCAGCAGGCGCGCAACCTTCGGGTCGCCTGCGATCAGCCCGGCGCGCGCGAGCTCGCCGAGCATCCGCTCCCAGAGCGCGTCGTAGCGGTCCCGCAGCGCGATGACGCGCCGTCGGTTCGCGGGCGTCAGCGAGCGCCAGTCGTAGAGCAGCACCGGGATGAAATCGTTGCCATCGTCGTGGATGGTGCCGAGGTGCGAGCGCACGAGGCGGCGGAACTTCGCGCGCGGCGGCAGCTTGAGCGCGAGCACGGCTTCGGTGCGCCGCAGGCCCTCGGCGAGGCCTTGCTCCATCACCGCCAGCAACATCTCCTGCTTGCTCGCGAAATGGTAGAACGGGCTGCCAGAATGCATGCCGGCGGCCGCCGAGATGTCGCGGATGGTGGTGCCGTCGAAGCCTTTTTCGCGGAACAGGCGCGCGCAGACGCGCAGCAGCTCGCCGCGTCTGTTGCCGTTCTGACTTTTCTTCAGTCTGCTCTTAATCTGGGAAGGTCTTCCGGGGCTTCGATTTCCATCCGCAGCAGCTGGGCGGCGACGTTCTTGCCGAGGTTGTCCATGCGCAGGCTGCGCGCCGCGCCGCCCTGCAGGGCGGCGTTGAGCACGATTTTCAGCGCCAGAATGTTGTCCAGCGGCCAGAGCTCCACGGGACCCGAGCCCATGGCTGAAAAATGCTTCGCGATGCGCTCCTTCGTCACCTCGCGCTTGAGCACCGCGTAGGTCTCGGCGTCGAAGGCGAACAGGCCGATGTCGGCGCGGTCGGCCTTGTCGCCCGAACGGGCGTGGGCGATTTTCCAGAGGGGAACGCGCATCAGATCTTTTCGATTTCTACGTTTATTTTCTTTTCCACCAGGTCCCTCGAAACCAGGGTGGGCCAGATTCCCAGCAGTTCTTTCGCCGGCTGTATGCCCTTCATGCTGCCGACGTAGGGCGGCCCCGAGAGTCCGAGCCACGGAAACAGTCTCCCGAATCCGTCCGCCACGCGCCTGTCCTTCGTGCGTACCGTCATGCGCAGGAAGCACTCGTTCAGCTGGTCGCGGTAAGCGGGATCGGCGTTGCCGCCGAGCAGCGAGTCGTAGCCGATGTATTCGACATTCGTTTCCTCGACGGCCCAGCCGCGCTCTTTCACGAGCGTGGCGATGATCTCGGCGCTCTTCGCGCACTTGGCATAGGCCTCGGGCCAGGCGAAACCGATCATCCCGGTTCCCATCCAGCCGTCCTGGTAGCCGGCGACGACCTTGAGCGTTTTCGGCCGCGGCGCGCCCGAGGCGCCGGAAATGCGCACCTGGTCGCCGCCAAGGTCGTCGAATTTCAGCGTGCCCATGTCGAGGACCACATCCGGCGAGAAATAGGCATGCGGGTCGTGCACCTCGTACAGCAGCTGCTGGCGGATGGTGTCGAAGGAAATCCGGCCGCCCGTCCCCGGGGGTTTCGTGAACAGCGCGGTGCCGTCTTCCGACACTTCCGCGATCGGATAGCCGAGGTGCGCGTAGTCGGGCACCTTGGCCCATTCGCCCGCCGAGCCGAAATTGCCGCCCGAGCCCTGGCCCGAGCATTCGAGCAGGTGGCCTAGCGTCAATCCGGCCGCCATGCGGTCCCAGTCGTCCCACATCCAGCCGAATTCATGCGCCAGCGGCCCCAGCGTGAGCGCCGCGTCCGCAACGCGCCCGGTGAGGACGATGTCGGCGCCTTGCGCCAGGGCGCGGGCGATAGGCTGCGCACCGAGATAAGCGTTCGCGAACAGCATCCGCTCGCGCACCGCGGAAATATCGCCGCCCGTGTCCATGTGCGCGAGCGGTTCGCCCGCGCCCCGCAGTTCGTCGATGCGCTCAAGCACCGAGTCTCCGGTGATAGTGGCGATGGCCGCCTTCCAGCCCTTGTCGCGGAACGCGCGCGCTATCGCCTCGCGCGCGCCCTGCGGATTGAGGCCGCCGGCGTTGAGCACGAACTTGACGCCGTGTTTCGCCGCCAGCGGCCAGAGTTCGGTGAGCATCGGCACGGCGTCGCGCGCGTAACCCGCGCTTGGATCTTTCTGGCGATCTTTCTGCAGGATGGCGAGCGTCAGCTCGGACAGGTGGTCCGAGGCGATGTACTGCACCCCGCCGCGCTCGATGGAGGCGCGCACCGGGCGCCACGAGTCGCCGTAGAAGCCGAGGCCGGCGCCGACGCGGACCGTTTTCATCGAGCTGTCCATCGAAATTCAGTCTAGTTTCCGCCCGGATGAAAAGCAATTGCTTGGTAGAATCCGCCGGCGGAAGGCGCGCTTTTCCGGACCACCATGACAATAGCGGCTCGGCGGCATGAAATTTGATCTCGATGCGCATGCGCGGGCGATCGAGCGCGACGGCTACACCGTCGTCGAGGATTTCATGGACGCGGCGCGCCTCGCCGAAGTGCGGCGGGTGCTCGGTTTCTACCTCGGCGCGCACACGGGCCGCAATCCCTTCGAAGGCCGCAGCACCGAGCGCGTCTACACGCTGGTGGCGCGCGGCAGGGTGTTCTGGGACATCGCGCTGGATGCGCGGGTGCTCGCGCTCTGCGACCGCTTCCTGCTGGAAGGAAGTCTATTGACGGCGAGCCAGGCGATCTGCATTCGCCCGGGCGAAAAGCCGCAGGACTTCCACCACGACGATACCTTCTACACCGTGCCGCGGCCGCGGCCGATGGTATCGATCTCGACCATCGCCGCTGTCGACGCTTTCAGCGCCGAGAACGGCGGCACCGAGATCATTCCGGGCAGTCACCTGTGGGGCGACGACTGGCGGGCGAAGGCCGCCAGGGCGCAGGCGGTCACGGTCACGATGCCGGCAGGTGCCTGCGTGATGTTCTCCGGCCTGCTGGTGCACCGCGGCGGCGCCAACCGGTCTTCCGGGCCGCGCCTCGCTTTTTCCAACCAGTACTGCCAGCCTTGGGCGCGCCAGCAGGAGAATTTCCTTTTCGGCGTGCCGCTGCAAGTGGCGCGGCAGATGCCGCAACGGTTGCAGGAAATGCTCGGCTACTCGATCTATCCTCCTTTCATGGGCCAGCTCACCGCCAGCCATCCGGCGAAGGCGCTGCAGGCCGGCTACGAGAACCGGGTCGTTGCCCAGGCGCGAGCGGCGGGGGCGCGGCTGCCCGAGTGATACTGGCGCCGCGGATGGGGGAGAATATGGATTCACCAATGCAACAACACGGAAAGGGAGACAGTCGATGAAATATCCATTTCAAAGCGACGATGCGGGCAAGCTGATCCTGCGCCTTACGGTCGGCGGGCTGATCCTGTTCCACGGGGTCTCGAAGCTCATGAACCCGGCGGGCGCGATGGGAATGATCAGCGGCATGCTGTCGAACATGGGCATGCCCGTGGCGCTCGCCTACGGCGTCTACATCGGCGAAGTGCTTGCGCCGCTGCTGCTCATCTTCGGCGTTTTTACGCGCATCGGCGGCCTGCTGGTCGTCGGCAACATGCTCTTCGCACTCACGCTGGCGCACACCACCCAGATCTTCACGCTGAGCAAGCAGGGCGGCTGGGGGCTCGAATTGCAGGGTTTCTACCTGTTCTGCGGGCTCGCGATCTATTTTCTCGGCAGCGGCAGGTTCGCCGCCAGGCCGGATTAGCCGACCACGTACGCTGCGCCGCCGGTGGCGATAAGTTCGCCTTCGTCGTTGTGCAGTTCCATGTGGATCACCGCGATGCGGCTGCCCTTGCGCACGATGCGCCCGGTGGCGATGAAATATCTGCCGCGGCCAGGCCGCAGGTAGTCCACGCGCAGGTCGATGGTGCCGATGTTCGGGAAGGTCTCGGGCGTGCCGTCCATCTCTTCGGCTAGCGACAGCATGATGGCGAGGCCGCCCACCACGTCCAGCGTCGCGGAGATCACGCCGCCGTGCAGGATCTGGCGCTTCGGATTGCCGACCAGCTCGGGCCGCATGTCGAAGCGCAGCTTGGGCGCGGCGGGGTCGAAGGATTCCACCTTCAACCCGAGGTGCTTGTTGAAGGCGATGTGCTGCTCCATCACCTGGCGCAGCAGGGTCTGTACGGCCTGAATCTTCTTCGTCGTCATGTCGGCTCGAACTCGATGAGTAGGTTGCCCGGCGCAACCTGCGCGCCGGTTTTTACATGCACGGCTTTCACTTTCAGCGCGAACGGGAAATCGAGCCCGTGTTCCATCTTCATCGCTTCCAGCACCACCAGTGCCTTGCCCGCGGCGATCGTCTCGCCGGCTTCGGCGTTTACCGCGACCACGCGGCCGTTCATCGGCGCGACGAGCCTGCCGTCGCTGGCGCTCTTGTGCTGCGCCGGGCCGTTGGCCATGCTGCGCCGGAAGAAACTTTCGCTGCCGCGCGAGCGGTGCGCCGGGTTGTTGCTCCAGCCGGTCCATTCGCCGAAATCTGCGCCTTCGAAGCTGAAATGCGAAAGAAAACCGGTCGTCGCCTCTCCATTCGCGAAGCCTTTATTGCGTAAAACGGAAGCCAGAAAATCCTTGTTCGTCGGCACGCCGATTGCCGTTGTTTCATCCAGCGCCGCTGCGAGCTTCGCCCGCGCCAGGTCCCGCGTGGGCGCGTGGGCGATGAGTTTGGCGATCATCGAATCGTAGAAGGGCGGGATGGCCATGCCGGATTCGAGCGCATGGTCCACGCGCACCGCCGCGGACGGCCGCCAGATCTCGAGCGTTCCCGCCTGCGGCAGGAAGTTCCGCTCCGGGTCCTCGGCGCAGAGGCGCGCCTCGATGGCGTGGCCGGAGAACCGGATGTCGTCCTGCTTCATGGGCAGCAGCTCGCCTGCGGCGACGCGCAGCTGCCATTCGACGAGGTCCAGACCCGTGACCGCCTCGGTCACCGGATGCTCGACCTGCAGGCGCGTGTTCATTTCCATGAACCAGAATTTTCCGTTCTCGAGCAGGAATTCCACCGTGCCGGCGCCGACGTAACCGACTGCGCGCGCCGCTGCGACGGCCGCTGCCCCCATCTCGGCGCGCAGTTTCGCGTCTACGGCCGGCGAAGGCGATTCCTCCACCAGCTTTTGATGGCGGCGCTGCACCGAGCAGTCGCGCTCGCCGAGATGGATGCAGTTGCCGTGGCGGTCGGCGAAGATCTGAATTTCGACGTGACGCGGATTGAGCAGCGCCTTCTCGATCAGCACCCGTGAGTCCCCGAACGAATGCCGGGCCTCCGACTGCGCGGTCTTCAGCGCGTCCGGGAAATCTTTTTCATTGAAAACAATGCGAATTCCGCGCCCGCCGCCCCCGGCGAGCGCCTTGATCATCACCGGGAATTCGGGATTGCTGCCATAGCTGGGCAGTATCGGAACGCCGGCCTTAGCCGCGACCGCCTTGGCATTCGCCTTGTCGCCCATCGCCCGGATCGCGGCGGGAGGAGGGCCGACCCAGACGCGGCCGGCCTTCAGCACGGCGTCCGCAAATTCGGGGTTCTCGGAAAGGAAGCCGTATCCCGGATGCACCGCTTCGCCTTCTGCATTCAAAACGGAAGAAATATCCAGGTAAGACTCGCGTGGCGGCGATCCTCCGATGTGAAAGGCGGCGTCGGCTGCCCGCACGTGCGGCGCATCGCGGTCGGCGTCCGAATACACGGCGACGGTGCGCAGGCCCATGCGCCTGGCGGTGCGCATGATCCGGAGCGCGATTTCTCCCCGGTTGGCGACGAGGAGCGAACGGAATTTCACTTCTTTGGAAGAATATGCATGTACTTGCAGATGATGCCGAGCATCACCTCGTCGGCGCCGCCGCCGATCGAGCCCAGGCGCCCGTCGCGGTAGGCGCGCGACACCGGGTTGTCCCAGGTGTAGCCCATGCCGCCCCAGTACTGCAGGCAGGCGTCCGACACTTCGCGCCGCAGCCGGCCACACTTCAACTTGGCCATCGAGGCGAGCTCCGTGACGTCCTCGCCGGCCACGTACATCTCGCAGGCGCGGTAGGTGAGGGCACGCAAGGCCTCGATCTCGGTCTTGAGTTCCGCGAGCCGGTAGTGCACGTACTGGAAGTCGAGCACGGTCTGGCCGAACATCTTGCGCTCGCGGATGTATTCGATGGTGTCGTTCAGCGTGCGCGTCAGCCCATTGACCGAGCTTGCCGCGGCCCACAGGCGTTCCTCCTGGAACTGCTGCATCTGGTAGGTGAAGCCCGCGCCTTCGTCGCCGATGCGGTAGCGCTGCGGCACGCGCACGTCGTCGAAGTGGATCAGGCCGGTGTCCGAGGACATCATGCCGATCTTGCGGATCTTCTTGGCCACGCTGACGCCCCTGGTCTTCATCGGCAGGATGATCAGCGTCTTGTTCTTGTGCGCGGCGCCCTCGGAGGTATTCGCAAGCAGGCACATCCAGTCGGCCTGCAGGCTGTTGGTGATCCACATCTTGGCGCCGTTGATGACGTAGTCGCCACCGTCCTTCTTCGCCGTGGTCTTGATCGAAGCAACGTCCGAGCCGGCGCCCGGCTCGGAAACGCCGATGCAGGACACGTAGTCGCCGGCGATCGCCGGGGCGAGGAATTCCTTCCTCAGTTCGTCCGAGCCGAAGCGCGCCAGGGCGGGGGTCGCCATGTCGGTCTGCACGCCGATCGCCATCGGCACGCCGCCGCAGCGGATCTGTCCCAGCGTCTCGGCGAATACCATGGAGTAGCTGTAATCGAGCGCCGAGCCGCCGTAGGCCTCGGGCTTGGTGAGCCCCAGCATGCCGAGCTTGCCCAGCTTCTTGAACACCTCGTGCGCCGGGAACTGCTCGGCGGCTTCCCACTCGTCGACGTGCGGGTTGATCTCCGCGTCGATGAATTTCTTCATCGTCCGACGGATTTCCTCGTGTTCCTGGGTGAATTTCATGGGCGCGCGTCTTTCTTTGCCGTTGCTAGTCGGGCGATGATACTGCGCTAGAATTGCCGCAGGAGGATCTCATGCTGAAAACGCTTTCATTGCTGGCGATCTGCGCCAGCGCCCTGGTCGGCCCTGCGGCGTCGGCGCAAACGCCGGCCGAAGTGACGCTGACGCGCATCGATTGCGGCACCGGCGCCACGCCGACGGTTGTTGCCGAGCGCTTTACCGACACCTATGCCTACAGCAAGGACCTGCGCCTGACGTTCACGTTCAGCTGCTACCTGATCAAGCACGGCAGCGAGTACATGGTCTGGGACACGGGCTTCGCGCCGGGATCGAACCCCAACGCGCCGAAGGTGGGCATCGTCGAGCGGCTGGCGGAGCTCAAGGTCACGCCGGACCAGGTGAAGTATGTCGGGATCAGCCACTTCCACGCCGACCATACCGGCCAGCTCGCGCCGTTCGGCAACGCGACGCTCCTCATCGGCAAGGCCGACTGGGACGGCGTCACCGCGCCGACGCCGATGCAAGGCGCGAACGTGGCGGGATTCAAGGACTGGATCGGCGGCGCTAGGAAAGTCGAGCCGCTGACGCTCGACAAGGACGTGTTCGGCGACGGCACGGTGGTGATCCTGCGCACGCCGGGGCACACGCCCGGCCACAGCAGCCTGCTGGTCAGGCTGAAGGAGATGGGCCCGGTCCTGCTCACCGGGGACCTCGCCCACTTCCGCGAGAACTACGACAGCAACGGCGTTCCGGCCTTCAACTACGATCGCGCGGCGACCGTCGCTTCGCTCGACCGCTTCAAGAAGATCGCGGAGAACCTGAAGGCGACCGTCGTCATCCAGCACGACCAGCGGGACATCGGCAAGCTGCCGGCGTTCCCGGCCGCGGCGAGGTAGCGTCAGGGCCTGGCAACGCCGAACTGAACGGGGCGCGCGCTGCGCGCGTCGCCGTCCCTGCAGACCGATAGCGCGAAGCCGAGAACGTTGCGCGTGTCGCGCGGATCGATGATGCCGTCGTCGAGCATCAGCGCGCTGGTGATGAGCGCGCTTTGCTGCTTCTCGAAGTTTTCGATGATTTTGTTTTTTGTTTTTTCTATCAGTTCAACATCTACAGGCAAATTCTTCCGTTTCATCCCGCCCTCCATGACGATCGCCATGGTCAAAGCCGCCTGTTCCGCGCCCATCACCGCCGTCTGCGCGTTCGGCCAGGAAAAGAGGAACCTCGGGCTGTAGCCGCGCCCGCACATGCCGTAGTTGCCGGCGCCGAAGGAGGCGCCACACATGACCGTGAGTTGCGGCACGTTGGCGTTGGTCACCGCCTGGATCATTTTCGAGCCATGCTTGATCATGCCGGCCTCCTCGGAGGCTTTGCCGACGATGTAGCCGGTGGTGTTCTGCAGGTAGAGGATCGGCAGCCCGGCCTGGCAGCAGGCCTGGATGAAATGCGTCGCCTTGGTCGCGCCCGCGGGATCGAGCGGCCCGTTGTTGGTGACGATGCCGACCCGGTGCCCCTGCACCGCGGCGTGGCCGCACACCGTGGCCATGCCGTAGTCGGCCTTGAAGTCGAGAAAATCGGAATCGTCCGCGAAGCGCGCGATGGCTTCGCGCATGTCCACGGGCTTGCGATAGTCCGCAGGCATTACGCCCAGGAGTTCCTCCGCTGGGTACCTGGGAGGTTTTCCACCTGGAAGATCTGAATTCTTCCAGTTAAGACGCGAAAGAACTTCTCTCGCCAGCCGCACCCCATCCGAATCATCTTCCGCCAGGTACTCGCCCAGGCCGGACACATGCGTGTGCATGACCGCGCCGCCCAATTCCTCGTCGGTGGCGATCTCGCCGGTAGCGGCTTTCAGCAACGGCGGTCCGGCGAGGAAGGCCTTGGCGCGGCCGCGCACCATGATCACGTAATCGGAGAGCCCCGGCATGTAGGCGCCGCCCGCGGTCGAGGAGCCGTGCACCACCGTGACCACCGGCAATCCCGCCGCCGAGAGCCTGGCCAGGTTGCGGAAAATCGCGCCGCCGTGGACGAATCCCTCCACGCGGTACTTGAGCAGGTTGGCGCCCGCGGACTCGACCAGGTGCACGAACGGAAATTTGTTCTCGAGGGCAAGATCCTGCGCGCGCAGCAGTTTCTCGCGTCCCATGTGCTGGATCGCGCCGGCGTCGATGCCCGAATCGCTCGCCACCACCATCGCGCGCACCCCTGCGACGTAGCCGATGCCTGCGATCATGCCGCCGCCGGGGATGGTCTTCCCGGGATCGGGATGGTCCAGGCAATAGCCCGCCATCGATGACAGTTCCAGCCACGGCGCGTCCGCATCCAGCAGGCGCGCGATGCGCTCGCGCGGCAGCAGCTGGCCGCGCTTGTCGAACAGGGGTTTCGCTTTTTCCGATTCTTTGCGGGTTCTTTCTTCCAGCATTCTCAATCTTGAAATCAATTCAAGCATTCGCCTGCGATTGCCCTGGAAGGCGTCGGACGCGGGATCGAGCTTCGACTGAATGGCCGCCATTACTTGAACACCTTCGGCGTCATCGGAACACCTTCGGTGTTTGGGCCAGGTGGAAGCCGTTGAACGCCGCAGTGGGCGTGGTGTTCTGGATCGGCCGGGTGGCCTTGACGTTCGGCACCGCGCCGTCGACGCGCAGGCAGGACCCCGAAATGAACGCCGCGGCCGGCGAGAGCAGGAAGCAGATCGCCGCCGACACTTCCGATTCCGTCCCCACCCGCTGCAGGGGCGCGTGCTTCGGCAGCGAGCGGATACGCTCCTGCATCTCGGGCGGGTAGTGGTCCATTCCGCTGGAAGCGATCCAGCCGGGCGCGACGGCGTTCACGCGCACCGGCGCCCATTCGAAGGCCGCCGTCTCCGTGAAGTTGAGCATGCCCGCGCGCGCCGCGCCGGAATGGCCCATGGTGGGCATGCCCTGCCACATGTCGGCGATGATGTTGACGATGGCGCCGCCGCCGGATTTCTTCATCCACTGCGTATAGCACTCGCGCGCCATGAGGAAGCCGCCGGTGAGATTGGTGCGCACCACCGCGTCCCAGCCTTTCGCCGAAATCGATTCCAGCGGCGCCGCGAACTGGCCGCCGGCATTGTTTACCAGCGCGTCGATGCGGCCGAAGTCGGAGAGGATCGCAGCAACTGTGCTTCTTACCGCTTCCTCTTCACGGATGTCGCAGGCGTAGGAGCGTGCACTGCCTTCTGAAATTTCTTTTTCTACTGCGGCGAGTTTTTCGATCTTCCTGCCGACCAGCGCGACCTTCGCCCCGAGGGCAGCCAGCTCGTGTGCGTTGCAGCGCCCGATGCCCGAGCCGCCGCCCGTGACGACGGCAACCTGGCCCGCGAACAGGCCCGGGCGGAACACCGATTGGTAGGAAGAAAGCATTTGCTTTGCGAGTGTCGTTCAACTGGCGTTCGGTGTAAAGTTTCCGCACCATGCTGCAGATAAACGCCGGCCGGCTCTGGCAGTCGCTGATGGATCTGGCGAAGATCGGCGCCACCGACAAGGGCGGTGTCCGGCGCCTCACGCTCACCGAGGTCGATCGCCAGGGCCGCGACCAGTTCGTGCGCTGGTGCGAAGAGGCCGGCATGCGCGTGGAGGTGGATGGCATCGGCAACATATTCGCGCGCCGGGCCGGGACCGAAGCCAGGGCGCTGCCAGTGGCCATGGGCAGCCACCTCGACTCGCAGCCTTCGGGCGGCAAATTCGACGGCGCCTACGGCGTGATGGCCGGTCTCGAAGTCGTGCGTACGCTGAACGACGCGGGCATCCGCACGCGTGCGCCGATCGAGGTGGCGGCGTGGACCAACGAAGAAGGCTCGCGCTTCGTGCCCACTATGATGGGTTCGGGTGTTTTCGCGGGGGTTCATCTTTTAAGTGACGTTTTGAATCAAAAAGACGTTGACGGCATTAGTGTCCGGGATGCCCTGAACCAGATCGGTTACGCGGGCAAGGCGCAGCCGCACAAGTTGGGGGCTTATTTCGAGGCGCACATCGAGCAGGGCCCGGTGCTGGAACAGACGAACACCACTATCGGCGTGGTGCTGGGCGCCCTCGGCCAGCGCTGGTTCGACGTCGCGATCGCCGGGCAGGATTCCCACGCCGGCCCGACGCCGATGGACACGCGCAGGGATGCGCTGCTTGCCGCGAGCCGCCTGGTGCTCGAAGTGAACCGGATCGCCACCAGTTTTCCGGACTATGCGCGCGGTACCGTCGGCTTCATGCAGGTGAAGCCGAATTCGCGCAACGTCGTGCCGGGCGAAGTGCGCATGACGGTGGATCTGCGCAACGCGAAGGACGCCACGCTTACAGCGATGGCAGATGAGTTGAAAGATCTTGTCGTTTCAATAGCCAAAGAAACCAGAACGGAAATGGCGCTGAAGCAAGTCGTTTACTTTCCGCCCAGCGAATTCGCGCCCGAGCTGGTCGAAGGCGTGCGATCCGGATCGAAGGCGCTGGGCTATTCGCACCGCGACATCGTGAGCGGTGCGGCGCACGATGCGGTGTACATGGCGCGCATTGCGCCCACCGCCATGGTGTTCGTGCCCTGCGAGGGCGGCATCAGCCACAACGAGATCGAGAACGCGCGCGCCGAGGACATCGCCGCCGGCTGCAACGTGCTGCTGCAGGCGGTCCTCAGCCGGGCGCAGACTGCAGGATGATGGTCTGTTTGCCGTCGGCGAAGGTGACGTTCATCGCCTTGAGCGCCGTTTCGATGCGCTTGAAGGCCTGCGCGCGCACGTCGAACTGCTTGCCTGGCGCGGTCTGGAACTTGCAGCGGAATATCTTCACGCCCGGATCGACACGGTAGAGCTTGCCCTTGAGCGGCTCGATGATCAGCGGCCCGATGTCCGGGTCGGCCTGCATGTCTTCGCCGATCTTCTTGATCATCTTGCGGATTTTTTCGCTGTCGACCTCCATCGGCAGCGGAATGTTGAATTTCTCGATCACCCAGTCGCGCGAGTTGTTGCGCACCGCGCCCAGCGCACCGTAGGGCACGAAGTGCAGCGGGCCGTTGTGGTGGCGCAGCGCCACGGTGCGCAGCGTGATGCGCTCCACGGTGCCCTTGGTGGTGGTGCCGCTCTCGATGTATTCGCCGATGCGGAAGGCATCCTCGGCGAGAAAGAAGATCCCCGCGATCACGTCGCGCACCAGCGCCTGGGCGCCGAAGCCGAGCGCGAGGCCGACCACGCCCGCGCCCGCCAGCAGCGGCGTGATTTCGATGCCGAGCACCCATAGCGCCGCCATGATCAGCAGCACGCAAAGCAGCACCGCCGCCGTCACGCGCAGCAGCGGCAGCAGCGTCAGGAGGCGCGCGCCGGGGCCCGGTTCGCCGTGGTTGGCGGCAGGCTTGATCTGCCCCAGGCGATGATCGATCGAGGTCCTCAACGCGATCCAGATGGCATTGGTCAGCAGCACCAGCGCCGCCACGCCCAGTACGCGCAGGCCGAACAGCACCAGCGGCTTCTCGCTGGTCGCCAGTTCGGAGACAGGCGTGTCCAGCACGATCGCGCAGGCGCCCAGCCCGAGCAGCACGACGACGAAGCGCGCTGCCGAGAGAACGATGCCCGGCAGCAGTCCCGGATCGCTGGCGTCGTTCCAGAAAAAGAACACCATGTCGCGCAGGCCCATCTGCAGCGCGATCACGATCGCGATGATGGCCGCGATCAGCGCCGTCGAGGTGGAGTTCAGCAGCCAGATGGCGTAGATGGCGATGATCGTCAGCACCGCCAGGAACGACCTGGGAAGCCGCGGTGGCGCCCGCCTGGGCGCGCCGCCCGCCGCCTGGCGCGGGCGTTTGATGAACGCGAAAGCCGCGCCGATCAACAACACGGCGGTCAAGGTGGCGATGGCCAGGCGCAGCGCGGCGGCGGCGTGACTGGCTTCGGCGATCCGTTCCAGCAGTTCCGGAACGAACCCTTCCAGCGCGAGAAGAAAAACGGCAACCATCGCTGCAGCGGCGAGCCAGCGCGTACTGCGGGGCTCGGCCGGCACCAGCCTCAATTGCGGGTGCCCGGGCGCGAGGACGAGGGCCACGCCGATCCAGGCCAGACGCAATACCAGCAGGAAGAACGTCGCCGCGACGACCAGTTCGTGAACGCCGTGCGGCCAGGAAAACGCAGCCGAGGCGCCGATGGTCGCCACCGTGAACAGCGCCAGCCCGGCGCCCAGATAGCCGAAGCGCCGTATGGCGAGCCGCAAGGCCTGCCGTGGGGACGACACCGGCGTCGACTGCAGCGCCCGGAACGGCGCGAAGGCGTAAGTCCAGTAAAGCCATTCGACGCCGCCGCCGACCAGCAGCAGGATCAGCGCATAGGTGAAGGCCCGGACGCCGGAGCCGCTCATCAATGCGTCGGACGACGCGGCGTACACGCTGCGAATTTCGTCGGGCGCATGCGTGAGGTGGCCGCCCAGCAATTCGATCCGGGCTTTGGCGTCGGCGAGCAGGTTCATCGCGAATCCCGACAGGCCGTGCTCGGTGGCGAGCGGGCTCACGGCGCCGGCTCTCCGACAGGTTCGTGCGCATCGGCGATCCATTCCAGCGGATCGCGCGCGGCCGAGGCGTCCGCGTAGGGCGGCAGCAGGCGCGTCACCGAGATGCCCGCGCCGAGCACGAGGGCCTGGCAAGCGAGGCGATCGCCCTCGCCGGCCCCTACCCGGGCCAGCGTCTCCCTCTCGAGATCGTTCGTCGGCGAGAGCGACGGCGCGCCGGCCTCGACGTGGACGCGGCAGGTGCCACAGCGGCCGCGGCCGCCGCAGACATGCGCGTGCGGAATATCGTTGCCGCGGCTGAGCTCGAGGATGGAAAGTCCGCGCCGCCCCTGCGCGGTCAGGCCTCCGTCGTATGCAACGCTCACGGGCGTGAGCCGGTCGCGCAGCATGCGCGCGGCGAAAAAGGCGGCGGCAAGCAGCACCAGGCAGCCGTAGACGATCAGGATGCGGGCCTGGAAGGTGTCGAGCAGGCTGGTGACCTTGACGACTTCGTTCAGGTTGTCGATGACGTGCCCGCGCCAGGCTGGATCGCCCGCGAGCCTGTCGAGCACTTCCTTGCCGGCTTCCTCGAAGCCGACCAGCGCCAGGATCGGTACTGCGAACAGTACCGGCAGCACGAAACCGCCGATGCGCCGCCATACCGGCTTGAGCACCAGCCAGGAATACAGTCCGAGCGCGCCGTGCACCCAGACGATCATCACCACCAGCAATTGCTGGAAGGCGTAGCGCGGCGAGAAGCTCCAGTAGACCGCCAGCATCTGACCGAAGGTGGAGTCGAAGTCGGGCGTGACCCTGCCGGCCATATACATCACCACCGCGTGATTTAGCAGCAGCGGCGGTGTCAGCAGCCCGAGGCACAGCTGCACCACGTCGGTCCGGCTCATCGCCAGGGACCGGCGCGCCGACATCGCGTACAGCCCGAGCGCGATATGCAGCAGCGCAGCGCCGGCAAGCAGAGACACGCCGATGTTGCTGCGCCATGGCCCCATCAGCACCGGGCGCCACGCCTCCATGGCCGCGAGAGAATGGATGCCCAGCGTGAGGTTGGTGAGATGGCTCAGCACGAAGGCCATCAGGACCAGGCCGGATACCAGCCTTGCATTGCGAACCAGGGTCGCGGCTTGCATATCGGGAATTATAGGCTTGGACTAAAATTCCCCTGCCGTGATTCCGCGCACCCTTTTCACCCCCGAACACGAAACCTTCCGCGACAGCGTGCGGCGTTTCCTCGAGGCCGAGGTCAAGCCGCACGACGAGCGCTGGCAGGAGCAGGGCTACGCCGACAAGTCGGTGTGGAAGAAAGCGGGCGAGAACGGCTTCCTCTGCATGAGCATGCCGGAGGAATACGGCGGCTCCGGGGCCGACAAGCTGTTCAGCATGGTGCTGATGGAAGAGCAGGCGCGGATCAACAATTCCTCCGTCGGCTGGGGACTGCATTCCGAGATCGTCGCGCCCTACCTGTACAACTACGGCAGCGAGGTGCTGAAGAAGAAATACCTGCCGAAGATGGCGGCGGGCGACATGATCGGCGCCATCGCCATGAGCGAACCGGGCGCGGGCTCCGATCTGCAGTCGGTAAAGACTACCGCGATAAGGAAGGGCGACAAATACATCGTCAATGGTTCCAAGACCTTCATTACCAACGGCTGGAACTGCGACCTCGTCATCGTGGTGGCGAAGACCGATCCTGCCAAGGGCGCCAAGGGCACCAGCCTGGTGGTGATCGATACCTCGATGAAGGGCTTCGCCAAGGGCAAGCGGCTGAAGAAAATGGGCCTCAAGGGCCAGGACACCGCCGAATTGTTCTTCGACAACGTCGAGGCGCCGGCGGAGAACCTGCTCGGACAGGAGAACAACGGCTTCATCTATCTCATGCAGGAACTGCCATGGGAACGGATGCAGATCGCCATCGGCGCGGCGGCGAAATGCGAAGCCGCGCTGCGCTGGACGATCGATTACGTGAACGAGCGCAAGGCTTTCGGCAAGCCGGTTGCGGGTTTCCAGAACACGCGCTTCAAGCTGGCGGAAATCGCCACCGAGGTGCAGGTGATGCGCGTGTTCGTCGACCGCTGCATGCAGCTGCTGCTGGAGAAGAAGCTCGACACCGCCACCGCCTCGATGGCCAAGTACTGGGCCTCGGACATGGAAGGCAAGGTGCTTGATGAATGCCTGCAGCTGCACGGCGGCTACGGCTTCATGTGGGAATTCCCCATCTCGCAGGCCTATGTCGATGCGCGCGTGACGCGCATCTACGGCGGCACCAATGAAATCATGAAAGAAGTGATCTCGCGTTCTCTCGGGCTGGGAGGCAAAGATGGCTAGCAACGCAACTGAGGCTATGGTTTTCGACGCGATCCGCACGCCGCGCGGCCGGGGCAAGAGCAGCGGCTCGCTGCACGAGGTGAAACCGATTTCGCTGCTCACCGGCGTGCTGAAGGAACTGCAGAAGCGCCACCAGCTCGACACTTCGCAGGTGGATGACGTCGTCATGGGCTGCGTCACGCCCGTGGGCGAGCAGGGCAGCTGCATCGCCAAGACCGCGGCGCTGGCCGCCGGCTGGGATTTCCGCGCCTCGGGCGTGCAGCTGAACCGTTTCTGCGCTTCGGGCCTGGAAGCCGTGAACATGGCGGCGCAGAAAGTCCGCTCCGGCTGGGAGGACCTGGTGGTCGCCGGCGGCGTCGAATCCATGTCGCGCGTGCCGCTGGGCACCGATCGCGGCGCCTGGGCCTGCGATCCGGCGACCTCTTTCGACACTTCGTTCATTCCCCAGGGCATCAGCGCCGACCTTATCGCCACGCTGGAAGGCTTTTCGCGCGAGCAGGTGGATTCGTACGCCCTGCGCTCGCAGCAGCGCGCCGCCGCCGCGCGCAATGCGGGCCGCTTCAAGCGCTCGGTAGTGCCGGTCGAGGATTCCATCGGCGACGTGATCCTCGACAATGACGAGTTCATCCGGCCGCAGACCACGATGGAAGGCCTGGCCGCGCTCAAGACTTCCTTCGACAAAATGGGCGAGATGGGCTACGACTCGGTGGCGATCCAGCGCTATCCGCAGGTCGAGCGCATCAAGCACGTGCATACCCCCGGCAATTCCTCGGGCATCGTGGACGGGGCCGCGGCGGTGCTCATCGGCACGGAAGAAAAGGGCAGGCAGATGGGCCTCACGCCGCGCGCGCGCATCGTGGCGGTCGCGCTGTCGGGCGCCGATCCGACCATCATGCTGACCGGTCCGATGCCCGCGGCGAGGAAGGCGCTCGCCAAGGCGAAGATGCGGATCGAGCAGATCGACCTGTTCGAAGTCAACGAGGCCTTCGCCGTGGTGCCGATGAAATTCATGAAGGAAATGAACCTGCCCGACGAGATCGTCAACGTCAACGGCGGCTCGATCGCGATGGGCCATCCGCTCGGCGCCACCGGCGCGATGATCCTCGGCACGCTGATCGACGAACTCGAGCGCCGCAAGCTGCGCTACGGCCTGGCGACGCTGTGCGTGGGCGGCGGCATGGGCATCGCGACCATCGTGGAGCGCCTCTGAGATGGCGGTTTCGCCAGTCCGATTCGAAAAGGATGCCGAAAACCTAGTCACCATCACCTTCGATGCCCCGGGTGCCCCGGTCAACACCATGACCGGGGAGTGGCAAACCGCGTTCACGGAGGCGGTGGGGCGCCTCGCGCGGGAGAAAGCTTCCATCAAGGGAGTGATACTGGCGTCGGCCAAGAAAACCTTTTTCGCCGGCGCCGAGCTGAAGGACGTCCTGCAGTACGGCCCGAACGACGGGCCGCAGGTGTTCCGCTGGATCCAGGCCGCCAAGAAGCAGATGCGCGCGCTGGAAACGCTCGGCATTCCGGTGGTCGCGGCGCTCGAAGGCACGGCCCTGGGCGGCGGCTGGGAAATCGCGCTGAGCGCGCACTGCCGCATCGTGCTGGACGACCCGTCGATCCAGCTCGGCCTGCCCGAAGTGACGCTGGGCCTTCTGCCCGGCGCGGGCGGCGTCACCAAGACCGTCCGGCTGCTTGGCCTGCAGGCCGCGTTTCCGTATCTCGTCGAGGGCAAGACCATGCGTCCGCGGGAAGCCGCCGAGCTCGGGCTGATCCAGGGCGTGGCCGCGAACAAGGAAGACCTCTTCCGCATGGCGCGCGAATGGATCCAGGCGCACCCGTCGCCCAAGCAGCCGTGGGACGAGGACGGCTACCGTCTGCCGGGCGGCGGGCCGTCGACGCCGAAAATTTCCCAGATGCTCGCGATGGCGCCGGCGATGCTCACCGAAAAGACGCGCGGCCTGTATCCCGCGCCCGAAGCCATCATGTCGGCCATGGTGGAGGGGGCCTACGTCGATTTCGACACGGCGCTCCGCGTCGAGTCCAGATATCTCGCCAAGCTCGCGGTCGGCGGCGTGGCGAAGAACCTCATCTCGCTCTTTTTCAACCGCACCGCCATCCGGTCCGGCGCCTCGCGTCCGAAAGACTTCCCGAAATGGAAGGCGACCAAAGTCGGCATCCTCGGCGCGGGCATGATGGGCGGCGGCATCGCCTGGGCCAACATGAACCGCGGCGTGTCCTGCGTGCTCAAGGATACGTCGCTGGAGAAGGCGCAAGCGGGCAAGGCGTATTCCGAGAAACTCCTCGAGCGCCGCAAGAAGGACAAGAACCCGCTGATGCTGATCAAAGCCACCGCGGATGCGAAAGACCTTGCGGGCTGCGATCTCATCATCGAAGCGGTGTTCGAGAAGCGCGAGCTGAAGGCGCAGGTGACGAAGGAGGCCGAGCCGCTGCTCGCCGCCGGCGGCATCTTCGCCTCCAATACCTCCACGTTGCCGATTTCGGGCCTCGCCCAGGCATCGGCGCATCCGGACAAATTCATCGGCCTGCATTTCTTCTCGCCGGTTGACCGCATGGAGCTGGTGGAGATCATCAAGGGCGCGAAAACCTCGCCGGAGACGCTCGCCAAGGCCTACGACTACGTGCTGCAGATCGGCAAGACCCCGATCGTGGTCAACGATTCGCGCGGTTTTTTCACCAGCCGGACCTTCGGCACCTTCGTGCAGGAAGGCTGCGCGATGCTGGCCGAGGGCATCCCGGCCGCGGCGATCGAAAACGCGGCGCGCCAGGCCGGCATGCCGGTCGGTCCGCTGGAAGTGATCGACCAGACCTCGATGTCGCTCTCGATGCACGTAATGGAGCAGACCGTCGCCGACCTCAAGGCCGAGGGCAAGCCGCTGCCGCCGGAGCACCCCGGACAGAAGGTGATCGTGAAAATGGTGAAGGAGCTGAACCGCCCCGGGCGCGCGGCGGGCGGCGGATTCTACGAATACCCGAAGGATGGCAGAAAATTCCTCTGGCCCGGGCTCGGGCGGATTTTCAATGGCAGGAACGTCAAGTGGAATATCGAGGAACTGAAGGACCGTATCCTCTACCGCCAGGCGATCGAGACCGCGCGCTGCCTGGAAGAGGGAGTGCTCACCACGGCGCATGACGCCAACATCGGCTCCATTTTCGGCATCGGCTTTCCGGCCTGGACCGGCGGCGCGCTGCAGTTCGTCAACTACGTCGGCCCGGCGAGCTTCGTCGCGCGCGCGGACGAGCTGGCGAAAAAATTCGGCGAACGCTTCGCGCCGCCGAAACTGCTGCGGGACAAGGCCGCCAAGAGCGAGCCGCTGCGCTGACCGGCCCACGCTTGGCCGCCTGCCGCATCTGCGGGAACATCGAAGGCAACGCGTCCTTCTTCCCGAAGGAGATGATGTTCGGCTGGCGCGAGGAATTCGAATACCTCGAGTGCGGCCGCTGCGGCTGCCTGCAAATCGCGCGGATTCCGGCGGATCTAGGGAAGTACTACCCGCGCGACGGCTATTACTCCTACAAGGCGCCGAAACAGAAGCACTATCCCGGCTGGATGCTGGCGCTGCGGCACCAACGCACGCGTTATTTTCTGGGTGAGTTTTCGCCCGTGGGCGCGGTCATCGGCGCGCTTTCGAAGCGTCCGGAGCATTTCGACTGGCTGCGCGGCCGCGCCTCGCTCGGCTCGCGCATCGTGGACATCGGCTGCGGCGCGGGCGGATTGCTGCTCAAGCTGCAGCGCGAGGGGTTCCGTTCGCTGCTGGGCGCCGACCCGTTCATCGAGGCCGATATCGACTACGGGAACGGCGTGCGCGTCCTCAAGTGCGGCGTCGAAGAACTGGAAGGGCAGTACGACTTCGTGATGCTGCACCACTCTTTCGAGCACGTGCCGGATCCGGCGGCCACGCTGGCGGTGTTGGCGCGCAAGCTGGCGCCAGGCGGCACGCTGCTGCTGCGCATCCCGGTCTCAGATTGCTGGGCGCACCGGCACTATGGCCTGAACTGGATGGCCTGGGATGCGCCCAGGCATCTCTACCTGCACACCCAGAAGAGTATGGAACTACTGGCTGCCGGGGCAAGCATGGAGATCACCAGCGTCGTCTATGACTCTTCCGGGCAGCAATTTTCGAGCAGCGAGCTCTACATCCGCGGCGTTCCCTACATCGAACACGGCAAATACCGGCCAGGCAACAGTCTGAACTCGTTCTCGCAGGCAGAGTGGGACAGCTTCCAGGCGCGGGCCGCGGAACTGAACCGCAGGGGCGAGGGAGACACCGCCTGCTTCTACCTCCGGCGCCGGTGAGCCTGTGAGAAGATGGACCTCATGCCGCTGCCCCGCGTTTTGCAGAAACTCCGCATCCCCGTGATCTGCGCTCCGATGTTCATCGCCGGCAATCCGAAGCTGGTCATCGAGCAGTGCAAGGCGGGCGTCGTGGGCTCCTTTCCCGCCCTGAACGCGCGGCCGAAGGAGGCGCTGGATGCCTGGCTCACGGAGATCGAAAGCGGGATCGCCGCGCATCCGGGCGCCGCGCCGTTCGCCGTGAACCAGATCTGCCACAAGTCGAACGATCGCCTGGAGCACGACATCGAGGTCTGCATCCGCCACAAGGTGCCGATCACCATCACCAGCCTGCGGGCGCCGAACGACGTGATCCCGAAGATCCACGCCTATGGCGGCATCGTGCTGCACGACGTGATCAGCGTGCGCCACGCCGAGAAGGCGCTCGAGGCCGGGGTCGACGGCCTGATCCTGGTTTGCGCCGGGGCCGGCGGGCACGCAGGCACGCTCTCGCCCTTCGCGCTGGTCGGCGAAGTGCGCCGCTTCTTCGACGGGCCGATCGTGCTGTCCGGCGCGATCTCGAGCGGCGCTTCGATTCTCGCCGCGCAGGCGGCCGGCGCGGACCTGGCCTACATCGGCACGCGCTTTCTCGCCACGCCAGAGGCAAGCGTGCCCGATGGCTACAAGCAGGAATTGCTGCGGTCCTCGGCCGCCGACATCGTCTACACGGATCTCTTCTCTGGCGTGAACGGCAACTATCTGAAGCACAGCGTGGTGGCGGCGGGCTTCGACCCGCTCAACCTGCCCAAGTCCGATCCCGCGAAAATGAATTTCGGCACCGCCGGCGGCGCCGACAAGAAGGTCTGGCGCGATATCTGGAGCGCGGGACAGGGCGTAGGGCAGATCGACGCCATCGCCCCGGTGGCGCAGGTGGTCGGCAAGCTGGCCGCAGAGTATCTCGCCGCCAGGCAAAGGCTGCAGATCAACTGATGGACGTGCTGGAGATAGAGCGGCGCGGTTCTGCCGCCTGGCTCTGGCTCAACCGGCCGGAACTGCGCAATGCGTTGAACGACCTGGTTTTGAATTCGATTGCAGATTCGCTCGATGAATTGGAAAAGGACCCTGCCTGCAGGGTCATCGTCCTCGCCGGCCGCGGGCAGGCGTTCTGCGCCGGCGGCGACCTTTCCCGCATGGAGCAGGCGGCGAAGATGACCAGGGCGAAATCGAAGGCCGAGGCGGGCCGCTTCGCGAAACTGCTCTACCGGATGCACACCTTTCCGAAGCCGCTGATCGCGCGCGTCCACGGCGCGGCCTTTGCGGGCGGCATGGGCCTGGTCGCAGCCTGCGACCTGGTCGTGGCCGCCGAGGAGGCCGAGTTCTGCCTGCCCGAGGTGAAGATCGGCCTGGTGCCGGCGATGATCGGCCCTTACATCGTGCGCGCCATGGGAGAAGCGCAGGCCCGCCGCTACGTGCTCACCGGAGAGCGTCTTGCCGCGCGCGAGGCGCATCGCATCGGTTTCGTGCACGAATGCGTCGCCGCGGCGGAGCTGGATGCGCGAGTGGAAAAATTCGCCGCGCGGCTGGCGCAGGGGGGCCCGCAGGCGCTGGCGCGTGCGAAGAAGCTGCTCGCGAGGGTGGGCAAGGCGGCGATTGCGCCGGCGCTCGGCGCCGAAACCGCGGCGGTATTGGCCGAAGCGCGCACGGGCGCGGAAGCGCGCGAGGGAATACGCTCGTTTCTCGAGAAACGCAGGCCGAAATGGAACGCTTGACGTGAGAATCGGCCGCGCCGGCCTGGTGCTGCTCGCCGCGCTGCTGCTCGCTGCCGCCATCTACGCCGCCGGAGCGCGCGGATTGGCCGACGCGCATTACTTCGCGGCGCGCAGCATCCTGGTCGGCGCCACGCAGGCCGGGCGCCTGCCGGGGCCCGCAGAGCTGACGGTGGCGGCGACGGCGCTGCGCGAATCGCTCGCGCTCGAGCCTTCCAACCCGCTCTTCGTGGAGCAGCTCGGGCGCGTGCAGGAGATGCGCGCGCGGCAATTGCCGCCCGGCGATACGGCGGCCAGGGAAGCATTGCGGCTTGCCCTCGCGCAGTACCGCAGCGCGGCCTTGATGCGCCCGGGGTCGCCGTACGTCTGGACGGGCATCGCCGCCCTCAAGCTGCAGCTCGACGAAACGGATTTCGAATTCTACGGCGCGCTGGAGCGCGCCGAGCGCTTCGGCCGCTGGGAACCGGCGGTTCAGCTCGCGCTCGCCGATATCGGCTTTACCGACTGGCGCCTGCTGGCGCAACCGGCCAAGGTGCTGGTGCTGGGCGCCATCGAGCGCGCCTGGCCGCGCGAAAGCGTGGAAATCCGGCGCATGGCGGCCGCGCATGGCGACCTCGAACCGGTTTGTGCGGAGGCCGTCTCGCTCCTGCGCCGGGCCTCTCTGCTTTGCGTCAAGAAGTGACATAACACCTTGCGCGAAAAGGACTTCCATGATCCACTTTATCGGTTCGCTGAATCCTATTGAGATTGAGATGACTTCCAGTATCCGGCTCGTCCTTCTTCTGCTCGGCCTCGCGCTCGGGGCGAACGCGCTCGCCCAGAAATCCACGCCCGTGGCGACCGCGACCGCGGGCGCGGTGATCGCGGAAAAGCGCGGCTCGGTCCGCATTCAGGTGGGCGCGGAGCCGCCGCAGTACCACCAGATGGGCAAGCCGCTTTTGCCCGGCACTACCGTCGATACTGGTCCGAATTCTTCGGCTGTGATCGTCTACCCGGACGGAACCATCTGCGTGATGGGCGAGCAATCGAAGTTCCGCATTGTCCGCTACCACTACGACCCTAATGATCTCTCCAAAAGCGAGGAGTGGCTCAACCTGATCAGCGGCAGCCTGCGCATCATGATGGGCGAGATCGCGCAATTCAATCCCGATGCGGTGCGCGTGCAGGTGGGCGTGGTGACGGTGGGCGTCGATGCTTCGATCTTGCCGGGTACCGACGCGAGCGCAGTGGCGCAGAGTGGGGCGGTGGCGGTGACGGTGCAGGATGGCCGCGTAGTGGCATACCTGCCCTCGGGACAACCGCAGCAGCTCTCCGCAGGGCAAGGCATGTACCTTAGCGAGGATGGCGTCTTGCGCAGCGACACGACGGCGCATCTGCTGCAGCTGCTCGGGCAATTCGCGCAGGGACAGGACATGCAGCAGCAATTGGCGGATTTGACGGGTTACAACCAAAAGATTGTGCAGACGATTATCACCATGGCGGCGGTCACCTCGGCGCTGAAGGGCGATTCCACGCTTGACGAGGCGACCGCGCAAAAGACGGCCGCGGCGGAGATTCTGAAACAGCTGGAAAGCCTGCCGCCCCCCGGCACCATCAATCAACCGCCTCCACCGTCGGCGCCGGCCGTCGGTGTGGCAGGGACTCCCGCGACCGGCGGCGGCGGCGGCGGCTTGCCCTGCGCCGCGAGCTGTAACTGACCCGGCCCGTTTTCGATCGCACGGCGTTCTGGCTGTTCGCGGCGCTCATCGTCTGGGCGCCGATCCCGCTCGGCAGCAACCGCCCGTTGGCCTGGGCGATCCTCGAAATCGGCATCTTCCTGGCTGGCTTGCTCTGGCTCGCCGGCTACGCCAGGCGCGAGGTGGCGCCGGGTCCCGCGGTACGTGCCGCGCTGCCGGCGCTCGCGCTGCTGGTCCTCTGGCTGCTGCTGCTGCTCGCGCAATGGACTCCGCTGCCCGCGGCCGTGGTGCGCGCGCTCTCGCCGCAGGCAGCGGGGCTGCACGCGGCCGCGGACTACCTGGGGCCGCCGGATCGCCTCATCACACTCTCGTTGGATCCCCACGCCACCTTCGTTTTCTGGCTCAAGAGCTGCGCCTACGCCCTCGGTTTCGCCTTGACGCTGTTGCTGGTGCATCGCCGCCAGCGTCTGGTGTGGCTGTGCCTGGCGATCGTCGCCAGCGGGGTGGCGCAGGCGTTCTACGGCGCGCTGATGCACCTCGCGGGGGTGGACATCGAGGTGCTCGGCATGCCGGTGCTGAATTCCGCCCAGGCGAGCGGCAGCTTCGTCAACCGCAATCACCTCGCCGGGCTGCTCGAGATGAGCCTCGCGGTGGGCATCGGCCTCATGATCGCGCAGTTCGAGGACCGGCCCGCCGCGCGCAACTGGCGGCAATACCTGCAAGATCTCGCCGTGCTGCTGCTGAGCTCCAAGGCGATGCTGCGGCTGCTGCTCGTGATCATGGTGATCGCGCTCGTCATGACGCACTCGCGCATGGGCAACACGGCCTTCCTCTCCAGCCTGCTGGTGGCGGGCGTCATCGGGCTGATCCTGTCGCGGCGCGCTTCGCGCAGCATAGTGATCCTGATCGCCAGCCTGATCGCCATCGACATCCTGATCATCGGCACCTGGTTCGGCGTCGAGCGCACCCTCAAGAGAATCGAGGAAACCACCATGCATCAGGTGGAAGAGCGGGTCGATCCGAGTGTCTATGCGGTGCGCATCATCCAGGACTATCCCCTGGTCGGTACCGGCGGCGGCACCTTCTACACTGCCTTCACCCGCTATCGCGGCCAGGACGTCGGCGCCTACTACGACCACGTGCATAACGACTACGTGCAGTTTCTCGCCGAAACCGGGATCATCGGTGGTTCGCTGCTGGGGCTGCTGGTGCTGGCTTCGTTTGTCAGCGCCGTCCTGGCGCAGTCGCGCCGGCGCGATCCGCTCGCGCGCGGCGTTGCCTTCGCCGTGGTTATGGGCATCACCGCGCTCGGCATCCACAGCACCGTGGATTTCAACCTGCAGATCCCGGCCAACGCCTTCGTCTTCGTCATCCTGCTGGCGTTGGGCTGGGTGTCGCTCCACCTCGACCGCGCGCCGCGGAAATAGCGCAAATCGGGGTCAAAGCCCGATTTTCAGGGCGCGGGCTTGACCAGGCCCGCGGCTTCGCCGAAACCTATCGACGCATATCCCTCGCGCACGCAGCGCGAGCGCTGGATTACCTCATCGCCGTCCTCGATGAACACACGCGTCTCGCCCGTGGGCAGCGCGATAGGCGCCTTGCCGGCCTGCGTGAGTTCCAGCATCGAGCCGGGCGAATCCGGCGTCGGCCCGGAGATGGTGCCGGAGCCGAGCAGGTCGCCTGGCCGCAGGTTGCAGCCGCTGGAAGCCTGGTGGGTCACGATCTGCGCCGCGGTCCAGAACGAGTGGCGAAAGTCGCTGCGCGTCAGGCGCACCGGCGCCACCTTCTGCGCCCGCATCCGGGCGCTGCGGAGGTACATCTCCATGCCGATAGCGTAGCCGCCTTCACGCTGGTCCGTTTTGTCCAGCAGGTAAGGCAGCGGCGCGGGTTGGCCGCCGGGCGCACGGTCGAATGCCGCGCAGCGGTACGGCTCCAGCGCCTCCATGGTCACGATCCACGGCGACACGGTGGAAGCGAAGCTCTTGGCGAGGAAAGGCCCGAGCGGCTGGTATTCCCAAGCCTGGATGTCGCGCGCCGACCAGTCGTTGAACAGCACTACGCCGAAAACGTGGTCCAGCGCCCTGGAAATCGGCACCGGCTTGCCGAGGGGATTGCCCGGGCCGATGATGAAGCCGAGCTCCAGTTCGAAGTCTAGCCGCCTGCTGGGACCGAATACGGGCGCGGCAGCGTCAGGCGCCTTCGTTTGTCCGTTCGGCCGCACGACCGGCGTGCCGCTGACGACGATCGAGGAGGTGCGCCCGTGATAACCGATCGGAACCCAGTGGTAGTTCGGCAGCAGCGGATTGTCTGGCCGGAAGATCCTGCCGACGGTGGTCGCATGGTGGATGCCGGTGTAGAAGTCGCTGTAGTCGCCGATCACGACCGGCAGGAACAGTTCCGCCTGCCTCATCGGCACCAGGTATTTCGAGAATTTCCTGCGGTTTTTCGGCTCCGACAGCACGCCCGACAGGAGCTTGCGCAGCGCCCTCCAGGCGGGGCGCCCGGCTGCGGCGAGGATGTTCAGCGTCGGCCCCGTGTTGAGGCCCACCGCAGCGAGGTCGAGGATCTGGTCGCCGATCGCCACGCCGCCCCGGGGGCGTTCATTGCCGCGTTTCCCCCTGAATATCCCGTAAGGCAGGTTCTGGATCGGGAAATCACAGCCCGGGACATTCGCCGATTCCACCCAGCTTTTCAGCCCGGGATCATGCGTCTCATTCATTTGAAATGTTTCTTGAACCCGCTCCAGACGGCGTCGTAGTTCTTCTGCAGTTGCGGCGCGGCGAGCGCGAATTTCGTCGGCCGGAACACGTAGCGCGACTCCCACATGAAAGCGAGCGAGTTTTCGATCCGGTGGGGCTTGAGCTCCACCGCGCTGCCTTTGTCGAAGGTCGGGACATCCGGGCCGTGGCCCTGCAGGCAGTTGTGGATCGACATGCCGCCGGGCAAAAAGCCTTCCGCCTTGGATTCGTAGGCGCCGTGCACCAGGCCCATCAACTCGCTCATCGCGTTGCGGTGGAACCACGGCGGGCGGAACGTGTGTTCGGCGACCTGCCAGCGCGGCGGGAAAATCACGAAGTCGCAGTTCGCCACGCCGGGGTGGCCCGATGGCGAGGTGAGTACCGTGAAAATCGACGGATCAGGATGGTCGAAGCTCACCGTGTTCATCACCATGAAGCGCGCCAGGTCGTACTTGTAGGGCACGTAGTTGCCGTGCCAGGCGACGACGTCGAGCGGCGAATGGCGGTACTCGGACGCCCACAGGTTGCCGAGGAACTTCAGCACCACCTCGCACTTGCCGCCCCTGTCCTCGAATGCGGCGACCGGCGCGAGGAAATCGCGCCTTTGCGCCAGGCCCTGCGAGCCGATCGGCCCCAGTTCCGGCAGGCGGAAGGGCGCGCCGTAGTTCTCGCAAACGTAGCCTCGCGAAGGGCCGTCGGGCAGGCCCACTTTGAATTTCATGCCACGCGGCAGAACTGCGATTTCTCCCGGCCTGGCTTCCATTTTTCCCAGTTCGGAAAAAATCGAAAGTGAGCCCAGCTGCGGTACGAACATCATTTCGCCATCCGCATTGTGGAAATAGCGGTTGCTCATGGAGCGGTTGGCGCAGTACAGGTGCACGCCGACCCCGGCATGCGTCGCGGGGTCGCCTGAGCCCGCCATGGTCATAAGGCCGTCGACAAAGTCAGTGGGCTTGGACGGAATCGACAGCGGATTCCAACGCAGCCGGTTGGGCGGCGTCTTCACTTCGTCGAACGGACCCGAACGCAGCAATCCATTTGCGATCGGTTTGTATGGAGCGTGCATCGCCGACGGGCGCAGCTTGTACAGCCAACTGGAGAGATTCTCGGCGCGCGGCGCGGTGAATGCGGTGCCCGACAGGACCTCGGCATACAGGCCCCTGGGCGCGCGCTGTGGCGAGTTCTGCCCGACCGGAAGCGCCCCCTTCGCCGCTTCGCTGGAAAAGGTGTTGCCGAAGCCCGACTGGTAGGAAAGTTTTTCGCGTTTCATTGCCGAGGTATCTTATTCGACGGTGATTTTTCCGTCGCTGATCACCTTCGCCCACTTCGCGGCTTCACTTCTCATATAGGCGCTTGCCTCATCGGGAGAGCTTTGCAGCGGGTCGATGCCGGCGTCGATCAGCTTCTGGCGCAGTTCCGGCATGCCGATCGCCTTGCGGTATTCGGCGTTCAGCCTGGCGACGATCTCCTTCGGCGTGCTTGCGGGCGCGGCGAGCGCCTGCCACGCCCAGGCTTCAAAGCCCGGGTAGCCTGATTCCGCGACAGTGGCTAGTTCCGGCAGAGCGGCGATGCGTTTGTCGCTCGCGACGGCAAGCGCCTTCAGTTTGCCGGACTTGACCTGCGGCGCGCCGGCCGCGAGGTCGAGGAACATCAGCGACACCTGGCCGCCGAGCAGATCCTGGATCGCCGGGCCTGCGCCCTTGTAGGGCACGTGGTTGAACTGCGTCCCGGTGCGCTGCTTGAACATTTCCATCGCCAGGTGATGCGGGCTTCCCGGACCGGGCGACGCATAGTCGATCTTGCCGGGCGCCTTGCCGGCTTCCTCGATGAGCCCCTTCACCGAGGTCGCCGTGATCTTTGCCGGATTGACCACGAGCAGCAGCGCAAAACGCCCGGTCAGGCTGATGGGCGCGAAATCCTTCTGCGGGTCGTAGGGCAGCTTCTTGTAGAGAGTCGGATTGACCGCGAAGGTGGCGGTGTCTCCCAGCAGCAGGGTGTAGCCGTCGGGAGCGGATTTCGCCGCTGCTTCGGCGCCGATGATGGTCGCGGCGCCGGGGCGGTTCTCGACGACGATCTGCTGGCCCAGTTGCTGGGAAAGCTGCGCGCCGACTGCGCGGGCGAAGAAATCGGTGCCGCCGCCGGCCGGATAGGGCACGATCAGGCGGACAGGTTTCGCGGGGTAGACTTGCGCGTGCGTCGCCGGCGACGCGAATGCCGCTGTGAGCGCGATGACGGAAAAAATAAATCGAACGGACGGCATTTTCTCCCTCCAGGGGCTTGAAAGCAGAGAATAACGCGTAATCATGAGCGGACGCGAGATATGAGTGGGCGCGAAATACTGGTCGCAGGTGGTGGGATCGGCGGCCTGGCCGCGGCGCTGGCGTTGGCGCAGAAGGGCCGGCGGGTGCGCGTGCTGGAGAAAGCGGCCGAGTTCGGCGAGATCGGCTATGGCATCCAGATGGGACCGAATGTCGCCCGCATGCTGGAGCGGCTCGGCGTGCTGAAGTCGCTCGAGCCAGCGTCCGTGTTTCCGGAGGCGCTGATTTTTGCCGATGCGCTGACCAACGAGGAGATCAGCCGCATCTCGCTCGGCAAGGCTTTTCTGTCGCGCTACGAGTTTCGCTACTTCGTGATCCACCGCCGCGATCTGCATGGCGGGCTGCTGGAGGCATGCAAACAAAGGAGTGAAGTTGTCCTTGAATCATCCCGCGGAGTGAAAAGCTTTTCGCAAAAGGGCGACACCGTGACCGCCGTTTGCGAAAACGGGACCACTTACGAGGGCGCAGCGCTGGTCGGCGCCGACGGCCTGTGGTCGCCGACGCGCCAGGCCGTGATCGGCGACGGCGCGCCGCGCATGGCGGGGCACTATGTCTACCGCGGCGTCGTGCCCGACGCGCAGATCGTCGACCGCAGCCGCATCGGCACCATGACCATCTGGGGCGGACCGGACCTGCACATGGTTCAGTACCGCCTGCAGGGCGGGGCAGTGATGAACAATGTCGCGACGATCTGCAGCCGCCGCGTCCGCCGCGGCGAGCCGAACCCCGGCGCGCCGGACGAGCTCGAGGAAATCTTCGCGCGCACTCATCCGGGCGTGCGCGACAACTTGCGCTATGTCTCGCGCGAGCGCAACTGGGTGCTGCATGACCGCGATCCCGCGACCAACTGGACGGATGGCCGCGTCACCCTGCTGGGCGATGCCGCTCACCCGACGCTGCAGTACCTCGCGCAGGGCGCGCAGATGGCGATCGAGGACGGCGTGGTGCTGGCGGAAAAGGTGGCCGCCGCTGGCGAGGACTACAACCGCGCGTTCCTCGCCTACCAGCGCGAGCGCATGAACCGCACCGCGCGCGTGGTGCTGTCGTCGCGCTTCTTCGGCGAATACATCCACGTCGATGGCGGCGCGCGCGCGCTGAGGAACGAACTGGCGCGCGGACGGGATCCGGACAATCCCTGGGAAGTGGACTGGCTCTACAAAGGGATCGACGTCGACCGCGGTCTCTAGGGCGCTAGGGACGGCATCGCGCGCAGCTTGTCGTAGATCGGCGTGAAATCGGGCGCGGTGTCGCGCATCAGCTGCGCGAAGGAATCGATGACGAAATATGTGCTTTGGTAGCGGTCGATCAGGTAGTCCGTCCGGAGCGCTTTTTCGAGATCGAAATCCAATCGCCTTGGCGCGGGATCGGCGACGCTATGCGCCAGTTCGCCGCCGGAAGAGATCAATCCGGCGCCATAGGCCCTGACGCCGGCAGGCGTTTTGATCAGTCCGAACTCGATCGTGTACCAATACAGGCGCGAGAGCATCTTTACCGCGTCGAGACGCATGGCTTTCAGCCCGCCCTTGCCGTATTCGTTGAGATGGTCGGCATAGACCCGGTCGAACAGCAGCGGCACATGGCCGAAGAAATCATGGAATACGTCGGGTTCGACGATGTAATCGAACTCTTCCGGCTTGCGCAGCCAGACCGTGACCGGGAAGCGCCGGTTGGCAAGGTGCGTGAAGAATGCATCATCGGGAATCAGGCCCGGCACCGCGACGATTTCCCATCCGGTCGCCTTGCGCAGTTTTCCGGAAACCTGGTCAAATTTCGGGATGCCGGCGCCTGCGTCCAACCCCGCGATGGCGGTTATCCATTCCGGGCAGGCGCAGCGAGGCACCAGCTTCGACTGGCGGTCGTAAAGGCGCCGGAAGAGCGCGTGTTCCTCCTTGCTGTAAGCGCTCCAGTCCTGCTCTACGGAAAAATCCGGAGCGGCGAGGGAATAGTCGCCTCTCAGGCTCATGTCGTGGGTTTCAAGACTCCGCGCCGCATCTGGTCGAGCTCGATGGATTCGAACAGCGCCTTGAAATTGCCCTCGCCGAAACCCTCGTCGCCCTTCCTCTGGATGAATTCGAAGAAGATCGGCCCCAGCTGGTTCTCGGAAAAGATCTGCAGCAGCAGCGCGCCGGCCTTGCCGTCGATCAGGATTCCGCGTTTTTTCAGTTCGGCAAGATTCTCGCCGTGGCCGGGAATGCGCTTGTCCACCAGCTCGTAGTAGGTATCGATCGTATGGAGCAGCTTGACGCCGCTCGCGCGCAGCGCATCCACCGTCCGGTAGAGGTCGGTCGATCCGAGCGCGACGTGCTGGATGCCTTCGCCGTGGTAGAGGTCGAGGTATTCCTGTATCTGGCCGGCCTTCTCGGTGCCCTCCTCGTTGATCGGGATGCGGATCTTGCCGCAGGGACTGGTCATCGCCTTGCTCTTGACGCCCGTCACCTGGCCCTCGATGTCGAAGTAGCGGACCTCGCGGAAATTGAACAGGCGCTCGTAGAAATCCGCCCACTCCTTCATCCGGCCCTTGTGCACGTTGTGCGTCAGGTGGTCGATGTAAGTAAGGCCGTGCCCGACGGGATTGAGTGAGGCCGCATTTGACCCCCCCTCTTGCAGCGGCTCGAAATCCACGTCGTAGAAGCCGATGTTGCCGATGTCGCCCTGCCTGGCGCCGTTCTTGCCGCGCCAGCGGTCGATGAGATAGATCAGCGAGTCGCCGACGCCCTTGATCGCGGGGATGTTGAGCTCGCCCGGACCGGCATGGCCCGCGTAACCCCAGGCACCCAGGCCGACGCAGCGCTCGTAGGCCGCCTTGGCGTCCCGCACCCGAAACGCGATGGCGCAGATGCTCGGCCCGTGCTGGCGCGCGAAGCGCTGCGCGAACGAGTCCGGCTCCGCGTTGACGATGTAGTTGATGCCGCCCTGGCGATAGAGGATCACGTTCTTGTGGCGGTGGCGAGCGATGGCCTTGAAGCCCAGGCGCTCGAACAATTCACCCATGGCCCTGGGATCGGGAGCGGCGTATTCGATGAACTCGAAGCCGTCGGTGCCGGCCGGGTTTTCCCAGAGATCAGCCATGCGCCATTATCCTCCCGGATTCCGCGCTGAGGCATACTTGCGCCATGCAACGCGTTCCCAATGCGGCGTTCGAGCCCGTACTCGAGAAACGGCTCGAGGAACTCTGGGGCGCGCCCGTGAATCTCTACCGCGCGCTGGGCAACCATCCGGCGCTCGCCGCCGCGTGGACGGAGTTCGCCAATGCGATCCGCCACGACAGCCGCACGCCGCGGGCGTTGCGCGAGCTCATGATCCTGCGCACGGCGCAGATCGCCCGTTCCGAGTATGAATGGGCCCACCACCTCAGGATGGCGCGCAAGGCGGAGGTGAGCGAGGCGAAGATCTCGGCACTCGCGGGCTGGCGCGCGTCGAAGGAATTCGATGCCAGGGAGCGGGCGGCGCTGGCGCTGACCGAAGCGGTGATGGCCTGCAACGTCACGGACAAGGTTCACGTCGAGGTAAAAAAGCATTTCAGCGACACGGAGTTCGTCGAGCTTTCCCTGACGGCCGGTTTCTACGCGATGGTCTCCCGCATGCTGGATGCGATGCGCGTCGAGATTGACCCGGACGTACGCGACCACGCTCCGAAGCTGCGCTGAAGCCGTGACCGCCACCCCGCAGCGGACTTACCGGTACTACGACTTCGTCATGGCGGCATTCGTCGCCGTGCTGATCTGCTCGAATTTCATCGGCGCCGCCAAGCAGGCGGTGATCGACCTGCCGCTGCTGGGGCCGACGCCGTTCGGCGCCGGCGTGCTGTTCTTCCCGATCTCGTACATCTTCGGCGACATCCTGACCGAGGTATACGGCTACGGGCGCGACCGCCGCGTTGTCTGGGCCGGGTTCGGCGCGCTTGCCTTCGCCTCGTTCATGTCCTGGGTGGTCGTGAGCCTGCCGCCGGGCCCTTCGGATTACATGAAGACCTACCAGCCGGCGCTCGACGCGGTGTTCGGCAATGCCTGGCGCATCGCGCTGGGCTCCATGATCGCGTTCTGGTCCGGCAGCTTCGTCAATAGCTATGTGCTGGCAAAGATGAAGATCTGGTCCGCGGGGAAATGGCTCTGGACGCGCATCATCGGTTCGACGATCGCGGGCGAGTTCGTGGATTCGTCTTTGTTCTACGGCATCGCGTTCTACGGCATCTGGGAAAGCAGCGACATCGTCAAGGTCGCGATGATCCAGTACGTCCTAAAAACAGGCTGGGAGGTGGTGATGACGCCGGTCACCTACCGCGTAGTCGCCTTCCTCAAGCGCGCCGAGAACGAGGACTACTACGACCGGCACACGAACTTCACGCCGTTCCGGGTGAAAGTCTAGGATCCGGACGCATTCGCCGGATGCGGGCCGGGAAGCTTGCCGCTTCGGTAGGCCGCCAGAACCAGCTGCAGGCGGCTGCGCACTTCGTTTGGCGTGTCGTCAATGAAGTAGCGGCCGTCGATTTCAACGAAGTACTGTCCCGCGATCCGGGTTGCGCTCTCCCTCAGGTCCCAGACCAGGAGGCTGTGATTGCCGATGATAATTTCCGCAACGAGCCGGTTTTCGGGAGCAAAGTATTGCGCGAAGACGCGCTTGAATTCCTCTGCACCCACTTTTTCGCGGTAGTCGCGCAGCAACTCGAAGCGCCGGCGGGGCGAATTGGACAGCAGCGCAGCCGCCTCGATGTCGCCGATCGACAGGTACAGGTTGAGCAATTTGGCCGCGTTCAGCGCGCTGTCGGGCGCCAGGTCCGCCGCGGGCCGCAACAAGTGCGCGTCCGCAGCGTAGGTGCGCAGCGCATAGGTGACGCTGGCGCCGCCGTCCAGTTCCAGTGTGCGAGTGTCGGCTGCCTGGCCGTAGGCGGCTACCGCCGCCAGCCATGCGGCGAAAAGGACGCAGGCCCGACGTCCTGCCGTCAAGCCGCGGCCCGTACCGGAGCAGACCGGTAGCGCGCCAGCAGTTCTTCGCGCTTCGCTCGCGCCATCGCGGCGCTTTTCGCCTTGATGTGGCCGTAGCCACGGATGGTTTCGGGCAGCGAGGCGATTTCGACCGCCAGAGCGTGGTTGTCGCGCGAGAGGCCTTCAATCAGCGTTTCGAGAGTTTGCTCGTACTCGCCGATCAGTGCGCGCTCCATGCGGCGCTCTTCGGACCGGCCAAAGATGTCGAGCGCAGTCCCGCGCAGGCCTTTCAGTTTCGCAAGGACCTTGAATGCGCCCAGCATCCACGGGCCGAAGCTCATCTTCGCCGGTTCGCCAGTGCGCGGGTCGGGCCTGGCCAGCAGCGGCGGCGCGAGATGGAACACCAGCTTGTAGTCGCCTTCGAACATCGAAGCAATCTTGCTGCGAAACGCGCCGTCGGTGTACAGGCGCGCGACCTCGTATTCGTCCTTGTAGGCGAGAAGTTTCGCGTAATAGCGGGCCGCTGCCTCGGCCAGCTTGCTCGAACCGGTCTTGTTCTGCTCTTCCTGTCTTACCCGGTCGACGAGTTTCCGGTACCTGGCGGCGTACGCGGCATCCTGGTATCCGGTCAGGAACTGCGCGCGGCGCTCGACAAGCTCCTCGAGATTGCGCGAGAAATGCTGCTCGATCGGGATGACCTCGGCAGGAATGGCGATGCGCCGGACGCGTTCCAGGTCGGCTGCGGCACGCCGTCCCCAGACGAAGGACTGCTGGTTGAACGCTACCGAGACGCCGTTCAACTCGATGGCGCGCTCGATGGCCTCGCGGCCGAGCGGTACCCAGCCCTTCTGCCATGCGTAGCCGAGCATGAACATGTTGGTTGCGATCGAGTCGCCCATCAGCGCGGTGGCGAGTTCGGCGGCGGGCACGAACTCGGCGTTCTCGCCGCCGCAGGCCTCGCGGATGTCGTGCGCCAGGTCGCTGCCCGGCAGCTGCCAGTTCGGATTCTTGACGAACTCGGCGGTCGGCGAGGTGGTGCCGTTTACGACCGCATGCGTTTTCTGCGCGTGCATCTTGTCGAGCGCGTCGCCGGCGGCGGTTACCACGAGATCGCAGCCGAGCACCAGGCACGCATCGCCCGTGCCCAGGCGCGCCACGTGCACCTCTTCGGCGCTGGAGGCAATTTTCACGTGCGACATCACGGCGCCGTATTTCTGCGCCAGGCCCGACATATCCAGCACCGACACTCCTTTGCCTTCAAGGTGCGCCGCCATGCCCAGGATCTGGCCGATAGTGATCACCCCGGTGCCGCCGATGCCGGTGATGAGAACGCCGAACTGGTCCTGCAGCCCGGGAATTTGCGGCTCGGGCATCGCCGGAAAATCGTCGCCGGCTTTCGCGTCGGCCGCATTTGACAAGCGGCCCTTCTTCAGTTTCCCGCCCTCGACCGTGACAAAGCTCGGGCAGAAACCCTTGACGCAGGAATAGTCCTTGTTGCAGGTCGACTGGTTGATGGTCCGCTTCCTGCCGTATTCCGTTTCCAGCGGTTCGACCGAGAGACAATTGGACTTGCTGCTGCAGTCGCCACAACCTTCGCACACCATTTCGTTGATCACGGCGCGCTTCGCGGGATCGGGAAACTCGTTGCGCTTCCTGCGCCGGCGTTTTTCCGAGGCGCAGGTCTGGTCATAGATGAGCGCGGACACGCCGGGCAGCGCGCGCAGCTCGCGCTGCACCGCGTCGAGGTCGTCGCGATGGCGGACGGTGACGCCCGGAGCCCAGTTCACGCCCGCGGGATATTTTTCCGGCTCGTCGGTGACGACGATGATCGGCGTTACGCCCTCGGCGGCGATCTGGCGCGAAATGATCGCCGGGTCGAGCGGCCCGTCGTGGTGCTGGCCGCCGGTCATCGCCACGGCGTCGTTGTAGAGGATCTTGTAGGTCATCGTGACCTTGGCGGCGACCGCCGCCCGGATCGCCAGCAGCCCGGAATGGAAATAAGTGCCGTCGCCGAGGTTGGCGAAGATGTGCCTCTCGCTGGTGAACGGCGCCTGCCCGATCCAGGTCGCGCCCTCGGCGCCCATGTGAGTGAAGGTCGAGGTGCTGCGGTCCATCCACACCGCCATGAAGTGGCAGCCGATGCCGGCGGTGGCGCGGCTGCCTTCGGGCACCCGCGTCGAGGTGTTGTGCGGGCAGCCCGAGCAGAAATAGGGCTGGCGGACCGACGTCACGCGCGGCTTGGCGAGCGCCTTCTCCTTGAAGTCCAGATAGGCAAGCCGTTCCTTGAACTGGCTTCCCAACGCGGATGCCATGTCCAGTTTCGAAAGGCGCTGAGCAATCGCCCTGGCGACGATCGCCGGGTTTTGCTCGTAGTGCGCGGGCAGCAGCCAGGTGCCTGCGGGCTGGCCTTCGGCCCGGCTCCATTCGCCGTTATCGTCGAACTTGCCCACCACGCGCGGCGCACGCTTGCCGGCTTCCCATGTGTATAGCTCTTCCTTGATCTGGTATTCGATCAATTGCCGTTTTTCCTCCACCACCAGGATCTCTTCCAGCCCTTGTGCAAAGCGGCGCGCGCCCTGAGGCTCGAGCGGCCAGGACATCGCGACCTTGTAGACGCGCAAACCGATGTCGCGCGCGACCTTTTCATCGATGCCCAGGTCCGAGAGCGCCTGCATGGTGTCGCCGAAGCTTTTGCCGGTGGTGATGATGCCCAGCTTCGGGTTGGGACAATCCCAGACGATGCGGTCGAGACCATTTGCGCGCACGTAAGCAAGAGCTGCGTAAACCTTCCAGTCCAGCAACCGCGTTTCCTGCTCCAGGATGCCGTCCGGCCAGCGGATATTCAGCCCCTCCTTTGGCAGGCTGAAATCGGTCGGCATTTTTACCTGCACGCGATCCGGGTCCACGATCACCGAAGCACCGGACTCGACCACATCGGTGACGCACTTGAAAGCGATCCAGCAGCCCGAGTAGCGGCTCATGGCGTAGCCGTGCAGGCCGAAATCGAGATAATCCTGCACATTCGACGGATTGAGCACGGGAATGCAGCAGGCCTTGAGGATGTGCTCGCTCTGGTTCGCGAGCGTGGAGGACTTGGCGGCATGATCATCGCCCGCCAGCACCAGCACCCCGCCGTGCTTTGCCGTGCCCGCCGAGTTCGCGTGCTTGAAGACGTCGCCGCAGCGGTCCACGCCGGGTCCCTTGCCGTACCACATGCCGAACACGCCGTCGTACTTCGCGCCCGGGAACATGTTCAGTTGCTGCGTGCCCCAGATCGAGGTTGCAGCGAGATCTTCGTTGACGCCGGGCTGGAATCTCACGTGATGCGATGCCAGATGCGACTGTGCGCGGCCGAGCGCCTGGTCCAGCCCGCCGAGAGGCGAGCCGCGATAGCCCGAAACAAAGCCGGCCGTGTTCAGGCCGGAGCGCTGGTCGCGTTCGCGCTGCAGCAGCAGCAGGCGAATCAGGGCCTGAGTGCCGGTAAGGAACACGCGGCCCTTGTCCAGAGTGTACTTGTCGTCGAGGGAAACCCTGGCGAGGGCGGCGGAATCGACTGGGGCATTCATGGTTCAGTCTCCTCGAATCGGACTGTTAGCATATTCCTTCAGACCGCTACCTGGCGTTTGGTTCGCGCCGCCTTTCCCGTCAACTTCTGCGGCTGGTCCCAGTAGGGCTCGGGTCCGAACGACTCGGCCAGGTAGTCGATGAATACGCGCGTCTTTGCCGGCAGGTGGCGGCGGTGGGGATAAATCGCGTAGATCGCGACGTCGGTGCCGAATTCGTAGCCCGGCAGCAGGCGGACCAGAGACCCGTCTTCCAGCTGCCGGCGCACATCCCAGGTTGATTTGAGCGCGACGCCCAGGCCCGCCAGCGCCCATTCTCGCAACACTTCCCAGTTGTCGCAGGCGTAGCGTCCCGTGACGCGGACCGTGCCGCGCTTGCCGTCCGGGCTTTTGTATTCCCAATTCATGTGCAGGTCGGTGGTCGTGAGGCAATTGTGCCGCGGCAGATCGTCGGGCGTGCGCGGCGCATCATGCGTCCTGAGGTATTCCGGGCTCGCGCAGACTACACGCCGGTTCGGCGCCAGCTTGCGCGCAGCGAGCGAGGAGTCTTCCAGTTCACCGATGCGGATGGCGAGGTCGTAGCCTTCCTCGATCACGTTCACCGTCCGGTCCGACAAGCTGAGCGCAAGCTGGATTTTCGGGTAGCGCGCCGCGAACGGCGGCACCAGCGGCGCGATGTGCTTGTGGCCGAACGAAGCCGGCAGCGCCACCTTGAGAATTCCCTGCGGCTCGACGCGCTGCGCGGCGGCCGCGGCGTCGGCGTCTTCGATTTCAGCGAGGATCCGGGCGCAAGCCTCGTGATAGCTCGCGCCTTCGTCGGTGAGCGCGAGGCGGCGGGTGGTGCGGTTGACCAAGCGCACACCGAGACGTGCTTCCAGCGCCGCCAGCCTCCGGCTGACCACCGCCGTGGACACGCCCATGTCGCGCGCGGCGGCAGACAGGCTGCCTGCGGCGACCACTTTCGAGAACACCGACATCTCGTACAGCGAATCGCCCATCGAGGTTCAAATCACCTTTGCTAATATAGCAATGGAGTTTTTCTTTTATACGTTATTGTATATCGTTCAGCAAAGCCGTAAATTTGATGCACCGCAGCACCAAGCACTGAATTCAGCGTGCGGGCTGTGGGCAGAACATAAGAACGCGCCTTCCGCGGTCTCCTCCCTCCTCCTCCGCGGCAGGGTTCGTCCCCTCCGCACTTGCCGCAAGGCGGTGCGGAGAGGGACCGCGTCTGATGAACGCCCGTTACACCACCCCAACCATACAAGCGGTCATTCAAGGCTAGACTTCCTGGCAAGTTCGTACGGGAGGGGCATGAGAGTGAGGAAGCACGTCGCCAGGATGATGCTCGGCCTGGCGATCACGTTGTTCTTCATCGGGCATGCCGCCCGGGCCTACCAGTTCGGATTCATAAACCAGCTCGACGACATCATCTACGACGCACGGCTGAGATTGACGATGCCGCGCGGAGTTTACGACAACGTCGTCATCCTCGACATCGACGAAAAAAGCCTCGGCGAGATCGGGCACTGGCCCTGGAGCCGCGACGTGATGGCGCGGCTGATGGACAAGCTTTTCGACCAGTACGGTCTGAAACTGGTCGGTTTCGACGTGGTCTGGGCAGAGCGCGACACGAGCTCGGGCATGCAAAGGCTGGATGCATTCGCGCAGGGCGTATTGAAGGATGACCCGGTATTCCAGGGCGCCTACAGGCGTGAAAGGGCCAGCCTGGATTTCGACGGCCAGTTCGCCGCCAGCATGAAGGGGCGGCCGGTGGTCCTCGGGTACTACTTCAATACCGAAGAGGGCGCGGTAAAAGTCAACGCGATTCCCGATCCCGTGCTGCCCAGGGGCACGTTCTCCGGCAGGAGCGTCAATTTCACCCGTGGCGAGGGCTATACCGGCAATCTGCCGGTCTTCGTCAGGAATGCGGCGAGTTCGGGCCATTTCAACCCGCTGGTCGACGATGACGGCGTGTCGCGGCGCGTGCCGATCGTCATGGAGTTCGAAGGAGCGTATTACGAGGCGCTTTCGCTGGCGATGCTGCGCACGCTCATCGGCTTGGAATCGGGAACCGTGCCGAACGTGGAGCCGGGATTCGCGTCGGAGCGGAATGCCGCGGGCGGGTACTCGGGGCTGGAGTGGTTCAAGGTCGGCCCGGTCATCATCCCGGTGGACGATCGGGGAGCGGCGCTGATCCCCTATCGCGGTCCGCAGTTCAGCTTCCAATACGTCTCGCTCGGCGACGTGCTGAAGGACCGCATCCGGCCCGGCCTGCTGAAGGGCAAAATCGCGGTGATCGGCACCACCGCGCCCGGGCTGAAGGACTTGCGCTCCACCCCCGTGGGCAACGCCTATCCGGGGGTCGAGGCGCACGCCAACCTCATCGCCGGAATGATCGAAGGCAGCTTCAAGAAGCGGCCGCCCTACGTAGTCGGGGCCGAAATGGTCATGCTTTTTATCGTCGGCGCGGCGCTCTCGGTCCTGATCCCGATGCTCTCGGCCGTCTGGGCCACCGTCGCAACCGTGGTCGGCGCCGCGCTGGTCACCGGATTCAATATCCTGGCGTGGAGCAGCGCGGACCTGGTGCTGCCGCTCGCCACTTCGATCCTGACGATGGCGTTGCTCTACACGATGAACATGGCCTACGGCTACTTCGTCGAATCGCGCACCAAGCGCCAGGTCACCGAGCTCTTCGGCCAGTATGTGCCGCCGGAGCTCGTGGACCGCATGGCGGCGGATCCCGAGAAATACAGCATGGTGCCCAAGGCAGTGGACCTGACGATCCTGTTCTCGGACGTGAGGGGATTTACCGGCATATCCGAGACGCTCGAACCCGAAGAGCTCCGCGAATACATCAACCAGTATCTGACCGGCATGAGCAGCATCATCCGCGCCCGATTCCGCGGAACTCTCGACAAGTACATCGGGGACTCGATCATGGCGTTCTGGGGCGCGCCGGTCGAGGATCCGCAGCACGCGCGCAACGGCGTTCTCGCCAGCCTGGAGATGCAAAAGGAGTGCGCGGCGCTGAACGAAAAATTCATCGCGCGCGGCTGGCCCGCGCTCAAGATCGGGGTGGGCCTCAATTCGGGCCTTGTCCGGGTCGGCGACATGGGCTCGCAGGTGCGGCGCGCCTACACGGTGATGGGAGACGCGGTCAACGTCGCCTCGCGGCTGGAGGGCCGGACCAAGTACTACAGCGTCGGAGTTCTCGTCGGCGAGGCGACCAGGAACGCGGTTCATGACGTGGTCTTCAGGGAGGTCGACCGCATAAAGGTGAAGGGCAAGGGTGAGGCGGTCACGATCTACGAACCGATAGGCCTGCAGCCGGATGTGGGTGGGCAGGCGCTCGAGGAGCTCGGTCTGTGGGCGCAGGCACTGCGCGAATTCCGGGCGCAGCAATGGGACCGGGTGGAGGCCAACTTGCTGGAGCTCCAGCGCATGAACCCGGGCTGCGGGCTCTACGGCGCATATGCCGGCATCGTGGCGGACAAGCGCCGCAACCCCCCGCCGCCGGACTGGGACGGCGTCACGGTTTTCGACGAGAAATAGCGCCGGCGCGATACGGTAGCGCGTTCCCGGCCCGCTATCCCGGCGGGCGGCGCTCGCCCGCGTTGCCGCTGTCGAGGTGCAGCGCGATCCAGGCGAAAGCGAGCAGCACCATGAAGGCGAAGGCGTTTGCCGGGATCTGCAGGTTGAAATCCACGGTGCTGTGTATCGCGATGGAGGACACGCCCATCACCACCGCGAAGGCGAAGCCGCGCGCAAGCGGATCGCGCCGGCGCGACAGCGCAAGCACCGCGAGTATCAGCGCCATGAGCGGCAGGCTCCCCGCGATTGCCACGCCGAGCGCGCCGGTCTCGACGGCGAATTGAGTGTAGTCGTTGTGCGCGTGGTCGAAAAAGGCCCGGATGTCGGGCCCGCGGTAGCGCATGAAGGCGGTGGCGAAGGTGCCCGCACCCGCGCCGAAGAGCGGGTAGTCGCGCGCCATTTCGAGGGCGTAGACG
>Ga0070731_10000412_pt1 | contig 59297 bp, 51 predicted proteins | sample Coa_R1_2_FD_66448 | JGI IMG/M metagenome (GOLD analysis project Ga0070731, IMG submission 66448) | Surface soil microbial communities from Centralia Pennsylvania, which are recovering from an underground coalmine fire - Coalmine... | ecosystem: Environmental > Terrestrial > Soil > Unclassified ... | reverse complement strand
CGCGGGCGGCGTGGGGCAGGTGACGCTCGTCGGCGATCAGGCACGGCAGATCAACATCTGGGTCGACCCGGACCGCCTCGCCGCCTACGGGCTGCCGGTGACGAGCGTGCTCACGGCCGTGCAGAACCAGAACGTGCAGCTGCCCGCCGGGAACGTCGATCAGGGCAACACCCAGCTCACGCTGCGGGCGCTCAGCCGCGTCACGTCTCCAAGCGAACTCACCACCGTCGGGCTCACGACCCGCGACGGCCATCCGGTGACCCTCGGCGACGTCGCCGCGGTCGAGGATGGCGCCGCCGAGCCGGTCACCACCGCCAACGTCAACGGCACGCCGGCCGTCCTGCTCCAGATCACCAAGCAGTCGGGCGCCAACACGGTGAACGTGGTGCGCGCGCTGAAGGAACGGCTCCGGGCCATCACGCCGCTCCTGCCCGCCGGCTACGATCTGCGGGTCGTGCGCGACCAGTCGGTGTTCGTCGAGGCGTCGACCGCCGCCGTGCAGGAGCACTTGATCATCGGCTCGATGCTCGCCGCGCTGGTGGTGCTCCTGTTCCTCGGGAGCTGGCGGCCGACCATCATCGCCGCGCTCGCGATCCCGACGTCGATCATCAGCACGTTCACCCTGATTTCAGCGCTCGGGATGACCCTCAACATGATCACGCTGCTGGCCCTCGCGTTGGTCGTCGGCATCGTCATCGACGACGCGATCGTCGTGCTCGAGAACATCTATCGGCTGATGAAAGAGAAGGGCATGCCGCCCATGCAGGCGGCGGTCGAGGGCACCCGGGAAATCGGTCCGGCCGTCACCGCGACGACGCTCAGCCTGATCGCGGTGTTTCTGCCGCTTGCGTTCATGAGCGGGATCGTCGGCCAATTCATGAAGAGCTTCGGCTGGACGATGGCGTTCTCGATCGCGGTGTCGCTGATCGTGAGCTTCACGCTGACCCCGTCGCTGTCCGCGCGCTGGCTGAGCGCCCGGCGGAACGGCCGCGCCACAACCGGCGGCGGCAAGAACGGCGCCGCGGGTAACGCGCCGGTCGATACCGGGCTCGGCGCGGACTCGGCCGCGGAGCGCGGGCGCGTCTACGGCGCCCTCGACCACGGCTACCGGCGGCTGCTCGAATGGTCGCTCCGCCACCGGTGGGCCGTCATCGCGTTCACGCTCGTCACGCTGGTGAGCATCGCACCGATCGGCGCCGCCGTGCACAAGAACTTCCTGCCCGAGGACGATCAGTCCCAACTCGAGGTCGTGGTGCGCGCCCCGGAGGGGTGGACCCTCGACGCGACCAACCGTTTCGGCACGCAGCTGGCGGCGGAGATCCGGCGGCTCCCCGGCGTGGACTACACCATCGTGACGGCGGGCGACGATGCGCAGCACACCCCGAACCGCTTCACGATTTTCGTGCGGCTCGTCGACCTCGGCAAGCGGAAGGTGCCCCAGCAGGCGCTGTACGGCCAGATCCGCGACCGGATCCTCTCGCGGTACACGTACCTCGGCCTGCAGAGCCAGGTCGAGGCCACCTCGGAGTTCGGCGGCAGCGGCGGCTTCCAGCCGGTCGACTACGTCGTGAGCGGGCCCGACCTCGCCGTCCTGACCCGCGCGGGCGACCGCGGGCTCCAGGTCCTGCGTTCGATTCCCGGCGTCGTGGACGCGCGGTCCTCGCTCGTCAGCGGCGCGCCGCAGCTCGGCATGCGCGTCGACCGCCAGCGGGCCGCGGACCTCGGCGTCAACGCCGTCGACGCGGCGAACGCGATGTACATGTTGGTTCAGGGCATCGAGGTGAAGACCGCCAAATACGCGGAGGCCGGCCAGCAGTACAAGATCGTCATCCGGGCCGACAAGCAGCACCGCAGCAACGAACAGCTGCTGGCGGAGCTTCCGGTCAACTCCTCGATGGCGGGCGTCGCGGCGCTCGAGCAGGTCGTCACGACGACCCGCGGCACCGGGCCGAGCGAGATCACCCACTACAACCGGCGGCGGCAGGTGGAGCTGACCGCCAACCTGCTGCCCGGTACCTCCCAGGCCGCCGTCTTGAATCAGCTCGACCGCAAGATGCGCGCGCTCAACCTGGGGCCGGCGTACGACATGACCTTCACCGGACAGGCGCTGGAGCAGGGACGGCAGGCCGCGGCGTTCATGACGTCGTTTATGATGTCGTTCGTCTTCATGTACCTGGTGCTCGCCGCGCAGTTCGAGTCCTGGATCCATCCGGTGACGATCCTGCTGTCGTTGCCGCTGACCGTGCCGTTTGCGCTCCTGTCGATCCTGTTCCTGAACGGCTCGCTCAACATCCTGTCGCAGCTCGGCATCCTCGTGCTGTTCGGGGTGGTGAAGAAGAACGCGATCCTCCAGATCGACCGGGCCAACCACCTGCGGGCCGCGGGGCTCGACCGCAACGCGGCGATCATCCAGGCGAGCCGCGACCGGCTGCGCCCGATCCTCATGACCACGATCGCGTTCGTGGCCGGCATGATTCCACTCTTCATCAGCCGCGGAGTCGGCGCCGAGACAAACCGCGCGATGAGTTCGGTGATCATCGGCGGGCAGGTGTTCTCGCTGGTGCTGACGCTCGTCGCGATCCCGGTGATCTACTCGTACTTCGACGATTTGCAGCACGCCGGCATCCGGGGCTGGTTCGCGCGGCGGTTCTCCCGGCCGCGTGCGGGCATCCGCGGTGTTTCGCCCGCGACGGAAGGCGCCGGCGGCGCCGAATAACGATCCCCGGCGCGTGAAATCAATGGTCCCGACATCGACGTTTGACGGGGAGAGAAGCGAGGGATACGCTGAATGAGCGGTCAGTCATCTTTCCTCGCTGTACTGCCGGGAGGCGTACCCGAATCGATGGCCCGTTTGAGCACAACCGCGCGCGAAGCCCGCACCGGTGAGCGGCGCGCGCAGATCTTGCGCGCCGCGCTGGAGGTGTTCAGCCGCCGCGGATTCCACGGCGCGACGATCCGCGAGATCGCCTCGACCGCGGGTCTGGCCGAGGGCACGATATATCTCTACTTCCCGAGCAAGCAGGACGTCTTGCGCGGCGTCATCGGTGTGATCGCGGACGACGGCGCGCCGCCCGCGCCCGAACAGTTCGCGCCCGGCGACGACGAAGCGTTTGTGCTCGCCTTCGTTCGCGCGCGGGTCCAGACGCTGGCGCGGCACGCGTCGTTCATCCGGCTCGTCGTGCATGAGGCCGACCTGCACGAAGACGTCCGGCGGGAGTTTTTCCGGCGGCTGCACGAACCGTTTGTGCAGCGGTTCCGGGCCTATCTCGAGGCGCGCATCGCCGACGGCGCCTTCCGTCCGGTCAATACCGAGGTCACCGCGTCGATCTGTTTCCGCATGGTCATGAGCTACATCATGACGCAGCACGTGCTCGGCTTCGCCGGTGTCCGGTACGACGATGAGGAGTACCTGGGCGAGATGGCGGCGCTGATTCTGCGGGGCCTGACGGCCCGCGCCCCGGCGCCGCCCTCCGCACCCGAAGCGTTCAAGAGGGGGGACTGAAATGCCCGTTCGGCTCGTTCGGTCGGTTGCGTTCATCACGCTCGCGGCGACGGCGCTTCTTCCGCTGACGGCGGCCGCGCAGACGCAGCCGACCCCGCCGCAGGTTCCACCGGCCCCGGTGCAGCCTGCCGCGCCCGCTGCGCCGCTCCAGATCCCGCCCGTGCCGCCGGTGCCGTCGGTTGGCGCCGGCGCGCCGCTCACGCTGCTCGATGCGGTCCGGCGCGCGCTGGAACAGAACCTGACGGTGCGGCAGGCGGCGCTGGCGGTCGCGATCGCCCGTGCCCAGGTGGGCCAAGCCGAGGCGGGCCTCTGGCCGACCGTATCGGTCGGAGCCAGCAACACGCAGCAGACGCCGCCGGGCAACTCGACGCTGGGCGGGACGATCAACATTCCGAGCGCCGGGATCACCGGCGCCCCCTTTACGGCGATCGTGCCCGGGTCGACGCCGCCGCAGTGGAACGTGCACGGCATCGTCAATTACGCGGTGTACACCGGCAACGCGGTGCAGGACCAGATCGCAATCGCCCAGGCGAACCTGCGCGGTCAGCAGAGCGCGTTCGCGGCGACGGCGGAGCAGACGGTCCTCGCGGTCCGGCAGGCCTACTTCAACTACGTGCAGAGCGAAGGCCAGGTGGCGGCCGCTCAGCGCGCCGTTGCCGCCTCGCAGGAGAACGTGCGGGTCACGCAGGCTCAGGTCAACGTCGGCACGTCGCCCGAATTCAACCTGCTGCAGGCGCAGGTACAGCTCGCCCAGGCCCAGCGGACGCTGACGCAGGCCAAGGCCGCGGCCGTTCTGGCCGAGCAGCAGCTCGCGGCCGTGGTCAATCTGCCGATCTCGTCGGCGATCGCCGCGACGACACCGATGGGCCTGCCCGCGCCGCCGCCGGACGTGGAGGCGCTGGTGAAGCAGGGGCTCGCCAACCGGGCGGAGGTCGCACAGGCGCAGGCCGCGATCCAGGCCGCGCAGGCCGCGGTCGATCTGGCCGCGGCGGGTCTGCGGCCCAACATCACGTTGACCGGTGGTCCGCAAATGCAGTCGAACACTCTCTCGTCGAGCACGCCGGTGACCTGGGCGGGCACGCTGGCGCTCACGCTCGCGATCTTCGACGGCGGCCTCACCAGGGCCAAAGTCGAGCAGGCGCGCCAGCAGCTCGCGCTCACCCGGGTCCAGCTCGAGCAGACGCAGCAGACCGTTGAGGAGCAGGTCCGCGCCGCCTACCTCAACCTCCAGCAGGCGGCGGAGCAGCTGGCCTCGGCCCAGGCCGGCCTCGTCGCGGCCCAGGAAGCCTTGCGGATCGCGAACGTCAGGTTCCAGGCCGGGGTCGGGACGCAGCTCGAGGTGGTGACGGCGATCCAGAACCTGGCGGCGGCCGACGCCGCGTTGGTGCAGGCGCTGTTCCAGTACAATCTCGCGCTCGCGCAGATCGACCAGGCCGTCGGGACCCAGATCACGCTGTGACGGTCGGCGCCTGATGCCGCTTCCCTGATGGCCGCTTCCCCGCCGCGGCGCAACCGCCGGCCGCTCCTGCTGGCCGCCCTCGCCGTCGCCGTGCTGGCGGTGATCGCCTGGGACGTATGGCAGGCCTACTTGAGACAGGAGACCGCGGACCAGCTGTTCGGCTCGGGGTCGATCGAAGCAACGCAGGTCGACATCGCGCCGAAGATTACCGGCCGCATCGTCAAGTTGGCCGCGGCGGAGGGCGACACCGTGCACGCGGGTGAGGTGCTGGTGCGGCTCGACAGCCGGGATCTACAGGCACAGGTCGATCAGGTGCGCGCGAACGTGACCGCGGCGGAGGCGAAGGTGAGGCAGGCGGCGTCTGCGGTCGAGACGCAGCAACTGACGACGGACGCGCAGGTCGGCCAGGCGCGCGCGGCGCTCGCGGCCGCCGAGACCGTCGTGCCGCAGGGACAGACGACCGTGGCTCTCGTCGGGCAGACGGTCGAGCAGTCGGTGAACCAGACACGCGCGCAGCTGAGCGCGGCGCAGGCGCAGGCCGTGGCCGCGCGGTCGAACCTGGCGAAGGCGCAGAGCGACTACGCGCGGGCCAAGGCTTTGTTTGCCCAAGGCGCCATCGCCGCCCAGGACGTCGACGCCGCGCGGGCCGCGTATGACGCCGCGGTCGCCGCGGATCGTAGTGCCCGGGACGCCGTGACGCAGGCGCAGGCGGTGATGCGGTCGGCGGAAGCGAACCGGCTGCAGATTCCGATCCAGCAGCAGAGCGTGACCGCGAGCCGGGCCGCGGTCGTCCAGGCGCAGCAGGCGCTCGCCAACGCGGAGGCCGGATACACCGTCGTCGCGCAGCGCCGGCAGGATCTGGCCGCGGCGCAGGCGGCGCTCGCCCAGGCTCAGGCGGCGCTCCGGTACCAGCAGATCCTCCTCGGGTACACGACCGTCGTGTCGCCCATCGATGGGATCGTTCTGACCCAGAACAACCAGGAGGGCGAGGTCGTCGCGGCCGGCGGGGCCGTCTACACGATCGTGAACCCGGGCGACATGTGGCTGCGGGTGTTTATTCCGGAGAATCAGATCGGGCGGGTGCACCTCAACCAGCGGGCGGAGATCTCCGTGGACACGTATCCCGGGCGGACGTTTCCCGCCCACGTCTCCGAGATCTCTACCCGGGCCGAGTTTACGCCGATCAACGTGCAGTCCAGAGAGAACCGCGTGAAGCTCGTCTACGGCGTGAAACTGCAGATCACCAGCCGCTACGGAGAGCTGAAGCCCGGGATGCCGGCGGATGCGACGATCTACGTCGGAACCGCGGGACCGGGGCAACGACCGTCCCCGTGAACCCGTCGGCGCCGGCGAGGGACGGCGCCCCGCCTGCGCTGGACGCCGCCGGCCTGACGCGCCGGTTCGGAGAGCGGACGGCGGTCGACGGCATCACGCTGCGGGTGCCGCGCGGCGAGGTGTTCGCGCTGCTCGGCCCCGACGGGTCCGGCAAGACGACCCTGCTGCGGATGTGCTGCGGCGCCCTCCAGCCGACGGCCGGCCGCGTCGCGATCGACGGCACGGACATCGCCCGCGATCCGGGCGAGGTGCAGGCGCGGATCGGATACATGCCGCAGCGGTTCAGTTTGTACGGCGACCTCTCGGTTCAGGAAAACCTGGACTTCTATGCCGACTTGTTCGACGTGGCGCGGGCCGGCCGCGCCGAGCGCAATGCGCAGCTCCTCGAATTTGCGGGCTTGACCGGCTTTCGAGGCCGTCTCGCGCAGCAGCTCTCGGGCGGCATGAAGCAAAAACTCGCGCTCGCCTGCACCTTGATCCACTCGCCGTCCATCCTGCTGCTCGACGAGCCGACGACCGGGGTCGACCCGGTCTCGCGCCGCGAGTTCTGGCGCCTTCTGTACGATCTCCACCGCGACGGTGCAACGATCATCGCGAGCACGCCCTACATGGACGAAGCGGAGCGGGCGACGACCGTCGGATTCATGTACCAGGGCCGGCTCATTTCGGTCGAGCCGCCCGACGCGATGCGCCACCGGATGCGGGGCGAGGTCGTCGAGGTGCTCGCCGAGCCCCGCGAGACGGTTCGCCGGGTGCTCGCCGCGTCGTCCGAGGTGCTGTCGCACATGGTGTTTGCCGACCGTCTCCACGTGGTCGTGCAGGACGCCGCGCGGGCGATCCCGGCGCTGCGCGCGGAGCTGACACAGGCCGGCGGCACGGTGCTCGAGGCGGAGCCGATCCCGCCGTCGCTCGAGGACGTGTTCATCTCGATGATCGAAGAACAGGGCGCCGCGGACCGTCCGCCGGCGGCCGCGGGGCGCGGCGCGGCGCGGCCGATGCCTGAGCCCGCGGGCGCGACCGGGGCGGATCGCGGACCCCTCGCGGTGCGCGCGGAGGGCCTGACGCGCCGCTTCGACTCGTTCGTGGCCGTCGACCACGTTACGTTCGACATCCCGTCGGGCGCAATCTGGGGGTTTCTTGGGCCCAACGGCGCCGGGAAGTCTACCACCATCCGCATGCTCTGTGGAATCCTGGAACCGTCTGAGGGACGCGCGTCGGTGCTCGGCTACGACGTCGCCCGCGATCCCGAGCAGATCAAGGCGCGGATCGGCTACATGTCCCAGCGCTTCAGCCTGTACGACGACCTCACGGTTGAAGAGAACCTCACGTTCTACGCCGGCGTCTACGGCCTCGGCCGCGCCGAGGCGCGCGCGACCGTCGACGAGTGGATCGCCCGCGCCGGACTGCGGGGCCGCGAGCGCGCGCTGACGGGGGAGCTGTCGGGCGGATACCGGCAGCGGCTCGCGTTCGGCTGCGCGGTCCTCCACCGGCCGCGAATGGTGTTCCTCGACGAGCCGACGAGCGGCGTGGACCCCGTGAGCCGGCGGGCCTTCTGGGATCTCATCGACGAGTTTGCGCGCGCCGGCATCACGATCATGGTGACGACGCACTACATGGATGAAGCCGAGCACTGCGACACCCTCGCGTTCATCTTCGGCGGCCGGATCATCGCGTCCGGGACGCCGGCGGAGATCAAACGCCGGATGTCGGGGGCCCTCCTGGAAGTCCGGGCCGCGCCCATCGAGCAGGCGCTCGAGGCGGTGCGCGGCGAGCCGGGCGTGCGCGACGTCGCGCTGTTCGGCCGGGCGATCCACGCGACGGTGGACGACGCGGGTCAGGCGGAAGGGCTGCGGACGTCGCTCGCGCGCGCCGGGATCGCCGTCGAAGGCATCCGGGAGGTCCGGCCGTCGCTGGAAGACGCGTTCGTCTCACTCGTCGAGCGGGACGTGGCCGCGTCCCGCGACGGTGCCGGCGCGCAGGAGGGCCGATGAACTTCCGCCGCCTGTGGGCCGTGGTGCGGAAGGAAATCCTGCATCTGGTGCGCGACCGCCGGACGCTCGCGACGATCATCACGCTTCCGATCATGCAGTTGTTTCTGTACGGATACCTGACCAACGACGTCACGCACATTCCCACCGCGGTATTCGATCAATCCCGCACCCCCGAGAGCCGGACCTTGCTCGCCGCCTTCGCCAACACGACGTATCTCGACATGAAGTATTACGCCGACAGCTTCAACGGGGTCCAGCGGCTGATCGACGGGGGCGACGCCAAGATCGGGATCCTGATCCCGCCGGACTACGCGACCCGGCTCCGCAGCGGCCGCACGGCGCAGGTCGGCGTGATCGTGGACGCCTCCGAGCCGACGTCGGCGAACGTCGTGCTCGGCCTGGCGGGTGGGATCGGGCAGTCGCTCTCGACCCAGCTCATCATCCAGCGGGCCGGCCGCCTCGGGCTGCCGCCGCCCGTCCAGCTCGTCGACGTGCGCCCGCGCGCCTGGTACAATCCGACGCTTTCCAACGTCTACTTCATCGTCCCGGGCGTGATCGCAGTCGTGCTGGTGTTCGTCACCACCATCCAGGCCGTGACGGTCATCGTGCGCGAGCGGGAGCGTGGGACGATCGAACAGCTCGTCGTGACGCCGATCACCGGGCTCGAGCTGCTGCTGGGCAAGATCATCCCGCTCATCGGGCTTGGGTATCTCGAGATCACGATCACGCTGCTGCTGGCCAGCCTTTGGTTCGGGATGCCGATCAAAGGCAGCCTGCTGCTGCTCTACGTGCTGTCGCTCGCGTTCTTCTTCAGCACCCTGGGGATCGGGGTGTTGATCTCGACCGTGTCGAAGACGTTCCAGCAGGCGGTGCAGGTGGCGCAGCTGCTGCTCCTGCCGAGCATCCTGCTGTCGGGCTTCATCTTCCCGAGGGAGTCGCTGCCGTACTGGCTGCAGGTGATCGGCGGGGCGTTTCCGCTGACCTATTTCGTGGTCGTAATCCGGGGGATTCTCATCAAGGGCGTCGGGATCGAGGCTCTCTGGAAGCAGATTCTGCCGCTTCTAGGCCTCGGGCTGTTGTTCTTCGGGGTGGCGATCAGCCGATTCCAGAAGCGGGTGGACTAGGAGCGGTATGCCGAAGATGAGCGGGGTCGACGCAAGGCAGTTTCGCGAGGCGATGGCGCGGTTTGTCACCGGCATCACCGTCGTCACCGCGCCCGCGCCCGACGGGCCCCACGGGGTCACGATCAACGCGTTCTCGTCGCTGTCGCTGCGGCCGCCGCTCGTGCTGATCTGCATCGAGCACGGCCGGTACTCGCTCGAGGTGCTGGAGACCTCCCGCGTCTTCGCCGTGAACGTGCTCGCGGAAGGCCAGGAGCACCTCTCGCGCTTCTTTTCGACCGATTCGCGGCCGGAAGGGCCGCACGCGTTCGACGGCGTTCCGCACCGGCCCGGCCGTCTCGCGCCGCTCCTCGAGGGGTGCGTCGCCGCCGCGGAGTGCCGCGTGACCGCGCAGTATCCGGCCGGAGACCACACGATCTTCGTGGGAGAAGTCGAGGCGGCGGAGGTGTTTGCCGGCCGCCGCCCGCTCGTGTACTACGATCGCGGTTACCACAGACTGACGGACCCGTAAGGGTTCGATTTCATGGTGGCCGGCGCCGGAGTGCGCCGGCGGGGAGGCGCGTAGATGAGCAAGCGGATCGTGAGGACGGAGGAGGCGCCGCAGGCGATCGGTCCGTACTCCCAGGCCGTCGTCGCCGCCGGGTTCGTGTACACTGCCGGCCAGCTGGCGCTGGATCCTCATACCGGACAGCTCGTACCGGGCGACGTACGGATACAGACGAAGCGCGTCATGGAGAACATCAAGGCGATTCTCGAGAGCGCCGGTTCCTCGCTCGCCGAGGTGGTCAAGACGACCATTTTTCTGCGCGACATGAACGACTTCGGCGCGATGAACGAGATCTACGGTTCGTACTTTCAGGAGGACCCGCCGGCCCGCTCGACGGTCCAGGTGGCCAAGCTGCCCCGCGACGGAGCGGTCGAGATCGAGGCGGTCGCGCTCGTCAAGTAGCGGCCCCTTGCCGTCCCGGAGCGGACGCGTTACGATCGCGGTGACGTTGGGGGGTCGGCCAACGGTAGGCCATCAGACTTTGGATCTGAGAATCCAGGTTCGAATCCTGGCCCCCCAGCCAGGCACTGCGCCTACGGCAACCGCTTCGTCACCGCTTCCGCCTCCTGCGCCGTAAACGCCCGCAGCGTCTGCGTGCGCACGTCGCCACGGCTCCCGAAGAGGAACGCGCCCTCGAGCGCGGCCTCGTCGTTCGGAAACTCGGCGATGAACACGAAATCGTACCCGCCGAAGGTCGTGTAGTTCGCGACGACCCGGCCGCCCTTGCCGCCGACAAACTGTTCCGCCGCCGCCCGGAGCTGCGGCAGCTGCTTGATGTTCCGGATGCCCTGCTCGGTGTAGCTGCCCAGGATCACGTAGGTCACCATCACACGCCCCTCCTTGTCGGCCGATTGCCGCGTCAACCGAGATTACGCGTGCATCTCACGAACGGCGAAGCACAAGCCCGAGCCAGATGTACCACGCGGGTCCGGCCACGAACCCCGAGAGCACCGCGGGGATCACGATCACGGGGTGCGCAGGGGTGAGGATGATGAGCCGGCCGAGGTACAAGAGGATCAGCAGCGCCCCCTCAACATAGGCCAGCGAGCCAAGGCCGTGAGGCAGCGCGGCGCTGCTCGTAATCAGCCGGCCGAACACGATGAGCGCGAGGCCGGTGATGCCGAACGTCAGCAACCCCCGCGGATCGACCTGACTGGGCGCGTCGGTCGAGGTGCCGGCGACGGGATGCACGGCGGCGGCCAAATCATAGGCGCCGTGAATGGCGGCGCCCATCACGCCGACGATGCCGAGCAACAGCGCCCACAATGCGGCGGGCTCGTTCACGCTACGAAGCCGTTCGTACACGGCCGTCAGCGCAGCGGTGGACAGCAGCCCGCCCAGCATCAGAAAGATCGCGCTCCACAGCCGTCCCGCGTCGGGAGCGGCGCGCGACACGATGAGGAAGCTGACCGCGTAAAGGAACCCCGCGGCTCCCGCCAGGATCGCGCACAGTCCGCCCACCCCGTCGAACGGTGCCCGCATCAACGTTCCCCCCTTGAACCGCCCGCAATAGCGGATCGACGCACTGCTGCACCATGCTCCCCGTCTATTCCTTCGTCCGCGCGGCCCGCGCGGATGGGTAGCCGCGCGCACCGGCCAATCCGCATCGGGCCGGACTGCGAATATCCCGGTGACGGAAGAGATGCCGCCGAGCGCGCGCGGACGTCCGGGATGGGCGGCGGCTTCCGAGACGACAGGGAGGTGGCTCGATGGGTCGATCCAGGTTGTGGCTGTCCGCCCTCGCGCTTCTGGCGCTGGCGGCGATGGTGATCACACCCCGGCTGCTCGTGGCTTCCAACCACGACGACGGGGAACTCGATTTGAAAGGCCGCGCTCTGCACACCACGGATTTCTTCGTCTTCCGTGAGCAGGACCAGAATCCGGCCGCGGGCGCCGGCGACCTGATCTTCGTCATGAACGTAAACCCCCGGTCGCTGCCGCGCCAGGAGTATGCGTTCAGCACAAACGCGCAGTACGACATCCACGTGACGCGGGCGATGAACAACGACGCGATGCCGACCGGGAAGACCGACGCGATGCTGCGGTTCCAGTTCGGGGCCCCGGGGCAGGACGGCTCGCAGCCGATTAAGGTGACGGCTATACGCGACGGCGTCACCACCGCCGGCTCGATGGGGGCGCGGACCACGCCGCTCGCCGCCGCGGCGGCGCCGATCGTGACCCCGGTTACCCTGGGCGGGGGGACGATCTCCGTGTTCGCGGGGCTGCGGGAAGATCCGTTCTTCTTCGACGTCGAGCAGTTCTTCCGCGTTCGCGCGGGCGCGCTCGGGATGGGGCCCAAGGTCGGGTTCCGTGAGCCCGGGTACGACTTCACTGCGGGCTACAACGTCCTCTCCATCGCGGTCCGCGTGCCGCGCGCGTGGCTCGCGGGATCGACCTCCGCGACGACCTTCGACGCGTGGACGACGGTGAGCTCCGGCGGCAAGCAGATCGCCCGGCTCGCTCGGCCGGCGATCGGCGAAGGGCTCCTCACCACCAGCGCCTACCAGAACGCGCTCAACGGCGTGGGACCGGACTTCGAGGCGGCTGCGCTTGCGGGCCACAAGCCCGAAGCGGACGCGGCCGGTCCAATCGTCGCCGAGGCCAAGCATACGCTCATGGCGTTCGGCAACGACGACAAGCGCGCCACGGCGCTGCTGGTCGCGTTCCTGCCCGATGTGATGCGCATCGACACAACCGGCCCGAGCGGCTACGGCGCCGCGCTCAACGCGAAGGGCAGCCCGATCCGCGGCCGCAAGATCACCGACGACGTGATTCACGTGACCCTCTCGGTGGTCACGAACGGCGCGGTGAAGACCGACAACGTGACGTACGCCGGACCCAACGGCGGCGGCACCGCGCACAAGCCGCTGCTCACGTCGTTCCCGTACCTGGCCGACCCCAACTAGATCCAAGTCCGGGCGCCGGCGGTTCACCCGCCGGCGCCCGGACTCACGGAGGCCCCCGAGGATGAACTTACGACGGCACCGTTCAGTGATGCTCGCGATCGTCGTCGCCGCGCTGGTCGCCACCGGCATCGGTCTCGCGCACACCGCCGGCGCCGGACGCGCGGACGCGCCCTTCCGGTACCGCTTCGAGCGCCCCCCGCAGGGCGCGATCTCGAGCCTCCTTCGGGCGGAGATGGCGTTCTACGAGGAGCGGCTCACCCGCAACCCCGACGGCGCCCTCGACCGCGCCGGGCTCGCCGGGGCCTATCTCAAGGAAGCCCGCGTGACGGGCGACCTCCGATGGTACCTGCTGGCCGAGCAGACGGCGCGGGAATCGCTGGCGCGCCTCGCCGTCAACAACGACGGCGCCGTTCTGGCGCTCGCCCGCGTCGCCGAAGCCCGCCACGACTTTGCGGAGGCGATGCGCCTCGCGCACGCGGCCGGACCCACCGAAGAAGCGCTGCCGATCGTCGTGACGTCGAGCCTTGCGACTGGCGACGTGCCCGCGGCGTCGCGGGCGGTTCGGGCGCTCGTGGCCGCGGATCCGTCGCTGCGCGCGTATGCGCTGCGCGCGCTCGTCGAGATCGCGCGGGGCCGGGACGCCGAGGCCGAGGCCGACTACCGCCGCGCGCTGGTGCTCGAGGAGCCCGAGGAGACCGCGAGTTCCACCTGGGTGCGCAGCCTCTACGGGCGTTTTCTCTATCAGCACGGCCGGTTCGATGAGGCGAGGGCTTTGTTCACCGAGGCGCTGCGGATCCTGCCGCAGTACCCGCTCGCGCTGACCGATCTCGCTGTGCTGGACCTGCGGCAGGGCCGGTATGACGCGGCCGTCGATCATCTGACGCGCGTCGTCACGGTCACGCGCGACGCCCCGAACGTGTACGACCACGTCGTGCTGCGCGGCGTCGCGCAGGCGCGCGATCTGCAGGGCCGTCACGCCGAGGCGGCGCGGTTTTGGGCCGACGCCGAGGCACGGCTGCGCCAGGACGCGGCCTCCGGTGCCTACGGCCACCGGCGCGAACTCGCGCGTCTTCTCCTGACCCGCGGCCAGGCTGCCGATCTGCCCGAGGTCCTTCGGCTGATGCGGCAGGAGCTTGCGGTCCGCTCCGATCCCGACACGCTGGACACGATGGCGTGGGCGTTGTCCAGCGTCGGGCGCTGGAGCGAGGCGCAGCAGTTCGCCCGCGCCGCGCTGCGCTGGGGCGTGCGTGACGCGAGGTACTATTACCGCGCCGCCCTCGTGGCGCAGGGGCTCGGCGACACCGCCGCCGCCGACAGATATCTGCGGCTCGTCCGCGCCGTCGATCCCGCGTTTGACCAGCGCGCCCTGCAACTCGGCCTGATCGGTCTGTAGCGGAGGGAGGAGGGACGATGACGCGACGCAAGACCCGATGGATAGTCCTGATCGCGGCGGTGCTGCTGGCGCCGTGGCTCGCCGCGCCGCCCGCACCCGTCGACGCGCATTGGGCCGACCAGGCGGCCGCGGAGATTGCCGTCGCCGGCGCCTCGGCGCGTGTGACGTTGACGCTGCCGGCCGGGCTGGTTGCCTTCGCCGCCGACGCGCATGCCGGCCGCCTGACGAACGACGAGATCCGGGCCCACCGCGAAGACCTCCGCCGGTTTCTCTCGGCACACCTGCGGCTGTCCGCGCGGCTTCGGACTCCCGCGTCCGAGGTCCGCGAGGGTGTCCTTGCGGTCCAGCCGTTCGCGGGGCCGCCGGCAATGGCGGGGCCGGCCGGGCTTGCCCCGGCGACCCACACCACGCTGGCCCTGGTATACACGTGGCCGGCGCCGGTCGACAGGCTGACAATCAGGTACGATCTCTTCCTGCCCGGCGCGTCGACGGCGAGCTGCCTGGCTACCATCCTCGCCGACGGCCGGGTCCACAACGTCGCGTTCACGCCGGGACACGAGGACGCTACGATCGCACTCGGCGCGCCGGCGGTGTGGCAGACGGCGGGCGGGTTCGTGCTGATGGGGATCGAGCACATTCTCACCGGCTACGACCACATGCTGTTCCTGCTGAGCCTGCTCATGGTCGGCGCGACACTCCCGCAGCTGCTCAAGATCGTGACGGCGTTTACCGTGGCGCACTCGATCACCCTGTCGCTGGCGGTCCTGGGCCTCGTCGACCTGCCGTCGCGGTGGGTAGAGAGCGCCATCGCGCTGAGCATCACCTACGTCGCGGCCGAGAACGTCTGGAGGGGCCGCGGCGCGCTCGGCTCGCGGTGGCTCGTGACTTTCGCCTTCGGCTTGGTCCACGGCCTCGGTTTCGCGTCCGCGCTGACCGAACTGCACCTGCCGCGCGCCAACCTGGCCGCCTCGCTTGTCGGATTCAACCTCGGCGTCGAAATCGGGCAGGTGTCGGTGATCGTGCTCGCGGCCCTGGCGCTCGACCTCATCCGGCAGCACGCGTGGGCGCCGGTGTTCCGCCGGTCCGTTTCGGCGGCCGCCGCGCTCACGGGTCTCGTGTGGTTCGTGCAGCGCGCCCTGCTGACGTCGTAGCCGGTGCGGGCCTCGCAGGGATCCGATGAGCGTGGCCGCCGCGGACTGGCACGGACCGGCGCCGTCCCGGCCGGCGGACAGGGGACGTTCGCGATTGGAGCGAAGGACGGCGCACCTCGGAGGTGTGACCAGACCGATGGCGGGGGGCACGGTCCCACTCCTCAGCGCAGCTGATGACCAGGCACTCCTCGCGCGTATTGCCGACGAAGACGCGGGCGCCTTCGAGACGCTGTATGCACGCTACAGCGCCGCCGCGTACTCGGTGGCCATAGGCCTGCTGAGAGACGCGGCGCAGGCGCAAGAGGTTACGCAGGACGTTTTTCTCGCGATCTGGCGGGGCGCCCGCGGGTTCGATCCCGCGCGCGGCAGCGCCCGCACCTGGATTCTTTCGGTCGCGCACCATAAGAGCGTCGATGCCGTGAGGCGGTCGCGGCGCAATCCTACGGTGCCGCTGTCCGAGACGATGACCGGCGCCGCGGATGTGATCGAAGCGGCGCAGGCCCGCGTCGACGCCGGCCACGTCCGGCGGGCGCTCGAGGGCCTCTCGATCGAACAGCGCGCCGCGATCGTGCTGGCGTACTACGGTGGATACACGCAGCAGGAGATCGCCCAGCGTCTGGGCGTGCCGCTCGGCACCATCAAGACACGGATGCGGGACGGGCTGCTGCGCCTGCGAACTGTCCTGCCGGCGCCGGCCCCGGAGACGGCACAATGACCCACGACGAGATCCGGGAATCGATCCCAGGGTACGCGCTGCACGCGCTCGCGCCCGACGAGGCGCGGGACGTCGAAGCGCATCTGGCGGACTGCGTGGAGTGCCGGCGCGAACTGGCGGTGTTCCAGGAGGCAGCGTCTTCGCTCGCCGCCGGGTTCGAGCCGCATGAGCCGCCGGCGGCGCTCCGCCGCCGGGTCCTCGACGCGGTGCGCCCCCGCGGTCGGACCGTCCGCCCCGGCCCCGGTTGGGCAACGGCGCTGGCCGTCGCTGCGGCGATCGTCGTCGTGCTCGTGGGTATCGTCGTCTCACTGGAACAGCGGCTGACCGGGCTCAGCACCCAAGTAGGGTCGGAGGCCCAAGCGCTTGCGTTGTTGGCCGACCCCGCCTCCCGCGTCGCGACCCTCAGCGGGTCGGCGGCAGGCAGCGTCCGGTTCATCTTCGATCCGGCAACCGGTCGAGGCGCGCTCGTCGCCACGGGGCTGCGCGATCCCGGTCCGGACCTCGTGTACCAATTGTGGCTGGTGGCCGGGGCGACACCGCGGAGCGCCGGCGTGTTTCGGCCGACGTCAGGGACTCCCGTGATCGTGGCCGTGGGCGCCGACTTTCCGCGCTACCAGGCGGTCGCGATTTCTGTCGAGCGCGGCCCCGGCGGCGCCGCGCGTCCTTCGGCCGCCCCGGTGCTGGTAGGCAAACTGGGCGGAGGATAACGCATCGAGGAGGGGGCCCCATGGCGGGAGGACAGGCGAAGGCGCTACAGCCCGGAGACGGTCGCGTGCTCAGCGTGCTGGGCAACACGTTCACCCTCAAAGTCATGGCCGCCGACACGGATGATTCATACGCCGTGATCGAGGTCACGTCTCCGCCGAACGGCGGCCTCCCGCCCCACAAGAACACCCGGGAATCCGAGACCCACGTGATTTTCAACGGCACGTACAGCTTTGTGCTCGGGACCCAGACGCACAAGGCCGCGCCCGGCGCCGTCTTCTTCGTGCCTCGGGGCACGCTGCACGCGTTTCAGAACGTCGGACGGGAAGCGGGACAGGTGCTGCTCATTCCGTCGCCGGGTGCCAACAACGAGGCGTTGGTCGCCCGACTTGCCGAGCGGTTTGGCGGCGGGTTCCCCGCCTCGGGGCCGGATCCGGCCGCGCTCGAAGCGCTTGGGGCGCTCGCGCGGCAGTACGGCGTCGAGCCCGCGATCGGCTGATGCCGGAAGTACACGCCGGCCCGCGTTCATTCGCCCCGCTGCCGCGAGGACTGTGGAACTACTACTTCTGCGAGGAATGGCGGGTCGCCGCCCCGGTCGAACGGGCCTGGACGGCGATCCGCGATCTCGAAGCCTATCCTCGGTGGTGGAACGAGTTTGTGGCGGTCGAACGGCTTAACGATTTGGACGGGGTCGGGTCACGCGTGTCCGTGCATGCGAAGGCCGCGCTGCCCTATCACATGCATTTCAACCTCGAGACGATTGTCGAGGAGCGTCCCCGGCTTGCCATCGTGAAGGTTCGGGGCGATCTTATCGGCGAGATGCGTTGGCGGCTCGAGACGGACGGATCCGGTACGCGCCTCATTTTCGACGAATCGGTTCGGACCGGGAAGCCGCTGCTGAACGTGTTCGCGCCGGTTTTCAAGCCGCTGTTCGCATGGAATCACCGCGTGATGATGGCAAGCGGCGAGCGCGGACTCCGCGCCTACCTCGCGGGAAAAGGCGCAACGTAGATTGTCTCGGTCAAGTAACGGATCCCGGGCCGCCGGCACGTTACCGGAACCGTAACAAAAGGCGGCGCCCCGCAGGATCACGGTGGAGCCACGAAGAAGCCGCGCCGTGATGCTTCGGCGGCTGCTCGCGGTCACGGTGATTGGTATTGTGTTGGCCGCCGCCTCACCCGCGCCGGCGGGCGGGATGGTGCTGCAGTTTCCCCTGATCACAGACGGCCTGATCTTCTTCGTCACGTCCGGATTCAGCGATCATCCCATCATGCTGTTCGGCCGGCCGACGACCTTCCCCCTGATCATCCAGCCGATCCTGCTCGTTCGGAAGAAGGTGTTTGCCGCGCCGACGGCCATTGTGTTCCTCTCCCCGTCGGTCCCATATGGCGCGCCGATTTTGCCCTCGGTTCCGATGACGGCGCCGGCCGTGGACTCGACGGACTACTCGGCCGTCGCCGACATGCCGCCGGCCGCCGCGGAGACCGTCGACAACATCGCGCGCGCCCCCGAACTGTACGACGAGCGGCTGGTGAGCGTCACCGGTGTGATTTCGGGCCTCGGGACGTTCGTCGACAATTGGGGCCATCTGTATCTGATGTTCCGGTTGGTGGACGGATACCGCTCCATCATCGTGCTCGTCGGTGGACAGGCCGCCAATCTTCGAACCGGCCTGCGGGTGCAGGTGACCGGCGTGTTCTACAGCGAGGTCGTATCATCGGAAGGCCGGGCGACCGGGGTGCTGCAGACGCTCGCGATCACCGGACCGCCGTAACAGTCGTACCGCGAAGTCCGGCCGGGGGCCGGCCGGACCGACGCTACGCCGCCAGCAACCGCTCGAGCTGCATCTCAATTGATGTGCGCGGTTCCTCGTATTTCTCCTGGATCATGCTGATGAGCGTGTCGGCATCGCCTTTGACCTGATCGAGTTCCTCGTCGGTCAAGCGGCTCCAGTTGGATTTCACCCGGTAACGCACGTCGGGCCACCGCGATCCGAACCGGCTTTTGTCCATACCGCCACCTTCCGGGCTGGCAATTTAATGGATTACCGGTGATTTCCCCCGGCTCAGGATCTTCTGTTCGTTCGGTTGACATAACGAACATATGTTCGCTATCCTCAAAGCACCACAATCTCAAGGGGATCTTCGCGGTGGTCGTCTCGCTGGCCAGTCCGGTTCACGATCCTCGGTTCAATGCCTCCGGTGGGGCGCTTCTGCGCGAGGATGGATGGTGTCTCGAGCGGCTGGCCGGCCGGCTTGTGCAGCTCGAAGGCGCCGGCGACTCCGCCGTGCTCACGCTTGCGTTTTCCATAATCCTCGAGGCCCAACAAGCGGAAGAACCGGCGGCGTGGATTACCCTCCATCCGGCGGGCGCCCGGCCGCCGGCCGGTTCCGCTGCACCGTCGCTGTTCTACCCGCCCGACGCCCACGACAACGGAGTCGATCTCGCGGCACTGCCCATTGTACGGGTCCCCGGTGTGACCGCGGCGCTGTCCGCGGCCGATCTGCTCCTGCGGTCCGGCGGGTTCGGCCTCATTCTCGCCGATCTTGGCGTTCCTCCGGCGATCCCGTCGACGGCGCTCGCGCGCCTCGCGGGCCTCGCCCGGCGTCACCAGACCGCGATGATGTTTCTGACCGAGCCGCCGGCGGCATCACCCGGGTCGCTTGGGTCGCTCATCTCCGTTTACGCGCGTGCCCGGCGGCGCCGGGCACGCGCCGATCGATTCGACTGCGGGGTGGAGGCCCTGAAAGACAAACATCGTGGACCGGTCTGGCAGCATGTGGAAGTGCGGCGTGGAGCGGCTGGCCTGCGCTGAACTCCCGGCGCTTCCGCTGCAGCTGCTGTTGCGCGATCACCCGGCGTGGCGGCGGCGTCCCAGCGCGGTCGTCGCGGAAGATCTGCCGCAGAGCCCCGTGCTCTGGGTCAACGCGCCGGCGCGGGAAGGCGGCGTCGCCCCGGGGCTGCGCTACGGGTCGGCGCTCGCGATCGTCCCCGACCTTCGGGCCGCGGTCGTTGCGCCGGCGGACATCGTCCGCGCCGTCGATGCGGTCGCAGGCAGACTGCGCCGTTTTTCTCCCGATGTGGAGCCGGCCCCGGACGAACCGGGCGTGTTTTGGCTCGATGCGTCGGGCCTCGATCGTCTGCACGCGTCGCTGGACGGATGGGCGGAGGGGATTCGGAGCGATCTGGCGCGCGCCGGGTACGACGCGGTGGTCGTCGTGGGTTTCACGCGCTTCGGCACGTACGCGGCGGCGCGGGCGGCCCGCGGCATCCGGGTGTTCAAGGATCCGGACGAAGAGCGCACCGCCGCCCGGTGTGTCTTGCTGCGCGACCTTCACCTGCCGCCGGAGATGCTCGAGGCGCTCGGACGGCTCGGCGTGCGGACGGTGGACGATCTGCTCCGGCTGCCGGCCGGCGGGTTGATGGAGCGCTTCGGGCCGGCGGCGGAACGTCTCCACCGGCAGGCATCCGGAGATCTGTGGTCGCCGCTTGCGCCGCGCCCCGCGATCGACCCGGTGCGCCGTCATGTGATGCTCGATGCGCCGGAGGCCGACGCACAGCGTCTCCTGTTCATCGTCAAGCACATTCTGCATCCGCTGCTGGCACGGCTGGCGTCGCGAGGACAGGCGCTCGCCGCGCTCGATCTACGCCTGCGGCTTGGGAAGGAGTGGGCCGCCGCGCAGGTCATCCGTCCCGCATCCCCGACGCTCGATGCGGTGCGGCTGGCCGACCTCGTGCGCCTGCGCATGGAAACCGTCCGGATCGCCGCCGGCGTCACCGAGATCTGCGCGGACGCCGCCGGCGTCCCTGCCGCGCCCGAGCAACTCGCCCTCTGGGCGGAGCATCCCCGTCTGGCGCGGGGCGAACGGCCGGCGCGCAATCTCGAGGCCGGCACCCGCGCCATCGACCGGCTGCGCGCACGGTACGGCGACGAGGGAGTGCGGTGCGCGGTGCTGCGGGACGGGCATTTGCCCGAGGCGCGGTTCGGATGGGAGCCCATGGCGCATTTGTCTTCAGCACGGCCCCGCCGGCTCGAGACACGGCCGCTCGTTCGGCGGATCTTCACGCGGCCGATGCCGTTTCAGGCCCAAGCACCTCCCGTCGCGGGGCCGTTCATCATATCCGGCGGATGGTGGGCCGCCCCGCCCCGCGAAGGCGGGGTGCGCGAGGCGCATCGTGCCTACTATTTTATGGAAGGCGCAGAGGGAGAGCTGTGGTGGGTGTTCTACGATCAGGTGCGCCGCTGCTGGTATCTCCACGGGCGGGTGGAATGAGCGGATGGGCATGAGCTACACCCCGCTGTGGTGCAAGACGCACTTTTCGTTCCTCGAAGGCGCTTCGTCCCCCGAAGAATTGCTCGAGGCGGCGGCCGGGTACGGCCTCACAGCATTGGCGGTGACCGACCGCGACGGCGTGTACGGGGTCGTGGAGGCGCATCTCGCCGCCCGGGAGCGCGGAGTCCGGCTGATCACGGGCGCGCAGGTCACGGTCGCCGGGGACTCGACGCTGCTGCTCCTCGCCGCGGATCGGGGCGGCTATGCCAACCTCTGCCGTCTCTTGACGGCGGGCCGTCTGCGTTCGCCGAAGGGCGAAAGCCGCGTGTCGTGGCGGGAAGTCGCCGCGCACGCCGCGGGGCTCGTCGCGCTGTGGGGCGGGGAGGCGAGCCTGCTGGCGGCCGCCGGCTCCGATCCGGATGAGGCGGCGGACGTCTTGCGCGACGCGTTCGGCGACCGGCTGTACGCGGTCGCCTCACGGCACCGTCGGGACCTCGAGGTGTCTCAGGAGCGCCGGCTGCGGGACCGCGCGGCGCGGTACGGGCTGCCGGTCGTCGCGGCGCACGAGGTGCTGTACCATACGCCGTCGCGCCGTCCGCTCCAAGACGTCCTCACGTGCATCCGGCACAGGATCGACCTGCCGTCCGCCGGCACGCGCATCAAGCCGAACGCCGAGCACGCGCTCAAGGACGCGGACGCGTTCGGAACGCTGTTCGCCGACGATCCGGACGCGGTCGCGCGGACCCGTGAGATCGCCGAGCGGTGTACGTTCGCGCTTACCGAGTTGCGGTACCGGTATCCGCTCGAACGCCTGCCGGAGGGCACGACGTCGTCGGCGTGGCTGCGGACCCTCACGTTTGCCGGCGCGGCGGAGCGGTACGGCGGCCGCGTGCCGCCGGAGGTCGCCGCGCAGCTCGATCGAGAGCTCGTGATCATCGGCGACCTCGACTACGGCGGATACTTTCTCACCATGCACGAGATCGTCCGGTACTGCCGCGCGCACGGCATCCTCTGTCAGGGGCGCGGGTCCGCGGCCAACTCCGCGGTCTGCTACTGCCTCGGCATCACGGCGGTGAACCCGGTGCGGACGGACCTGTTGTTCGAACGCTTTCTCTCGCGCGAGCGGGCCGAGCCGCCGGATATCGACCTCGACGTCCAGCACAACCGGCGGGAAGAAGTCATCCAGTGGATCTACGAGACCTACGGCCGCGACCGCGCGGCGATGGTCGCCAACGTCATCCGGTACCGGTTCCGGTCGGCGGTGCGCGACGCCGGCAAGGCGCTGGGGCTCCCGCTCGTGGCGCTCGACCGGGTCGCGAAGCTCGTCTGGCACGAGGACGAGGTCACCTCGAAGCTGCTCGGCGACGCCGGTCTCGATCCGGCGCGGCCGGCCCATCGGCACCTTGTCCGGCTCGCCGCGGAGATGCAGGATCTGCCCCGGCATCTCTCCATCCATCCGGGCGGCTTTCTGCTCGGCCACGAGCCGGTGTCGCAGCTCGTGCCGGTCGAGAACGCGACGATGCCCGGTCGCACCGTGATCCAGTGGGACAAGGACAGCGTCGAAGGCATCGGCCTCTTCAAAGTCGACGTGCTCGCGCTCGGGGCGCTCTCGCACCTCGACATCGCGTTCCGGCTGCTCGAGGACCAGGGGGTTCGGACGGCCGGCGGCCGTGCGCTGTCGATGGCGACACTGCCCGAAGGCGACCGTGAGGCGTACGAGATGATGTCGCGCGCCGACACCATCGGCGTCTTTCAGGTGGAGAGCCGCGCGCAGATGTCGATGCTGCCGCGCCTGCGTCCTACGACCTACGACGATCTTGTCGTGCAGATCTCGATCGTGCGGCCCGGGCCGATCGTCGGCGGGATGGTGCATCCGTATCTCCGCCGGCGCGCCGGCGCGGAGCCGGTCGAGTATCCGCATCCGTCGCTCGAGCCCGTGCTGGCCAAAACGCTCGGCGTGCCGATTTTCCAGGAACAGGTGATCCGCATCGCGATGGTGGCCGCCGATTACTCGCCGGGCGAGGCGGATCAATTGCGCCGCGACATGGCGGCGTGGCGGCGTTCGGGACGGCTGGAGCGTCACCACGACCGACTCGTGTCCGCGATGATCGCCAAAGGCGTGACGCAAGAGATGGCGGAACGGGTGTTTGCTCAGATCAAAGGGTTCGGCGAATATGGATTCCCGCAATGCGTCGGTGGAGATACGCGGGTTATTGATGCGACTACAGGGCGGTGGATAAGAATCGAAGAGGCGGCGCGCGATTCGGATCGGCTCAACACGACGTTGGTCTGCGATTCAGACCTGCGGATCCGTAGGCGACAGGTGCTTCATATAATGCGTAGCGGCCGGAAACCGGTCTTTTGTCTTCGGACCACATTGGGGCGTTCTGTCGTTGCAACGGCAACGCATCCGTTCCTGACCATGGACGGGTGGCGGCGCTTGGATGAACTGCGTCCGGGCGACCGCATCGCCTCCGCGCGTCGACTTCCGTCGATGGGGCGCCGGCGTGGGGCGCTTGAGTGGGCCGACCGTCTAGATCTTCGCAATATTGGGGCCCGCAAGAAGCGTTTGCCGGACGAAGTTTTTGAATTGGCGAATACCGATCTGGCTCTGCTTCTTGCGAGGCTATGGGAAGGTGATGGACATGTTTCCATTACCCATGGATCCCGCGCAACGTACGATACCGTATCCCGGCAACTCGCCGAACAGGTCCAGCACCTATTGCTAAGACTTGGAATCGTCTCTCGATTGACTACGCACACACGGCCTTACCGAAACCGGTTTGTGACAATCTTTATTGTTCTTATCACAGGGGCATTGAATGTGATCCGTTTCAACAAGCAAATCGGCCGGTTGTTCCTGGACCCTACAAAGCGAAGAACCGCGCAAATCGCGGCGACATTTCAGACAGACCGCAATGGAAACGTCGGCGGGCGAATGTCACATGACATCGTGCCAATTGCGGTGCGAGCTATGATCCGGCGCGAATACGATCGAAGCGGTGTGCGATGGAAGGATGTGGCTCAAGCGACTGGTTTGGGTATGCGGGAAATCTATGGCCGCGTGAGTCAGAAGCGAGGTTTTCGCAGGTGGGTGGTCAAGCGTCTCGGTGATTACTTCAAGTCGCCGCCACTTCTCCGGCTTGGAACCTCGGATATCTACTGGGACGAAATCACGGCGGTCGAGTCGCTCGGTGAAGAGGAGACTTACGACCTTCATATCGAGGGCGATCATAATTTCCTCGCGAACGACCTTATCGTTCATAATTCGCATGCTGCTAGTTTCGCACTGATCGCCTACGCTTCAGGATATCTCAAGTGCCACTATCATCCGGAGTTCACGTGCGGGCTGCTCAACGCGCAGCCGATGGGATTCTACGCGCCGTCTACGATCGTCGACGACGCGAAGCGGCACGGCGTCGAGGTGCGTCCGATCGACGTCACGGTGAGCGGCTGGGACTGCACGCTCGAGCCGGTTCCCGTGTCCGGCTCCGTCGCGGTGACGTCTGCCGCCCCTCCCTCCGCGCGGCCGTGGGCTCACGCCGTCCGGATGGGGCTTCGCTACGTCAAGGGACTCGCCGAAGACGACGGCCGGCGGCTGGCGGCGGCGCGGGCGGTCCAGCCGTTTCGGTCCCTCGACGACCTGATCCGCCGTACCCGGCTCGACGCGGGCTCGCTCGTGGAGATTGCCGAGAGCGGCGCCTTCGAGGCGCTGGGCGTCGACCGCCGGACGGCGCTGTGGGACGCGCGGGCGCTCGCGCGCCGCCGCGACATCGCGCTGCCCGTCCAGGTCCGCGAGCCGTCGCCGCTGTTCGACGGGCTCGGCGCCTCCGAAGAGATCGCGTGGGACTACCGGGCGTCGGCGCACAGCACCCGCGGGCATCCGCTCTCGCCGATGCGCTCCGCGCTGCGCGAGGCGGGCCTGCCGGAGGCCCGGGCGGTGCTGGCGATGCGGGACGGCGCCGCCGTCCGCTACGCGGGGATCGTCATCTGCCGGCAGACGCCGGGCACCGCGTCGGGCGTCACGTTCATGACGCTCGAAGATGAGACCGGTTTCGTCAACCTGGTCGTCTGGCCGGCCGTGATGGATGAATTCGCGCGGCTGGCCCGCACCGTGGTGTTCCTCGGCGTCACGGGCCGCATCCAGCGGCAGCACGAGATCGTGCACGTCATCGTGCGGGAGTTCTGGCGGCCGCGTCTTGCACCGCGTGTTCCGGACGTCGCGAGCCGGAACTTCAGATGATCGTCAGGGGCCGCCCCACCAGGACCGGGCGGTCCTGGTTCGAACAGTAGCGAAGCAGGGAACAGATCAAGCGAACGACTGACCTGCTACGGGCTCGAGGGACGACGATGGAGCGGACGCGCGGGAGTCTCAGGATGGCATGGACGAGAGGCACGACCGGTGTGTCGGTCCCATCAGCCCTCGCGGCCGGCGTCGCCGCGGGGATCGTGGCCGGATTCATCGAGGCCGGCCTCCAACTGCTGACCCGCTCCCATATTCCGCCGATCCAGGCGACGTTTTGGTCTAGTGTGCTCGCGGGCGTGCTCGCCGGGCTTGTCTATGCGGCATGGACGCGCATCTCGCCGCGTCCGGTGGCGGCGCTGTGGCTCACGAGCCTCCTCATCGCGACGATCGACACGGTCGTCATCTTCATGCTGCCTTTCCCGACGGCAGGACGGTACCTCGGCCTCGGGCCGATCGCCGGGATCGTGACGCCGCTGCTGCAGATCCTCGCGCTCTTCGGAATCGGAGGCTTCGGCCGCGGGCACCTGCCCGCATCGTTTTTCGAGGTCTTCACCGCCGCCCACTACGTCACCGCGATCGTGGTGAGCGCCCTCATCCCCGTCTTCGCGCGTCCCAAGTCCGCCTGAGCCCCGGCGGAGCGCCGTCGCGTTTCGTCGTGGCGGCCGCGCACACCGGCGCCGGCAAGACGACCGTCACGATGGGACTGATCGCCGCGCTCCGGCGGCGCGGGCTGGACGTGCGCCCGTTCAAGGTCGGTCCCGACTACATCGATCCCGGGTTTCTGTCGCGCGCCGCGGGGCGTCCCGCGCGCAACCTCGACGCGTGGCTGCTCGATGGTGCGACCGTGCGCTGGGTGTTTGACCGGCACGCCGGCCCCTCCGCCGCGGTCGTCGAGGGGATGATGGGGCTCTTTGACGGGTTGACCGGACGCGACGATACCGGGAGCACGGCGCACGTCGCGCGGCTGCTGGATCTGCCCGTCGTCGTCGTGCTCGACGCCTCGCGCGCCGCGAGGAGCGTCGCCGCCGTCGCGCGGGGATGCCAGGTGTTCGACCCGCGCGTCCGGATCGCCGGCTGGATCCTGAGCCGCGTCGCCGGCGACACGCACCGGCGCTGGGTCACGGACGCGGTGGAGCGCGCGACACGCCGGCCGGTTCTCGGCTCGCTGCCGGAGGATGGGCGTCTGGCGCTCCCGGAGCGGCACCTCGGTCTGGTGCAGGCGCACGAGGCCGGCTCGCTCGGCCGCCTCCTCGCGCGCCTCGCGCACGAGGTCGAGCGCCGGTTCGACCTGACGCGGCTGCTCGAGGTCACGCGCGAACGGGCGGGGCGGGGCGGCGCCGCGGTGCCGCGCGGGCTGGCCCGGATGCTCGCGGGGCCGCGGGGCGCGGCCGCGCCGCCCGCGGCCCCGCCGGTCATCGCCTGGGCACGGGACGACGCTTTCACGTTCCATTACGCCGACAACGTCGATCTGCTGGCAGCGCTCGGCGCGCGCGTCGTACCGTGGAGTCCGCTCGCCGATCGAGCGCTGCCGCCGGAGACGGGGGCGCTCGTGCTCGGCGGCGGGTATCCCGAATTGTTTGCCGCGGCGCTGGCCGACAACCGGGCGGCGCTCGACGCGGTGCGGGCGTTTGCCGGAAGGGGAGGGCCGATCTACGCGGAGTGCGGCGGGCTCATGTATCTCGCGCGCGGCATCGCGCCAGGCCGCCGGCTCCTGGCCGGCATCGTTCCGGCGTGGGTGCGCCTGCGCCCGCGGCCGCGGGTGGCGTACGTGCTGGCCGAGACCGTCCGCGACACGATTCTCGCGCCCCGGGGTACGGTGCTGCGGGGGCACGAATTTCACACGTCGTCGCTCGTCCCGGCGCCGCGGGCCCGCGGCGCGGCGTACCGCGTGACGGATGCGGCGGGAGTCTCTGCGCCGCCTCGCTTCGACGGATATTGCCGGCCGGGCCTCCTGGCGTCGTACGTGCACGTGAATTTTCTCGGCGCTCCGCGGCTGGCCGCGCGCCTCGTCGCCGCCGCGTCCGCCGCGCGGCGCCGGTCCATCGCCGCGCGTGCGCGCAGGTAGGCCGGAGCGGGGCCACGAATCTTGGGTGCGCGCCGCCGACACCGGCGGCGCCCGGGAGGCTCATTTTTTGGCGCACGCGGGGACGGGCCGGGCGGCGGCCGTGGTGCTGGCCGCGGGGAAGGGCACGAGGATGCGCTCGGACCTCCCGAAGATGCTGCACCCGCTCCGCGGACGGCCGATGGTGGCCTACGCGGTCGACGCGCTGCGGCGCGCCGGCGCGAGGCGTCCGCTCGTCGTCATCGGGCCCGATCACGGTGCGGTCCGCGAGGCCCTGGGCGACGGCGTCGACTACGTCGTTCAGCGCGAGCCCCGCGGCAGCGGGCACGCGCTCCTCCAGGCGGTGCCCCGCCTCCGCGGCCACGCCGTGGCCTACGTCGTGAACGGCGACATGCCGCTCGTCTCTCCCGAGACCCTCCGGACGCTGCTGAGGCGCGTGCGCGACGGCGCGGCCGCGGCGATCGCCACGGGCACGCCGTCGCCGACTCCGCCCTACGGGCGGATCGTGCGCGGGGCGGACGGCCGCTTCCTCCGGATCGTCGAAAACGCCGACGCCACGCCGGAGGAGGCCGCGATCCGCGAGGTCAACGCGGGATTCTACTGCGTCCGCATCCCGGAGACGGCCCAGGCGCTGCGCCGCGTCCGCCCGGCGAATCGCCAGGGCGAGTACTACCTGCCGGACGCCGTGAACGTCCTCGCCGCGGACGGCCGCGACGTCGCCGTCGTGCCGGTGACCGATCCCGAGGAGATCGTCGGGGTGAACACGCACGCGGATCTGTCGGCCGCCGACGCGATCCTCCGCCGCCGCGTGCTCGAGCGCCTGATGGCGGCCGGCGTCACGGTGCTCGATCCGGCGACGACGTTTGTCGACGACGCCGTAAGGGTCGGCCGCGACACGGTGCTGCATCCCGGCACGTTTCTCATCGGGCGCACGGTGATCGGTCCCGGCTGCACCGTCGGGCCGGGCGCGCGCGTGCGCGACTCGGTCTTGGATCGCCGCGTGCGGGTGTGGGATTCCTGGATCGAGGAGAGCCGGATCGGCGAAGGCTCGCGGGTGGGGCCGTTCGCGCATTTGCGCCCGGGCACCGTGATCGGGCGTGACGTGGAGATCGGCAACTTCGCCGAACTGAAGAACTCGCGGGTCGGCGACCGGACCAAGGTCCACCACAAGAGTTATCTCGGCGACGCCCAAATCGGCGCGGAGGTCAACATCGGCGCCGGGACCATCACCTGCAACTACGGGCTTGACGGGCGCAAGCACCGGACCACCATCGGCGACCGCGCCTACATCGGCAGCGACTCGATGCTGGTCGCCCCGGTGCGCATCGGCCGCGACGCGGCGACAGGCGCCGGCTCCGTCGTGACGAAGGACGTACCGCCCAGGCGCATGGCCGTCGGCGTGCCGGCGCGGGTGATCCGCTCGCTGAACGGCACCCATCGCGGCCGGTAGCACCGCGTCCCGGGCAAAACAGGATACTAGAGAGAGGGAGAGGAGGGGGCGATGGCCGACCCGCAGATCCGGATCTTCAGCGGCACGAGTAATCCGGAGCTCGCCCGGGGGATCGGGGCCTACCTCGGTCTGCCGGTCGGCGCGATGCACGTCTTCCGGTTCGCCGACGGGGAGATCGGCGTGCGGATCGAGGAGAGCGTGCGCGGCCTCGACGTCTTCGCCGTCCAGTCGACCTGTCCGCCGGCAAACGAGACGCTCATGGAGCTGCTGATCATCATCGACGCGCTCCGGCGGGCCAGCGCCGCGCGCGTGACGGCGGTGATCCCGTACTTCGGGTACGCGCGCCAGGACCGCAAGATCAAGCCCCGCGAGCCGATCTCCGCGAAGCTGGTCGCCAACCTGCTGACGACGGCCGGGGCGGACCGCATCCTCACGGTTGATCTCCACACCGGCCAGTTGTGGGGGTTCTTCGACATCCCGCTCGACCATCTGCCGGCGCGGATGATCCTCGGCGACTACTTCAAGTCGCTCGCGCTCGAGCATCCCGTCATCGTGTCGCCGGACATCGGCGGCGTCAAGCGGGCCCGCGAGTTCGCGCAGTACCTCGGGGCGCCGCTTGCGATCATCGACAAGCGCCGCGACCGGCCGAACCAAGTCGCGGAGATCGTGCATGTGATCGGCAAAGTGTACCGCCGGACGGCGATCTTGGTCGACGACATCATCGACACCGGCGGCACGCTGGCCCTCGCGGCCGAGGCGCTCATGAAGCGCGGCGTCCGGTCGGTATACGCGTGCTGCACGCACGCGATCCTGTCCCCGCCGGCGATGGCCCGCATCCAGCGGTCGCCGATCGAGCAGCTCGTGGTCACCGACAGCATCCCCGTGCCCGCGGAAAAGCGGACGTCCAAGCTCGCGGTCATCTCGGTGGCCGGGTTGATCGGCGAGGCCGTCCAGCGCGTCCACGCCGAGCAGTCGGTGAGCGAGTTGTTCGGCGCCCCCCGCGTGATGCAGACCGCCACCGAGGGCGAGTAGCGGAGCCGCCGTGACGATCTACCCGTTCCTCGTGGCCGGCGCCTTCGGCCTCGTCATCGCGTACCTGCTCACGCCCGTCGTCGGCTGGCTCGCGACGCAGATGGGCGTCCTCGACCGGCCGGGCGGCCGCCACATCCACCGCGCGCCGGTGCCCCGGCTCGGCGGGCTCGCCATCTACCTGGCCTTTGTCGCGGCGGTGCTCGTCGGGCTGCCGGTCGAACGGCCGATTCACGTCGCGTTCGAGTCCCAGCGCATCACGATCGTCGTGCCGTACCTGCCGGCGATCGACCGGCCCATCGTCGCGCTGCTGCTTGGGGCGACCGTGATCACGCTGGTCGGCGCGTTCGACGACATCCGCGGGACGCGACCGCTGGTCAAGCTCATCGGCCAGATCGCCGCGGCCGCCGTCCTGCTGCCGTTCGGGGTCGGCATGGACGTGCTGACGAACCCGCTCGGCGGCATGTTCTTCGTCGGCCCGCTCGGCGCGATCGTGACCGTGGTGTGGATCGTGGCGCTGTGCAACGTGATGAACCTGATCGACGGCGTGGACGGCCTCGCGTCCGGGATCGCCGCGATCGCCGGCACCACGCTGCTCGTCGCGTCCTACCATCGCGGCGACGTCGGGACGGCGATCCTCGCCGCGGCGCTCGCCGGCGGCGCCTTGGGGTTCATCCCGTACAACTTCAACCCCGCGCGGATCTTCCTCGGCGATACGGGGTCGATGCTGCTCGGCTATCTGCTCGGCGCGCTGTCCGTGCTCGGCACCTACAAGAGCTACACCGCGCTGTCCCTCCTCGTCGCGCTCGCCGCGCTCGGGGTTCCGGTCACGGACACGGCCTTCGCGATCGTGCGGCGGTGGCGCAACCACCGGCCGATCTTCGAGGCGGATACGCAGCACCTGCATCACCGGCTGCTCGCGCGCGGACTGACGCCCCGCCAGACGACGGCGGTGCTCTACCTCGTCACCGGAATTCTGAGCGCGGGCGCGCTCATGGTGACCGGCGTCGGACGGTTCCCGATCATCGCGATCCTCGGCCTCCTGCTGGCGCTGCTGGCGCTCGGCGCGCGGAGGACGGGACTGCTTGTCCCGTCGCCCGCGGCCGCGACGGCGGGATCCACCGCCGCGGATCTGCAGCCGGCGGCGGGCCCGCCGGTCTCCCCGCCGCTCGCTCCCGCCGGGCCGGTGGCTCCGGCGGCCGGCGACCATGTCATCGAAGCCGGCAGCAACGAGCAGTGAAGTGAGCGGAGCGGGCCGGCCGTCCGCCCGCCGGACGGTGCTCGCGGTCTTCGGTACGCGTCCCGACGCGGTGAAGATGGCGCCGGTGGTTCGCGCCCTCGCCGCCGTCCCGTCCGAGTTCAAACCGGTCGTCGTCGTCACCGCCCAGCACCGGCACATGCTCGATCAGGTGCTGGAGGTGTTCGACCTCCACCCCGACTACGATCTCGACATCATGACCGAGCAGCAGTCGCTCGTCGACATCTCCGTGCGCACGCTCGCCCGGCTCGACGAGCTGCTGCCGGCGATCGCGCCCGACCTGCTCGTCGTGCAGGGAGACGCGGCGCCGTGCTTCCTCGGCTCGCTCGCCGCGTTCTACCGCCGGATTCCCGTCGCCCACGTCGAGGCGGGGCTCAGGACGGACGACAAGTACCAGCCGTTTCCCGAGGAGATGTACCGGCGGATGGCGTCGGTCCTCGCGGATCTGCATTTCGCCCCGACCGCCGCGGCGCGCGCGAACTTGGAGCGGGAGGGGGTGCCGCGGTCGCGGATCACCGTCACCGGCAACACGGTGATCGACGCGCTGCTCGAGGTCGCGCGCCGCGAGGCCCCGCCGGCGGAGCCGCGGCTGCGCGAGGCGCTGGCGCGCCCGGGCCGCCGTCTCCTCATGACGACCCACCGTCGCGAGAACTGGGGCGAGCCGCAGCGCCGCATCTTCAGCGCGGTGCGCCGCCTCCTCGACGAGTTCGGCGACCTCTCGCTGATCTTTCCGGTCCACCTCAACCCGACTGTCTCGCGGCCGGCGCACGAGATCCTCGGCGGCCATCCGCGCGCGTACCTGTTCGCGCCGTTCGACTACCCGACGACGGTGGCGGTGATGAAGGCGGCCGCGCTGATCCTGACGGACTCCGGCGGCATTCAAGAGGAGGCCCCGGCGCTCGGCCGGCCGGTCCTCGTGCTGCGCGAGACGACCGAGCGGCCGGAGGGTGTGACCGCGGGCACGGCCCGGCTGGTCGGCACCGGCGAGGCGGATATTCTCGCCGCGGCGCGCGAGCTGCTCACCGACGCGGACGCGTACGCCCGGATGAGCCGGGCGCGGAATCCGTACGGCGACGGCCGCGCGGCCGAGCGCATCGTCGGCGTGCTGCGGCACCACTTCGGATTCGAGCGGAACTTACCAGACGAATTCCGCGTTTGACAGTCAAAGCCGGCCGCGCCTATAATGATGCGGCCGCGGGCATATATTCAAGCGGTTGAGAGGTGGTGAACATGCGCCGGATCGCCGGTGTTGTGGGAATCGCGCTTGTGGCCCTGGTTCTCGCCGGCCTGCCCCCGCTGGGCACGACGACCGCGTCGGCGCAGACCGCCCCGAACGTCGTGGTCCGGTCGGGCATCTCCGGCTCGGTGCTGCCGCTGCAGCTTGCCGTCGTCGGTCAAGCCGTGAAGCTCGGCGACACGCTGGTGTTCGTGCGCACGTCGACCGGCAGCGCCATTCCGGCGGCCCGGGCGACGGCCAACGGTAAAGTCATTCAGATGATGGTGCGGGTCGGCGATTTCGTCAACATCGGCGACCCCGTGGCCGTGATCGAGGCCCAATAGCGGGGGCCGCACTCGGGAGTGGTGACGAGGGGGGCCTCCCCCTCGTATTGTTTATAGCGGACGCCGCGGACGCGGCGGGCGGAGGTCCCGCGAAGACGGGGCGGCCGGACGGAGGGGGGACGTGCGCGGCATGATGCGTGCGGTGGCGGCGATGGTCGCGGTCGGCATGAGCCTGGTGACGGCCGGGCTGCCGCCGGCCGGCGCGGATCCGCAGGCCGTGCTGCCGCTCTCCGCCGTCCACGCCGGGATGCGGGGGTACGGGCTCACCGTCGTCCACGGCACGGCCATTCAACGGTTCGACATCAACGTGCTCGGCGTGCTGAAGGGCGAAGGCGACACGTACACGGACCTGATCTTGTTCCGCGCGGGCGGCCCGTTGATCACGGGGGCGGGCGGCACCGCGTCCGGGATGAGCGGCAGCCCGATCTACCTCAACGGGCGTCTCGCCGGCGCGCTCTCGTACGGCTACCACTTTCCCGGCCCCGACGCGGACCTGAGCCTCGCGACCCCGATCGAGCAGATGCTCAAGACGCTGGCGGCGCCGGTCCCGGCTCCGCAGACGTTATGGCCGCGCGAGTACCGGAGCGACGCGCCGATCGCGACATCGTTCGGTCCGCTCCGCCGCGTCATCGTCGTCGGATCGACCGCCGCCGCGGCGGCCTACAACGCGCACGCCGCGCCGGGGACCGCGGCGGTGGCCCCGGCGATGGTGCCGATGACCGCCGCCGGCGTGACGCCCGGCGGCATGCGGGTACTCGAGCGCGCGCTGCGGCGGTTCAACCTCGTGCCGCGCCAAGGCTACTCCGGGGGCCGGAACTTCACCGCGCCGCCGATGGAGCCTGGGGCGTCCCTGGGCGTCGAGCTCGTGCGCGGCGACGTGGAAGTCGGCGCGATCGGCACGGCGACGTACCGGCGCGGCAACATGGTGCTCGGCTTCGGCCATCCGCTCATGAACGCCGGCGCCGCCTCCCTGTTCATGACAAGCGCCTGGATCGACACGATCGTGCGCTCCCTGGACTTTCCATTTAAAGAGGGTAGTTTTGGGCCGGCGACCGGCACGCTGACGCAGGACCGGACGACCGGGATCGCCGGGGTGCTCGGGCGCTTCCCGCGGGCGTTTGCGATCCGGGTCAATACCCGCGACCTCGACACCGGTGCCGCGCACTCGTTCGGCGCGCAGGTCGTGCGGCGCCAGGACTTGGCCGAGAGCCTCGTGCCGAGCGCCGTGCTGAGCCTCATCCAGCGGGGGCTTGACCGGGTCGCGGGCGGCTCCGCCGCGGTCCGCATCAGCCTGCGGGCCCGGAACCTCAAATCGCCGGTCGTACGGGAGGACCTGGCCTACGACGTCGGCGACATCGCCACGGCCGCTGCGCTCGACATCCCCGCGGCGACGCAGCTGCTCTTCACCAACTTCTTCAGCGAGCTCGACCCGGTCGACATGACGGTCGACGTCGCCGTGACCACCAAAACCAACATGGCGCTGCTCGTGGGCGCGCGGCCGAACCTCCGGACGGTGCACCCCGGCGACCGCGTGCAGATCGAGGTGCGGGTACGGCCGTTCGGCGGCGAGCAGGCCGAGACCCGGACGGTCACGTTTACGGTGCCCAAGGACTTCCCGGAGGGCGCGGCGTTTCTGCTCGTCGGCACCGCGGGCTCGCTCAACGATTCGTCGTTGCCCGCGGACAAGTTCCAGGCGCTCGTCGCGGCCGAGAGCACGCCGAGCGGCGCCGAATCGCTCCAAGCCGCGATCGACCAGTTCGAGAATGAGGGCAAGAACACGGACCTGATCATTCAGCTGGTGCCGGAGGCTGTGCTGACGGCGGTGGGCGCCAACGCGAATCCCAGCTTCGAGTCGCCGGCGGGCACCACGCTCGAGACCGACTGGGTCGTGCTCGGCAAGTATCAAATTCCGATGACCGTGAAGGGGAGCGTGCCGTGACGAGACAGCCGGCCAGAGGGGCCGCCCGCGTTGATTCCATGGCCGCCGGGACGCGCGCCGCGGCCGTGCTCGTTGCCGTATCCGTGCTTGGGCTCGGGATGATCGCCACGCCGGGCGTGGCGGCGCCCGCCATCATGCCGGCGCACGCGATCGCGGTCGGCATGACGGGCGTCGGGAAGACCGTCATCATCGGGACGTCCGTCGTCCCGTTCAACGTCCGGGTACTGGGGATATTGCACAACGCGGGTCCCGCGGGCGACCTCGTATTGTTTCGGGCGTCGGGCCCGGCGATTCAGAGCGTCGGTGGAATCGCCGCGGGCATGAGCGGCAGTCCCATTTACCTCGAAGGCAAACTTGCGGGCGCCCTCTCGTATACGTTCCAGGCGTCCGACCCAACCGTCGGGCTGTTCACCCCGATCGAAGACATGCTGCGCGTCCTGCCGGCACCGGCCCAGTCGAGCGTTGGCTTCACGGTTGGCGGCCGGCTCGCGGCCGCCACATCCGTGCCGCGCGTCTACGCGCTGGCTCCCACGCGCCTCGCCGGGCGCATCGTCCGCCGCGTGGTCGTCCCAGCCGCGGGCGGCGCCGCGGCGGCGGCGCGGGGCGCGCGCCCGTTCCTCCGCGACACGCTCGTCGCGGTTCCCGCGGAGACGCCGCTGTTCGTGTCGGGCATCGGCGGCGCGGGCCTTCAGGCCCTGGCGAACGTCCTCGCGCCGATGGGGCTCACGCCGGTCGCCGGCGGATCGGAGGCGAACGTTCCCGCATCCCTGCCGCTCGAGCCGGGCAGCGCCATCGGCGTCGCGCTGCTGAAGGGCGACATCGCGGCCTACGCCATCGGCACCATGACGTACCGGGACGGCAACCGGATCCTCGCGTTCGGGCATCCGTTCACCGGCATCGGGCCCGCCGGCTACCTTCTCATGAACGCGAAGATCTTTCAGGTCGTGCAGGGGCAGCAGCAGAACATCAAGATCGGCGCCGTCGGCGCGCCGGTCGGCATCGTATCGCAGGACCGACCGGCCGGGATCGGCGGCACGATCGGCGTCCTGCCGCGCATGTTTGGGGTCCGCGTCCACGTGATCGACGCGGACAGCGGCGCCGATCACACCTACAATTTCCAGGTGATTCCGAACACGGAAATCGCGCCGATCGTGGTCCAGGTCGGCTCGCAGGGCGCCATCGAGCGCGCCCTGAACCGCAGCGGGCAGGGCACCGCGATGGTGCGCCTGGCGCTCTACGGGCGCGGACTGTCGAAGCCGGTCGTCCGCGAGAACATGTTCTACGGCTCGAGCGGGATCGCCGGGCGCGCGCTCGCCGAGCTGCCGCAGGCGATGAACCTGCTGTTCGACAACGACTTCAAGGACGTCGGCCCGACGTCGATCGATCTGGACGTCCGCGTGACATCCGCGCAGGAGACGGCGTCGATCGTCGAGGCGACCGGACCGCACGACCCGGTGGCCCCCGGTGACACGGTGCATGTCCGCGTCACGGTCCGTCCGTTCCGCGCCGCGCCGCAGACGCAGGACGTCGCGCTGACCATTCCGGCGAACGCGGTCGCGGGGCCGACGACGATCGTCGTCCGGGCGGGCGGCGGAGCGCCGGCCGGCGCGGCCGCCGCTCCGCCCGGCCCCCCGAACGCCGGTGTGCGCACGCTGGCCGACGCCGTCAAGGCTTTTGAGACCGGCGACAAGAATACCGACGTCGTCGTCGAGTTGATGGGCGGGCTGCCGCCGCGGACGGACAGCGCCGGCGCAGCGCCGGCGAGACCGTCGGCGCAGTGGACGACGCCGTGGGTCGTGCGCGGCCGGGTTCAGCTTCCCATCGTGATCGCCAAGGGAGGGACGCACTGACGGGTTCCGCCCCGCGCGGCGCGCCGATGCCCACATGAACTCACCGCCGACTGCGCGCGTCCGGCTGATCCGTCGCGGCATCGCCGCGCTCGCGGTGCTCGCCGTCCTCGCGGGCGCCGGGTGGGCCGGAGTGGTCTCGAGCGGCTGGATGGCGCATGCGATCCGTCAGGCGATCGTCTCGCGTCTCGGCCACTCGCTCGGCCGCGCGGTCGCGCTCGGCGGGGTCGGCGGCAACCTCGTCGACGGCATCGAGCTGCGCGATCTGGTCATCGCCGAGCGGGGCGGCTTCAGCCGCGGTGCGGCGTTCTCGGTCGACCGCGTCCACCTCACCCTGTCGCTGTGGGATCTCGTCCGGCATCCGCGGGACGTGCTGGCGAGCGTCAGCCGCGCCGACCTGACCACCCCGCACGCGGAGCTCGTGCGTGACACCCGCGGAAACTGGAACCTCACGGACCTGCTCCTGCAGCAGGAGAGTCCGCTCGGCCCGGCGTTCCACGGGCTGATCGTCGTGCACGGCGGCGTCATCGCCTACGCGGATTCCTGGGGGGTGGAGTCGCCGCCGTTTGTCACGCGGTTCGAACGCATCGACGGCACGCTGACCTCAGGGTCCGACGGCCGGCTGGTGATCGCGCTCGGCGGCCGCAGCACCGACGGCGAGCAGGCCGCGGTGCACGGCCGCTATGCGGCGGTCGACGGCACCTATGACTTCGACATCACCGTCGATCGGGGATCGGTACGGCACTGGGGAGGGTATCTCGTCCGGCTTCGCGCGCTGCGGTGGCTTGGCGGGCAGTTCTCCGGCCGCGTCCACCTGCTCGCGTCGCCCTCCGCGGCCGGCGTCAACGTCGACTACACCGCGTCGATCCGGCTCGACGACGCGGACACCCTCTACCGGCCGGCCGCGACGGGCCTCCGGCACGTACGCGGCGAGATGCAGGTCACGTCGGGGCACGTCTCCACCGACGGTCTGACGCTCGTCGCCGGCGACTCGCCGGTGTGGGTGCGCGGCGACGTCTCGTACGCCGGCGATCCGTGGCTGAACCTCGTCGTCCGTTCGCAGCGCCTCGACCTCGCGCGCGCACGCACGCTGTTCTTCCCGGGCACCGGCATGACGCTGGCCGGACGGGCGACCGGCGACATGTGGATCTCCGGTCCGGTCAGCGCCCCCTCGTTTTCGGGCACCGTGGCGGCCGCCGACGGCCGCTTCAATCGTCAGGACTTCGCCGGCCTCACCACGCGGTTCGCCTATGACGACGGCGTGCTGTCACTGCGGGACCTGTCGGTCGGTGTGGGCGACGGACGCCTCGCCGGCGACGCGGTCGTCAACCTCTCGCCCGCGCAGCCTTCCTACACCTTTGCGGCGACGGCGGACAACGTGGACGCCGCGACGCTTCCCCGCGCGGGGCTGCCGATCGCGGACGGCCTGACCGCGCGCGGGTCGGGCGCGGTCGCCGGCGTGGGGCAGGGCTCCCGGATGCAGGTTCTCGGAGACGTCTCGCTCGGCCGGGGCAGCCTCGGCGGACAGACCTTCGACAGCCTGACCGCGCTGTTCTGGGACGACAACGGGTCGCTGCTTCTCGACAACCTCCGCGTTCAAGCCGGACCCGCGACCGTCTACGCGTCGGGGTCCATCGCGCCGGACGGGACGCTCGCGCTGGCCGCCGAAGGCCACGACCTGCCCCTCGGGACGGTCGCCGCGCGGACCGGGCTCGCGCCGTCCGAACTGAGCGGCACCGGCCGGTTCGACGGCCACATCGGCGGAAGCATGGCGTCGCCGGCGCTGTCGGGTGCTGTCGCGGCCTGGGACGGCCGGTTCGGTCCGCTGTCGTACACCTTCGCAACCGGCGCCCTCAACGCGACCTCCGGCCTCGTGTCGACGACCCACGCGGACCTCTACAACGGTGGCGCATACTATGGGGTGAGCGGCGCGCTCGCGCTGCGGCCGCTGATCGCCCGGGACGTGGCGATCGACGCGGAAGGCGTGCCGGCGCAGTCCTTCCTCCGCGACACAGTCGGCATCGACACGGTGACCGGCACGCTCTCCGGGCGCGTGCGCGTCAACGGTCCGGTCGACCGTCCGTCCGTGGCCGGTTACGTCGCGCTGACGCGAGGCAGCGTGCTCGGACAGATCGTCGATCAGGCCGACGCCGATCTGGCCGGCGGCGGCGGGGTGATCCAGGTGACCCGGCTCGACGCGCGGGCCAACGGCTCGTACGTGCACGCGTCCGGCACGGTGGATCCCCGCGGACCGCTCGATCTCAATTTCCAGGCCGATCGCATCCGGTTGGCCGACGTGTCCCTGTTGACCCGGTTCGGCGTCGTGCCGTACGGCACGGTCACGGTGGACGGCCGCGTGACCGGCACGCTCGCCGACCCCGAGTTCCAGGGCCGTCTCCTGTCGCCGGACCTGTGGATGCGGGGGCAGGCGTTCTCCGCATCCGGGATCGTGGACTACCGCAGCGGCCAGGTCCGGCTTTCGCCGCTCGATCTTGTGCAGGGCGATGCGAGCTACAGCCTGACCGGCAGCGTGTCCTGGGTGGGCGAGCCGGCCGCCGATTTGAACCTCCACGTCACCCACGGCCGCATCGCCACGCTGGTCGACGCCGCGGGACTGCGGCTGCCGGCGAAGGTCGAGGGGCTGATCGACGGGGACGTCGCGCTGGCCGGGCCATTGCGCGATCCGTCGGCGCAGCTGACACTGGCGCTCAGCGGCGCCAGCATCGGCGGCGTGCCGGCCGGTACGGGGGCCGCGGACCTGGTGCTGAGCCACGGCGCGATCGACATCCGGGTGTTTGAGCTCCATCCGGGGCGCGGCAGCATCGCGGCCCGCGGCCAGGTCAGCCTCAACGGCACCAGCGCGGTGGAGCTGTCTGCCAGCAGTCTCGACCCGGCGATCTTCGTGCCGATCTTCCATCTGAAGCAGCCGCTCGTCGGCAGCGTGGATTTCACGATGCAGTGGACGGGGCCGGCCGCCAATCCGACCGCCGGTCTGTCCCTCGAGGCGAGCGACGCCGGGGTGCCCGGCGCGACGGTCGACCGGGTGGCGGCGCTGGCCTACTACAAGAACGGCACGATCACGATTCAGGATGGGATGCTTGCGAAAGGCAGCCACCGGCTGGTGGTGGAGGGGACGCTGCCGGTTGCCGGGGACCGGTTCGCCCTCGATCCTCACGGCGCGCTCCGGCTCGCGCTGCACCTCGAGGACGCCGACCTGAGCCTTCTGACGCTCGTGACGCCGGCGATCCAGGATGCGTCCGGCACGGTGGCCGGGGAAGTGTCGGTCGGCGGCACGGTCGCCCAGCCGACCATGAGCGGATCCGTGCAGGCCACGGGCGGCCGGATGCGGTGGGCGCCGATGCGGACGCCGCTCGAGAACATCGCCGCGAACATCACGTTTTCCCACGATCTGGTCGAAGTGCACAACGTCTCGGCCGACATCGGAGGCGGGCATCTGGCGATCCAGGGCACCGCCGCGGTGAGCAACTTCCGGCCTCAGACGCTGGACTTGGGCCTGACCGCCAGGCAGCTGAACGTGGACGTGCCCGGGGTGTACACCGGCCGCGTCGACGCGAACCTCGCGCTGAAAGGACCGGCCGGCGGCCCGCTGCTCTCGGGCGGGGTGACGGTGTCGGGCGGCCGCGTGACCTACGCCGGGTCGGTGCCCGGCGGCGGCGCGCCGCTCGCGCAGACGCCGGCGCCGCCCGTCAATCTCGACGTCACCGTCGGGACCGGCGCCGCCGTGTCGTACGGCGAGGGCCCCGTACAGCTCGCGCTCACCGGCAGCGTCCACGCCGGCGGCACGCTGGCCCAGCCCAAGCTCTCCGGTGAGGTCAGGTCCGACGGCGGCAGCGTGAACCTCTTCGGCACCGCGTTCACGGTGCTCGAGGGGCGGGCGACGTTCTCGGAAGGCCTCGGGCTCACGCCGCTCGTGACGGCGCGGGCCCAGGGTCAGATCGGCGATACCCGCGTGTTCGTGGACGTCGCGGGACCGCTCTCCAACCCGTCGGTGGTGTGGAGTTCCGAGCCGCCGATGAGCCAGAGCGACATCCTGGCGCTCGTGTTCGGCGCGACCGGCGAAGCCGGAACGCCGACCGGGCTTGCGGGACGGGAGCTGGGGCGGCTGCTGATCGGGTCCGTGACCTCGGCGATTCAGCGGGCCCTGCACCTGGACGAGCTGACGGTCTCCTATGACACCCAGAGCCCGGTGACGCTGCGGATCGGCAAGTTTCTCACGGCCAAGTTCTACGTGACGTTGACCGAGGTGTTCGCGCAGGCGACGTCGCCCGGTTCGACGCCGACGGTGCTGCCGGGTCCGTACACGCGGCCGACGCTGGCCGGGCAGTCCTATACTGTGCTCGGGCTCGAGTACCTCGTGAGCCCGAGCATGTCCTTCTCGTACGACGTGGACACATTGGGGGACAACGGATTCTTCCTGCTGACGCATTTCCCGTTCTAACCCGCGCGCCGGACTCGCGACGCCGGGCGGTCCGAGAACGCCGGGCCCGCGGCGTGGATACTGTAAGGATGGGGCTCCGTCCGTGCTGAACGAGTACCTGCGCGAACTGCACCAGGTCGAGCTTCTGCGCCCGGCCGAGGAGCGGCGTCTCTGGCAGGCCTACAAGCAGCGCGGGAACCGCCGGAGCCGCGCGCGCCTGATCGAGGCCTATCAGCCGCTGGTGTTCAAAGTGGCGATGGCGCTGCGGCTCCACGAGGCCGTCTTGATGGACATGATCCAGGAAGGCACCGTCGGGTTGATCCAGGCCGTCGAGCGATTCGATCCGGATCGCGGCGTGCGGTTCAGTACGTTTGCGACCTACCGCATTCGCGGCCGCATCCTCAACGCGCTGCGGCGGGAGCGGGGGCGGGGAGCGGACGTCGAGGACGCCGCGGAGGCGCTTGCGAAGGTGCCCGATGCGGCCGCCGCGGACGCGCTCGCGTCCGTCGAGGATGCGGTGCTCGTGCGCCAGATCGTCGCGGCGATCGACGGGCTGCCGGCGCGCGAACGCCGGATTCTGGTCGGGGCGTTTCTCGCGGCGGAGGAACCGGGTCGCATCGCCGACGAACTCAAGATCAGCCTGTCACACTTCTACCGCCTCCAGCAGCAGGTGCTGCGGAAGCTCCGCGAGATGTTCGCGCCGGCGCTCCGGCCGCGTCCGGCGGTGGAGTAGAAGATGGCCCGACCGGACCCGCTGCTGCGCCACATCCGCCACGCCGAAGAATGGCTGGGGCGCGCCCGGGGCGACTGGCGGCGCGGCAACGCGCCGGCGGCCTTGCTCCGGTTGATGCTGGCCGAGGCGGAGATCCGTCAGGCCCGCGAGACCGGAACCGCGGTCGCGAGGTCCGCTGCTCCCCTCGCGGACGGGCAGGAGGCCGATCGAAGCCGGCGTGGGAGATGGCCGCGCGCCGCGGCGGCGATCGCGGCCGCGGCGGTCCTCGCCGCGGGGCTCGGGTATGCCTCGCTGGGGCCCGGGCTGGGGCGGCACGAGACGCTGGCCGCGCGGGACGGATCGGCGGCCATCCCGGGTCAAGGCGGCCCGCTCGGCGGGGGAATCTCGCGGACGATCGTGCGGCTCGACTCGGGAGAGTTCTTGATGCCTGATCGTGAACAGACCACCGCCGGCAGGCCGGGTGATCCCGGCTCCGCGGGGCAAGACGGCCGGCCGCCACAATTCGCGGTGCCGGTGGATCTCAGGACGCCTTCGCCGACGTTCTAGAACGCGCGGCCCGGCGCCAATATGCCCGGGGACGCTGAACGCCGGTATTTGAGACGGAGGTCGGTGTGACCGCACCCAAGGACGACAGGAGACAGGGACAAATGCGCGTGCTCGGGACGGCGGCGTCTCGCGCGCTGCTGCTGGGGGTGGCATTGGTGCTCGCGCCCGGGCTCGCCGGCCTCTCGGCCGGGCAGTGGCTGGCGCCGGTGCTGCGCGCCCAGGCGCCGCCGAGCCCGACGCAGCCGGCCGCGCCGGTCACCCCGACATCACCCGTCACGCCGGCGTCACCCGTCACGCCGACGTCGCCCGCGGCGCCGGTGACGCCCACATCGCCGGTGCCCTCCGTTCCGGTGCCGCCGCCGGGGCCCGTCGCGCCGTCACCGTTCGTGCCGCAGCCCGGCGTGCCGCCGCAGGTCGTACCGCCCCAGCGGGTCGTCGAGGTGGTCGTGCAGGGCAACGTGCACGTGCCGTCCGAGCAGGTGCTGAGCGCCGTCTCAACCAAGGCGAACGACCCGCTGAACGAAGAGCGGGTTCGAAACGACGTCCAGGCGATTCTGGCGACGGGCCTGTTCGCGGACGCCGTCGTGCGGCTGGAGCCTGTCCCCGAGGGCGTGCGAGTCATCTTCATCGTCGTGGAGAACCCCGTCGTCACGTCCGTCGCCGTGAAGGGCAACACCGTCGAGCCGACGGACGCCATCGTCAAGGCGCTGGGGGTGCAGACGGGGCAGGTCCTCAACACTGTCGCGATCCGCGAAGGCGCCCGCGCCGTGGAGAAGCTCTACCAGGACGCGGGGTACATTCTGGCCCGCGTCTCCGACGTGGCGATCAGCGACCAGGGCGTCCTCACGGTCACCCTCGCCGAGGGCCGGATCGAAGCCGTGAAGATCGAGGGCCTGCACAAGACCAAGGACTTCGTCGTGCGGCGCGAGCTGTCGTTTGCGCCCGGGGACGTGTTCAACGCCAACGAGGTCAACGCGAGCCTCAAGCGGCTCTTCCAGCTGCAGTACTTCTCCGACGTGAAGGCGCAGCCGGGTCCCGGCACCACGCCGGACACCGTCGACGTGACGCTCATCGTGACCGAGCAGAAGACCGCCTCCGTCGGCTTCGGCGTCGGCTATCAGACCGCGGTCGGCCTGCAGGGTATCCTCTCGTACAAGGACAGCGACTTCGGCGGCAACGGCCAGTCCGTGCTGGCGCAGTACAACAGCAGCGCGCTGAACGGCGGCGGCTACACGCTGCAGTTCCACGAGCCCTACTTCATCGGGACGCGCACGGCGATGGACCTGCAGATCTACAACATCGTCTCGATTCCGACGGACTACTCGCTCGGGCTCAACAACGCGTTCAGCTACAACATGTACCAGACCGGCGGCAGCATCTCGTTCGCGCAGCCGCTGACGGGAAGGCGGAACTCGCCGTACACGCTGTCGTACGGTCTGAAGTACGTGAACACGACGTTCGGCCAGCCGTTCGTCGGGACCAGCCCGCCCGCCGCGTTCGTCTTCACACCGGGCACCGTGACCGCGCTCGTGCTGGGCGCGATCAAGGACACCCGCGACGACCCGCTCGACCCCACGACGGGCGAGCACGTCACGCTGAGCGTCGAATCCGCGCTCACCGCGCTCGGCGGCAACTTCAGCTTCCAGAAGTACGAGCTGGACTACGCGCGCTTTTTCCCGGTATCCCCGGGCACCACGATCGTCGGACACGCCCACCTGGGCGCGGCCAGCGGCCCGCTGCCGCTGCAAGAACAGTACTACCTCGGCGGACAAAACACGCTGCGCGGCTACGCGTCGGGACGGTTTCGCGGCGACGAGATGGTGCTCCTCACCGGCGAATATCACTTTCCGATCAGCAACCTGCCGCTGCTCCACACGTTTACGGGACTAACCGGCATCGTCTTCGCCGACGCCGGGGACACCGAGCCGTTCGGCGGCGGTTTCAACTTCACGCCCCATTACGACTACGGCCTGGGCATCGCGATCAGGACCGGCTTCGGACCGTTCCGGCTCGACTACGGATTCAGCAGCGAGGGCAACCAGTTGTGGATCTCGACCGGCGTGACATTCTGAGAGGAGTTGACGGGCATGATGCGGTGGAACACGAGAACGCTGGGAATCGCGATCGCGGTGATCGTGGTGCTGGCGACGGCGGGCTACTTCGCCGCGCGGTCCGGCCCGGCGTTTGGACAGTCGATGACCATCGGGTACGTGGACATGGCGCGCGCGCTCGACGCGCACCCGGGCCGGGCGTCCGCCGAGTCGGCGCTGCGGGATTACGCGCAGGCGCAGGTCGCGGACGCGCAGCAGAAGATGAAGACCATGTCCGCGACGCAGAAGCAGGACCTGCAGCGCCAGGTCGACCAGCAGATCTTCAAGAAGCGCGCCGAGCTGCTCGGCGGGCTCGACAAGGACATCCGGGCCGCGGTTGAAAGGGTCGCGAAGCAGCAGGGCGTCAGCGTCGTCTTGAGCCGCGACGTCGTGCTGTACGGCGGTGTCGATCTGACGGACCAGGTGATCAAGGTCGTCAGTGGCAAATAGCACCGGCCTGCTCCTGCCCCGTCTGCGCAGGACCTCCGGCCGCCTTCGCGTCCTCCTGCGCGGCGCACTCGCCGCGGCGGCGGCCGCGGCGCTCGCGGGTTGCGGCGGCGTACAGCTGCCGTGGGGCCGGCCCGCCGCGCCGCCTCCGCCCGCGGCCCATCTGCTCCGCATCGTCGACCTCGACCGCGCCAGCCGGGCGCACCCACGCTGGGCGGAGGTCGACGCGCTGGATAAGCGCATCCAGGATCTGGTCGGCCAGCTCTCCGCGGTGACGGCGTCGGCCGGCACGGCGGCGCCGCCGACGGTGGACCTGACGCCGCAGCTGCGGACGGCGGCGCAGCAGGAGTCCTCCCAGCTCGCGCCCGAGTTCCGGCGGCGCATGGACGCGCAGGCCCTCGACGCGCAGGCCGCGGGCCGGCGCGAGCTCGAGGCCTACGCCGCCAAGATCAAGGCGGATCAGCAGCGGGAGTTCGACGCGAAGCGGCTCGAGATCGAGGCGGCCGTGCAGAAGAACGTGCAGGACAAGGCCGCCGCGCTACAGCAGGACTCCGCGCAGTTCCAGCAGCAGACGCTCGAGCAGTACCGGCTGCCGCTGCTGAACCTGCGCCTGAAGCTCGACGCCGCGGCGCCGTCCGACAAGAAGGCGTCGGAAGCGCTCTCGCAGCAGCTGCAGACGCTCACGAAGGAGCGCGACGACAAGATCGCGGCGCACGACAAAGCCAATCAGGACGCGCTCGCAGCCTATCAGAAGGAGCAGCAGGACTCGTTCACGGCGCAGCTCAAGGCGCTCGGAGACCAGCTCGGCAAAGAGGGGCAGCACCTGGTCGATCAGAAGGCCGCGGAGCTCAGCGCGCGGATGCACACGGACCTTACGGCGAAGCAGGCGCAGCTTAACGCGGAGTTGAGCGCGCGCATGCAGGCGGACATGCACGCGCGCCAGCAGGCGATCATCTCCAGCGCGCGATCGCAGATGGCCGCGGCCCAGTCACAGTCCCTGCAGACCCTGGAGGTCCGCGTCACGTCGCTGCGCGCGCAGCTGTCGGAGGCCCAGGCCGAGCGCGTGCGCCTCTTGGCCGCGATCATGGCGGATCTTCGCGTGGAGACCGCCGCGCTGGCGCAGCAGAAGGGCTGGGACGTCGTGCTGACCCGGGCGATCGACGCGCCGGACGCCCAGGACGTGACCGGTGATCTGATCGCCCGCATCAAGAAGTGAGGAGCGCATCGTTGTTGACGGGCAGGGGTCTTCGGGGGGCGATCCTGGTCCTGGGCGCCGTGGTGCTGACCAGCGGCTGCGGAACCACGATCGGCGTCGTGGACAGCCAGCGGGTCTTGAACGAGAGCGTCAAAGCGCTGCAGTATCAGCGGCAGCTCGACGATCGCGAGAAGCAGATGGCCGCGGAACTGTCGGCGCTCGCGCCGCAGGTCAGCCGGGCAGAGCTGAGCGCGAGGCGGGCCCGCCTCCTGACTGAGCTCGCGCAGATGCGCCGCGATCTTGAGGCGCAGCTCAACCAGGAGATCTACCAGGTTGCCGGCCGGGTCGCCCGGCAGGACGGTCTGCGCATCGTCATCGTCAAGGGCGCGTCGCTCCGCGGCGGCCGCGACGTCACCCAGCAGGTCATCGACCAGCTCAAATAAGGGGCGGGATCCATGCGGCTGGCGGATCTGGCCAAACGTGTCGGCGGCACCGTGAGCGGCGACCCCGACGTGGAGGTCGTCCGGGTGGCGCCGCCGTCCGAGGCCGGGCCCGGCGCGGTCGTGGTGGTCGCCGATCCGGACCTCCTGCCGCGCATCGACGGCCGGGCTTCCGCGGTGATCGTGCCCGAGGACGCGCCGGCGACGAGCGGGCCGGCGATCCGGGTGCGCGATCCGCGGCTGGCCCTCGCGCACGCGCTGCGCGCGCTGACCCCGGCCGCGCGGCCCGTGCCGGGCGTGCATCCGACCTGCGTCCTCGCCGGCCCCGTGCGGCTCGGCGACGGCGTCTTTCTCGGCCCGTACGTGGTCGTCGGCGCGGACGTGGAGATCGGCGACCGCGCGCAGATCCATGCCCACGGGATCGTCGAGGACGGCGTCCGGATCGGTCCGGACGCCGTGCTGCACGCGCGCGCGACGATTCGCCGCGGGTGCACGCTCGGCGCGCGGGTGGTGATCCAGTCGGGGGCCGTGATCGGCAGCGACGGCTTCGGGTACGCGCAGGACGCCGCGCGGCGCCACATCCCGATCCCGCAGGTGGGGACGGTCGTGCTCGGCGACGACGTCGAAGTCGGGGCGAACTCCGCGGTCGACCGCGCCACGCTGGGAGAAACGCGCATCGGCCGGGGCACAAAGCTCGACAACTACGTGCACATCGGCCATAACGTCGAGATCGGCGAGGACGTGGCGATGGCCGCGGCCTGTTTCATCGCCGGCAGCGTCCGGATCGGCAACCGCGTGCTGATCGGCGGCATGAGCGGGGTCGCCGACCACCTCACGATCGGCGACGACGCCGTCGTGCTCGGGGACACCGGGGTCACGCGCGACGTGCCGCCGCGAACCGTCGTCGCCGGCCGGCCGGCCCGGCCGCGGATGGAGTACCATCGCGCGGCGGCGGCGGCGCGGCGGCTGCCGGACGCGCTCCGGGAGCTCGCGGACCTGCGCCGGCGCCTCGAGCGGCTCGAGAAGCCGTAGTGACCCGGCAGCACACGATCGTCTCGCCGGTCACGATCCGCGGGGTGGGCCTGCACACGGGCCGCGAGATCGGGATGGTGGTGCGCCCCGCTCCACCCGATTCCGGCATCGTCTTCCGCCGCACGGACCGGCCCGGCGCCGTCATCCCCGCGCGGCTGGACCAGGTCACCGGGACCTCGTCGTGCGTCGCGCTCGGCGGCGATGCCGGCGTGCAGACGGTGGAACATCTGCTCTCGGCCGCCCGGGCGCTCGGGGTGGACAATCTGCTCGCGGAGCTCGACGGCCCGGAAGTCCCCGGCATGGACGGCAGCGCGCTGCCGTTCGTTCGGGCACTGCGGGACGCGGGGCTGCGCGGGCAGGAGGCGCCCCGCGCAATCTTGAGATTGCGGGCGGCGGTGTGGGCCGGCGACGCGGACGCGGGGTGGGCGGTCGCGCTGCCGGCGGAGCGGCTTTCCATCACCTGTGTCGTCACGCTGCGCGCGCCCGCGGCGGGAGACCAGGCGGCGACGTTCGACGCCGGGGCGGGCGGCTACGAGGAGACCATCGCACCGGCGCGAACGTGGGGATACGAAGGCGACGCGGCGGCGCTGCGCGCGCGCGGCCTGGCCCTCGGCGCGTCGCTCGAGAACACGCTGGCAATCGGCGGAAGCGGCTTCCTCAACCCGCCGCGCTTCCCCAACGAGCCGGCGCGCCACAAGGTCCTCGACCTCTTGGGCGACCTCGCGCTGCTCGGCGCAGACCTGAAGGCCGCGGTGATCGCCGTCCGCGCCGGTCACACGCTGCACGTGGCGCTGGCACGGGCGCTCGCGGCGCAGCCGACGCGAACGGAGGGATGACGGTGGGCGGCGACAGACCCGGCCCGGGTGCGATGGACGTCGAGGCCATCATGGCCCGGATTCCGCACCGCTATCCGCTGCTGCTGGTCGACCGGATCCTCGAGATCGAGCCGGGACGGCGGATCGTCGGCCTCAAAAACGTCACGGCGAACGAGCCGTTCTTCCAGGGGCACTTCCCTGGCCATCCCATCATGCCGGGAGTGCTCGTCGTCGAGGCGATGGCGCAGGTCGGCGGCGTGCTGGCGTCGTTCCTGCCGGGCAGCGAGGGCCACACCGCCTATTTCGCGGCGATCGATCGCTGCCGGTTCCGCCGGCCGGTGCGGCCCGGCGACCAGCTCATCACCGAGGCCGTCGTGCTGCGCGCGCGTTTGCGGATCGGGCAGATGCGGGCGACCGGGCGGGTCGACGGCGTCGTCGTGGCCGAGGGGACCTTCACGTACTCGATGGCGCCGCTCGATCGGGGACCCGGCGGCGTCGAGCCCGCCGGACCTGCCGCCGGCTCCGATTCCGTGCTGCGTGAGGAAACGCCGCGTGCCGGACGCTGAGTCCGCGCCCCGGCCGGCGGGGCGCGGGTCCGTGGCCGGGGGCCCCGCGCCGGCGGTGCATCCCACCGCGGTCGTCGCGCCGGCGGCCGAGTTGGGCGCCGGCGTGCGGATCGGCGCCTACACCGTGATCGCCGATCACGTTGCGATCGGACCCGGCACGTGGATCGGTCCGCACGTCGTGATCGAGGAGTGGACGACGCTCGGCCGCGACTGCCGCGTCGCCGCCGGCGCGATCCTCGGCGGCACCCCCCAGGACCGCCACTTTCGCGGCGAGCGCAGCTACCTGCGCATCGGCGACCGCGTCGTGCTCCGCGAGTATGTCTCGATCAGCCGCGCCACCGGCGAGGACGCGGCCAGCACGATCGGCGACGACACCCAGATCCTCGCGTACAGCCACGCCGGCCACAACTGCCGGATCGGCCGCGGAGTGATTATCACCAACGGCTGTCAGCTGGCCGGCCACGTCGTGGTCGAGGATCTCGCCAACATCGGCGGCATGGCAGGGGTCATCCAATTCGCCCACGTCGGCACGCTGGCGATGATCGGCGGATTCACGCGGATCGACAAGGACGTGCCCCCGTACATGCTGGTTAACGGCAACCCGTACCGGACGGTAGCGATCAACCGGATCGGCCTCGAGCGGGCCGGGGTGTCGGATGACGCCCAGGCGCAGCTGCGCCGCGCGCACCGTCTGCTCGTGCGGTCGGGGCTCGATCTGTCGCACGCGATCGAGAAGATCGCCGCGGAGTGCGGGGACGGTCCGGAGGTCCGCCACCTCGTCGAGTTCCTCCAGGCGAGCCAGGAGCGCGGGATGGGCATCCGGCGGTGAGCCTGCCCGCGGACGGACCCGTCGGCGTGATTGCCGGACGCGGGGTCCTGCCGGTGGAGATCGCCGAAGGCGCGCACCGCGAGGGCCGCCGCGTCGTCTGTGTCGACGTGTTCGACGCGGACCCCCGCCTCCGCGAGATCGTGGACGACTACCAGACGGTCGCGCTCGGGCAGCTCGGCGCGATGGTGGAGACCTTCCGCTCGCGCGGGGTGCGGGAGATCGTGCTGGCCGGCAAGGTCGACAAGCTCGCGGCGGCGGGTGCCGTCTCCCTCGACGCGCTCGGCCTCCTCGTGGCGAGCCGCCTCACGGATTTCGGCGATGCGAGCATCCTCCACGCGCTCGTGACGGTCCTCGAAGAATCCGGGTTCGTCGTCGCGCCGCAGGCGCGGTACGTGCCGCATCTCGTCGCCGCGGCCGGCGTGCTTGGGCGCAGGGCGCCGTCCGCCGACGAGCAGCGTGACATCGCGTTCGGCGCGCGGATCGCCGCGGCCGCCGCCGCGCTCGACATCGGTCAGGCCGTGGCCGTCCGGCGCGGAATGGTCATCGCCGTCGAGGCCGTCGAGGGCACCGACGCGATGATCGCCCGCGCGGGTGCGCACACCCGCGGCGCCGTGATCGTCAAAGCAGGTCGGCCGCGGCAGGATCCGCGCTACGACCTCCCCGCGGTTGGGCCGCAGACCATCGCCTCGCTCGCGGCCGCCGGCGCTGCCGTGCTGGCCGTGGAGGCGGAGCGGACGCTCCTGTTCGAGCGCGACCGGCTGATCGCGCAGGCCGATGACGCCGGGATCGCGCTCGTCGCCGTGCCGCCCCGCCCAGACGGGGACCCCCGCGGCTGATCGCGGTGAGACGCCGCGTCTTCGTCGTCGCCGGCGAGGTGTCGGGGGACCATCAGGCGGCGCGGCTCATCGGCGCGCTGCGGCGCGCGCGGCCGGATCTCGAGATCGCCGGCGCTGGCGGCGGCCGGATGGCCGCCGCCGGCGCCCGGGTGCTCGTCGACAGCACCGCGTGGGGACTGATCGGCTACGCGGAAGCCTATATCCGGCTGCCGCTCTTCGCGCTCCGCTATTTCCGCCTGGTCCGTCTGATCGAGCGCGAGCGCCCCGATCTGCTTCTGTTGGTCGACTTCCCGGGCATGAATCGCGAGCTGGCGCGGCGGTTCTCCGGCCGCCTGCCGATCGTCTACTACGTGCCGCCGCAGACGTACGCCCGCCGCGGACGATCGGCGGCGCGGATGGCGCGCGCCGCGGTGCGCCTGCTTGCCGTGCTGCCGTTCGAGGCCGAGGCCTACCGCCGCGCCGGGGCAGACGCGATCTATGTCGGGCATCCCGCGGTCGATGAGGCGGCCGCGCGTCCTGTGGAGGCCGCCGGCCGCGCCGCCGCGCCGGCGGAAGCCGAAGGCGCCGGGCCGCTCGTCGCGCTGCTGCCCGGCAGCCGCGCGCAGGAGATCCGCGCGCTGCTGCCGCCCATGCTCGACGCGGCGCGGGAGCTCGCGGCGCGGCGCGGCGCGCGGTTCGTGCTGCCGCTCGCGTCGCCGCACCTCGAGGCCGGCGTCACGGCCGCGATCGCCTCGTCGGGTGTGCCGGTGCGCATCGCGGACGGCCGGGCCGTGGAGACGCTGGCGGCCGCCGACGTCGCGGTGCTGGCCTCGGGCACGGCCGCGGTCGAAGCGGCCTGCGCCGGCGTGCCGATGGTGGTCGTGTACCGGGTGTCGCCGCTCACCGCGTGGATCGCGCGGCGGTTCGTCATCACCGCCGATCTCGATCGCTCGGGTTTCTCGATCCCCAACATCGTCCTCGGCCGCCGGGCGATCCCGGAGCTTTTGCAAGATGCGGTCCGCGGGCCGAGGATCGCGCGCGAGGTGGAGGGGCTGCTCGAGCCGGCGGCCGCCGCGCGTACGCGCGCGGATCTCGCCGAGGTGTGCCGCCGTCTTGGACCCGCGGGGGCGGTCGAGCGGGCCGCGGCGGAGGTCCTGTCCGCGCTGGACAGCGGGGTGAAGGCCACGATACCATAGGTCCGTGTGCCCGCCGTTGGGGTACGATCAAGCGGTGAACGAACGGAGCGTTCGATGAGCGATCTGTGGACGACACATCTGCGGCGCGTCGCGCTGTGGGCGATTCCCATCGTGCTGGTGGCGGCGTTGGTCTGGAGCGCGCTGCCCCGCGGCGGCGGGGAACCGGTGACGCCGCCGGCACTGCCGGCTCCCGCCGCGCCGTCCGCCTCTTCCTCCGGGGCGGCCGGGGCGCCCGCGGGGAGCAGCCAGGCGCCGCCGGCCGACGCGGCCGGCGTGCCGTCCGGTACCCGTCCGCTCTCGGCGGGTGGGCCGGCGGCGGCCGGCACGGCGCAGCGTCCGAGCACCGGCGTCGCGTCGGGCGAGATCAAGCTCGGCAACCTGGTCGGCACCGACGATCAGGGCCGTGTGCGCTGGCGGATTCTCGCCGACGACATGATGCTGCGGCAGGCGCAGCAGACGGTCGCCCTCAGAAGCGTGCGCGCGACGTTCTTCGACAACGACGGCACGAGCATGCTGGTGAACGGTGACACGGGCACCTACAACACGCGTACCCGGGAAGTCACGGTCGGCGGAAACGTGCACGGGGTGACGAGCGCCGGCCGCGAGCTCTTCGCCGACACGGTCTATTACTCGCCGCAGTCGCGTCAGGTGGAGGGCCGGGGCCACGTTCGGGTGGTGCAGGAGCGCGTCATCATGTACGCGGACAGCATGGTCTCGGACCTCACGCTCGGCCAGACGCGGTTCTTCGGCAACGTCCACATGACGCTGCGGTAATGAGGCGTCGAGACAACCGGGCGGAAGCGCGCGGCGGTCCGGTGTGGTGCGCGGCGGCGGTCCTCGCGGCCGCGCTGGGAGCGGCCCCGGCGCTCGGCGCGCCCGCCCTCTCCTCGGGGACCGGCCCGCTCGGGTTACACGGCGGCCGGCCGCCTGCCGGCCGGCCGGATGCGCGGACATCGCAATCCGCCCCGGTTTCCCCCGCCGCTCCGGCCGAGCCCGCGCCGCGCACGCCGGTGCCGGTCGACGTGACGGGCGCCGAGACCATCGAGTACGACGCGGCCACCGCCTCGTACGTCTTCATCGGCGCGCACGTCGTGGTCACCCGCGGCGACGAACGCCTCGAAGCGCCGGAGATCCACTACGACGGCGCCAACCGCCGCGCGGTGCTGCCGCGCCACGGCATGCTGTCGTCGCCGACGATGAGCATGGAGGCCGACGCCATCACGGCCGACCTGGGCACCCGCCACGTGCTGGCCGAAGGCGGCGTGCACGGACGGTTTCTGGATCAGGGTGTGTGGGCGACCGTGACCGCGGCGCGGGTTGAGGCCGACGATCGTCCGGACCTTCGCCGCGTGGACGCGTCCGGCGACGCCGTGGTCGTCCGCGGCGATCAGGAACTGCGCGGCAGCCGGATCGTCTACGATCGCACGGCGCAGCACGGGACGGTGGAGGGGCGCGCGATCGCGCTGCGCGGCGGCGACCGGCTCGAAGCGGACCACATCGAGGGCAATCTGGCGTCCCGGGACGGGGAGGCGACCGGACACGTCGTGCTCGACCGCCCGGCGACGCACATGCACGGAACGGCGGACCGCGCCACCTATTCCGGCGGCGCCGACACGGTCGTGCTGATCGGCCACGCCGTTGTGACGCGCGACCGCGACCGCATGGAGGCCGACCAGATCACGGTGCACCTCCGCGACAACAGCGCGGTGGCCGACGGACACCCCAAGATCGTCGCCTATCCCACCGGCACGTCGCCGTGAATCCCACCGTACCGTTCGAGCCGGGCGCGGGACGGCTCCGCGCCGAAGGCCTGATCAAGCGCTACAACGGGCGCACCGTCGTGGACCGCGTGTCGCTCACCGCCGGGTCCGGGGAGATCGTGGGGCTGCTTGGGCCGAACGGCGCCGGCAAGACGACGACCTTTTACATGATCGTGGGGCTCGTCCGGCCGGACGGCGGCGACGTGTGGATCGGCGAGGCCGCCTTGACGGACGAGCCGGTGGACGTCCGGATCCGCGCCGGGGTAGGCTACCTCGCCCAGGAGCCGTCGATCTTCCGGCGTTTGACCGTGGTCGAGAACGTGCTGCTCGTCCTCGAGCAGCACGAGCCCTCGCGGGCGGCCCGCGAGGCCCGTGCCGGCGAACTGCTCGACGAGTTCCATCTGACCGACCTTGCCCGGCAGCCGGCGTGGACCCTCTCCGGCGGCGAGCGCCGCCGCGTGGAGATCGCGCGCGCGCTCGCGCTCGATCCGTCGTTCCTGCTGCTCGACGAGCCCTTCACCGGCATCGATCCCATCTCGATCCAGGACCTGCAGCGCACCGTCCGCTACCTCAGCGAGCGCGGCCTCGGCGTTATCATCACCGACCACAACGTCCGCGAGACGCTGCAGATCACCGATCGCGCGGCAATCATCCACAACGGGCGCATCGTGGCCAGCGGAACGCCGGAGCGGATTCTCGAGAGCCCCGAGGCGCGGCAGGTGTACCTCGGCGAGGGGTTCCGGTTGTGACGATGACGCTGCTTGACCGCCTGCTCGTCACGGAGGTCGGCTCTTCGTTCGGGGTGGCGCTCGGCCTCTTCACCGTCCTGCTGGTCATGAACCACCTGTTCTACCTGGCGCGGCTGATCATCGGGCAGGGCATCGCGATCCAAGTCGCCCTCGTGCTGATGGCCTACAAGATCCCGTACTTCATCGCCTTCAGCGCCCCGATGGGCGCGCTGCTCGCGACGGTCTGGGGCATGGGGCGGCTCGCCGATCACAACGAGCTCGCCGCGCTGCGGGTGTCGGGCGTCAGCCTGCCGCGGATCGCCGTGCCGCTCATCGCCGCCGGCGTCGTCGTCGCGGCCGGCACGCTCGTGTTCGTTGAGGGCGTCGTGAGCCTGAGCGAGGATCAGTACCGGGTGGCGATGGCCGACGTGATGGCGCGCGGGCCGGAGCTCCATCCGATCGAAAACGTGTTCTTCCAGGCCCCGATCCCGCAGGGCAACGCGTTTTACAGCGCACACCGCTATGATCCGAGGTCGCGGACGCTGCAGGCGGTGACCGTGGTCTATATGACGCCGCGCCAGCCGCTCGAGGTGATCGAGGCCGACCACGCCGTCTACGCGCAGGGGACCCAGTGGACGTTCGAGAGCGGCCACATGTACGTGCTGTCCGAGGGACAGATGGTCTCGACGAAGTTCGACACGCTGCGCGTCATCGTCCCGCGGTCGCCCGAGGACTTCACGCTCGCGCCGAAGCAGCCGGCGGACATGAGTATTCGCGAGCTCACCGGCGAGATCGCCCGGTACCGGCGTAACGGCGGGGACGTCCGCCCCTTTGTGGGGGAGTTGAACACGAAAGTCGCGACCGCGCTGAGTTCGGTGGCGTTCGTCCTGCTGGCCGTGCCGCTCAGTCTGCGGCCGCACCGGTCCGGTCCGAGCATGGGCTTCGGCATGAGCATCCTGATCCTCGTGGCCTATTATCTCGTCGCGATCCCGATGCAGCTGGCCGCCGACGGTCATCTGCTCTCCCCCGTCCTCGCGGCGTGGCTGCCGGATCTGCTCGTCGGCGCCGCGGGCGTGATTCTGTTGGTGCGGGCGGCGCGTTGAGAGAGCCCGAGGCCGGGCACGAACGTGTCCTCCTCGGTCTCGTACTCGCCTTCGCGGCGGCGTTCTTTCTGTTTCACCTCGGCGCGGGCAGCCTCTGGGACGTGGACGAGCCGCGATACGCCGAAGCCGGACGGGAGATTCTGGCGACCGGCGACCCGATCACGCAGCATCTGAACGGCGCGCCCTGGTTGGGGCCGGCCCCGCTGTGGATGTGGCTTCAGGCGGCGTCCGGCGCCGTCTTGGGGTTCTCCGAATGGTCCGCGCGCATCTGGGCGGCCGCGTTCGGCGTGCTCGGCGTGCTCGCGACCCACGCGCTGGGCCGGGAGTGGTTCGGCCCGCGGACGGGAGTGTTGAGCGCGCTCGTGCTCACGACCACGCTCGCGTATGTCGTCACGGCGCGCCTCGCGGTCCCCGATACCGCGGCCGTGACCTGGATGCTGCTCGCGATGTGGGCCGGCTATCGGGGATATCGCGACGGGCGGCGGCGCGACTATGTGTTGGCGAGCCTCTTCCTCGGCCTCGGGGTGCTCACGCGCGGCCCGGGCACCGTGGTGGTGCCGGCGGTGACGATGCTGGTGTTCCTGGCGTATCGGCGGTCGCTCGGCCGCCTGCGGGAAGTCCCGTGGCTTCCGGCCGCGGCGGTCTTTCTCGCGGTGGCCGCGCCGTGGTACGCGGCGGAGGCGGCGCGGCACGGGACCGCGTTTCTCCGCGCGGCGGTCTGGGGCCACGCGGCCCCGCGGCTTACGGTCCCGGCGGGCGCGCACGCGCACACCCTGCTCACCGACGCCGGGATCGTCGCGATCGGCGCCGTGCCGTGGACCGCCTTTCTGCCCGGCGCCGCGGGCTATCACTACCTCCGGCGCTGGCAGGACGGCAGCCTTCTGTGCCTGCTGTGGGCGGCGCTCGTCTTCGCGTTGGCCCTTGCGGCCGGCGAGCGGCTCCCGGTCGACGTCCTGCCGCTCTTTCCGATCGCGGCGATCGCGGTCGGCCGGCTGTGGGAGGAGTTCCTCTTCGAAGGCGAAGGGCGGCTGCGGCGGACGCTCGCGGCCTCATTCGTCCTGCAGATCGGCGTGGTGGTGCTGCTGGTCGTGGCCGCCGCGGCGTTCGCGACGGCCCGATATCCTCGCGAGTTCGCCGCCGTGCGGGATTTCTTGCTGGCCCCGGTCGGCGTGCTGGTGCTCGGCACCGGCGTGACCGCGGTGCTCTTCCGCGGGCGCCGGTATATGGCCGCGTTCCTCTCGCTGCCGGCGGCGACCGCGGTGTTCATCGGCGTTCTGTACGCCGGGACGCTCCCGGCCGTCGAGACGCAGAAACCGATGAAACCGCTGGCCGCGGCCCTTGCGGCGCGTCTCCGGCCCGGCGATCGCGTGATCGCCTACATGATCGAGGCCCCGGCCGCGCTTGTGTTCTACGCCGATCATGTTGTCGAGCAGGCCGGCGACCCGGCGAGCCTCCGGCGCCGGCTCTGCGGGTCCGGACGAGTCTTCGTCGTCGCTCGCCGGGAGGATCTGGCGGCGGCCTCGGGGCTGCCCGGCGGCCTCGAAACGGTCGCGGCGGACGGAGCCTACGCCGTTGAAATGAAGCCGGCCGCCGCCTGCGGGGCGGGCTCCTAGGTGAGCGGTTCCGGAGCGGGCGGCCTCGACGCGCACCTCGGCGGTCTGCCGCCCCTCGCCGATCAGCGCCGGCCGGACGCGACGATCGTGGTGCCGACGTACAACGAGCGGGCGACCGTCCCGGGGTTGTTGCGCGGGTTGGCGGAGGCGGTCGGCGGCGGCCCAGGTGTGTGCGAGGTGCTGGTAATCGACGACTCCTCGCCCGACGGCACGGGGCAGGTCGCGGCGGGGATGGCCGCCGAACTCCAGGACGTTCTTCCGATCATTGTCATCACGCGCCCGGGTAAGAGCGGACTTGCGTCCGCGGTCCTCGAGGGTGTGCGGCGGGCGCGGGGGCATGTCATCGTCGTGATGGACAGCGACCTCTCGCATCCACCCGAGGTGGTAGCCGCGCTGCTCCGCGCGGTGGCCGGCGGCGCCGATATCGCCGTCGGTTCCCGGTACGCACGGGGCGGCGGGGTGCGGAGCTGGCCGTGGCGGCGCCGCGTGATGAGCCGGGTCGCCACATGGATGGCCCGCGGCCTGCTCGGGGTGCGGGTCGCGGACCCTATGTCGGGGTTCTTCGCGGCGCGGCGCCGGTTGTTCGAGGACACGCCGGTCCTCGGCATCGGATACAAGATTCTCCTCGAGCTTCTGGCGCTGCATCCGACCGCGGCCGTGGTGGAAATCCCCTACGTGTTCACCGAGCGTGCCGGCGGCCGCAGCAAGCTGAACGCGGCGGAGGTCGCCAACTACCTTCGGCTTCTGGCGCGGCTGCGCGCCGGGCGCCGGGGCGGGCGCCGGCGGGCCGGCCTGTGAGCGTCGCCGCGTTTCTGATCCCGCTCCTCATCCTGGTCAGCGGCCTCGTCGCGTTCATCGGGAACCTGGTCGGTCGTGCGATCGGCCGGAAACGGCTCACGCTGCTCGGCGTGCGGCCGCGCTACACCGCGCAGATCGTAACCGTCATCACCGGCATGATGATCACCGTTGTGACACTCGCGGTGGTGCTGCTCGCGAGCCAGGACGCGCGCCAGGCGCTGTTCCACCTCCAGGAGGTCCAGCAGCAGACGCGGCAGCTCGAGGCGCAGATCGCCACGCAGCAGCGCGAGTTGCGGGCGCTTCAGGTCCGCGACATCATCTATCAGAACGACCAGGAAGTGCTGCGGACCGTGATCGACGGCCGGGCTCCGTTCGACGACATTCGCCGGCGGGTGCAGACCTTCGTGGATCTCGCCTCCCGCGCGGCCCGCGAGCGCGGCGCGGCCCCCGGGCCGGACGGCGCGACGATCGTTCTGTCCCCTCCGGGCCTGACCGCGGACGTCATCGCGCGCGACATCGCGGAGCGGGCGCAGCGGATGGCGGTTCGGATGATCGCGAGCGAGAACACCGTGCGCGGACTGCCGGTCCACGCGACCGTTCTCGTCTTCCCGAACACGGTCGTCTTTCGCGAGGGCCAAACGATCGCGACCGCCTCGGTGAACGGCCGTGATTCCCGCGGGCAGATCGAAAACGCGCTCGTCGATCTGGCGGCCGCGGCGGCGGCCGTGGCCAAACGCGACGGCGTCCTCTCCCCGCCCTTTGCGCTCACGACGAGCCCGGTCGACGTCCGGCTGGATCCGGCGATCGTCCTGGAAACCGTGGACCGCATCAAGACCGCGGGCGCCGTCACGACGGTCCGGGCGGTGGCGCTGATCGATACCTACACCGTTGGGCCGCTCGTTATTACGTTCCGGTGACGGCCGGGTGACGGTGCTCGGCATCGATCCCGGCCGCGACAAGTGCGGGATGGCGGTCTGTGCGCCGGGCGCGGTGCTGGCAAGGACGATCGTGCCGCCGGCCGACGTGCCGCGCACGGTGGTTGCATGGGCCGGCCGGTACCGGATCGACGCGATCGTGGTCGGCGGCGGAACAGGCTCCCGGGCGATCATGGCCGCGCTCGCCCGGCTCGACGGGTCGGAGCGCCTGCCGCCCGTGACCGCGGAAGAAGAGCGCGGCAGCACTCTTGCCGCGAGACGTCGCTACTTCGACGAACATCCGGCGAAGGGGTGGAGGAGATTCGTCCCTCGATCGTTCCAGGTCCCGCCCGAGCCGTACGACGATTACGCGGCGATGGTTATCGCGGAGCGCCGAATGGTTAAAGGTTGAGCAACATGAGCCGGGTAAACCTGTAACGGTCGATCATATGTTCGGTATAATGCATGATGTACGCTTCGCTGCGCCCGTGCTAATATTGAAGATGCTCTTCAAAGTCTGGAGGACATTAGGTGATACCGTCGTAGACCGGTATGGATATGGCCGGGCTACCACCCACAGCATAGTCTTTTGAGTGGGAAGGGCAGTCAGGCGCGTTCCCGTCACTTGCTTTTCAGTCATGGCTCTTGAGTTGTCACCCGGTCCGCGCGGCCAGGGGCCGCAGCGGGTCTCGTCCGGAGAGGAGGGGGCGGCACAGAGGACGGGGCCGGGAACGGGGGACACGCGGGTA
>Ga0070731_10000411_pt1 | contig 59446 bp, 46 predicted proteins | sample Coa_R1_2_FD_66448 | JGI IMG/M metagenome (GOLD analysis project Ga0070731, IMG submission 66448) | Surface soil microbial communities from Centralia Pennsylvania, which are recovering from an underground coalmine fire - Coalmine... | ecosystem: Environmental > Terrestrial > Soil > Unclassified ... | reverse complement strand
ATCACGCAGGATGCTGCGCAGAATGGGATGGACGGCCATGGTCGTGCCGTTCCAGGCATTGTACGAGGCCATAACGGCGCGCGCCCCACCTTCCTGGAAGCCCATACGGAATGGGACGGAGTAATACTCCCAGAACAAGCGCTCGTCGAAATCGGAAGACGAGACGTTGCGGTGGTCTTCATTGCTATTGGCGAGGAAGTGCTTGAGCAGCGCCGCGGCCTGCCAGTATTTCGGGTCCTCGCCCTGCAGGCCTTTGATGAAGGCAACCGCCATGGTCCCATTGAAGAATGGGTCCTCGCCGTAGACCTCCTCGCTGCGGCCCCAACGCGGGTCGCGCGCCAGGTCGGACTGTGGTCCCCACTGCATGAGGATCTGGCGGTTGTACTTCGCGGTTTGGGTGATGAAGCGGGCTTCATAGCCCTGGACGGCGGCGGCCTGGCGGACGAGGTCGGGATCCCACGTCTCGCCCATTCCGGGAGGTTGCGGAAACTGCGTGGTGGTGATGGGCTGGTTCTGGCCGCGTGGCTGGCGCTGCACAACGCCGTGAAGGCCCTCGGAGCCGCCGATATTGGGAACGCCGAGCCGGGGAACGCCGGTGCGGGTGCCCAGGCAGTTGATCTTTTCGTCCGGGGTCATGAGCGACAGGAGGCTCGCGATGCGCTTCTCCGGCGGAAGGTTCGGATCGGAGAAAGAATATGGCGGTGGTTGCGCCCCGGCGGCCGCGAACACGAGAACTAATAGACAGAGCAGGATTGCGAGGCGGTGCTTCGTCACGTGAGCTTCCTCGGATGGAAACACCCCAAGCTTACCAGGATGCAATTGCGTTGATAGATTTTTCCCTAACCGCATTACTCGCATCGCAGCGCTTCGAGCGGATCCACGCGCGCGGCGCGGCGGGCAGGAACGGTGCAGGCGGCCAGACCTACAAGGCCCAGCATGAAAGCCACGCCGGCCAGGACGGCCGGATCGCGCGGGCTGACTTCGTAGAGCAGCTTGGAGAGTACATTGCCCGCAGCCAAGGCAACCGCCATTCCGGCGGCCAAGCCCAGGATGACGGGCATCATGGCTTGCCGCAGCATCAGGCGGTACACGCTGCCGGCCGGCGCGCCCAGCGCCATGCGGATGCCAATTTCATTGATACGCCGGGCCACCGCATACGAGACCACTCCGTAGATTCCCAGACTGGCCAACATGAGAGCCGCGGCGGCGAACACCCCGGCCAGCAGCATCTGAAAGCGTTGCTGGGCGGCGGAATCGTCCAGCACCTCGCGCATCGTGCGGATGTGGGTGATGGGCACGTCGCGATCGACGCCGTGCACCGCCGCCCGCATCCCTCCGGCAATGGAGAGCGGATCGCTCGTGGCGCGCGACACCAATAACATGCGGCGCAGGGGCCAGTCCCAATAAGGGCGATACACCATGAAAACCGGCGGCCTGTTCGGCTCCGCGCGCACATCCCCTACTACGCCGATCACCTCGCGCGATTTACCGCCGTTCAGGATCTGCCGCCCCACCGGGCTCAGCCCGGGCCACAAAGCCGCGGCCAACCGTTCCGAGACGATGGCGGGATCCCGCTTGCGATCGTTTTCACTGAACGTCCGGCCGGCGCGTAGGGGAATACCCATAGTGCGGAAGTAGTCCTGGCTTGTGAAGCGGACATTGGCTGTCACCTTTTCCCAGTCGTTGCGCGGATCACCGGGCACCGACACGTTATCAATCCAGATCTCGCCCTCGAGCGGCAGGGCGCTGATGACAGCGGACGACAGCACCCCGGGCTGGGCGGCAAGCTCCGCCAGCAGCTGCAGATGAAACCGGGCGCACTGTTCGGGTTCCCGGTATCTGGCCAGCGGAATCTGGACCTCCGCCGAGAGTACGGTGGGGGCACGGAAGCCCTTATCAGACCGCATCATCCGTAAGAAGCTGCTCATCAAGAGCGCCGCAACTACCAGCAGGAGAGTGCTCAGTCCGACCTCGGCGGTAATCAGCGCGCTGCGCAGCCGCAGTCCGCCCGTTCCGGTAGTGGCGGTCCGCCCGCCGCCTCTCAGGGAGGACTGGGGATCGGTACGGGAGAAGTGCCAGGCGGGGCCCAGCCCGAACAGCAGGCCGGCTAACGTGGTAATGCCAAGGGCGTAGAGCAAGACCGGCGCATCCAGGCGAACTTCGTTCAGGCGCGGGAGGTCCGCCGGAGCGTTTCTCAAAAGCGTGTTCAGGCCGCTCGCCGCCAGTGCAATTCCCAGAGCGCCGCCCGCCAGCGCTACCAGCAGCGGCGCCGTAAGCGCTTCCCGCAATAGCTGGCCGCCACTGGCGCCCAGGGCCGCCCTGACAGCCGATTCCCTGCCTCTCCGCTCGGCGCGGGCCAGCATCAGGTTGGCCAGATTTACACAAACGATCAGCAGCACGGCTCCGACCGCGCTCAACAGCACCAGCAGGCCGCGGCGGGAGGCGCCGACCATCGAGTCAAGCAAGGGAGCACCGGCGGCGCGCAGCTCGACCTTTTCGCCCGATTCGTTCACCAGCTGCCGCGCAATCACGTTCAACTCCGCGATGGCCTTTTCCAACCCGACGCCGCTCTTCAGCCGCGCAACGACGTTGTAGTTGAAACGGCCCATCAGCACCCCCAATTCTTCCTGATTGAACGCCAGGGGGACGAAGAGTTGCGGCGTTCCGGCCTGGACCTTGCCGAGTTCCATCAGGCTCAAGTTGGGAAACCGGAACCACGCCGGCAGAACACCGACGACAGTGAACGCCTGACTATCGAGCTGGATGGTTCGGCCCAGAATCGCGCGATCGGCGTTGAACCGGCGGCGCCAGAGGCCGTCGCTCAGGATGGCTACGTGGTTCTTACCTTCCTGGTCCTCACCGGGGAGAAAGCCGCGGCCCAGCGCCGGGTGAACGCCGAATACGTCGAAGAGGCCCGCCGATGCACGCATGGAGTCGATTTGCTCCGGCTCGGCGGAGCCGGTAAGGGTCAGGCTGTTGGCTTGTATGGCCGCCAGCCCTTCCAGGGATTTCGCGCGATGCTGCCATTGGGTGAAATGCCAGGCACTCGCCGGCAGGGTGGGATACGTTTGTGCGAAGGCCGGCAGCACTTCGCGCAGTGCTACCAGCCGCTCCGGATGGGGATAGGGGAGCGGGCGCAGCAGAACTCCGTTTACAACCGAGAAAATGGCGGTATTGGCGCCTATGCCGAGGGCTACTGTCAGGACGGCGACGGCGGTGAAGCCGGGCTCGCCGAGGAGGCTGCGGGCGGAATAGCGCAAGTCGCTCAGAAAACCCATAAGGTCCTTATATCTTTACGAATACCACGGATATCCGGTTCCAAGCGGGTATTTATGATAACCTTGTCCTTAACGCTGAAAATGTCCCACGCGCTTCCCATTTTCGGACACTACAATCTCACACTGGACCAGGCGCATACAGTTTGGCCATTGGAATCCATCGGTTAGGTTGGACCGCATCGTGCAGGTGAAGGTGTCATGCGTTCATTGCTAGAAGACCTACGCTATGGAATGCGCAATCTCCGCGGAAGCCCCGGCCTCACGGTAACCGCGACCCTTACCTTGGCCGTCGGGATTGCAGCCAGTTCGACGGTATTCGGCTGGATCGACTCCGTGCTGCTCAACCCGATCCCGGGCGCGGCGCGCGGCAGCGAACTGGCGACGCTCGAAACCGTGCTGCCCAACGGCGGGGTTCAGAACACGGCCTATCGCGACTACCGCGATTACCGGGACAGCCTGCGCCAAGTCTCCGGGCTGGCGGCGTCGCTGGCTAACGTTTTCACGGTCGGCAACGACCAGAACCCGCGATTAATCTGGGGCGAATTCGTCACGTCAAACTACTTTTCGGTGATGGGCATCAAAGCCGTTCGCGGGCGGACGTTCCTGCCTGAAGAATCGGGCGACGGGCCGGGCGGGCCGCAAGTAGTAATCATCAGCGACCGGCTTTGGCAAAGCGTGTTCGGCCGCGACCCGCGCGCTATCGGCAGAACCATGCGCGTAAATCAGCGCGAACTGACGGTGGTGGGCGTAATCCCGCCCGAGTTCCGCGGAGCCGTACCGGGGTTGCTGCTGCAGATGTGGGTGCCGCTATCGCTTGCGCCGGAGATGAATGGCCAGGGGCCGTGGCTTCTCAACGAGCGCGATGCGCGCCAGATGTGGCTTACGGCCAGGCTGCGGCGCGGCGTCACGATGGAGCGGGCGCGGGCGGAGGTGGTGGCCTGTGCACAGCGCATGGCGGAGGCTAATCCAAGGACGAACCGCGCATGCAGCGCGGCACTGGTTGCGGTCGCGCGAGGCCACCTGGGGGTCCATCATTTACTGCGGACGCCCTTGCAGATTCTGATGGCCGTATGTGTTTTGCTGTTCCTGATTGTGGCCGCGAACGTGACCAACCTGCAATTGGCGCGCGCGTCGGCGCGGCAGAAGGAGTTCAGTATCCGGGTGGCTTTGGGCGCGCGCCCATCACGGCTGTTCCGGCAATTGCTTACGGAGAGCCTGTTGCTCGCGATGATCGGCGCGGCGGCCGGCACACTGCTGGCCATGTGGTGCGGCCAGGCGCTCCTGTGGCTGTTTCCTCCCGTCAACTTGCCGATCGAATTCGGCTCGACGACGAACTGGCACATGCTGGCGTTCACCATTCTGATTTGCGCGGCCGCGGCGGTGCTTACCGGTGTCGCGCCGGCGCTGCAGTCGATGCGCGCCTCGGTTATTGCGGGGCTACAGGAGAGCTCCCGGGGCTCGACGTCGGGTCCCGGCGCGGGCCGCACGCGTTCGCTACTGGTGGTTGCGGAGGTGGCGCTGGCGCTGGTGGCGCTGGTGGGCACCGGAGTTCTGGTCCGGGGTTTCTATAGTGCGCGCGCCATCGACCCCGGGATGGACGCGCACAATGTGGCATGCGCGAAATACTACGTGGAGACCTTTTGCCGGACGGGGGAGGCACGCGTGCAGTTCTGCCAGCGGCTTACAGAACGGCTCCGTGGACTGCCCGGGGTGGAGGGGGTAAGCTATTCCAATTTTGTCCCTCTTGAGATCGGCGACAGTTCGGACACAGAAGTCAGTGTGCAAGGATATGTGCCGGCTTTGGGGGAGCCCATGCGGGTTCTGAACAGCAGCGTGTCACCCGGATATTTCAATCTGCTGAGGATTCCACTTCTGGAAGGCCGAGATTTCAGCGAACAGGATGACCGCGGAAGCATTCCGGTGATGATCGTTAATGAGGCGTTCAGACGGCGCTTTTTCGGCACTGGACCTGTTTTGGGGCGCAAGGTCCTTGCAATTGGGCGGTTATTTGCCGTGATCGGGTTGGCGCGAGACAGCAAATATCGGCGGCTGACGGAAGGAGCGGCCCCGTATTTCTACACCTCCTGCCGCCAGTTCTCGGGAGGCGAGTTCTGGATGGCGTTCTTCGTGCGGACCACCCGGCCGTTGGAGGGCATGCTCGGGCCACTCGGGCGGGAGGCCGCCGCTATTAATCCCGCGACGCGCAGCAGCGGCTTCATCCCGTACCAGAATTTTCTGGGAGCGGCGCTCTATGCGCAGCGAGTGGCGGCTATTATGGTGGGCGTGGTGGGTGCGATCTGTTTGGCACTGTCGGCGATCGGCCTGTATAGCGTGCTGACCTTCGCCGCCAGGCAGCGCACACACGAGTTCGGCATACGCATCGCACTGGGCGGGCGCTCCTGGCATGTGCTTTCGACGATGCTGCGAGAGGGTACCATTTTGACGGTGTCGGGGCTGGGCGCGGGCACGCTGATTGCGCTGGTAGCGCTCAAAGCTTCATCGGCGTTTCTGCCCAAGCTCAGGTCCGACGATGCGTTGGTATTCGGCGGCGCGATTCTGATCCTGAGCCTGGTAGCGTTGCTGGCCAGTTATCTGCCGGCTCACCGGGCGACGAAGGTAAATCCGATAGTCGCTCTGCGGCACGAGTGACCAGCTGGACGTAAGAGGCCAGGAACATCGCCGCGGCGGCGCCCGCAGTAATCAATACGCGTGAGGCACGCGGTTAGCCTCGGCGTCAGGAGACAGTTGTATGCGGTTATTCATTCAGGACATTCGTTACGGGTTGCGCATGCTGGCGAGGAACCCGGGTTTTGCGGCAGTGGCGGTGATTGCCCTGGCGCTCGGCATTGGCGCTAACACAGCGATATTCAGCGTGGTCGATGGCGTGCTGCTCCAGCCGCTACCCTATTTGCATCCCGACCGCCTGATGCAGCTCAGGGAGACGTCGCCCGAATTCGCCAGAATGGCGGTCTCCTATCCGAACTTCGTGGACTGGAAAGACCAGAGCCACAGCTTTGCGGGGCTGGCCGCATATCGCTGGGCAGACTACGACGTCACCGGCGGAAGGCAACCCGAGCATCTGAGCGGCAAGATGGTCTCGGCCGATTTCTTCCCCGTGCTTGGGATCAGCCCCGTGCTGGGCCGCGATTTCGATTCTCGCACCGACAGGCTCGGCGCTTCGCCCGTGGTCCTCATCGGTGGCGGCCTGTGGAGCAGGAGGTTCGGTTCCAACCCCACGGTGCTCGGCAACCAGCTCACACTCAACGGCCGCAGCTACACCATCGTGGGAGTGGTTCCCGCCGATTTTCAGCTCGAAGGCCAGGCTGACATTTACACTCCCCTGGAACAGTGGGACGATCTGCTGGCCAGGGCGCGCGAAATGCATCCCGGGATGTCCGCGGTGGGGCGGCTCAAACCCGGCGTGAGCGAGACCCAGGCCCAATCGGAAATGACCGCCATCGCGGCCCACCTGGCCGAAGTCTATCCGAAAGCGAATTCCAAGCACGGCGTCGACATCGCGCCGCTCACGAGTGTGATCGTCGGAGACACCCGCCCGACGCTACTGGTTCTGCTGGGCGCGGTGGGCTTCGTGCTCCTCATCGCCTGCGCCAACGTGGCGAACCTGCTGCTGGCGCGTTTCACCAGACGCCGGAAGGAGATTGCCATCCGCGTTGCCATGGGCGCCGGCCGCGGCCGCGTCATCCGGCAACTGCTTACCGAGAGCGTGCTGTTAGCGCTCGCCGGAGGCGTCGCGGGATTGACCATTGCTCCCTGGTGCACGCAGGCGGTGCTGGCGGCCGTGCCGGGCGGCCTGCCGCGCATGGAGAACATCGGCGTGGACGGCTGGGTGCTCGCTTTTGCTCTGGGCGTCTCGCTCCTCACTGGCATCGTTTTCGGACTGGCTCCGGCCCTGCACGCCTCCGTTACCGAGCTGCATGAGTCTTTGCAGGAAGGCAGCCGGGGTTCGTCCTCCGGGCCGCGGCGTTTGCACAACCTGCTGGTGGTCTCGGAAGTGGCGGCCGCGCTGGTGCTGCTGGCAGGCGCCGGGCTGATGCTGCGCACCATCTGGAGCCTGCACGGCGCCCATCCGGGATTCGACTCCGGCCACGTTCTGACCTTTTCAATAGGCCTGTCACCGGCCAACACGAGCAGCAGCGATCGGATCCTGCAGAACTTCGAGCAGAGCGTGGATCGCATACAAGCCGTGCCAGGAGTTAAGAGCGCCGCAGTAACCTCGTCGATTCCTTTGGTTGAAAGCGACACCGAGATCCCCTTCTACGTCAACGGACGGCCCCGCCCCACCTCCCAGGGCGACATGTTGTGGTCGCTTTTGTACGCCACCAGCCCCGGCTATCTCAGGGCCATGCGGATTCCCCTCCTGCGCGGCCGATACATCGAACTCGTGGATATGCACCGCGGCTCTCACGTGGCGGTGATCGACGAGGTCCTCGCGCGCACGGTTTTCCCGCACGAAGATCCCCTCGGCAAGAGGATCGCGGTTGCCGACGTAGGCGGCGATCTGGGCCCTGAGGTTACCCTGCCGATGGAGATTGTGGGTATCGTCGGTCACGTCAACCACTGGGGGCTGGACCGCGATGCCGGAACTCGAGTCCGCAGCCAGGTCTATCTACCGATGTCTCAGGTGCCCGAACAATTCATGAAGGGCATGGCAGGCTCCAGCGTCTTTGTGGTGCGCACGGGAGCCGATCCGCTGGCGATGCTGCCGGCAGTGCGCGCCGCAGTCCTCGAAAGCAGCCACGACCAGCCGGTCTACGGAGTGCGGACCATGGATCAGATCGTCTCGGCTTCCATCGCGGACCGGCGCTTTTCCATGCTGCTGCTGAGCATCTTCGCGGGGTTGGCGCTGTTGCTGGCGGCGGTCGGAATCTACGGGGTGATTTCTTACACTGTCGCGCAACGCACGCGCGAAATCGGCATCCGGATGGCACTGGGCGCAGGCCAGGCGGACGTATTGAAGGCCGTTCTCTCCCAGGGGATGCTTCCCGTTTTGGCCGGGCTGGGTATCGGGCTGGCTGCCGCGATGGGGCTCACCCGGCTCATGGCCGGCATGCTTTACGGGGTCAAGGCAGGCGACCCGCTGACTCTTACCGGCGTGGCGCTGCTGCTGGCCACGGTCGCGTTCATCGCTACATTGGTCCCCGCTCGCCGCGCCACCAGGGTAGCGCCTGTGGTGGCATTGCGGTATGAATAAGCCGCGACGCGGGGGTCCTGATACGATAACCCTTCTATGAAGACTTCTTCCCTGCCCCACTGGGCGCCCTGGCTGGCCCCGCCGATGGTGGCTCTGTTCGCCACTCTCGCAACCAGTTCCCAGGGGCAGACGCAAGAGCGCTTCGATCCTGGCCGGATGGACACTTTCCTCTACGGCGCGGCCTTCTATGAGGAATATATGCCGGAGGACCGGCTGGAGAAAGATGTCCAACTGATGCAGCAGGCAGGCATCAACGTGGTCCGGGTGGGCGAATCGACGTGGAGTGTCTGGGAGCCCGAAGATGGCCGGTTTGAATTCGCCTGGATGGACCGCATCGTCGAGCGGCTGGCGCGCGCGCACATCCGCGTGATCATGGGCACCCCCACCTACTCGATTCCACCGTGGATGTTCAAAAAGCATCCGGAGATCCTGGTGACGCGGCTGGACGGGCAAAAGGCCACTTACGGTATTCGCCAGAACATGGACATCACCAATCCGGATTTTCTGCGCTATTCCGAGCGAATCATCCGCAAGATCGCCGAACATTATCGCGACAACCGCGCGATCATCGGGTATCAAATCGACAACGAGACGACTTCTTACGGCACGGCGGGCAGCGACGTGCAGGCCGGCTTCGTGCGTTATCTGCAGGAGAGGTTCTCGGGGGTCGACCGCCTGAACAAGATCTGGGGGCTGGTGTACTGGGGTCAACAGCTCCACGGCTGGTCGGAGCTTCCTCCGCGAAACGGGATTTTGAATCCCGGTTGGAAGCTGGAGTGGGACCGCTACCAGGATTCCATCGCGACACACTACCTGGCCGGGCAGGCGGCGCTGGTGCGTGAATATCTGCGCCCAGACCAGTTTGTGATGCAGGATTTCGGCGGTGCTACCCGCTCGGATGTCAACGAATACGCGATTTCCAAGAGCCTGGACATCGTAGGCATCAATCCCTATCACGCGACCCAGGATCATTACGACGGGGAAGGGTCGAGCTACGGCGGCGACTTCGCGCGTTCGCTGAAGGGCGCCAACTACCTGGTGACGGAGATCAATGCGCAAACCATCGGCTGGGATTCCCGCTCGCAGTTTCCGCCCTACGACGGACAATTGCGCCAGGATGTCTACCTGATGGCGGCCACCGGCGCGAACATGGTGGAGTATTGGCACTGGCATTCGCTGCACTACGGCCAGGAGACTTACTGGAAGGGCGTGTTGTCTCACGATCTCGAACCCGGGCGCATCTACGGCGAGGTCGCGCGCACCGCGCATGAACTCCAGCGCATCGGCTCCCAGATCGTCGATCTGAAGCCGTCCCATCCGGTAGCCCTGCTCTACAGCAACGATTCCCGGCGCGGCATCGAATACATGCCGTTTCTGGTGTCGCAACCGGCCGGCGACATGCCCTGGAGCCATCCGAACGGTTACGACCTGGAGATGCGGCGCCTGTATCGCGCGCTTTACCGCTTGAACGCGGGCGTAGATTTTGTCTTTCCCGAGACCGAAGACCTCAGCGCCTACAAAGTGCTTGTGGTGCCTCCCCTGTACGTCGCCGGCGACGCGCTTCTCAAGCGGCTGAGCGATTATGTGAAGGCCGGCGGTCACCTGGTGCTGACGCTGAAGAGCGGCTTCTGCGACGAGTACTCGACGGTGCGCGCGGCCATGGCGCCGGGACCGCTGCGGGAAGCCGCCGGCTTCCACTATCAGGAATTTTCCAGTCTCGAAAAGCCCCTGGCGCTCAAGGGCGACCCCTTCCACGCAGGCGCTCAAAACCTGGTGAGCGAGTGGGCGGAAATGCTGCTGCCGGATACGGCCACACCCCTGGCTTACTACGACCACCCGTTCTTCGCCAAGTATCCGGCCATCACGGAGAACCATTTCGGCAAGGGCACGGTGACTTACGAAGGGTCCGTGCTAAGCGACGCCCTGCAGCAGAAAGTGCTGGAACGCGTGTTAGAGCGGGCGGGCCTGACCGGACCCGACCAGAAACTGCCCGCCGCGGTGAGAGTCAAACACGGAACCAGCCGCAGCCACCAGGCAATCCACTACTACTTCAACTTTTCCTCGGAGCCGCAACGGATAGACTATCCCTACGCGGCAGGCCAGGAATTGCTCTCGCGCACGCCCGTGGCTCGGAGTGCGGTGCTTACTCTCGAGCCGTGGGGCGTAGCGATGATCCAGCAGGCCGGGCAATAGGGCGGCCTCCCGACCATAGAGCTGAAATCTCGCGGGTGGCTCAGATCGACTACGATAGAGCCATGCAGGTGGCTGCAGAACCGTTCTGGACCGCGCTCAAGGATGAAGAACTGCTCGCGCTGCGTATTTGCGATCTCGGCCTACGCCTGGAGCAGAGCGAGCTGAAGCCCCGTGTCGATCAATTGTATGAAGAGCTCGCGGCGCGTGGCGTACCCTTGCGGCCGGATGCCTACCTGGGAGATGAGTGGTTCTCGCCCGCAGGCGTCCCCGCCATTGCGATTCCGTTCTATCTGGCCCATCCGCGGCTGAAGGCCCTGGAATTGCATCAGATGATGGAAGTTGAAGGGGGAACCGTGGATTGGTGCCAGATGCTTCTGCGGCATGAATGCGGTCATGCCATAGACCATGCCTACCGGTACTCGTCGCGCCCGGACTGGCGCGACGTTTTCGGCAGCCCGGAAACCGAATATGCGCCCGAGACCTACACGCCGAGGCCCTTTAGCAAGAGCTTCGTGCGGCATCTCCCCAACTGGTATGCGCAAGCCCATCCGGACGAAGATTTTGCCGAAACTTTTGCCGTGTGGCTGGCAACCGGACCGGAGTCCTGGCGGGCGCGCTACCAGGGTTGGAAGGCGCTCGAGAAGCTGGAGTACGTGAACACACTGATGCAGGAGGCGGCCGGCGGTGCGCCGCCAGTGACACGCGGTCGCCGGATCTCCGAGGCGAGCAAACTTCGAAGCACGCTGGCCCGCCATTACGCCGCCCGGCGTAAGCTCTACGCCGAAGACTTTCCGGATTTCTACGATGCGGATTTGCGCCAGATCTTCGGAAAGGACGAACCTGGAAGCGAGCCAGCGGTAAAATTGATGCGCAGGCTTCGCGGCGCTCTCATCGCGTCCGTCGTCGAATGGACGGGGCAGCGAAAATATATCGTAACCACGTTAGTGCGCAAGATTATCGAGCGCTGCCGCGAACTGCATCTGATGGCGCAGCGCGATTCCGTCCGCCTGCACTTCGAGCTGGCATCGTACCTGGCAACACTGGTGACAAATCACCAGTATACGGGCAGGTTCAAAAGGTCGGTCTGACGATGAAGATTCTGGTCCTGTTCGATGTCGCGCGCCCCAGGGATCCCGATGAGACCTTTTCCGCCGAATCGCTGAAGCTGGAACAGAAACCGACCGAGGCCGATGTGCTGCAATGTCTGCAGCGTCTCGGCCACGAGGTCGAGACTCTCGCGGTTTTCGACAATGTCACCCACATCGTGGAAAAATTGAAAAGCTGCACTCCGGATGTCGTTTTCAATCTGTCGGAGTCCTTCCGCCACGACCGGTCGTACGAACCCAATATCCCCGCCCTGCTGGAACTGATGAAGGTCCGCTATACCGGCTCCGGACCCGAGGCTTTGCTTCTCTGCAAAGACAAGGCGCTGGCGAAGAAGGTGCTGGCGTATCATCGTGTGCATTTGCCCCGCTTCGTCGTCTCCCACCGGCTCTCGCCTCTCCGCAGCCTCAAACGTTTCACCTACCCCGCCTTCGTCAAACCCGTGGGTGAGGAGTCCTCCGATGGCATCAGCAAGGCCTCCTTTGTGCGCGACGAGGGGGAGGCGATCGAGAGAATACGATTCATTCACCAGAAATTCGAGTGCGACGTGCTGATCGAAGCGTATATCGAGGGCCGGGAACTCTATGTCGGCGTGCTGGGGACCCGCCGCCTTACCGTTCTTCCCCCGCGCGAAATCTTCTTCGAGAATGTGCCGGAGGACGTTCCAAAGTTTGCTACGTACCACGCAAAGTGGAACGACTCATACCGCAAAAAGTGGGGCATTACCAATGGACCGGCCAAAGAACTGCCGCCCGCTACTCAGGAAAGTCTGCGCAAGCTGGCGCGTAATGTCTACCGCTGGCTCAAGATTCGGGGATTCGGACGCCTCGACGTGCGGCTTACACCCAACGGGGAGTTGTTCGTCATCGAGGCTAACCCAAACCCATCTCTTGCCCAAGACGAGGACTTTGCACAGTCGGCCGCCGCCGGCGGCATGGATTACGACGCACTCATCCAGGCGATTCTGGAGACGGCTGCCTAGAGGGCCGGCAGGGCTTGGAAACGTCTTAGATCCATCCGCGCAGCCAGTACCAGGCGAGGCCTAAAGTCTCGTGAAGCGTGCCCTCATTGTGGCGAATCGCCTTCCAGCTTGGAACGATCTCCTGAAAGAAAGGCCCCCACTCCCGGAACCCGGAAGGCGCCGGCACTACAGTGATTCCCACTTTCTGGAAACAGGCTGCCGCGCGCGGCATACTCTGCGCGTCGACCACCAGGGCAATTCTCCGGATCCCGTGCGCCCGCAAAATCTCCGCGCCATAAGTTGCGTTCTCCCGGGTGGATCGGGAACGATCCTCGGTCCAGATCATGTTCTCCGGCACAGCGGTGGCTCGAAGCTGATCGCGCATGGCGGCGGAAAAAATGGCTGGTCCTCCGCCGTCTTCCCGGCCCCCACACAGCAACAGCGGTAGCGGCTGCCAGTGACTATAAAGCCAGGCGGCATACTGAACACGTTCGAAGGTCTCCTGATCCACCAAGGCGTACGGGCGTTCAAAAACAGGCGGCTTCACGCCGGCGGAAAGTACCACAATTGCCTCCGCTGATTTAGCAGGAAACGGACGGACGGGATACCAGACTTCCAGTGGACGCGAGAGCAACCAATCAACCGGCGGCCACGCGGCTAACCCGACTGCCAGCACGCCGGCAAGCGACAACCGGGAACCCGGACAGCGTCGCAGCCGTACCAGTCCAATCAGCGCGATCAGAAGGCACACGCCCAGTATGGGTTGCGCATAGCTCATGGAGATCATTGTGCCACGCCCGCTGCGCTGCCCCGTGGCGGGCGAACACGAGAATAGCAATCATGGCATTCGCCGGCCGGAGCGCAGCTACGGCCGCTTTTATCGCATGATTCCCCTGCCACAAGGCGCTGAATCTATAGACACCCCGCACCGGTCAGCGCGCTCTTGCATCTAACACTCTATGAACCTCCAACTGGAAAGCAAGAGCGCTCTTGTGACTGGATCAACCGCCGGCATTGGTCTGGCCATTGCCACCGCGCTGGCGAAGGAGGGCGCGGCGGTCATTGTAAATGGCCGCACCCAGGAGCGGGTCGACAATGCGGTGCGCGTCAGCGGCGCCGCTCACGGAATCGCCGCGGACCTGGGGGCCGATGCCGGGATACGCGACGTCCTCGAGCGTTTCCCCGCCGTCGACATTCTGGTGAACAATCTTGGCATCTTCGAGCCGAAACCGTTTGAGCAAATCACCGACAACGATTGGCGCCGCTTCTTCGAGGTGAATGTGTTGAGCGGAGTCCGGCTGAGCCGCCACTATATCGGCCCCATGAAGAAAAGAAACTGGGGGCGCATCATCTTCATTTCCAGCGAGTCGGCCCTGCAGATTCCGGCGGAGATGATTCATTACGGCATGACCAAGACTGCCCAGCTTGCGATATCTCGCGGGCTGGCTGAAACCACGGCTGGAACGGCCGTCACGGTGAACGCCGTATTGCCTGGCCCGACGGAGTCGGAGGGAGTTCTCGGATTTGTGGACAGACTCGCCGCGGAAAAGGGTGTCGAGCGGCGCGCACTCGAGCAGGAGTTTTTCGAGAAGGCTCGTCCTACTTCCCTGCTGCGACGCTTCGCGAAACCGGAGGAGGTTGCGGCAGTGGTTGCTTTTCTTTGCAGTCCTCTGGCGTCCGCGGTCAACGGATCGGCCGTGCGCGCGGATGGTGGCGTAGTGCGGTCTATCGCCTGAAAACAAGCCGATGATTCACTCGTACCTTAGGGCTGCGAGAGGATCGGCGTTGGCTGCGCGGAGGGCCGGCGGAATAACCGCGGCGGCGGCGGCGATCAGGATACACACGATGGGGGCGGCCAGACTCCAGAAATCTCCAGGGTTGACGGCGAATAGCTGTGACGCGAGAAGGCGGGCGAGCGCCAGGCCGCCCGCGGTTCCCAACGCGATGCCGGCCGCCAGCGGTACCGCGGTCCCCCGGACAATCAGACGCACCATCGTGGCTCGCCGCGCTCCGAGCGCAATACGGATGCCGATTTCGCGCGTACGGCGGACCGCGGCGTAGTTGACCACGCCGTAGAGTCCCACGCCAGCCAGTAACAGCGCAACTGCGGAAAAGAACCCGGCCAGGAGTGCCAGCAGACGTTCGCCGATCATTGTGTTGTCGATTTGAGAGGCGAGGAGGATACTGCCGCGCACTGTCAGCATGGGCGCGGCTGATTCGATTTCCTTCCGCAGCCAGCGAGTCAAAGTATGGGGTGCCGAGGCGGTCCGGATATTGAGTGTAGCGCCGGCGGCATCGCGCAACGGCGTGTAGATGGACGGCCCTTGGGGCTGGCGCAGGTTGTTATAGCGGAAATTGGCCACCACTCCAACGATCCGTTGCGGGAGGGGATCGGGCTCCGGTTCGTCGCCCGTCTTATAGAAGCTCTGGCCGATGGGATTCTGTCCGGGTAAAAACTTGTCGACGAAAGCTTGATTCACAATCACCACCGGGGAATTCCCGGCGATCTCCTCAGGGAGGAAGTCGCGGCCGGCGATCCAACGGACTTGCATGGCGCCAAAGAATCCCTCGGACACGGATACTTCCACGGGTTGAACCATTTCGTTGGGCCGGCCGGGCAAGTGGATGACCGGTGTCATGATCCAACTCATGTTTCCGCCCATGGGACGCTGCTGCGACAGACTGGCGGCACGGACGGCGGGAAGGCGGCGTAGATGCGCGAGTAACTCCGTGCCGGACGCACGGCGATCGGTGTGGGTATCTCGGGGCGCGAGGTCGAATAAGACGACGTTATCCCGGGCGAAGCCGAGGTCGACCGCGATCAGCTTGCGGAAAGAAAGCAGCAGAAGCCCGGACAGGAACAACACAGCCACGCTGAAGGCAACTTGGGCGGCCAGTGTCCAACGAAGGGCGCCGGCGCGGCCCGAGTTGGACGGTCCACCCGCCTTGAGAGCTTCGCCGGGCGCAACCGAAGATGCACGCAGGGCCGGCACGACACCGAACATCAGGACTGTAAGCAAGCTGAGGGCGATGGCGAAGGCGAGAGTGCGGTAACCAGGACCGACGTCGAGCCACGCTGGGAACTCCGTGGGTCCCAGGTGCGCGACCATGGAGGGCGCTACGAGGGCGGCGAACACGAGCCCCAGTGCGCAGGCCGCCGCGGCGAGTTGGGCGCTCTCGATCAACAGTTGTTGGAACAACCGGAAACGGGCGGCGCCCAGGGAGAGGCGTAGCGCCATCTCGGCAGTGCGGGCCGAGGCCCGGGCGATCATCAGGTTCGCCACGTTGGAACAGGCCACCAGAAGAAGCAGACCGCAGATGAGGGCTAGGATCGAGAGCGGCCGGCGAAACTGGAACCGGAACAGCGAGTCATGGCCGCCGGAGGCATCCCGGATACGAAGCGGCGCGTCGCTGAACTGGCGTAGCTGGTCGCCGTGAAGCATGCGTGGTGGATTGATGCGCATGCGTTCGCGGAGGAAGTTGGTCAGCGCGGCGTGCAGGGGCTCGCGCAGTTGGGAAGGTGCGATACCCGGATGGAGGCGGCCCCACACGTTGATGCGTCCGTCGTCCGGGTCGGCCAGCCTTCGCGGACCCTCCGCAATGGAGAGCGGCAGCCAGAGATCCGTCAGGTATCCCGGTTGGACGCCGCCGAATGGGCCTTTGGCGATACCCACGATCTGGAATTGCTTATCACTCACCGTTACCCAGCGTCCGATGGCGGAGGGACTGGCGGCGAAGCGGCGTCTCCAGAAGGCGTAGCTCAGGACGGCCACGGGATGGCCTCCAGTGAGAGAATCGTCGTCAGGATGGATGAGCCGTCCGAGGGCGGGCCTGACACCCAGAATCTCGAAGCCCCGGCCGGAGATGGATTCGGCGCGAATGTTCTCACTGGCGCCCCCGGCGTCATCGAACTGTGCCGGCTGCAGTCCACCGGAGAGGCACATTCCGAAGAAGTCGGCCCGATCGCCCGCGGTGTCGCGCAAAAGCTCATATTGGGGATAGCTGAAGTTGTGCCATTCGCTGGGTTGTTTATCGGGGTTGAGGAAGCCCGGCATCACGCGGGCTACATCGATCAGCTGGCGCGGCGCGGGAAGCGGGAGAGGGCGCAGAATCAATGCATCAATCAAAGTGAACGCCGCGGTGTAGGCGCCGATCGCCAGAGCCAGGGACACAATGGCGGCCAGGCTGGCGGTGCGATGCTTGGCCAGCATGCGCAGGCCTAAGCGGAAGTCGCGCAGGAGGGCGTCGAGCCAGGCCGCGGATTTGACGTCATAGCTGGATTCCCGCAGTTGCAGCCGGTTGCCGAGCTGGCGGCGGGCGCGCTGTTCGGTTTCCGCGCGAGGCATTCCGCCGCGCTCGAGCTCGGCGATGCGCTGGTCGAGGTGGACTTGGAGTTCGTCATCCAGGACGGCGGCCGTGTGTTCCGGCCGGAAGGCATTAACGATGCGGGAAATCCACGACATGATGGCTCCTTTCAGGCTCGCTCAAGCACCTGCCCGATAGCCTCAGCTATGGATGTCCAACGGTGTTCTTCGTCCAGGAGCTGTTTGCGGCCGGCGAGCGTGAGTTTGTATACACGGGCGGGCGCTTGTTTTCGGTAGTGGTCCATTTGGGCGCGAATCCAACCGCATTCCTCCAGCCGGTGCAAGGCGGGATAGAGCCCTGCAGTGCATCCGGCTTTGCCATAGATATCTTAGTAAGCAATCTTAGTATCTAACTTCCCGGCAGCATGTCAAGCATACCGAAGGTGGAAACAAAACCTAGCCGCGGGCCGCTGAATCCTTTTCGGGCCGTTCCCATCAATTAGACAACAATCGAAATGAGCGGCCTGGCCGCGCTTCTAACAGGAGTGAGGAATATGAACAAACTCAGAGACAAAGTCGCAGTGGTTACGGGCGCATCAAAGGGCATCGGCGCGGGCATCGCCAAGAGTATGGCGGCCGAGGGCGCCGCCGTCGTGGTGAACTACGCTTCCAGTAAAACGGATGCCGAACGCGTGGTGGCCGAAATCACGTCGCAGGGTGGAAAAGCGGTGGCGGTTCAGGGCGATGTTTCAAAAGCGTCCGATGTCCAACGTCTCTTCGCCGAGACGAAGCGGACCTTCGGGAAGCTGGACGTGTTGGTAAATAACGCGGGCGTGTACCAATTCGCGCCGCTCAACGAGATTACGGAAGATCAGTTCCACCGGCTGTTCAACACCAATGTGCTGGGGCTCCTCCTGGCGACCCAGGAAGCCGCGAAACTGTTTGGGCCGGATGGCGGCAGCGTAATTAACATCGGCTCGACCGTGTCGCAAATCGCGCCGCCCGCCACGGCGGTCTATACCGCCAGCAAGGGCGCCGTGGATGCCGTCACGCATGTCCTGGCGAAGGAGCTGGGACCGCGCAAGATCCGCGTCAACTCGATCAATCCCGGCATAGTTGAGACCGAAGGCAACCATGCGGCTGGATTCATCGGCAGCGACCTTCAAAAACAGTTCGAAGCCCAGACGCCGCTGGGCCGCATTGCGCAGCCGGATGACATCGCGCCGATTGCCGTCTTCCTGGCGTCCACGGATTCCGGATGGCTGACCGGTGAGACTCTAGTGGCATCCGGCGGCCTGCGCTAAAAGAAACCGATACCGCGACCCGTTCGTCTATCTGTGAGCCAGTGTCCACCCTCGCAGATATTCGACACGGATTTCGCTTGCTGGGCCGAGCTCCCGCGGTCACGCTTCTCGCAATTCTAATTACCGCGATTGGTGTCGGCGCAGCCTCTGTGGTCTATGCCGCCGTTAGAGCGGTCCTGATCGAGCCGTTTCCGTATTCGCATTCGGAATCCCTGGTTCAGATTCGGACCGACTCCAGCCGTGGAGGCAACGCGCGCCAGGACTGGGTCTCGCACGGCGATATGGAAGACGTGGCACGGGAAAACCACAGCTTTACCGCCCTCGGTACCTATCACTATGCTCTATTCAACCTTGGCGGCGACGTTGGATCCCTACCTGAGGCGCTCTACGGTCTAAACGTATCGGCTAACATTTTTCCTACTCTGGGCGTAAGCCCAATGCTGGGACGGAACATCCTTCCCGAAGAAGCTCAACCGGGGCGCAACCACGAGATGATCCTCAGCTACGGTCTCTGGGTGCGACGGTTTCGGGCCGATCCCGGGGCGGTCGGGCGCAAAGTGCAAGTGAACGGCCACGACTGTATGATCATCGGGGTCATGCCGGCCGGTTTCGATTTTCCAATGCGCCTCGCTACTACGGTCAGCACGCCCTCAGGCCACATGGATTTTTGGGCGCCTGAGGCCATCGATCCAACCCAGACGCATCGCGACACCATAGGATACGGCGCGATCGCGCGACTGCGCCCGGGCACATCGCTGTCTCATGCGCAGCAGGATCTCACGGCGATCGCGGCCCGCCTGGCCCTTGCCTACCCGCGCACCAACAAAGACCGCACGTTGCGCGCCGGATGGCTTCGTGACCGCACTCTCGGGTTCGCCCAAACGGGACTCATGCTTCTGATGGCGGCGGCTCTGATCTTTCTGATGATCGGATGCGCCAACCTCGCCAATCTGCTGCTGGCCCGTACGTTGGCCCGCGATCGCGAGATGGCCATCCGTACCGCACTAGGAGCCGGCAGGAAACGGCTCATACGCCAGTTACTGACGGAAAGTTGCGTACTTGCCGCTCTCGGCGGGCTTTCTGGGTACGCGCTCTGCGCCCTGGCCTGGAGACTGCTGCCGGCGATAACCCCCATGAGTATCCCCAGGCTGGCCGCCGCCAGCGCGGACGCGCCGGTATTCACTTTCGCGATTTTGGCATCTGTGCTCACCGGCATCGCCGCCGGTCTGGCCCCCGCCTGGAGAGCCGGGGCAATGGAGTCGGCCGGTTCGCTCTGTGTGTCAGGGGCTCGCGGAATTGCCGGCACGTCCGGCAATCGAGTCCGTTCCCTCTTACTGCTCTCCGAGATCGTTGTGACCGTGGTGCTGGTGGTGATCGGCGGCGCCGTAACCGGCAGCTTCGTCCGGCTTCTCCGCACCGATCCTGGTTTCAATACGGACCAGGTGCTGGCTTCGATTATCGTCGCCTCCGGCGACCGCTATCTCAATCATCCGGAGGCGCACGCGCTACTTTTCCGCCGCATCCTAAACGCTGCCCGTATCATGCCCGGCGTGGAGTCGGCAGGCGCCGTCAACCCGCTACCATTCAGCGGCGACAACACCGGCGGATGGGTAACGGCTACGGAGCTTGGCGTGGTCCGGCCGGAAACGCAACAGATCGCCGAAGTCGATCAGGTCAGCGACGGCTACCTGGAGACGATGGGCGTCCGGCTCCTGAAGGGCCGTTTATTCCGCGAAGAAGAAGTGGATCCGGCGCGCGAGGTCGCCGTCGTCAACGATCTGGCGGCAACTCGACTGTGGCCGGCGGGAAACGCCATTGGAGGGCGCATTTGCATTAACTGCAGGCCCAATGAGCCGCCGCACTGGAAACAAGTGGTTGGCGTAGTCGGCAGTATCCGTCATGCCGCCCTCGATCAGGCACCCGGCCTGGAAGTTTATCTCTCAGGTGGTGCGCTGGAGTCCGCCGCTTTCCTGGTCGTTCGCAGCAGCAGGCCTCTGGCGGGGCTTGGACAGGCGATTCGCCGCGCGGTCGCCGCCATTGATCCCAACCAGCCGGTCTTCCTGACCGCGGCCATGTCCAAGCTTATCGACGATTCGGTCTCGGACCGCCGCTTCATCGTGACCCTGATAGGTATAACCGGATCTCTAGCTTTGCTTCTTTCCGCGGCTGGAGTGTACGGCGTTGTGTCCTATATTACGTCGCGGCGCACGCAGGAGATCGGAGTGCGGATGGCGCTGGGCGCCAGTCCGCGACAGATCCAGGCCCTGATCTTCTGGCAGAGCATGAGATTGGCCGCTTTCGGGATTGCAGTCGGGCTCATTACGGCGGTGACGCTGGAGCGCTTGCTCCAGCACTATCTCGCAGGACTCCAAGCGGACGATCCGGTGCTGATCGGTATAGCGACGGTCCTGGTCGCCGCAACGGCCGCGGCAGCCTGCTGGGTCCCGGCCTGGCGAGCCACCCGCATCGATCCTGTCGTGGCGATCCGCCAGGAATGAAAAGTATAAACGCCCGACTTGCGGCATCCGTGTCATTTGAAACCGAATAGAATCGTGTGTGTCACGATCAACCCAACCCACGCTGACACTGAAGGCGACACAGGCATCCGTGCTGTGGCTGCGTCCCGGGCTCATTGCGGAGGACGCAATTCGTGGCCGGGAATATCGTATCGAGAAATTCCTGGGCCAAGGTGGGTTCGGCGCGGCATACCAGGCCTACCGGTTAACTGGGGAGAGTTCCGCCCCCAGGCTGTGCGTCTTGAAGGTAACCATCGACGCCGCAACCTGGCACAGTGAAGCATACTTTGGTCATTTGCTTCGGCATGTGCCAGCCTTGGTCGCAGTATACGACTCGTTCGCCTGGGCTCCACGCGGCCGCGGGAAGCCACTCTATTGCCTGATCTCCGAGTACATGGATGAAGGGGATCTTAACACCTACCTCGAGCGGAATCCGGAACCCTGGCCCGAGCGGCGAGCGCGGCGGGAGATCGTTCATCTGCTCCGCGCGGTGACGATGATTCATGAGAGTGGAGCCGTTCATCGGGACATCACACCGCGGAACGTGTTTGTAGCGTCCAACTGCGCCTTGAAGCTCGGCGATTTCGGGATCGCGCTGCATCGCCTCGGGCGCAGGGAGGTCCTGGCGGACGCTTTTGCCCCGCGCTTCGCGCCTGGGGCGATCCAAAAAGGCGCAAGACACTGGCGCCAAGCAGACGACGTCCATCAGATCGGCCAATTGTATGCCGCTCTTTTGTCCGGGGCCGGTTCCCGGAAGATCACGGCGAAAGAGGTGAAGAACCTGGCCTGTAACCCACATACAAAATCTATCCTTCAACGTTGCATCGGGCAGCGAAGGAAGTGCTTCGCGAGCGCGGCGGAGATGCTGGCTGCTCTGGAGGCACGGGGTCAGGCTCAAAAGCCAGCGAGGGTGCGGTCTCTGACCGGTAAGCGGGTAGTGTTTACAGGCGGCCTTTCCATGCGTCGTGCGGCTGCCCAGAAGCTAGCTCGAAAAGCAGGCGCTATAGTGGAGGCGCGGGTGAGCCATGTTACCGATATCGTCGTGGTCGGTGATCAGTCACCACACTGGAAGGCTGAAGAAAAGGGCCAGAAGCTCCTGGACGTCGACCACGAGGCCGAGCGGGGCCACCACATAGCCCTCGTGAAGGCGTCCCGATTCCTGGCATTGGTCCGACGTTAAATTGGCTAAGCCGGCGCGCATCGTTGAAGTGGCGCGAACGGTGTGGGGGGAACTCGAACATGGATGACGCGCTTCGGTCAAAGCTGCAGTACGAGCCTGTTGAGCTGCAATTCGGCACCAGCGGACGCCGCGGCAAGGTTGTGGACCTCACGCAACTGGAGGTCTACATCAACGCACTGGCCGAAATCGAGTACCTGCAGACGCTCGGTCCATCCGCCGGCGGCATCGTGCACGGAGACGACTTTTTCTTCGCGCGCGACCTACGCCCCAGTTCCTCCGCATTCGTGCCAGAGCAGGGCGGCGCTGGCGAGATCGCCCAAGCCATCGCCGCGGCCATCCGGTACGCCGGCATGCGTCCCGTAAATCTGGGCTGCATTCCCACGCCCGCGCTGGCCTGTTACGCATACGCACGCGGCAAAGGCAGCATCATGGTGACCGGCAGCCACATTCCGTTCGATCGGAACGGTTACAAGCTCAACACCAGCATCGGCGAGTTGCGCAAAGAACAGGAAGCTCCTATCAACGAAAAGGTGCGCGAGGTCCGCCTGCGGCTGTACGGTCAGCCCTGGGATCGTTCGCCATTCGATACGCGGGGCCGGTTCAAAGCGGGCCACCAGGACCTGCCCGCCGAAGACGCCGCCGCCCGCACCGCATGGATCGAACGTTTCACGAACTTCTTCCACGGCGCGTCCCTCAACGGCGCGCGCATGCTGGTATATCAACACTCCGCCGTAGGGCGCGACCTGCTCGTAGAGATGCTGGATCGCGTGGGAGCGCGCGTGATCCCCGCTGGGCGCAGCGAGACGTTCGTCCCCATCGATACCGAGAACATCGGTCCGCCGCAGCTTGCCGCCATCCAGTCGCTCGCGGATGAAGCTGCCGCCACTCACGGCCCTCTCGATGCCATTGTCTCCACCGACGGCGATAGCGACCGGCCCTTGATCCTGGGCGTCGATCCCGCCACCGGCCAGGCGCGCTTCTTTGGCGGAGATCTGGTGGGCATGGTGGTGGCCGAAAGTCTGAAAGCCGGGGCGGTGGTGGTGCCTATCACTTGCAACGATGCCATCGACCGGGGCGCGCTGGCCACGGTGGTCCAGCCAAAGACACGCATCGGCTCGCCGTACGTCATCGCCGGTATGGAGGAGGCTCGCCGCCAGGGCAAGCCGCGCGTCTGCGGCTGGGAGCCGAACGGCGGGTTCCTGACCGGTTCCGAGATCAAGCGGAATGGCGCTCGCCTGAGCCCGCTGCTTACCCGCGACGCGTTCCTGCCGATCCTGACGGTGCTGTTCGCCGCGCGCGACAGCGGCCTGGCGCTGCCGGACCTGTTCGCCCGTCTGCCCAGGCGCTTCAGCCGGGCGGCTTTGCTGGAGCAGTTCCCCAGAGCGCTCGGCGCCAAGATTGTGGCTTACCTCTGCGGGCCCCGCGCAGCCGATTTCTTCACCCCGGACATGGGGTTTGGGAGCATCTCAAGTCTGGATTACACCGACGGCGTCCGCATCCTTTTCGATAACGGGGAGGTGGCCCATGTGCGGCCCTCGGGAAACGCAGACGAGCTGCGAATCTATGCCGTTGCCGATACCCAGGCTCGGGCCGACGCCATTGCGGCCATGGGAGTTGCCGAGCCGGACGGCATCCTGCGCCGCCTCGAGAGAGCGGTGGCCGCTGCGGGCAGTTAAGCCAGGGTATTGACCGAGCCGACGCGGTGGGCCTCATAGGCCGCGATGGCGGATTCATTCTTCAGGATGTAGCCCAACTCGTCGACGCCTTCCAACAGGCAGTGTTTCGAAAAGGGATCGATGGGGAACTCAACCTGGCGGCCGTCCGGCAGGGTCACGCTTTGGGTGGCGAGATCCACGGTGATCGCCGCGTCGGGCTCGAGTTGAAGCAAGGCGCCGTGCACTTCGGGCGGCACGACGATGGGGAGCAGGGCGTTCTTCAGGGAATTCTGCTTGAAGATGTCGGCGAACGAGGTGCTGATGACGGCCCGGAATCCGAACTGGGTCAGCGCCCAGGGGGCGTGTTCGCGGGAGCTGCCGCAACCGAAGTTATCGCCGGCCAGCAACACATGGGCGCCTTGCGCGCGGGGCTGGTTGAGTATGAAATCGGGCTTGGGCTGACCCTGGGCATCGTAACGCCAGTCATAGAAGAGCTGGCGGTCGAGGCCTTGCTTGGATATCGTCTTCAGGAAGCGCGCGGGGATGATCTGGTCCGTATCGATGTTGTTGATGGGTAGCGGCACGAGCCGGCTGCGAAAGGTCATAGGAGAGTCCTCACGTCGGTGACCACGCCGGTGAGCGCAGCGGCGGCGGCGGTCAAGGGGCTGGCCAGGAAGGTGCGTCCACCCTTACCCTGGCGGCCTTCGAAATTCCGGTTGCTGGTGGAGACGCTGTATTCGCCGGGCTGCAACTGATCACCGTTCATGGCGATACACATGGAGCAGCCGGGCTCACGCCAGTCGCATCCGGCGGCGCGGAAGATTTCGGGGAGGCCTTCGGCTTCGGCCTGACGCTTCACCTGCTGAGAGCCCGGCACTACCATCACACGCACGCCGGGGTTGACCTTGCGGCCTTTCAGAAGCGAGGCGGCCGAGCGCAGGTCGGAGATACGCGAGTTGGTGCAGCTTCCGATGAACACCACGTTGACCGGATGTCCCAGCAGCGGCTTGCCGCCTTCGAGATCCATGTAGCGCAGGGCCTTGGCGATGGAATCGCGATGCAGCGGGTCGGCCACCAGCGCAGGCTCGGGCAGCGAGGCGGTGATCGGCATGCCCATACCGGGATTCGTGCCGTAGGTGATCATGGGCTCCAACTGATTGGCATCGATGGTCACGGTTCGGTCGTAGGCCGCGCCTTCATCGCTGGGCAACTGCTTCCAGCGCGCCACGGCGGCATCCCAAGCGGCGCCTTGAGGGGCAAAGGGGCGGCCGGCAATGTATTCGAACGTGGTGTCGTCCGGGGCGACCATGCCGGCACGCGCGCCGCCCTCGATGGACATGTTGCAGACAGTCATGCGCTGCTCCATGGAGAGCGCGCGGATAGCAGAGCCGCGGTATTCGAATATGGAGGCAGTGCCGCCGCCGATGCCGATCTGCGCGATCAAAGCCAGGATGATGTCCTTGGCGGTGACGCCGGGCCGTAGCGCGCCATCCACCTGCACTTGAAATGTCCTGGATTTGCGCTGCAACAGGCATTGGGTGGCGAGCACGTGCTCGACTTCGCTGGTGCCTATACCGAATGCCAGTGCGCCCAACGCGCCGTGGGTGGCGGTGTGACTGTCACCGCAGACTACGGTCATGCCAGGCTGGGTCAGTCCGAGTTCGGGGCCGATGACATGCACGATACCCTGGCGCTGACTGCCGCGGCCATAACACTGGATTCCGAAATCGCGGCAGTTAGTCAAAAGCTGGGCGACTTGTTTGGCGGCAATCTCGTCGACGATAGGCAGGGCGGGATCGGTGGTGGGAGTGCTGTGGTCGGCGGTGGCGATGGTCAGATCCGGCCGGCGGACTTTGAGGCCGCGGTCGCGCAAGCCCTGGAAGGCCTGCGGCGACGTGACTTCGTGCACCAGGTGCAGGTCGATATAAAGCAAAGTGGGCGCGCCGGACTGTTCGTGAACCACGTGCGCGTCCCAGAGTTTCTCGATGATGGTGCGGGGAGGCATAACTCCAATCTTAACGTGTGCTGAGAATGCGGACAGGCCCGCGAGCCGGTAAGCTCCCGGGCCTATCCGATGGCGGCGCACACGGCCACGCCCACCTGTTCGGTGGTGGCCGGTGCGCCCGTGGGTTTGAGGTCCGCCGTCACGCGTCCGCTGTTGAGCACTTCTTCGATAGCGGAGTTCACGCTGTCAGCTTCTTCCTTCAAACCGAAACTGTATTCCAACATGGCCGCCACGGAGCCGATGGCTCCCAGCGGGTTCGCCTTGTTCTGGCCGGCGATATCCGGCGCGGAACCATGCACGGGCTCATACAATCCAACCCATGCGCCGGACGGCTTGCGGCCGCCGAGCGAAGCGGAGGGCAGCATGCCGATGGAGCCCGCCAGCACGGCGCCCTCGTCACTGAGAATGTCGCCGAACATGTTCTCCGTCAGTACGACATCGAAGCGGCGCGGATTCAGGATCAACTGCATCGCGCAGTTATCGACCAGCAGGTGATCCAAGGCCACTTCGGGATATCCGGCGGCAATCTCAATAACTACCTTCCGCCATAATTGCGAGTTCTCAAGCACATTCGACTTATCGACGGAAGTCACTTTGCGGCGGCGCGCCTGCGCCAGGCGGAAGGCCATGTGGGTTACGCGCTCGATTTCGGGGCGCGTGTAAGTCATGGTATTGACGGCGCGGGTTTCGGCTCCGCTGCCGGAAATACCGCGGGGGGTGCCGTAATAGATGCCGCCGGTCAACTCGCGCACGATGATCATGTCGGTGCCTTCGACCAGCGCGTTCTTCAGCGGCGATGAATCGAGCAAGGCGGCAAAAGTGCGCACGGGCCGCAGGTTGGCGAAGACTCCCAGCGCCTGGCGGATGCCGAGCAGCCCCTTTTCGGGACGCTTCTCCGGGGGGCAGTTATCGAATTCGGGCAGACCGACGGCTCCGAGCAGCGTGGCGTCGGCATCGGCGGCCAGGCGGGCGGTTTCATCGGGGAAAGGGCTGCCGGTCTGGTGGATGGCGATGCCTCCGAGAAGGCCTTCGGCCAGATGCAGGGCGTGATGATGCCGGTCCGCGACGTGGCGAAGGACGCGCACTGCCTGGCGGGTGACTTCGGTTCCTATGCCATCGCCCGGGAGAACTAGGACGTTGAGGTTCATGGTTAGAGTCGACTGGAAAGCCAGGCACGACGGCCTGCGCCTATCAGTCGGCGGCCACCTTCATCACTTTGCGGTCTTCGATGAGCATCACGATCTCTTCGTCGAGGAGGCCTTTCTTGTTGTCGGCCACGGCGGTGAAGCGGCGATACAAAGAGTCCAGTTCTTCCCTGGTGAGATCGAAGCCCAGGTCCTCGGTGCGCTTCTTCAGCGCGTGACGTCCGCTGTGTTTGCCCAGCACCAACTTGCTTTCGGGCACACCCACGGTATGCGGGTCGATGATCTCGTAGGTGGTTTTCTCTTTCAGGTAGCCATCCTGATGAATGCCGGCCTCGTGCGCGAAGGCATTGCGCCCCACGATGGCCTTGTTGGGCTGCGGACCGAAGGTGATCATGGAGCTGAGCAGCTGGCTGACGGAATAGAGATGCTCGGTGCGGATGCAGGTATCGTACGGCAGACGATCCTGGCGGGTCTTAAACAGCATGACCACTTCTTCGAGGGAACAATTGCCGGCACGCTCGCCGATACCGTTGATGGTGCATTCGATCTGGCGGGCGCCGGCCTCTACGGCGGCGATGGAATTGGCGGTGGCCAGGCCCAGGTCGTCATGGCAGTGCACGCTGACGATGGCGCAATCGCCCAGGGCTTTGACTATACGTGCGATCAGCGCCGCATATTCAAAGGGTACCGAGTAGCCCACGGTGTCCGGGATATTCACGGTGCGGGCGCCGGCGGCGACTACAGCACGGGAGATGAGTTCCAGGAAATCGGGATCGGTGCGGGCGCCATCCTCGGCTGAAAACTCCACGTCGTCCACGTAGCGGCGGGCGAGCTCGACGGCGGACACCGCCTCATCGAGCACCTGCTGCTGGGACTTCTTCAGCTTGTACTTCAAGTGGATTTCGCTGGTGGCGATGAAAGTATGGATGCGCGGACGGCGTGCGTGGCGCAGCGACTCCGCCGCGCGCTCCACATCCAGGGTGCAGGCCCGGCCCAAAGCGGCCACCTGCGCCCAGGGAAATTCACGGCTGATGGCGTCCACGGCCTCGAAATCGCCCTCGGAGGCGATGGGAAAGCCGGCTTCCAGGATATCGACGCCCAGTTCCACCAATTTGCGCGCCATTTTCAGCTTTTCGGGCACGGTCATGCTGCAGCCCGGCGACTGTTCGCCGTCGCGCAGCGTGGTATCGAAGATGTAGACTCGATCGCTCATAGAAAGGCCGTTAAGGGCATTATGGCCACCGGGCTCCGGATTTGGCAAATTTATAATATTAGCAGTCTGTATAAGGTTTGATTATGATGGTAGTGGATCTCGCGACGGTGAGGCTGGTCCTGAGTCCAGGAACGGTCTAGCAGTGCCCGTGGTCGATGAGCTCTCCGGGCCGCCGAGCACGGCTACACTAAGATTCAAGCGAACTTGCTGGCGCCGTAAACCGATTTCGCCTGCCCGGCATCTAACAGATTGGGTGCCGGTACGCGCTCTTGCCGGAAACCCGAAGGAGAGATGCTATGTCTCGGTTATTGAAGGCATGTCTGGTTAGTGTGATTGCCCTTACAGTGTTGTTGGCCGTGAATCCGGCGCCCGCTTCCGCGCGCGTGTTCGTGGGCGGCTTCTACGGGCCCGGTTTCTATGGCCCAGGCTGGGGTTGGGGCGGAGGACCCGGCTGGTATGGCGCAGCTTGGGGAGGCCCTTACGGTTACTACTATCGGCCCCACGGCACCGTGAAGATCGATACGCACAATAAGGCCGCCGCAGTGTATATTGACGGCGGTTACGCCGGCACAGTCGCGGAGATCCACAAGTTTAATTTGCGCCCCGGCGTTCACGACCTGTCTGTGCGTGCGCCCAACGGGCAGACGCTCTACAATCAGCGCGTGCAGATATTGAACGGCAGAACCACGAAGATTCATTTAGGAGCGTAAGACCGCGCGCCGGTCAGCGCACCCACAACGTTCGCTTGGCGGGCTGAATTCCCAGCAGGCCCTGATAGCCCTGGATTTCAGCCTCGCTGAGCGGCTTGAGGGTGCGAAGCACGTCCACCACTTCCAGCAAACGGCAGTAATGGTCCAGGCAATACCAGCAGTCCTTCACGTGCTGCTCGATTTCCTCTCTTCCGCGCCAGGTGGCTCGGCCGTCAATCACATCCAGAAATGACTTAGCCGCCAGGCAATCCTTGGTGCGGAGCGCTCCCAGCTCCCGCTCGAGAGCTTGGCCGTTCTCCGCCAGCAGCGTGCTGCGCCACGCATCCACATGCGCGCGGATCAGCTCGGCCGCCCGCCCGCGGATCTTTCCGGCCGTTTCGGCAGACATCCGCAACATCCGGCCCGTTTCGGCTTCGCCGTAGCGCATGCCTTCGAACCAGGCCGCCAGCTTTTCAGTCAGCGTGAGCGGCTCCAGCGCCGCGCCCAGCGTTTCGATATCGATGGCGATTTCCGGCGGCGCGCTGGGCCGGTCCGCTTCCATCGCGCGCAGCGCGTGTTGCCGCAATTCGGCGACGAAGCCGCGCTCCGGGCATGGTTCGAGCGACGCGAATAAGCCGGACTCCGGCCGGCAGAGATCCAGTAACACCCGCTCGAGCAACTCCCGGTCCCCCGCGCGCTCCGGAAAGTAGTGCGCCAGCAATCTCCGAATCACCTGCAGGTATTGTTTCAGGAAATAGGACCAGCCCTCCCCGCGTCCGGCTCGGCAATCGGCAATCATTTCGTACGAGGTGTAGATCATGATAGCGGGTAACTTTATAATTATCGTAAAACCGCCACGACTCGCTTGCGTCGAGGAAGCGCGCGTGGCAACTCAGATCGGCAACAACCTGATGCGGTGCCGGGCCGGATCGATGGTGATCAGAGCGGCCCGCCTCAATATGAACACGAGCCGCCGCCATCCGAAATCGAGGTCGTGGCGACCACAGGGCTTGCCGCCCATTATCTGCGATCGCGGGTGATGCGGTCGAGGCCGGGCATGCTTCGCCTTTATTGTACCGTGAACCGCAGCCCTGGCCCATTGGCGCTCTTTGCTACACTCGTGTGTCTAATCAGGTCAAGCCAGCCGCGACAACGTCAGTACTTATCAGTAATCTATAGTGGTTCGTGGCGTGCAAGCTGAGTCCGCTTAAATAGGAAACGGAGAAACCTTTGTGAATCGCATATGGCGCGTCACTCGCATTATATACGCGGCCGGTGCTCTGACCTGCGCTGCCACTGCATATGGACAGGCAATCATCACCACCGCGGCCGGCGGCGGTTTCGTCAATAACGCTCCCGCGCTGCAGAGCCATCTGGCCAGCCCTCAGGGAGTCGCCGTGGATACCGCGGGTAATGTGTATATCGGCGATAGCGGCCGCATCCTGAAAATCGATCACTCCAGCGGCGTTCTTTCAGCGGTGGCCGGCGGAGGTGCATCAGTCATCAGCGCGAACGATGGCCCGGCGCTCTCTGTGCGCATCTTCCCCACCGCCCTCGCCATCAGCGCCGCCGGCAACGTACTGTTTCTGGATAGCTCCATGCTGCGCCAGTTCAGCTCACAGCAGAACACCATCACCACCATCGCCGGCAAGGATGCCACCAACGGCAACACCGGAGATGGCGGACCTGCCGCCGCGGCCTTGCTGAATCAGCCGCAGCAATTCTGCCTGGATGCCGCCGGTAACATCTACATCGCCGAGCTCGCCGGATTCGTGCGGCGCATCGACGCCGTCACCGGCGTGATCACCACCATCGCCGGCACCGGCGGCCTCACCTTCGGCGGCGACAACGGTCCCGCGACTTCCGCCACTCTTCTGAAGCCCTCCGGCATCGCCGTCGATTCCAGCGGCAACCTGTATGTCGCGGATGCCGGCGAATTACGAATTCGCATGATCGCCGCGTCCACCCATATCATCACCACCATCGCGGGCACCGGCCATGGACCATCCGCCGGAGACGGCGCCGCCGCAAAGAATGCTTCCTTCGGCAGCCTGGGCCAGCTCGCCATCGACAGTCACGGGAATCTGTCTGCGACCGATGACAATCGCATCCGAAAAATCACCGCCGCCACCGGTATCATCGCCACTGCGGCCGGCAACGGCATCGCTGGCCTTGCCGGAGATGGCGGACAGGCCGCCCAGGCGGAGATCAACCTGCCGGTCGGCCTGGCAGCCGATAGCGCCGGTGATCTGTTCATCGCCGACACCGGAAATCAGCGCGTCCGCCTGGTTACCGCCGCCACCGGCGTCATCACCACCATCGCCGGCACCTCGCAGAATGGCGACGGTGGTCTGGCGGCCGGCGCCGTTCTAGCCAGCCCCACCGGGTTGGCTGTGGACGCTTCCGGCAATTTGTATATCGCCGCCGGCAGCCTGATTCGCAAAGTGACCCAAGCCACGGGCGTCATCTCCACATACGCGGGCGGCGGAAACAGCACCTCCGATGGCATTCCCGCCACCCAGGCGAAACTGAGTCCGCTCAGCCTGGCGTTCGATTCGGCCGGCAACCTCATCGTAGGGCAGCCGGGCATGATCCGCCGCATCGACAGCAGCGGGGCCGTCAACACCATCGCCGGCAACGGCGTGTTCGGCTTCTCGGGCGACAATGGTCCGGCCACCCAGGCGCAGGTGGGTTACGTGATCGCGCTGGCGGTGGATTCCTCCGGCAATCTGTTCTTCTCCGATGCCGGCAACAAGCGCGTGCGCCGCATCGATGCCGGAACCGGCGTGATCACGACGGTCGCCGGCAATGGCCAGCCGGGCTTTTCCGGCCTGGGCCAACCCGCGATTCAAACCGCCATCGGCAATGTCGCGGGCGTGGCGGTCGATCCTAACGGGAATCTCTACGTAGGCAGCATGACCACCGGGATCATGCTCAAAGTCTCATCAGCCGGCGTAGTCTCCGCGGCTGGTGGAAACACGGGATGCTCTTACATCGGCGATGGCGGGCTGGCCACTAACGCCTCCATCTGCCAGCAGACCAGCATCGCGCTGGATGCCGGCGGCGACGTCTTCGTGGGTGACACCACGTGCTCTTGCGTGCGCCGCATCGCCAACGGTACCGGCATCATCCAGACTGTCGCCGGCAGCGGCGCCGTGGGTTACACGGGTGATAACGGTCCGGCCCTGCAAGCCCAGCTTCGCACCGTTTCGTCGATTGCCCTCTACGGAAGCACCTTGTACATTGCCGACGGCACCGCCGCCGTGGTGCGCGCCGTGACTCCGGACTCCCCGCCGGCGCTGCCCGGAGTTCCCAGCTTCTCGTCCATCACCAGCTCCGCCAGCTATCAGACAGGCGGCATCGCGCCCGGCGAGCTCATCTCCTTCTTCGGCCATTACCTCGGATCCGCTACCGCGGCTTACGCCACCCTTGGTTCCGACGGCCGGGTGACCAACGAGCTTTCCAATGTGCAAGTGTTGTTCGATGGTGTTCCCTCGCCGCTGATTTACGTGGCCGCCGGTCAGATCAATGCCATCGCGCCCTACTCCGTCGCCAACGGCATCCACACGGTGACCGTGCAGACCCCCGGAGGTTCCGCTTCGAGCACCAATGTTTCCTCCGCGCCCAGCGCTCCCGCCGTCTTCGGATACGCCATCGTGAACCCGGATGGTTCCCGCAACGATGTCAACCACCCCGCGCCCAAGGGATCCGTGGTGGTGATGTACGGCACCGGGCTGGGGCAGACCGACCCGCCCGCTGTGGATGGCGCCATCAACCCGCTTTCGAACTTCCCCAAGCAGGTGCTCCCGGTGGCGTTGAACATCAGCCGGAATCCGCTCTTCGGTACGCCGGTGCCCATGACGGTGTATTACGCGGCTCCCGCCCCCGGTCTGGTTTCCGGCGTCTGCCAGATCAATGCGCTGGTGCCGGACAGCGTCGCATCCGGCGAGAATTTCATCTCCATCGCCGCCGGGCCGGTGCCCAGCGCGCCTATCACCTTCTACGTGCAGTAGCTCGCGTGGCGCGGGCGTCCTATCCCCGCACCACCTCCAGGAAGGCCCGCGCGGCGTGGCTCAGTGCCCGCCGCGTGGGATACACCAGCCGGATCTTCCGCTCCACGTGCATCTCCTTCACCTTCACCTCGCACAGCAGCCCCTGCTCGATCTCCTGCTGCACGCACATGCGCGGCAGGAATGCCACCCCTTCGTTGTTCTGCACCATCTTCCGGATAGTCTCGATCGTGGGCATCTCCACCGGCATGTGCAGCGGCACCTTGCGCTGCTGAAACTCGCGCAGCACCACGTCGCGGTAAGGCGAAACCACGTTATGCGCGATAAATGTCTCCGCCGCCAGTTCGGAAATCGAAACCGACCTGCGGCGCGCCAGCGGGTGCTTCGGCGATACCACGAACGTCAGCGCATCGGTAAAGATCACGGTCGATTTCAGCCGCTCGTCGGCCGGTTCGTAGCTGATCACCCCCAGCTCCAGGTTGCCGTCCAGCAGCTCATTGGGGATCTTGCTCGACAAGCTCCGCCGCACCCGCACATTAATCTTCGGATGCAGCCTCCGGAACGTCTCGATGTGCCGCAGCAGGTACAGCGCGCTCGATTCGTTGGCGCCCACGGTGAGCGTCCCCGCCGTGTTGTCGCGCAGTTCGGCCAGCGAGTTCTCCATCTCGTGCCGCAGGTTCTCGAAGCGCCGCGCAAAGTCCAGCACCGTGCGGCCGGCATCCGTCAACACTAGGTCCTTCGCCGACCGGTCGATCAGCTTCTCCCCCAGCTCCGCCTCCAGCCGCTGCAAAGACAGCGACACCGCCGGCTGCGTCCGCAGCAGCCTGTCCGCGGCCCGCGAAAAGCTCTTCTCCGTGGCTACCGTCAGAAACACCTGAAGCGAGTAGAGTTCCATGCCGTGTCCAGCATAACAAGAATTGATACTGGGCCATGCCAGTATAAGTGTTATTTGCGGCCGGAACATAAGCCGAAGCGCAGATTAGTGCAGCGCGGTGCCGATGATGCCGCCAACGATGGCCAGGTCGCCGAGCCACTTCAGCGATCACTCCGGTGCCACCGACGCCTGGCGGATCGTAGAGCGCCGCGTTGGTGGCGGCGAGTTGGTTCTTGGTTCCGAATTGCAGGCAGCCGGTAGGGCACGATTTGATGCGGGCAGGTTCGAGGCCCACGGCCACGCGGTCCGAGCATAGCGTGCGGTTGTCAAGTGCGCGCCTCGGCGCCGCTTGAAGCGAAGCATTTACTCAGGCTACGCGAAGCACTACCAGGGTCATATCGTCGTGCTGGGGAGCGCCCGCCGCGAAGGCTTGTGCGGCAGCCAGGATTCGCCTGGTGGCTTCGGCGGCCGCGAGCCCATGACACGTTTTTGCGAATTCGATCAATCTCTCTTCTCCCCACTCTTCGTAGCGAGCGTTCATAGATTCGGAAACTCCGTCCGTAAAGAGCACTACCAGATCGGCGGCTTCAAGAGAAAAGAAGCCTCGCTGATAGCGGTGCGGCAGAAGCCCGACCACCGAGCCTCCGGTCTCCAGGCGTAATACCTGGCACGAGCCGGTACAATTTCGCAGAACCACCGGCGGATTGTGCCCGGCGTTGACGTAGGACAAGCGCCGGCTGGAAGGATCGTACTGGGCATAAAACAGCGTCGCGAAACGGTTTTCCGCGGATGCCCGACAGACCAGGGCGTTGACCCGGTCCATCAATTCCGCGGGATCATCGACGACCGGAGCCAGGGCGCGTAGCGACGCTTCGAGACTGGCCATCATGAGCGCGGCGCCCACACCTTTGCCGGATACGTCCCCGACTGCGATTCCGAGCCGTCCGCCGGGCAGCTCCAGGAAATCATAGTAGTCTCCGCCCACCTCTCTGGCAGGCCGGCACTGCCCGCAGTAGTCCAGGCCGGGTGCCGGCGGCAGGCTTTGCGGGAAAAGATGCTCCTGCACTTCGCGCGCGATCTCCAATTCGCGGTTCAATGCTTCCCGTTGGGCCATCTCCCGCCCTATGGCCGTCGTCAAACGCGCGACTTCCTGGGCCAGCGTAGTCTGGGCGGCCGACGATGTCTTGACACCGTCGAGAGCGGCCGCGATCGCGCGTTTGGTGAACTCGTCCGTTTCAATTTCATGCCACGCAATCAGATACGGGGCGAGACGCTCCTTGTCGCGATTATTGCGCAGCGCGCTGGCGACGACGTGCCGCAAGCGGCCGTCCGCTGGAGAGGAGATCTGTCCAAGAAACTGTTCAAGAGCGGAACCGCCGGAGTCCAAGACCCGAAGGAATACCGTGCGAGCCTCACGCGGATCCTCCACGGCGAGGCGCCGCAGTCTCTCGTAAGGAAGCTCAGCCGGCTGCATAACGTTTGGAGCGCAGCTCGAATGCCTCTCTTCCGCCTTCGAGCAAGTCGATGATCTGTTCGCGGCATTCGTCGACCGAGCCCCACTTCTCAACGCATCCCACCCGGCCATCCGAGTTCATGACCAGCACAAGCTCGGCTTCGGCCAGCACGGGGATGTTGGCGTTGTGGGTGATGAAGATCATCTGGCGGCGTTTCTTCAATCGCCGTACCGCGTTCACCACTGTCTCGAAGATGAAATGATTGTCCAGGTTGTCCTCCGGCTGATCGATAATCAGCGGGTTATCTCTTCTGGCCAGAAGGATAGGCAACAGCGCTGTGCACTTCTGACCGCGGGAAAGATCGGAGGCGTCCTTGAAGTGCGGCCGTCCGGCCGTCGCGACATTCAACTCAATGCCGATCCGGTCTTCGATGGCAGTTATTTCCAGAGCCAGCGGATCGACACTTTCGCGAAACGAATCCAGGATCTTCCGCGAGCGCTCCGCTCCGAAATGCGTTAACTCTTCGAGGGAATCCAGGTCATTGGACTGAATGATCTGGGCAAGCTGCTCCGGCCTCAGCTGCATTAGGGTGGCGAGGATCTCATTTTGATTCCGGACCCGCGCGCCTTTGAGGCCCCCTTCCAGCATCTGCTGGTATGCCAAGTGGTCGGCGTTGCGCATGACGCGAACGCGCACTCGATCGCCGGCTTCATATTGGAGCTGAGACGCGACATCGTCCCGCATTGTCGAAATCTGATCGCGCATCAGTATGTGGTCGGCTTTGAGAGACTTTCGGCGCTCAGATAAACTTTGCAACTCGGCCTTCTGCTCCACCCGCTGCCGCTCCAGGTCTTCCAGCCTGGCGACTTGCTGTTCGAGCGACGCACGCTCGCGGGCCTGCTCGTTGGCCGCCTGGTTGACCACCGTCAGCTTGGCCAGCTCGCCGGCATGACTGGTGTGGATCTCCGCGATGCTCTGGCGGGCTTTGGCCAGGGTGTCGCGGGCTTCACCGATCCTGGTATGGATCCCGGAAAGATGTTTCTCGACTGGTCCCAGCGGCGCTGCCAGCAACTTGTCAAACCGGCGCAGGGTGTCGGCATTCGCTGACTGCTCCTCTACCAGGCGCGCCGCGAACACACTGCGTGCGTCCCCGCGCACCTGCTCGAGAGATTGTTCCAGCGTTCTAAGATCCCGTTCGGCGGAATCCAGTTTCGCGATCTCGCGCTGGTTGAGCTGCTGCTGGCGGGAGAGTCCGACGAAATCCGCCGCGGCCTCGCGATCAGCTGGTGTAAGAGCACTCAGCCGGGCGCGGATATCGCCGAGTTCTTCAATCTGCTCGGTCAAGTCATCGATGGTTCGCTGCGTAGTCCTGACACGATCCGCATTCGCCTCCAGCGCGCGGGTGCTCTCAGCCAGCGACAAATGGATTGCGCGCATCTGCTCGGTACGAAGTTCGTCGAGCAGACTCCGGCGCTTATCGCCGAGGACTTCGTCCGCGATAGCCTCTATCTCAGGGCTGCTATAGGCGTCCAGAGGCAGAAATGTGCCGCGATCCAGATCAACAGTATTGATGGCCCTCCCATCCGAGGTAAGGAGCACCGGGTTCTGCTTGAGTGCCCGCTTGATGGTGTAGCGGTTGGAACCCTCGGCGAGAGCCGTGATGGTAACCAGAGCCCCGCCCGCGAGATTTGCCTGAATCAGGTCGACGCACTGCTTTGGCGCGGCGGTGAGGCCGCAGAGTGCAAACCGCACGGCCTCGGCAAGCGTGGATTTTCCGCTGCCGCGCGCGCCGATGATGCAAGTCAGGCCCTGTGGAATATTGATGCTCAGGCCGGGCAGAAACCCGCCGCTAATCTCGATCTTCTCGACTACCCACATATGCGCAGCTTACCCCACTGTACACCGGAAGGCGGGTCGTCCTGGTCCATAACGGGTCGGTTGCCCGGTGCGCGGATCGGCCCGCCATCAGCAAAGCCCTATTGCGCAGCCACGAACGTCACGCACACGGGCGACAATACCTCGAGTTGCTGTCCGCCCAGGGTGAGCCGTCCGTTTCTCGGATTTATACGGAATAGCACCACCGTGTTGGAGTTCTGATTGGCCGCGAACAGCCAGGCGCCGGTGGGGTCGAGCGCGAAGTTGCGCGGCTCCTTGCCCCCGGTGGGGACGATTTCAATGAGCGTCAAGGCGCCCTTGGCGGGATCGATGGCGTAGACCGCGATGCTGTCGTGGCCGCGGTTGGATCCGTAGAGATAGCGGCCCGAAGGATGCACTACGAGTTCAGCAGTGCTGTTTTCGCCCTTGAAGTCCTTGGGCAGCGTGGAAATGGTCTGCGTTTCGTTGAACGTGCCTTTTTCGCCATCCCAATCGAAGGCCGTGATGGTGTTGCCCATCTCGTTGATGACGTATGCGAACCGGCCATTCGGGTGCAGAGCGAAATGGCGCGGACCGGAGCCGGGTTTCACGTGGCCGTAAGGCGGTTCGTTGGAGGTGAGCTTGCCCGCCTGCCCATCATAACGATAGACCTGGAGATGGTCGAGACCCAGGTCTGCCACTACGGCGAAACGGTCGCCGGGGGTGAGCACGACGTCGTGCGCGTGGGGTTCCTTCTGCCGTTCGGGGTCCACGGAGGAGCCGTGATGCTGCACGAAATCGGAAGCCTCCGCGAGCTTTCCGTCCGGCTGGATCGGAAGAACGGCTACGCTGCCGCCGGTGTAGTTGGCCGCCAGGACGTGCCGGCTGGTCTTATCGACGGTGAGGTGGCAAGGATCCGCGCCACGCGAGGCTACCGTATTCAGCGCGGTGAGTTTGCCGGTCCGGCGATCGATGGCAAACGAGCTGACGGAGCCGCTTTTGGCGCCCTGATAATCACCGATTTCGTTGGCGGCGAAAAGGTAGTGGCTGGCGGGATCGGCTGCGAGGAAGGACGGATTGCGGGTTTCGGCAACCAGCGTCACGGGGCCGAGCTTCCCATTGCCAGGATGAAAGCGGCAGGCGTAAATACCCTTGCTGCCCTTGTCGGTGTATGTGCCGAAGTAGACCCAGTAGTCCCTGGAGAACTTCGCCGCGCCGGCAGTGCGGGCGAAAGTCATGAGAAGGAGAAGCAGCGTGGCGGCCACGCGATTCGCAGACATGCGTCAATGGTAACAGGGGGCAGGCCGGCTCTACCGCAGAGCCTGATCAAGGTCTTCGATGATATCTTCGACGGCTTCGATACCCACGGACAGGCGCACCAGGTTGTCGCGGATGCCCATGCGCTCGCGATGCCGGGGCGAGACCTCGCGGTGGGAGCTCATCATGGGATAGAGCATCATGCTGTGCACGTCGCCCAGGGATGTGGCGCGCACTATCATGCGCAAAGCATTCATGAAGCGGAACACTTCGGGGCGGCCGGCGCCGGCCAGCTCGAAGCTGACGATGGCGCCGTACAAGCCCTGCGGCAGCAGGCGGCGAATGTTGGCCGCGTCGGGGTGCGCCGGATCAGCCGGAAAGTACACGCGCTCGACCGCGCTGTGGGACGCCAGCCAGGAGGCCACCCGGCAGGCATTGGCGCACTGCCGCTCCATGCGCAGGGGCAGCGTCTTGATGCCGCGCATGGTCAGGTAGCTTTCAAACGGTCCCAGGACGGGACCGATGGCGCGGGCGAGGGTGCGCAGGCCTTCATAATGCGCCGCGTCAGTGACAACCATTCCACCCAACACGTCGCCATGGCCGGCCAGGTACTTGGTGGCGCTGTGCACCGCGAATTGCGCGCCGAGCTCCAGGGGACGCAGCAGCGCGGGCGTGGCGAAGGTATTGTCGACCACCAGGGCGGCGCCGGCGTCACGCGCGATTTCGGCGATGCGGTCGAGTGGCGCTACGCGCAGGAGGGGATTCGAGATGGTCTCCACCAGCACGCAGCCGGGCCTGGTCTCTGCAACGGTCTTGCGGAAAGCGTCCATGTCGCAGACATCCGCGAATTGCACGGTGACGCCGGAGGGCTCCATCACGTTCATCAGAAGACTGACAGTGGCGCCGTAGAGGGCATTGGCCGCCAGCACGGATTTGCGGCGATCGGCGAGGGCCGACAGCAAAGCCATGTGGATGGCGGCCATGCCGGAGCCACAGGCCAGCGCGCCGTGGCCGCTCTCAAGCGCGGCGGCCAGTTCCTCGAGCGCGGCATTGGTGGGATTGTCGTAGCGCGAGTAACAGTAACCGGGGTCTTCGTGCGCGAATACGCGGTCCAGCTCCTCCATGCTCTCGTAGAAGTAACTGGATGCGGTGTAAATGGGAGTCGTGGCGGGCACGTGCACGCCGGCCTTCTTGCGGTCTCCGGCATGCACGGCCTTGGTTTGTATCTTCATGACTACTTCCTTTTCCAGCGGGTCCCCGACTTCGTATCTTCCAGGATAATGCCTTGTTCCATCAGTTCCTGGCGGAGCTGGTCGGACAAAGCGAAGTTGCGCGCCTTCTTGGCTTCGTCGCGCGCGCGCACCCGGGCTTCCACATCTGCGTCGCCCATCTGCCCGCCGGTGGCGGAAGGCTGCAACACGTCGAAGACGGAATCGAAGCGCGCCAGAAATTCCAGCGCGGGAGCGCGATTGCCGGCGCGCATTTCGCCCGAGTCCATGGCGGTGTTGGCGTCGCGGACATATTCGAACATGGCTGCCAGGGCTTCGGCCGTATTCAAATCGTCGTCCATGGCGGCGGTGAACTGCGCCTGGGCCGCGGCGGTACGCTCGGCGAGGAGCTGGTTCAGTCCCTCGGAGAACGCTCCCGTTTCGAGGCGCAGCTTGAAGTTGCGCAGCCGCTCGATGGCGGTGCGGGCGGATTGGAGTCCGTCAAAAGTAAAGTTGAGCGTCTTGCGGTAAGGCACGGAGGCCAGCAGGTAGCGCACGGCTTCCGGGGCATACCCGCGGCCGATGATGTCGCGCAAGGTGAAGTAATTGCCGAGCGACTTGGACATCTTCTGCCCTTCGACCATCAGGAATTCGGCGTGCAGCCAAAATCGCGAGAAGGGCTTGCCGGTGAGCGATTCGGATTGCGCGATTTCGTTTTCGTGATGGGGAAAGATCAGGTCCACACCGCCGGCGTGAATATCCAGCGTTTCGCCGAGGTACTGGATGGCCATGACGGAGCACTCGATGTGCCAGCCGGGGCGTCCGCGGCCGATTTTTTCATCCCAGGAAACTTCGCCTTCCTTGGGCGCTTTCCACAGGGCGAAGTCGCGCGCGTCGGCTTTCTCGTATTCATCCACGTCGACGCGGGCGCCCGTGCGGATGCCGCTGAAATCGTTGTGCGAGAGCTTGCCGTACTCCGGAAAGGTGGCGATGCTGAAATAGATGGAGCCGTCGCTCTGGTAGGTGTGGCCGCCGGCGGTGAGGCGCTCGATGGCCTCCGCCATCTGATGAATGTGCTCGGTGGCCGGCACCACGTGCTCGGGCGTTTCCAGGCGCAGGAGGGCGCAATCGTCGCGGAAGGCCTGCTTGAAGTGGGCCGTGTAATCGTCGAGCGATTTGTTTTGCGCCACGGCATTACGGATGATCTTGTCGTCCACGTCGGTGATGTTCATGACGTGGTCGAGCGCGAATCCGCTGGCGCGCAGCCACCGGCGCAGGATATCCACGAATGTGAAGGTGCGGAAGTTTCCGATGTGCGCGTAATCATAGACGGTGGGACCGCAGGTGTACATGCGCACGGTATGGTCCCGCTCGGGAGCGAAGCCGGTAGTCTGCTGCGAGAGCGTGTTGTAGAAGCGCAGGGACATAGTTTGGGAAATTTTATGGTAACAGGCGCGGGCGGCTTACCGGAACCAGGCTTCGACGCCCTGCTGTAAAGCGGCGGCCCCGGCCGCGCCGGTAAGCGCGGTCATGAAGGCGGGCACGGGACCGCGCCGCTTCCATTCTTCGTGCACGGCGTGGGCGCCCAGGTAGAACAGCCATCCGGCGGCGAGGGCCAGGGGATAGGCGATCCATGCGGAGCCCAGGCGGGGGGCGATGGCCAGACCGAGGACGCCGCCGAGGAGGGTGGCCGATTCGCACAGCACGCTCCAGAAGAGTGCCGTGAATCGCGAACCGACGGCCGCGCGCACCATGGCTCCAAGCGCCATGCCTTCGGGAATCTTGTGCAGAGCCACGGCCAGCGCGACCGCCAGGCGGATGCCCTGGTGAGATGCCGACTGGGCGGTGGCGACGCTCCAGCCGTCAAAGAAGCTGTGCAGGATGCTGGCCCCAATGAGCGGGCCGGCGAATCCATGCAGGGCCGTGTTGCAGGCGTGATGATCGTGATCGTGTGAACAGGTCGGACAGACCGGCGCCACATACCGGTTGATACCGAACAGGACTCCGTAACCTCCGGCGAAGAAAAGGGCAGTCAGTGGCCACCCGATTTCGGGAATTAACTCAGGCAGGAGCCCGAATAACACCACTCCCAGCAGGACGCCGGCGCTGAAGGGAACCACCAGGCGCGTGCGCCGGCCGGCAGTGGTGAGCCAGAAGCCGAGGAACACTCCCGCCACGCCGATCAGGGTGGCAAACAGCGGCGGTCCGATGCCGGACATAGAGGCGGTCAGACCCGATCCAGATTCTCCACCGTGTGGTGGCTACGCACGTTGCCGGTATTGAGCGTATTCGCCGGCTCGAAGAGCATAACGTGCACTTCCCGTTCAGCGACTGGACGATGCTCCACGCCGCGCGGCACGATCAGGAACTCGCCCTCATGCAGATGGATGGCGCGCTCCTGGCCGCCGTCGCGATAATCCATGCGGAAACTGCCGCATACCACGAAGAACATCTCATCCTCGGATTCGTGATGATGCCACACGAACTCGCCCTGGAACTTTACCAGCTTCACCTGCTGCCCGTTCAGATCCCCGGCGACTTTCGGAGTCCAGTGTTCGGAGAACAGCGACAGCTTCTCAGCCAGATTTACTTTTTGCATGGTTCAAGGCCCTCACGGGCCGGCTGCGTTTCGTTGCGGATCATGGCGGGCTATTTCACGGCGATAAAGGAAATCTGTTCCAGGTTCGGCCAGCGGCCGCGATCGTTGGCCTTGCGCTCCTTCGCGGGCGCGATCTGCTGGATGGTGGTGCGCGCCGGCGGATTGTCCGGAAAGTAAGTCTTGTAGACGCCGTTCATCAGAGAAAAATCGGCGATATCGTCCAGGTAAACGTTGGCGGCCACTACGTCGGAAAGCTTCAGCCCGCCCTCCTCCAATCCGTCCAGCAGATTGCGCATCGACATGCGGACCTGCTCCTCGACGCCGGACGCATAGACGCCGCTATTGGGTCCGGGAATGAATGCGGATTTCGCGGAACAGAACATGATGTCGCCGGCGAAGACGCACGGGCTGGCGGTGGGGCTGGGCTCCATGTTCTTGGGACGCACGGCGCGGCGCTGGGCGAGATCCTGCACGGCCACGCCGGTAAATTCGATTACGCCGCCATCCAGGTTGGCTACTTGAATGGTGGCGCGGGCAGGCGTGTTGCCGAATTCGAAGTAAGGAGCGTAGGCGTGGTTCATTTCCTCAGAATGGACCGCGGCGGTCATATACGGGTTGACGAACACCATGTGGCGATAATCCACGCCGGCGGCCTTCAGTATTCCGCCCATGTGGTCGAGGGCCTCCCTGGGTGTGGCGGCGGGGACGCCTGAAACGAAGAGCAGGCCACCCGCCGCAATTGCGTCGGGAAGCGGGCTGGAGGCTGACAGCCGGATCTCACGGCGGCCGGCGCTATCCACGACGGCGATGGCGTTGATCTCCACTGGTGTGTTATCCGGCAGTCTGGCGATGCCCAGCACGGCACGCGCGGGACCGTGCTCCGGAAAGAACTCCGTCCAGACGGCGTGGACCGGCCGATAGTCCCAGGGCTCCGGCACGTACACCTGGGCGTAGACCAGGTGCTGCATGGTCAGTCCGGCGGCTTCCACGATGGACTTGACGTTGTTCAGGCACTGGCGCACCTGCGCGGCCGGGTCGCCGGGAAATTTGCCATCCAGGTCTTTGGCGCCCTGGCCGGAGACGAAGAGAAACCCACCGGCAACAATGCCCGGGCTGTACGGGCCGGCAGTCTTCGCGCCGCTGGGGAAAATGACTTTCTTCGAGGCGCCGGGCATGTCAAGCGCGCACACCAGCGCACAACCGAGAACTACGGCTAGCATCCGCGACATGGCTCACGCCCGCTGTGCCGTCCACTTCGCCTGCCCGTATTCGCCCAGTTGCACCACACCTTCCATATGGCCCGCATTCACATCGCCTGAGAACTGATAGTGGAGGTGCGCGCCCTCAATACGCTGCGAACTATGTAAACTCACGCGGCGGCCCTCCACCGTTCCGGTCAGATTGCCTGACAGAGTGTCGCCATGATGCGTGCCGGTGAGCTTGCCATCGTGCTGGTCGATGGTGAATCTGTGGCGGGACGAGCCAGACACAAATGTTAATTCCGCGACCCACTCGCCGGCGACATCCACACCGGGCGGCTCCTGCTCCGGCACCGTGATATGCGGCGGCTTCGACAGCAGCTTGTGAATGGCCTCCGCAGCGATCTTGTCGTCGCCGGGCATCATCATATAAGGCATGATGGTGAGCGAACTGGGACGATCGTCGCGGCGGCTGCCGCCGGACCCGCCCACCGCGATCCGCGGCTGCCCGTGCAGCAGGATCTCTTCCACCTCGGAGCCGGTGATGCCCAGCTTGGCGGCATCCCAAGCCAAGCGGAGTCGCGGCGCGTGATTCGATAAGTCCTCAGGCTGCAGGATCTCGCTTTTGACGCCGGGCACCTGGGTGGCCTGCTCCGCGATGCGGTCCAGCCACGACTGCCATTGTTTCCATTCGGCGTCGTGGTCGCGCTTCACCCACATCTCGACCGCCGCCAGCATGCCCATAATCTCTTCTTTGCCGACCTTCAGCGAGCGGCCGAAGGCGTGATGCGGCGCGCTATTGATCCAGGCGGCGCGGACGAGGTCTTTCTGCCCCAGCAGCAACCCGGCGGCTTGCGGCCCGCGCAGGCATTTGCCCCCGCTGTACGCCACCAGGTTGGCGCCGTGCTGCAAGTGAATGTTGGGAATGGTGAGCGTTTCGGCGGCCGCATCGACAATTACGGGGACGCCTTTGCGGCGGGCGATGGCGCACGCATTCGGAATGGACAGCTCGCCTTTCTCGGCAGCCGGACAGCTCAGGATCATCACCATGGCGGTTTGCGATCCGATGGCGGCTTCAAACTGCGCGGCGGTCTCCACCTCGACCATCTTTACGCCAAGCATGCGGACGGCATGATCGTACTCGTTGCGGGAATACCGCGGCACTACGACTTCGTTCTTCAGTCCGGTGAGGTGGGGCACGCGCTGCAGCTTTTCCGGGTCGCCGCCGGCGATGCAGGCGGAGGTAGCATGCGTCAAGGCGGCGGCACAGCCAGCGGTGACGATTCCCCAATCGGCTTTGGTCAGGTCGGCCAAGCGCTGGCCGACGGCGTCCATCAACTCATCCAGGTGGACGTACGCATGCGAGGCGGCCTCCATGGCGCGTTTCACCTCGGGAAGCGACTGCGATCCCGAGATGATGGTGAAGGTGCCCCGGCAATTGATCAGCGGCGTGACACCGATGGATTGGTACAGATTTTCACCCAATTCCAGGGCATGCGCCGGCGCGGCCGGGATCGGCGCTGGTATGCTGGCGGACACTCCGGCGGCGGCCAGGGCGGCACCTGACCGGAACAACCCGCGGCGGCTCATTTTCTTTGAAGGCATGAAAGCCCCTCCACTTAGGTGATGCTAAACGGTCGGAGTACGGAAAGCAAGCACCTATCCGGCCGCCGCTAAACGCCGATAAACGCGGATAAAACGGGCCATCGCGTACCCAAGGATGTGCTAGAATCCAAAGTGCAGCCCTGGGAATTCCAAAATGTGTAACTAAGGTTTGGCTGGTTGCGTCGAAAGGCTAGGAGCGGCCTGCCTAGCCGTTGGATACAGCCCTTGATTAAGATGTCTGAGAATATGGAGAGCACCCCGGTACCCGAGCCCAATAATTTCGATCCGGAAGAACATCTGAACCGGTTGCTGGCGCCGGATGTAGAGACGCCCTGGTACAAATCGCTGATCGAAAGCGTTCGCGAACTGGTTCACCCCACAATACTTCCACCGCTGCAGGTTACTTCGAAACCGGTTGCCGTCAAGGACATCTGGGGCCTGTATGGGCGCAAGAAGCAGTCCGGCGCCTATTCCCTGGCGATCCATATAACGGTCATCGTCTTGTTGTTCACGCTGGCGTCCACCAAAGCTGTGCAGCAGGCTGCCAAGGACCTCACGACAACATTGATTGCGCCCGATCTGGCTCCCTACACGCCAAAGGCGGGTCCGCAAAAGCCATCGGGTGGAGGAGGTGGCGGTGGCGACCGTTCTCCGTTGCCTGCCGCCAAAGGCCGATTGCCGAAGATTTCGCCGCGGCAATTTACTCCGCCGGTCCAAGTATTTAACAATCTGAATCCGAAGCTGCCCATGGAGCCGACCATCATCGCTCCGCCAGATGTAAATCTTCCGAACGTCAACATGGCGCAATATGGCGATCCGCTGGCCAAGATCGGTCCGCCTTCCAACGGTCCCGGTTCGGGCGGCGGCATCGGCTCGGGTTCGGGCGGCGGTGTGGGCTCAGGTAAGGGCGCGGGATTTGGTCCTGGCGAGGGCGGCGGATTTGGCGGCGGCGTGTTCCGTGTAGGCGGCGGTGTTACGGCCCCCGTTCCGCTCTACCGGCCTGAACCGGAGTACTCCGAAGAAGCGCGTAAAGCCAAGTATCAGGGCACCGTGGTTTTGACGGCCGTGGTGGATGCCTCCGGCAAACCGCGGGATCTGAAGGTGGTGCGCAGCCTCGGACTGGGGCTGGACGAGAAAGCCCTGGAAGCGGTCGAGAAATGGAAGTTCCGGCCTGGCTACAAGGATGGCAAACCGGTAGCTGTGGCTTGCTCCATCGAAGTGAATTTCCGGCTGCTCTAAGGCACGCGCACGGCCTGTTCGGTCACTGTTTGGTGGCCGTCCAGGTTCCCTCACCGAGTTCGCCGAACTCTACCTTCCCCTTCATCTTCTTGTCGCTCTCGATGGTGCCGCTGTAGTGCGCCACGCCGCTTTGACCGGAATAATCGAACTTGAAGGAGAAGTCGATCTGGTCTCCCTTCACGGTGCCAGTCACGTCGGCTTTGCCGAAAAGCCCGCTGTAGGTGCCGGTGATCTTCTCGCCGTTCTGCGTGAAAACGAAAGAGGGGCTGCCGCTGCCCGCGGCAGTATCCACGTTGAATTCCCAGTTGCCGGAGACATCGTGCGCCAGCAGGGGCGCGCATGCCAGGCAGGTCAGTAAAGTGATCAGCAACAATCTCGACATGCGCTAGAGGATATCACAGCTGGCGGTTAGCGATTGACGCGTCCGGTCCGCTCCAGCCAATTCCGGAACATGGCTACGAAATCGCGGGCGGCGGGCTCGGTGCGCAATTGCTCCAGGGTGTATTTCATCTTGCGGCTCCAGTTGGGATACTGCCAGGTAGTGGCCGGCAGATTCTGCTGGGCGATCTCCTTGGTCAGATCTTCCTGGTTCACGGCCAGCAATTGCGACGGCGTCAGCGCCAGAAAGCCGATCACCGCGTTGTGCAAGTCGCCGGTCATCTCCGGTACCAGCTCTGCCACAGTTGGGAAATAGGCGGGCAACAGACCCAGGCCATTGAGCAGGTCGAGCACTTTCTGTTTTTCCGCCACCCGTTCAGCCACCTGCCGAAGATACATTTCGGTGTCGGGGAACATGCCGGCGCGCCGGCGCGTTTCAATATCCTCGCCGGTCCAAAAGCCTGCCAGGGTGGGCAGATCGTGGGTTGTGGAAGAGACCAGCGCCCGCACCGGATACTCGCTGTAAGTCTTGAACTTCCCGCCGGCGCCCTTCTCGAAATAGAACAGGCGGTAGCTCAGGATGCCGTAGCGTTCCAACGTCTCGCGCACGAAAGGCTCCACGGTTCCGAGATCTTCGCCGATAATTACCACCTGCCGGCGCACGCTCTCGAGGGCCAGGATGCGAATCAGGTCTTCGTAATTCTCGCGGACGTACGCGCCGGCCGTGGCGTCGGCTCCCTCGGGGATCCAGAACAGCCGGAAGAACCGCATGACGTGGTCGATACGCAGCGCGCCGCCGTGGCGGCAATTCTTGCGGATGCCCTCCACAAACAGGCGGTAACCATCCTCGCGATGCTGCTCGGAGCACGGCGGCGGGAAACCCCAGTCCTGGCCCTTGGGAGCGAAATCATCAGGCGGCGATCCGACGCGGCAGCCGGAGACAAAAAAAGGCCGGTGGGCCCAGAGGTCGGCACCAAAACGGTCGGTGGCCAGCGCCAGGTCGTGATACAGTCCGATGGCGAGTCCTTTGCGGCGCGCGTAAGCCTGCGCCCCCGCCAGTTGCAGATGGAGCTGCCACTGCGTGTAGCAGTAGAACAACACGAGCCGCCAGTGTTTTTTGCGGAATGCGGCGGTTTCCGGCGAATCCGGATCGCGGTAGGATGCGGGCCAGTCCGGCCAGGTCCAGAGATCGGGGTGGCGGGCGTGCAGATACTGGTCGAGCGCGCAATACGTGGCAAAGCGTTCCAGCAGATCGCCTTCGTCAGCGAGGAACCGGCGAAACTCGAGCGCCCGCGGGGAGCCCGCCCGGTATTCACGAAGGAACCCGGCAAAGGCCAGTTTCAGAAAGCGCAGTTTCCAGGCGCTGACGTGCTCGTATTCCACGTACTCGGAATCCCGCAATGCCGCAAGCTGCCGCTGGGTCTCCGGTTGCGACCAAAGGCGCTGGGCGCGCGGCGACTCCCGAAAGTCCTCGATCGACTCGACATCCAGATACAGATAATTGGGATAGAAGATGCACTCGGGCAGATAGGGGCTGGTGTTGTAAGGGCGGCGATTGTAAATGGCGTGCAGGGGGTTCAGGGCGACGAAGCTGGCATGGGCGTCGTCCGCGATCCAATCAATGACGCCATGGAGGTCGCGCAAGTCGCCTGCTCCCCAATTGCGCGCCGAGCGCACTCCATAGAGGGCCAGGGCAATACCCGCGGCTTTGCCGCCGCCCGCCAACGCGGGATGCTGGTAGGCGCGGTGGGGAGTGACGATCAGACGCGTAACGTGTTCCAGGCCGCCCAGGCGGACATGCGCATCGTGGTAACCGAGCGGCAATCCGGCAGGCAGCGGGACTTGCTTGCGCACATAGCGGCGGCCATCCAGATCGGCGGCGCCGCTTTCAGGAAGCTCCGCCAGCCGAAAATCCAAAATGCGCACAGCGCCGCTCTCCTCGCGCAGCTCAATGTGCGCCAGCCCTTCGCTAAACTCCGCGGGCGCGTGCAGCGGCAACTCGACGGTGGTATGGTCCTCGGCGACCACCAGAACGCGAGGCGCAAGGCGGGTCCACTCGCGCCGGTGACGCGCCTCGATGGACGCGCGCAGGCTCCCGGCGGACTCGGCGCGAACCCCCAGCCCTTCGAGGATGGTCCGCTTGGTTTCATCCGATGTGATGTGATGGCGGCCCCAGATATCCCAGTATTCCGGGTCGATCCGCCACAGGCGAGCGGCAAGATCGAGTAACTGCGCGTAGTTTTCGGATGGCATGAGGGACAATACTAATTCTACGAGTGCGCGCAACAAAAGTGGAGCAACACGTTAATGGCCGCCGATGGACGCCGATCAACGCCGATAAGAAACCGGAATACAATAAAAGTATGGATGCACCCTTTGCCAGCGGTCCTGTGGATCTGTTCGCACGCCTGGATAACGAATCGTTCGACAATGCGGCAGCGGCGGCTTCAGAAGGCCTGGTATTGACCACGTTGGATAAAGCGGTAAACTGGGCACGCAAGAATTCCATCTGGCCCATGTCGTTCGGCCTGGCATGCTGCGCTATCGAGATGATGTCCATGAGCGCGTCACGGTTCGATATCGCCAGGTTCGGCGCCGAGGTATTCCGGGGATCCCCCCGGCAGTCGGACCTGATGATCATCGCCGGGCGGGTTTCGAACAAAATGGCGCCGGTGATCCGGCACTTATATCAGCAGATGCCGGAGCCCAAATGGGCGATCTCCATGGGCGCGTGCGCGACTTCCACCGGCGTGTTCAACAATTATGCACTGATTCCGGTCAACCAAGTGATCCCGATCGACGTGTATGTGCCCGGCTGCCCGCCGCGGCCGGAGCAGCTCATTCAGGCATTAATGATGTTGCAGAGCAAGATCCAGAACGAGAGCGGGACCATCAAGCAGATTCTGAATCTGAGCTAATCGCCCAGGAACTTCCCAATCTGCCGCAGCCCTTTCACGTTGTCGCAGACAGCCTTGAACGCCGCGGTCATGGGAATGGCCAGCAGCAACCCCGCTGCATCCCAAAGGAACCCCCAGATCATCAGAGAAAAGGTCACCGCCAGCGGGTTCAAATGCACCCGCGATCCCACGAACTTGGGATACAGCAGGTTCAACGCGATCAGGTGAAAGATCGTCACGATGGCCACCACCAACAGATAGCCCGGGAGAGTGCCGTATACGGTGAGGGCCACGAACAAGGGCGGCAGCGCAGCCATCGGCAGGCCGACGTACGGCACCAGGCTGAGGAAGCCGCTCAAGGGACCCACCAGCATGGCGTACGGCAGATGGACAATCCAGAACGCCAGCGAACTGGCGGCGGCCAGCACCACACCCAGCACGGAGTTGCCCACCACGAATGCGCGCACCATATCCGCGATGCCTTGCAGGCTGCGCGCGGCCGCCGCCCGGTCTTCCCCCTGGAAGAACTGCAGAAAGCTGCGGTAAATATGGTCGTGCCAGCTCAGCATGAAGTACACCAGGAATGGCACGAAGGAAGACATCAGGATGATCTGGTAAAACGATCCCAGGCGCGAAGTGACAAAATCCTTGATCGGCGAAGCATCCTCGTGGATGCGGACTTCCGGAATCACTCCGGGAACTGGTTGGACCGGCGCTTCGCTGTTGCGGCGCCTCTTGGGCAGCGGCTCCGGCGGGGCAGGCGGGGGCTTGCGCGCCGGCACCAGAAGCTCGTACGTGCGCTGCTCCAGGCCTTCCACTTTCAGCTTGACACTTTCCACCAGCTCGGCGATACGCTGGCTGTACTTGGGCAGTTCCCCGGCCAGCCCGGACATTTGCGCGTAGGCGCCCAGCCCGGCCAGGTACAGCAGAGAGAGCGCCGCGGCGCACACCACGAAGCTGGCCAAGGGCCGCGGGAGGCGGATGCGCATCAACAAAGTCACGAAGGGTTCCAGGATGAAGGCCAGCATCACGGCCGCCAGCGACGTAATGAAGAACACCCGCCCGTAGTACAGGATGGCGACCGCGACACCCAGCGCAATCAGCGGGTTGGCGATATTGCGGACTTCCTGCGTTGCGGCGCGCAGGGGCTTGGACAAGGTGGCCACTTGAATGACGAAACCCTTGTCTCGAATCTACCATGGCCGCGTTTATAATGAAATTGGTCCGCCCGTTCATGCCCTCCCCAAAATCCCGTATTCTGGCACTCGATTTGGGAAAGAGGCGCATCGGCATGGCGGTGAGCGATCCGCTGGGCATCACCGCGCAAGGGCTTCCCAATCTGGTACGCACCACCAAACGCGCCGATCTGGCGGAACTCGCACGCCAGGCAGAAGAGTGGGACGCCGGCCTGATTCTCATGGGCAACCCCATGCACATGAGCGGCGCGGAAGGCCGCCAATCCGGATGGGTGCGTGAATTCGCCGGGGAGTTGGAGGAACGCTCGGGCCGCCCCGTAAAACTCTGGGACGAACGGCTGACCACCGTGGAAGCATCGCGTGTCTTGCGCGCGAGCGGCATCAGCATCGAGAAGCGCGCGCGCGCCATCGACCGGCTCTCCGCGGTGATCCTACTGCAGAGCTACCTGGATTCCCTATGAAGCTTCTCCGGTGGCTTGTCCCGGTGCTGCTGTGCGGCGCGACCGCCTATGTGGGGATCGATCTGGCCACGCCGTATGCCGGGTTCAGCCAGCCAAGCTTCGTGGATCTCCCCAAAGGGACGGATACCCGCCAGATGGCGGCGCTGTTGCAGAACGCAGGCGTGATCCGGCACACCTGGACGTTTCTGGCGACGCGCATTCTCAGGCGAAATGCCACGCTCCAAGCCGGCGAGTATCGCTTCACCCAGCCTGCCGCGCCGTGGGAGGTGTTCGACCGCATCGCGCGCGGCGATATCTTCTATTACCAGCTGGTGGTGCCGGAAGGAAAAAACATGTTCGATATCGCGGCGGCGGCCGAAGCTCTGGGGCTGTTCCCCGCCCCGCAGTTCCTGGACGCGGCACGCGACCCGAAACTGGTCCGCGATCTCGACCCGCAGGCTCCCACGCTGGAGGGTTACCTGTTTCCGAACACCTATCGGCTTGGCCGGCACACCACACCGGCCGCCTTGTGCCAGTTGATGACCGGCAAGTTCCGCGAGGTCTGGCGCAGCCTGCACAGCGATGCTTCCGTGCACGACACCATCACGCTGGCCTCGCTGGTGGAAAAAGAAGGCAAGCTGCCGGAGGAGCGCCCGATCATCGCCGCAGTCTTCGCGCGGCGGCTGGCCATCGGCATGAAGCTGGATTGCGACCCGACCACCATTTACGCGGCGCTGCTCAACCGCAGCTACCGCGGCGCGATTCACCGGTCCGACCTGGATAGCGGCAGCCCATACAATACCTATCAGCACGCCGGTCTGCCGCCGGGGCCGATTGCCAATCCGGGAACGGCTTCCATGCAGGCGGCGCTGCATCCCGCCGACGCGAGCTACCTGTACTTCGTGGCGCGCGCGGATGGCTCGGGCGGGCACAACTTTTCGAGCAGCCTGGCCGCCCAGGACGCCAATGTGGCGCGCTATCGGCGGAACATCGCACGCCCGCGGTAAACTGGTGAGCTATCGCGCGCATGGCGCGCAGAGGCCGGAACGGAGTCCGTATCGCAACCGAGGTCAATCCGCATCGAGCCGGAGGGTCTGGAATCGCTCATTCGCCGCATGCGGGAATTTGCCATCGACCTGCTGGAATCGCAGGGTATCGCGTTCGAACTCCGGGCGCCGCAGAAATATCAGTACATGGTCCTGAGCCTGGAATCGCGGCGGCAGCTTTTCCTGATCTTCAAGGAGTGCATTCACAATGCCGCGCGCCACTCCCAATGCACCCAAGTGATGGCCGAATTCCTGGTTTCCGGCCAGGAAGTCCTGCTACGCGTACAAGATAACGGACGAGGGTTGAACGGAAACGGCACTGCGCCGCGCAGCCAGGGGGGCAACGGAATACCTGGCATGCGGCGGCGGGCCGACAGCCTGGGCGGGCAAATCGCATGGAGCACGAGCCTTGGGGGCGGGTGCACGGTGGAAGCGCGCATACCCATCCGGCAAAGCACTTTTGGTAAACGGGCCCTGTAACTCCCTCCGGTACTTCCCCCCTACACGAATATGCGGCTTGTGAGGCCGTCGGGTCGCGCCTTATAGTTGCGCCAATGGGGATTGAACGACGAAGTCCCCGCACTCAAGGAGATGCTATGAAGTTTAGAATCGGTCAACCTCAGCAGAGAGATTTAAGGCACAGGCTTCACCTAACCCCCACTGTTGTGTTCGCCGCTATGACTGCGGCCGCCGTCTTGTGCATTACCACTGCCGGCGTCGCGCAGGAAGCCGCGCCCCAGCAGGGACAAATGCATTACGGCGTGAGGCCGTGGACGGGTGGGCACCCGCACGATGCGCTGAGCCAGGCGTCCAGCGGGTCCACCATTCCGATGAGCGAATACACTGTCAATTACAATCGGGGAGCATACGCCGGAGTTCTCGTGGGAGGCGATCCCTATACAAAAGGCCCCGCCCCTGTGACTATCAATGCCGTCGTGGTTCCCTTGATCATCCAAATCATCAAGACGAACGGAACGCTGGTGACATTCGACCCAACCAAAGCCAACAGTTGTGACGGAGGGGTCTCTGCCGAAACTCGCTTCAAGCAGTCCCCGCTGGTGGTCAATAGCAGCCTCAAGTTCAACGGCACTAGCGTGGGAAGTGTGCAGTACATCAACGGCTTTATGAATGCGGAATTTTGGAAAAAGACTGGGGGCGCGGCTTCCTACTCCAACCCCATCCATTGGACTTATGGGGCGACCCTGACCGCCCCGCCTTTTGTGGCGCAGAGCACTGGACTAATCGTGGGCTCTGGATGCAGCAAGATGGGCGTCGTTACCAATTCCTTTCTCGATCTGTTCCTGGATACTTATGTGGCGGCCTTGAACGAGCCCACGAAATTCGTGGTTTTTTTGATGGAAAACGTAGTTGAATCCACGGTTGCGCCGCCGACTTTCCCTGCCAACTGCTGCATTGGAGGCTACCATTCAGCCCAGGGCAGCCCCGTAGAGACCTGGGGGTTGATGGAGTATGACACCGCCGGTCATTTCGGAGGCGTGCACGATATCACCGTTCTATCTCATGAAGTCGGTGAGTGGATGAACGACCCGTTGGGCAACAATCCGGTGCCTGCTTGGGGCAATATCGGCCAAACCTCCGGATGCCAGAGCAACCTGGAAGTGGGAGATCCGCTCTCACAAACGGACATGCCTACTATCACCCTGAGTGGATACGCCTATCACGCTCAGGAACTCGCCTTTTTCAGTTGGTTCTTCAACGCAGACGGCACCGCTTCCCTGGGAACCGGGGGGAAGTTCTCCGGCAACGGCACATTCAAAGGGCCGTCCAAGGATTGCCCACCCGGCGGAACATTCTAGCGGAGTCAGCCCAGCGCGGCCGGCCGCCGGCCGGCCTTCGGCAACTTTAGCGGCGCGGCGCGCTACACTGAACCGTCAGCGGCATCACACGTGGGGGAGAATCAAACGGCCGCAATCATCGGTGTGGCTGTCATTGAAGACCAGCAGGAAACCCGCGAAGGCATCTCGCTGCTGATCAATCGCACCGATGGTTTCGAATGCCGGCACGCCTGATGGGGGCCATCCGGGAAATCGCCGAGGGGGGCGCGGTGATGTCGCCCGAGGTGGCCATCTGGGTAGTGGACCTGTTTCGCAAAGCGCCTCCGCGGGAACCTGCCTGGGTTGGACTATCGCCGCAGGAGACTCGTTTGCTCAAGCTGTTCACCGAGGGCCACCAGAACAAAACCGCCGCCGCGGAAATGGGCATCAGCATCCACACAGTCAGCTTTCATCTGCGCTCGATCTATGAAAAGCTACACGTGCATACGCGTTCGGAGGCGGTGGCGCGCGCTCTGCGCGACGGACTGATTCACTGATCCGCGGCCCATCAGGATATAAGGGTCCGCAACGAATCTTCCCGTATTGAAATCACAATACTTGGCCTTCTTGCGCGGCTTGCTTTCAGTGGGCTCGCGGTTGACGCGGCCACGCGGCGGATGCTAACCTATGTGACTTAAAGCTACATCTTTTCCGATCTCTCCAGTCCATCCAAAATGGAAGCAACCTTGCAAGCCTTGAGTGGGATTTTACTGCGGGCGATCCCTACTTTTCTGCTCGTCGTCTTCCTGCACTTCTATCTGAAGCACATGTTTTTCAAGCCTTTGGATAAGGTACTGCAGGCGCGCTACGACGCCACGGAGGGGGCCCGCCTGAAAGCTGCCGAGAGCCTGGAAAAGGCCGCCGCCAGAATGGCCGAATACGAAGCGGCGCTGCGCGCGGCCCGCGGCGAAGTGTACCAGTCGCAGGAGCAGTTGCATCGCCGGCTGCAGGCGGAACAAGCTGCCCGGACGCAAGCGGCTCGCGAGCAGGCCGAAGCCGCGGTGCGTGCGGCTAAAGCGCAGCTGGCTGCCGAGATCGACCAGGCCAAGACGGAACTGGCAGCCCAAAGCGACGCGCTGGCCAGCCAGATCGCCGAGACTATTCTGAACCGGGGAGCCGCGGCATGAAACGTCTGGCTTGGGCAGCCCTGCTCCTGATGCTTTACTGGAAGACTCCGGCGCGGGCGCAAGAGCAGGGCGGCGAATCCAAGGAGACTTCCGAAGAGGGCGGCAACATGGCCATCTGGCAGTGGGCCAACTTTGCGCTGCTGGCCGGCGGCTTGGGCTATGTGATCAAGAAGAATGCCGGGCCTTATTATTTGAAGCGGTCGCAGGCGATTCGCAAGGGAATGATCGAGGCCGAGGCTGCGCGCGCGGAATCCGATGCGAAAATCGCGGAAGTGGATCGCCGGCTGGCGAATCTGCAGGCCGAGATCGCCGCCATGCGCCGCAATGCCCAAGAGGAGGCCGAGGCGGAAGCGCAGCGCGCGCGCAAGGAGGCCGAGGCCGAAATGGCCAAGATCCAGGCGCACCTGGCGGAAGAGATCGCCTCGGCGGCCAAAGGGGCACGCCTGGAATTGAGGCGCTACTCCGCGGAACTGGCGCTGGGCCTGGCCGAACAGAAGATCGCCGCGCGCCTCTCCCCGCAAATACAGAACCGCCTGGTCGCGGGTTTTATGACCGGTTTGGAGCACGCGGCTCCCAGCGGCCGGGCCGATTAGAATATGACAAGCTCCGCCTTAGCGTCACGATACGCCAGCGCGTTGGTGGATGTGGCCACCGATCCGAAGTCAGGGGTGGACCCGCACAAGGTGCTCGGCGAGTTGCGGGCTTTCACGGAAGTCCTGGCCGGCTCGGCGGAACTGCGTAACGCGCTGGTCTCGCCCGCCGTGCCCCCGGCGCGTAAGCGCGCGGTGGTGGGCCGCATTGGCGAGAAACTCGGCATGTCCCGGGTTGCCCGCAACTTTCTGTTTGTATTGACCGACCATCGGCGCATCAGCGCGCTGGCCGAAGTCGTGGACGCTTTCGATTTATTGCTCGACGACCGGCTGGGATTCACGCGCGCGGAAATCAGCTCGGCACGAGAGCTGGATCAGCATCAGCGCGACGCCGTTTCGCGCGAACTGGAACGGATCACCGGAAGGAAAGTGCGCCTGCGCTTCGGGACGGATCGCGAACTGGTGGGCGGCATGGTGGCGCGCATCGGCTCCACCGTCTACGATGGCTCCGTACGAGGTCAACTGCAGGCGTTAGGAAAACGTCTGGCGGCGGAATAGAAAACGGCAATAAATTGAGGTTCTAATGGCTCAGATTCGAGCGGACGAAATTACGACACTGCTTCGCCAGGAGATCGAAAACTACGAGGGCGCCATCGACGTATCCGAAACCGGATCGGTGATCTCGGTGGGCGATGGAATCGCCCGTATACACGGCCTGGAGAAGGTTATGTCGGGCGAGTTGATCGAGTTCCCGCACGGCGTGTCGGGAATCGCCATGAACCTGGAGGAAGACCAGGTGGGCGCCGTGCTGCTGGGAGACGCAGTCGAGATCAAGGAAGGCGATGAAGTGCGCCGCACCGGACAAATTATGTCCGTTCCCGTCGGCGAAGCTATGGTCGGACGCGTGGTGAATGCCCTGGGGAAGCCCATCGACGACAAAGGCCCGATCGCAACTACACAGTTCAATCCCATTGAGCGCCTGGCGCCCGGCGTAGTCGACCGCCGGCCCGTGAAGGAACCGCTGCAAACCGGCATCAAGGCCATCGACGCCATGATTCCCATTGGCCGCGGCCAGCGCGAATTAATCATCGGCGACCGCCAGACCGGCAAGACCGCCATCGCCCTGGATACCATCATCAATCAGAAGGGCGGCGACGTCATTTGCATTTATGTGGCGATCGGCCAGAAGCGCTCCACGGTGGCGCAGGTCGTCAAGACGCTCTCCGACGCCGGCGCCATGGATTACACCATCGTGGTGCTGGCATCCGCCTCCGATCCGGCGCCCATGCAGTACATCGCGCCTTACGCCGGGTGCGCTATCGGCGAATATTTTCGCGATACTAAACGCCACGCGCTGTGCATCTACGACGACCTTTCCAAGCACGCCGCGGCCTATCGCGAGATTTCGCTGCTGCTGCGCCGTCCGCCCGGCCGCGAAGCGTTTCCGGGCGATGTCTTTTATCTGCACAGCCGCCTGCTGGAGCGCGCCGCAAAGCTCAACGACGAGAACGGGGGCGGTTCGCTGACCGCACTGCCGTTCATCGAAACGCAGGCGGGCGACGTCTCCGCATATATTCCGACCAACGTCATCTCCATCACCGACGGCCAGATCTACCTGATCACCGACCTGTTCAACTCCAACATCCGGCCGGCCATCGACGTGGGCATCTCGGTGAGCCGCGTGGGAGGCAGCGCGCAGATCAAGGCCATGCGGCAGGTGGCCGGCACGCTGCGCCTGGATATGGCCCAGTTCCGGGCCCTGGCGGCTTTCGCGCAGTTCGGCTCCGATCTGGACAAGGCTTCTCTCGCGCAGCTCAATCGCGGCAAACACCTGGTGGAAGTACTGAAGCAGGACCAGTTCACTCCGCTGCCCGTGGAGAAGCAGATCCTGATCGTCTTCGCCGGGACGCAGGGCTACCTCGACGATCTCCCCGTGGAGCAGGTCCGCAAGTTCGAAGCGGAACTGTACCGCTTCGTGGATAATGCGCACCGCGCCCTGCTGGCCAAGATCGCCGAAAAGAAAATCCTGGACGACGCCCTGCGCGCCGAAATCGGGGCAGTGATCAAAGAATTCAAAGACCGCTTCGTCGCCGAGCAACCCGCGGCAGCCGCGCATGCCTAGCCTGATCGATATCCGAAGGCGCATCCGCTCGGTGCGCAACACGCAGCAGATCACCAGGGCCATGAAGATGGTCTCGGCGGCCAAGCTGCGCCGCGCCCAGGATCGCGTGATCGCCTCGCGTCCGTACGGCGCCGCTCTGCGCGCCCTGCTGGCCGATGTGGCGGCCGCGGCTGCGTCGGATGAGCGCGTGGCATCGCAGCCGCTACTGGCGCGCCGGCCGGAGAAGCGCGTGCAACTGGTGTTGATCACCTCCGACAAGGGATTGGCCGGGGCATTCAACGCCAACTTGATCAAGGCCGCGCAACGCTTCGCGGAGGAACACAAGCCCGCCGCCACCGATTTTCTACTGATCGGACGCAAGGGCCGCGATTTCTACCGCAAGCGAGACGTCCCCATCACGGGCGAGCACCTCGGAATGGCCAAGGTGCAGTATGCAGATGCCTCCGCAATTGCGCAGACACTGATGGAACGGTTTCGCAACGAAGAGATCGATGCGGTTTACCTGCTATACAACGAATTCAAGTCGGTGATGGCCCAAAGAGTGACGCTCACGCAGGTGTTGCCTGTGGAGTTGCCTCAACAAACCGAGCCTGTGGACTTCATCTTCGACACGCCGCCGCTGGACATGCTGGCGAGCCTGCTGCCGCGCTACGTTGAAATCTCGCTGTACCGCGCCCTGCTGGAGTCCGCCGCCGCTGAGCACGCGGCGCGCATGACCGCCATGGATGCAGCCACATCCAACGCGTCGGATATGATCGACACGCTGACCCTGTATATGAACCGCGTGCGCCAGGCCAGCATCACCAAGGAGATTATCGAAGTAGTCAGCGGCGCCGCCGCCGCGGAGTAACCAGAACTTGGAACAAGAATTCAACCGCCGATGCACGCAGATGAACGCCGATAAGACCCAGAATAGTCGGTGTGAATCGGCGGATATCGGCGGTTTCAGAGGTTTAGATGAACGCTAACGCAATCGGCAAAGTCGTCCAGGTAGCCGGCCCCGCCGTGGACTGCCAGTTTCCCGAGGGTCAGATTCCGCTGGTCTATACGGCTATCCGCATCACCAGCGAGGGCTTCGATGTCCCCATGCCCATCGATATCATCTGCGAGGTGGAGCAGCACATCGGCGAAGGCCGCGTGCGCACCATCGCGCTACAGCCCACCGAAGGCCTGGTGCGCGGCATGCACGCGCTGAACCTCGGGCATCCCGTGGAGGTGCCCGTGGGCAACGAGACCCTGGGCAGAGTGATGAACGTGATCGGCGAGCCCGTCGACAAGATGGGACCCATCAACGCCAAGAAGCTGTACCCGATTCACCGCCCCGCGCCTTCCTTCGAGGAACAGTCTACGCGCCAGGAAATGTTCGAGACCGGCATCAAGGTCATCGACCTGATCGAGCCGTACCTGCGCGGCGGCAAGATCGGGCTGTTCGGCGGCGCGGGCGTCGGCAAGACCGTCATCATCCAGGAACTGATCCATAACATCGCCATGAAGCACGGCGGCGTTTCGGTGTTCTCCGGCGTGGGCGAGCGCACCCGCGAAGGCAACGACCTGTGGCTTGAAATGCAGGAATCCGGTATCGTGGACCCGCACGATTTCACGAAGTCCAAGGTGGCGCTGGTCTATGGCCAGATGACTGAGCCGCCTGGCGCCCGCTTGCGGGTGGGCTTGACCGGCCTGACGGTCGCGGAGTATTTCCGCGACGAACAGAATCAGGACGTGCTGCTGTTCATCGACAACATATTCCGCTTCACCCA
>Ga0070731_10000410_pt1 | contig 59465 bp, 58 predicted proteins | sample Coa_R1_2_FD_66448 | JGI IMG/M metagenome (GOLD analysis project Ga0070731, IMG submission 66448) | Surface soil microbial communities from Centralia Pennsylvania, which are recovering from an underground coalmine fire - Coalmine... | ecosystem: Environmental > Terrestrial > Soil > Unclassified ... | reverse complement strand
CGTCCCGGCGACGCGGCCCTCGACGGTCCGCAGATGCCGTTCCGTTTCCTCGCGGGACTCCGCGAGCTTTTCGCGCAGCGTGGTGGCCTCGTCCGCCAGCGCTGCAAGACGCGTGTTGATGGCGCTGTTATCTTCCGCAATGGATTCCATCCGCGCATTCATTGCCCCGGATCGCTCGTCAGCTTCGCGGCGGGCCCGCAGCACGTTTTCGGTGACGGCCTCGATCGCTTTTGCAAGCTGCGTGTCCTGGGTGGCGCTGCGTGCGGCGGTCCTGGAAAGCTGCTCGCTCAGTTCTGCGAGCTTCGCCTGCAAAGCCTTGACTGTTTCCGCGTGCTTCGCCTCTTCGGCTGCCGCCCTGATTTCGGCGCGCGCAATACGTGCGTCGAGCCGTACAATGCGGTCGTTGAGCGGTTCGGCGGGTTCGGCGTCGTTGCGGGTGGTCGGCGCGGTCGGCGCGGGCGTATCGCCCGGCGCCGGTCGGCTCTGAATGTGCTGGCGGCTCTCGTTTGCGTGCTGAAGGAGGCTTCGCAACCCATCGTCACTTCGCGAGTGACCGTTTCGGACCGGATTCTCGTTGCTCGGCGTACGGCCGTTATCGGCGAACCACCATTCTTCCGGCGAAGCGCCGGGTTCAGGCAGGCCGCGCAGGATGCGGCGCGTCAGCCATTCCCCGACGGAAAGGCCCTCGCGACGGGCCGATGTGCGCGCGGCCTCCCGCGCTTCGGGCGCAATACCGGCCACGTTCCAGGGAATTTCGGGGTGCATCGTCGTCGCCATAGGCCCCATTCGGCTCGCAAGATGTTGAATTTCCAGGTTTTTTCGCGGGAGCGCGCGTCGCGCACCTCGCGAGACCTGAAATAATTAAGGAATCCGGTTAACGCCCGGTTAGCGTTGGGCCACGCCGGCCTTGGTAAGTTCGGAGTCGAGCCGGCCGGTCAGCCAGACGAAGGCCATGCGGTAGTCGGAAACGAGCGACCAGAATGGATGCGTGAAGGTCGCCGGCCTGTTTTTTTCGACGAAGAAGTGGCCGATCCACGCGGGTCCGTAGCCGGCGGCAAGCGCAACGGGCAGGAGCCAGAACTCGCCCGTAGCGGCGAGCGCCACGAGCGCCGTCGTAGCCACACCCGTCCCGAGAAAATGCAGCGCCCGTGTTTTGGGCCTCGCATGTTCGCGCAGATAGTGCGGCCAGAATTCGCGGTAGGTGGCGAAGCGCTCGCTCACTGTGGGTCGCCAGGCGAGGTGCCGCGCAATCCCGGAGCATCGGTCGCCGCGGGCGGCGGGGTTGCGGTCGGCGCCGTAGCAGACTGCGGACTCTTCCATTCCGTCACCTGCCGCTTCGTCGGATCCCTGGCATGGGAAAGGCCGAGGTCGGTCGCGAGCAGCAGCGTGACGTACACCGTGTCCTCGCTCACCGCCGCGCCAACGCCCGTACGGTCGTAGGCGATGTACAGAAGATTGTTCTTGTGTTGCGGGCTGTTGAGCCATGTTTCCACAAAGCGGTGCGCGAACGTGTCGACGTTCACCCCGCTCGCCGGCGAAAACGTCTGCGCCGCCAGATTCTCGCCAAGCAGCCCCTGGAAATCGTGGTCCTGATCCATGATCAGGCTCGCCGAAGTCACGCCCTCGGGACTGGTGTGCGCCATGTAATTGTTTTCCGCCATGTCGGCGCTGCGCTCGCGCGCAATGCCGACGAGTTCGGAGTCGAGCGCAAGCGGCCGGGCGTCGGGATTGTCCTTGTGCCGCTCGTCCTGGACGATTTCGAAAATGCGCTGTTCGAGCGCCACCATTTGCGTTTTCGGATCGACCGGCGGCGGAGGGGCAGGCGGCGCGACGATGGAGTCCAGTCCGAGCTGCGCGCACGCGGCGCAGAGAAGCGCCGCGGCAAGGGCGAAAGCCCGCGCGAGCGTTGCCGGTCTCAATGGACGAATTCGAAAAGGCCGGCGGCGCCCATGCCGCCGCCAACGCACATGGTCACGACTCCGAGCTTCGCTTTTCTACGGCGTCCCTCGAGAAGGATGTGTCCGGTCATGCGCGCGCCCGACATGCCGTATGGATGTCCGATCGAAATCGCCCCGCCATCGACGTTGAGCTTTTCGTGCGGGATTCCAAGGCGTCGCATGCAGTACAGCACCTGGCTCGCGAACGCCTCGTTCAATTCCCACAGATCGATGTCATCGACCTTCAGCCCGTGCCGTTCGAGGAGCCGCGGGACGGCGAATACCGGGCCGATCCCCATTTCATCGGGCTCACAGCCGCAGACGGCGAACCCGCGGAAAATCGCGAGCGGCTTCAGATTCTTCCGTTCGGCCACCTTTGCATCCATGACCACACAGGCCGAGGCGCCGTCGGAAAATTGCGACGCATTTCCGGCCGTGATGTACTTTCCTTCCTTGACCTTAATGCCGCCGGCAAGCACGGGCTTGAGCGCGCGCAATCCTTCGATGGTCGTGTCCGGCCGGTTGCACTCGTCGCGTTCCACCGTGTAGTCGACGATCGATTCCGTCCCGGTCGCCTTGTCGGTCTTTTTCATCCTGGTGGCGAGCGGTACAATCTCGTCCGCGAACCGGAGCGCCTGCTGCGCCGACGCCGTGCGGCGCTGGCTCTCCAGTGCGTACTGGTCCTGATCTTCGCGGTTGATTCCGTAGCGATCGGCCACGATTTCGGCCGTCTCGATCATCGACATCCAGAGTTCGGGCTTGGTCTTGAGAAGTCCTTCCTCCGTGATGTTGCGCGTGTTCAAACCGCCCATCTGCACCAGCGAAATCGATTCAAGACCGCCACCCACCGCGATCGGCGTGCCTTGTGTCATGACGAGCTGGGCGGCCGAGGCAATGGCCTGAAGACCGGACGAGCAGAAACGATTGATCGTCGTTCCCGCCGTGGTGACGGGACAACCGGCGCGGATCGCCGACAGGCGCGCGATGTTGTGCCCGGTCGCGCCTTCCGGTTGGGCGCAACCGAGGTACACGTCTTCGACTTCTTCCGGGTCGATGCCGGCTCTCGCGACGGCGTGGGCGATGACGTGGCCGCCGAGCACCGCGCCGTGCGTGTTGTTGAAACCGCCGCGCGCCGATTTCGCCATTCCGGTGCGCGCCGTCGAAACGATCACCGCTTCAGCCATCGAGATCTCCGGTTGTTGATGGGAAAGAATCTAACCCCGCGCGGCACGCCCGCAAAGGCCGGGCGAAGGCGATCAGGCAGATTTTGCCGTGAATCGCGCCGCGTGGCTCTTGAGCCAGATCGGGTATCGCGCGGTAACGGCCAGCGCCACCAGGACGACAATCAGCGACCAGGCCGCATCCAGCGACACCGGCAGGTTTTTGTGCTTGTCCGAAAATCCATCGGCCGCCGCCATTACCGCAAAACAGATCATCCACAGGGCGGTGAGACCGTAATTCGTGAGCAGAAACAATCTGCTTTTCCACACCGCATCCGCTACCTGCTCGCGCGCGTATTGAAGCGTCAGGGGATTGCGCAGGAGAATCGAAAGAAGCGCCAGCGAGAAAAAGCCGGTATTGATGACGAAACGGGTCAGCTGCGACGTTATTCCCGGGTGAAGAAAGCCCGCATAGAGCGCCGTCGCGCCAAAAAGCACGAGCGATCCCATGTCGAGGAGCCGCAGTACCGGCTCCTGCGCAAAGTCCCGAATGCTGACGACGAAGGCGGCGGACAATCCCGCCCACAGGGCAAGATCCTGCGAGACGCCGGCGAGCAGCGTGAACGTGGCCGCCGGTACAAAGCCCAGAATCATGGCGAGCGGCGACCGAACGCGCGCACCGCGTCCGGTGCGGCGATGAACCGTCAAACGCATGGGCTACTACGCTGCTCCGGCCGATTCTGTCGAAAAGCTGAAAGCGCCGCGCATCGCTCGCCGCTCAATGCGCCGGTGCTGTCGGTGCGGCGGCGGCAGACCGCCCGCCCTGCTTGCTCTGCGCATAAAGCGACCAAAGATGGGCCGTTCGCGTCGCGGCCTCGTTACCCGAAACCTGCGACAGTGTCTGAACGGCGTCGGCATATTTGCCCTGTGCGACTTCGGCCGCACCGATCATCAGCGGACCTTCCGCCGGCGTCTTCAATCCGCCCTTGCCGACGGCGCGCCGTGCCGCTGTCTCCGCCTCGGCATAGCGCCCGTAGCCCCAGTAATCTTCGGCGAGTTTGATGTCCTGTTCGCCGCCCCGGCTCTTCTCCGCCGCGCTCGCAATCTGCGGCAACATCCGCTCGTCCGCGGCCGCATCGCGTCGCGCCTTGGCGAGCATCGCGCCTACTTCGCCCTGCGTGATTTTTCCCGATGCAATTCCCTGCTGCATGATCTTCACCGCTTCGGTCGGGTATCCGAGAGTCGTCAGCGCACTGGCCATTTCCTTGTATTCGCTGCCCTTGGCGGCATCGGCCAGCATGAGCAGGCGGTACAGATAAATGGCAGTCGCATCGTTCATGCCCTTTGCGCCGAAAGCCACACCGACGAGTTGCCCCCAGATTTCCGGACTCGGGCTTTGCAGCGCCATCTGCTCGAGTGTCTGCTCGGCACCGGCCTCGTTGTGCGTGTTCGCCTGGCTGCCTTCGATGATCAGGAGCGCGTTCTGGTCGGGTGGCTGCCCGGCGGCCTTCGCAAGCTGAATGGACTGCTGTGCATATTGTTGCGCGTGCGGATAATCCTTGGAGTCGTAGTAGGCGATCGCGAGCATGCTCGCGGTCGTGTAATCGAGCCCGTTCATCGCGACCAGTTGCTGCCCGTACTGAATAACCTGTGGATATTGCTTCTGGACGGTCGCCAGCTGCAGCGCATCGTGCAGCACCGACGCTCTGTCCGCGTCGGGCATTGCCGGCGAAGCCGCTGCTGCTTCGGCAGCCGTGGCCGCGGTCGCCATATCGTTCAGCCCGACCGCAGCGCTCATCATCATGCGATTGATGATGTAAGTGTCGAAATCCGTACGGTCGGCAATGGCCTGTGCTTCCTTGAGCTTCGCCATGGCGCCCTGGAAATCCTTGGCCTGAAGCGCCTTCTGGGCGTCGATGATCGTCGGACCGGCGGCCTTGCTGACATGACCCGAGCCGCTGCTGCTGCTGGAATGGGAGGGTGGCATGTTTTGCGAGGAGCTCTGGCCACCTCCATACGAGCCGCCGCCCATCTGGGCGTCACAGGGTACGCCGGCCAGCAATCCGGCCGTGGTACCGAGCAGGAAGGCGGAGAGAAGCGTTCGGCTGGCAAGGCGGCTCATGGCGAATCCTCGTTCGACGGGTGGTATAGGCACGGATACGGGTTCCCCGGAATTTACCTTACTGCGGGCGGCCGGACTTTCCAATCCATCCGGTAATTTGCCCGAAACCCGCGGTAAAGTTCAAACCTGAGTCGCATGGGATATGCCGGGGCAGCCGGATGGCGTTTCTTTCTTCATTCCGCAGCGCAGGTGAGACCGTATATCCGGATGCGTTGCGTGCGCGGCTGCGCTCGTTTGCCCTTCTTGGGGACCTGAGCGATCCGGCGCTCAAGCGGCTGCTTTCCCAGGCCAACTGGTTTGGCCTGCCGGGAGGTACGCTGCTTCCGCGCGACGGCGAGAACGATCGCGCGCTGTTTCTGGTCGTGACCGGCGTACTGGGCGTCTTCGTCGAGGACACGAAATCGGGCCGCACCATGGTTGCCCAGATTTCCGCCGGCGAAACCGTGGGTGAAATGTCGCTGATTTCCGGTGAGAAAGACTCTGCGCAAATCGTGGCGCTGCGCGATACGGAACTGCTTCGCATCAGTCGCGACGGTTTCCAGGCGCTGATGGTCCGCCATCCCCATGTCGTTCTCAATCTGATGCGCATTCTGGTCCGGCGTCTGCAGCTGAGCACGCGGCGCCAGCCGGAACGAACGCGCCCAAAAGCCGTCGCAATCGTGCCCCTGCAGGAAGACGTGCTCGCCGAGCCTCTCGCGAAGGCGCTCGTCGATTCGTTGCTGGAAATGGGCGCGAAGGCGGCCGTGCTTGACGCCCGCGCCGCCGATCATGGAGCGGAATGGTTCAGCAGCTTCGAGAACGATCACGACGTCGTGTTCTATCTTGGCGACTCGCCCGTTTCCGGCTGGTCGCACCAATGCCTGAGACAGGCCGACAGGATTTTCTTTCTCGCGCATGCAGAAAAGCCGCTGCTCAGGCGCCTTCCGGACGTGCCGGCGTACAAGATTCGTCCGGGGGGCGGGCCGCAGCTCCTCTTGTTGCACAAGGGCTTCGTCACACGGCCGTTTCCCGATCATTTGTCGCCGGGCGAAGGATTGTTTGAATCCCACCACCACATTCGCGCCGGGGTTGCCGAGGACATCAGGCGGCTCGCGCGTTTCATCGCCGGCCGCGCGGTGGCGCTCGTATTGGCCGGGGGCGCCGCGCGCGGCTATGCCCATATCGGCGTCGCGAAAGGCCTGATCGAGGCTGGTGTACGCTTCGACCGGCTGGGCGGCACGAGCATGGGGGCCATCATTGCCGCCGGTCTCGCGCTCGAATGGGAGATGGACGAACTGATTGCGCGGGTCCGCGACGCTTTCGTCACCAACAATCCTTTTTCCGACATGACGCTGCCGCTCATCGCACTCTTTCGCGGCCGCCAGGTCTCGGCGCTGTTGCGCAAACACTTCGGCGACATCCGTATCGAGGAAATGCCGCGACCGTTCTTTTGCGTCTCTTCCGATCTGACCACGGGACGCATCCACGTGCACCGCTCCGGTCCGTTGTGGCGCGCCTTGCGTGCGAGCGCCGCTGTCCCGGGCATCCTGCCGCCGGTAACGTACAACCGTCATTTGCTGGTCGATGGCGGCGTGATGAACAACCTTCCGGTGGACGTCATGGCCGCGCAGTCGCTCGGTCCGGTGATCGCGTCCGACGTGACCGGTGAAATCGATATGACCGCCTCGGACTCGCGTTATGGCGAGCGTTCGCTCTGGTCGCTTCTTTGGGAGCGGATGCGCGGCAACCCCTCGATCGTGTCCATATTGTTGCGTTCCGGCACGGTGGGCTCGGAGGCGCAGCGTCTGCTCGTGCGCGAACAGGCGAACTTTATCTTCGAGCCACTGATGCCGCAGATCGGACTGCGCGACTGGAAATCGCTCGACCAGGCGATCGCGGAAGGCTACGCGCATGCGCGACAGCGCATCGAGCAGCAGGGGATTCCACTCGCCGACATCTGGTCGGACGGCCCGGTTGTTGCAAAGCCGCGGCGCGCCGCCGAGTGAGACCGGGCAGGCGTACAGCAGTTGTTCACCTGCTGTCGCGAATTCCCGAAGCGAACCACGACACGATCGCGCCGAACAACAGCATCGCGAGCAGATTGGCAATCACATTGTACGGTGTGATCGCCGGCATGCGATGCCACGCCGAAAGCGGCACGACGACAAAGTTCATCACCAGATAGACCGGCACACCATAAGCAATGCCGGCCAGGAGCCAGTGCCTGCGAAGCGTTTCCAGGTAGCGTGCCGCGCCTACGAAGATCGCGGCGATGATCAGGGCCATTGCCCATTGCAGGAAGAGCCCGAGAATCGCCGTCGCCGCGCCGCCCTGAAGCGACGCCCGCCCGAGAATGCCGCCTGCGATCACGCGCAGGATGAGAATCGGACTTCGCTCGCTGATGGCGGAAGCCGCGCCGATGTCGATCGTCCCGGCGACAAGACCGCCGAGCAATATGGCGCGGAGAGCCGACCGGCTGTTCATCAGATTACCTCTCCCGCGGAGCGATAGCGGAGCGGACCCGCGAAGCAGGGGAGGGGGCGGTTGGATTTCAACGCCAATTGCCCCCCCGGTGCCTCGCAGATTCCTGGGTGCCGTACGGATATTTCCTACCGTTTCGCTTCGAGGACGATGTTGAACGGCGTCTCCGTCGCGCGGCGGAATTTCCTGAAGCCGGCGTTGTCGACGACAATTTCCCGCAGGCGCTTCTCGCCTGCCTGTGCACCGAGAGCCGGGCCGTTCCTCGCGAGCGAAACCGGCACGCAGATGAGCGATGAAGCCCCATAATACACGCGGCCGACCGGATTGAGATTGTCTTCCACGCGATCGCCCGCGATCGGCTCGACGATCATGCAGGTGCCGTCCGGTTTCAACGCTTCGCGTGCATGGCGCGCGGCGCCGGCCGGATCGGCCATGTCGTGCAGGCAGTCGAAGAAGCAGATAAGGTCGAAATCCCCACCGTTGTACGACGATGCATCAGCCACTTCGAAACGGGCATTGACGGCGCCCGAGTCCTTCGCCCGTTGCTTCGCCGTCTCGATGGACTGCGGATGATAATCGTAGCCGATGAATTCGGAATTCGGATACGCTTTGGCCATCAGGATCGTGCTTGCACCATGGCCGCAGCCGACGTCGGCGCCGCGCGCGCCCCGCCCGAGTTTTTCGGTGATACCATCGAGCGCCGGGAGCCAGCCGGCCAGCAGGTTGGCGTTGTAGCCGGCGCGGAAGAACCGCTCGGTACCGTGGAACAGGCACTGGTGGTGCTCGCCCCACTCCATGCCCTTTCCGGTGCGGAAATTCTCGAGCGCGCGTTCGCGGACATGGAAGAGGTCGCGCACGATGAGATAGGCGCCGGGCAGGTCCACGGGACCGCTCGGGTTGGCGAGAACCAGCGCCTGCTCTTCGTCCAGATGGTATTTGCCGGCCTCCGGATTGTACGCAACATAGCCCCCGGCGGCCTGGTTGCCGAGCCACTCCCGGGCATAGCGCTCGTTGGTGTTGGTGTGCCGCGCAAGCTCAGCCGGCGACATCGCCTCCCTGGCGAGCGCCTTGTAATAACCGAGTTCGTCTCCGATCGTCACCAAAACCGCGCTCATCGCCGCCCCAAGATCGCCGACCGCCCTGTTGAGAAATTCGTGCAGTTTGTCTTCATCAATGGCCATGGCAGTTCTCCCTTCTGAGAAACCCTTGAACTGACGGGCCCTTCGCGCCCCGAATTGACGCCACGATGCTACACCTCGCCACCGGGGGTCACCAGAGCCGCCCGGCCATCGGTGGTAGGCTTGCGGCCCGCCGAAAGGGGCGGTCTACTCGGACGCGAACGTTATCGACGAGGCGACAAATGGCCATCGACTACGAAGAAGTCATGCAACTCCAGGCGAGCGGTTTGCCGTTCAGCTACGGGGAGCGCGAGACGATGCTCTACGCTCTCGGCATCGGATTCGGGCGCGACCCGCTGAACGAAGCCGAGCTCCCGTTCGTCTATGAAAACGGTCTGCGCACGGTCCCCACGCTCTCGACCGTGGTGTCGTGGGGAAGCGCCATCATCGGCAAGACCGGCATCAACTATCTGTACGTACTGCATGGCGAACAGCGCCTCACGGTGCATCGCCCGATGCCCGTTGCCGCGGAGATCCTTGCCGACGAAAGGATCACCGGCGCTTTCGACAAGCGTGAGAAGGGGGCCATCCTCCTGATAGAGAAAACGCTCCGCCTCAAGGACAGCGGCGAGAAGCTCTGTACGTTGACAGCCACGACCGTCGCCCGCGGCGACGGCGGATTCGGCGGGCCGAAGGAAGGCGCGCCGGAACCGCATCCTCTTCCCCAGCGCGCTCCCGATCTCGTGCACGCCTGTGACACGCGTCCGGACCAGGCGTTCCTCTATGCGCTCTCCGGCGACCGCAATCCGCTGCATCGCGACCCCAAGGTGGCAAAGCTGGCCGGCTTTCCGCGGCCGATCCTGCACGGCCTCTGTACCTACGGCACGGCCTGTCGCGCCGTCATTTCAACCGTGTGCAAGTATGACGCGGACAAGATCGCCGGCTTTGACGCGCGCTTTTCGGCGCCCGTATTCCCGGGTGAGACCATCGTCACTGAAATGTGGATCGACGGCCGCGTGGTATCATTCCGCTCCAAAGCGAAGGAGCGCGACCTTGTCGTCATCAACAACGGCAAATGTACGCTTGCTTCCTGACGATCCGGTCTCGGCCGCGAATGACCTGATCGCGAAGGGACGGGCGGCCGACGCGGCCACGCTTCTCGAGCGCTGCATGGCAGCCAATCGCGGCGGGCTTCTGTTGCGGCTGACGCTGCAAAGAGCCTTCGCGGCCAAGGGCGATCGCGACGCGGCGCTTGCCGCCGCGCGCGAAACGGCGCTGCTTTATCGCGAAGCCGCGCCTGCGGCGTTGGCGCTGGGCGAGGCGCTCCGCTCAGCCGGGCATCTTCCGGCGGCAGTCGGCGAGTTGCAGCGGGCGCTTCGGCTCGATCCGGCGCTCCTCGCCGCGCGTGTTGAACTCGGCGCCGCATGGCTCGACGCGGGTGAGGCGGGGAAAGCGCTCGCATGCTGGCGTGGCATTCGTTGCGACGAAATAACGCCGGAGCTTGCCCTGATGACGGCGGATGCGGAGCGTGCACTCGCGTCGCCGCGCAGCGATCCGCGCTACGTGCGCCATCTCTTCGATCAGTTCTCGAAGGACTACGATGCGCGCATGCTCGCGCAACTCGCGTATCGCGCGCCGACGATCCTGCGCGAGTTCGCCGGCCTTCTCGGTCTCGGCGGCCCGAAGCGGCACGACATTCTGGATCTCGGTTGTGGGACCGGTCTCATGGGCGAGGCGGTGAAAGACTGGGCACAACGGCTCGACGGGGTCGATCTCAGTCCGCAGATGATCGAGAGGGCGCGGGCGCGGAATATCTACGACGAACTGTACGTCGCCGATGTCATTGCGTGGCTCGCCCAGCCGGGCTCAACTTACGATCTCATCTTCGCCGCCGACACGATCGTGTATATTGGCGATCTGGCACCGCTCTTTTGGGCCGTGCGTGCTCGCCTGGTTGAGGGTGGCATTTTTCTTTTCACCGCCGAGAGCCAAGAGGGGAGCGGTTTCGGGCTTGGGCCGAAGCGCCGCTGGCGGCATTCGGAGACCTATCTCCGTTGCGACGCGGAGCGAGCGCGGTTGCACGTCTCCGGGTTGATGGCCTGCGTGCCGCGTACGGAAGCCGGCGAATCGGTATCGGGTTGGGCCGTCGCCCTGATGAAAGACACTCCACCCTCCTCTGGCGCGCAATCGCGCCCTTGACAAGTGGGTGATCCCGCGCGTGGACGCCTGCGATATCTTTATTTCGCCCGGGTTGATGTGCTTTCATGATGGGTGGTGGAAATGCCTTGGGTTCCAAAGGGGTGTCGAATGTCCGTGAGAATGTCGCTGACCTTTGCGTTGCTGATCGCTTCGGCAGGAGCTGCGGCGGCGCAGGAAATGTGCGGTGATCCGCCGATTGCGCCGGTCATCGTTTCGGCAGCCGAGATGCGCGCCAAAGCACCGGCGGATGCGGCAGCGACGGAACACGGAGGGTTTGCCGATATTCGTCGTTGGCAGGGATCTTTGAAATCCTACCGCGATTGCCTCAGTGCGACGATCGCAGCCGACAGGCGAAGCGCGTTGGAAGCCGCGCGGTCGGAAAAGCCGGACAAAGACAAGATTGCAAGGTTCAATGACGAAATCCTGGCGTCGGGTCGCGCATTGGATGCTTCCTCGGATCTGGAGGAAAGGGTCGTGAACGAATTTCACGCCGCCCAGGTGGCCTATTGCACGCGCAAGGACGTGGATGTGTCCAGCTGCCCAAAAACGTGAGCCGCTTGCGAACCTGGTTGTAGCCGTCAGTTCGGCTTTGTCTTTTCCGTCCTCAATGGCGGCGTTGGTCCTGCCAAGCTGAAGACCTTTGCACTGGTCTGGCATCGGGCTCGTGCTGCACGAACTCGCGATCAATGCCGCGAACTATGGCACGCTTTCGAAACAAAAGGGCCGCGTTGACCCGAACAGGAGCGTGGATGGGGGAACGAAGTTCCGGTTCTCAAGGTTGTCTGGGAAGAGAAGGACGGCCCGCCCGTGCAAAGGCCGGGCAAAGAAGGTTTCGCCAGTCAATTGATAAGGCAGCGTGTTGCGACAGCGAAGGTTGATTATGAATTTTTTTCAAAGGGAGTCCGCTGCACAATCGAATTTCCACTGCTCCCGGAGCAGTCCTGACGAGAACCCACGGCGGGGATCTGCTCCAAACACCCGTCTTGCAGGCGCCCGCGTACTGATCGTCGAGGACGAATTCATCATAGCGCTCGAAATCCAGGCGAATCTTGAAGAGGCCGGCGCGACGGTGATTGGCCCCGCGTACACGCTTGAGCAGGCGCTCGAGCTCGCGGAGCGGGAGCAACTCTCCGCGGCGATGCTGGATTTGAGGCTTGGTCGCGACTCCGCATCCCTGGTCGCACAGCTCCTCCACGAGCGGCAAATTCCGTTTCTGTTTTACACAGGTCAGCCTCCGAGCGACCCCATTCGCCGCGCCTGGCCGGAGTCAACCACCCTTTCCAAACCCGCTTCCAGCGACGAAATCGTACACGCCGTCGCCGACATAATTCGTACAACGCACTGAGTTCGGATTGCCTCCGCCCGCGCGATGCAGCCGCGGGGGGAGATTTCTCACGCGGAGCCGCTTGGCGTTCAGGGGGTCCGGGCCACACACCCTGAACAGTCGCCGTGATGAATTGGCTCCGCTCCCGCTCGGCTTTTGATTTGCGAGAATTCCAAAATTTCATCAATCAATCGCGTGCGCTTCCATCACAATTCGGATCCGCACTTGTGTTGCCTGGTGCGGAGAACTTCGAGATGCTTTTTGTGCTCGACGAGGACGGCTTCGAATTCGGTCAGAAGTTCCTCAGCCCGCCTCGTGTCGTGCCCGTCGACGCGCAATTCTTCGATCAATTCGCCGTGACGCGCCACATGGGCTTCGCCTTCCCGCACGTGCCGTCTGCGGTTTCGATGTCCGATTCGCGCGGCATGGTTTGGCCTCATTCCGCAGGGACACTTCAAGGATGGCATCGTTTCTGTCAGAAGCATGAGACAACCGGAGAGTTGCCGATGAAACTCGTCACGTATCAATCCGGAGCAGGCCCGCGGCTCGGCGCGGTCGTGGGGAACGGCATTGCCGACGTGGCGCGGCACGTCGCCGGCGCCCCGGCCGACATGATCGGGCTCATCAGGGAATGGCGTGCCGTTCGTCCGCGGCTCGCGCAGGCGCTGGCGGGCCGTCCCGATCAGCCGCTTTCCGCCGTCCGGTTGCGCCAGCCGATTCTGCGGCCGGGAAAGATTCTCGCCATCGGCCTCAACTACCTCGATCATATCGAGGAAACGCGGGCGCAGCGGCCGGCACATCCCACCTTCTTTGCCAAAATGCCGACGGCGGCAAACGGCCCGTATGACGTGATCGAATTTCCAAGCGTATCCAAAGAGCTCGATCACGAAGCCGAACTGGTCGTCGTGATCGGCAAGCGCTGCCGCAACGTGCCGCGCGAGAGTGCGAGGGAGGCGATCTTCGGCTATTGTGTCGGCGACGACGTCAGCGTGCGCGACTGGCAGAAGCGCACGCCGCAATGGACGATCGGCAAATCCTTCGACACCCATGCGCCGTTTGGTCCATGGATCACCACCGCCGACGAAGTGGATGCGGGCAATCTCGCAATCCGGTCCTTCGTCAACGGCGAGTTGCGGCAGAGCTCGAACACCGGACAGATGCTGTTCGACTGCGCGGCGCAGATCGAACATCTCAGCCAGGCGATGACGCTCGAGCCCGGTGATTTGATCTACACCGGGACGCCCGCGGGGGTCGGCATGGCCCGCAATCCGCCGCTCTACCTCAAACCCGGCGATGTCGTGCGCGTGGAGATCGACGGACTTGGCGCGATCGAAAACCGTGTCGAAGCTGCGTCGGGCAAGATGCGGATGGAGTGAGCTGCGGCATTCGCTCCGGGTTCATTCGCGGAAAATGCGCGCGGAGCCGCGAAGACGCGAAGTACCCCTCATCCGGCGCGGGGCAGGCCCGCGCCCCCTTCTCCCCGCAAGGGGAGAAGGTTCTGTGCTCGCCGCCTGTACAAGCCGCGCCTGTTGATATCCCCTCTCCCTTGAGGGAGAGGGTCGCTCCCGAAGCGAGCGGGGTGGGGGTTCCGTGCGCCCAGCGTCCACGGATGCTGGATTTGTCCGATACTGCCGGATAATTTGCGGTTGCCTCTGGCACGCGTCATCGCGTGTCGACCAATCGACTTGCTGCGCTTGGGGCGGGCGGGTGCAGCATCGGTAATCGCGCCATGACGCAATCGTGGGAGCTTCGCCCGACTCAGCCGCTCTGGGCCATTCTCGCGCGATCCGCAGAGCTGCTCGAGGACGATCCGGTCGGCGCGGAAGCCCGGGCACGCGAAGTCCTGAAGCATGCGCCGGCCCAGCCCCACGCGCTGACGCTTTTGGTCAGCGCCGCGCGCGTTCAGGGCGATTCCGCCGGCGTACAGGCACTCCTCGAGTCGCTTGCGTCGGACTTTCCGGAGCTCGCAGCGGCTCACTACGAATTGGGTCTTCTGCGGGCCGAACGAGGCGATGGAGCCGGCGCCATTGCCGCGCTTCGGCGTGTGGTGGACCTCGAACCCGATCATCCTGGTGCCTGGCGCATCCTCGGCGATCGCCTTGCCGCCCTTGGTGACGCCGCCGGTGCGGCCGACGCGTATTCGCGGCAGTTCAAATCGTCGATGACCGACCTCCTGATGCTCGAACATGTGACCAATCTCGGCGACGATCAGCTGGACGTTGCGGTCGCGATGCTGCGCGAATTCCTCAAGATGCATCCCACGGACCTCAACGGCTTGTACATGATGGGGCAATTGTGCGTGCGGATGAACCGATTCCGCGATGCCGAACGCATGTTTGCGCGCGCGCTGGAATTGGCTCCGGAGCTTGTGGCGGCGCGCTGCGATTACGGCCTTGTCCTGCACCGCCAGTCCAAATGGGAGGAAGAATACCGGCAGATCGGCATCCTGCTGCAGGGAGAGCCGGAGAATCCGGGCTATCGGTATCTGATGGCGAGTGCCCTTTACCGCACCGGACGTTTTCGCGAGGCGATCGCGTACTGCGATAGAATTCTGGGAGAAGACCCTGAAAACAGCGACTATCAGATGGCGTATGCATCCGCGCTCAGAATAGTGGGGCGGACGGCACAGTGCATTCTCGTACTGCGCGACGTCCTTCGGCGCGAGCCGGATCGCGGCGATGCATGGTGGGCTCTGGCAAATCTCAAGACCTTTCGATTCGCCCGTGCCGATATGGAATGCATGTCGGCGCAACTCGCAGACGACACGCTGCCGGACGAGAGCCGCTACCAGATGCAGTTCGCCCTCGGAAAGGCACTTGAGGATGAGCGGCGCTACGGCGAAGCATTCGAACAGTATCGGCGCGGGAATTCCTTGGTGCGCGCACGGCAGCCGTACGACCCTTCGGAAATCACGGAGCATGTACGACGCGTGAAGAGCCAGTTTTCGGCCGGGTTCCTCCGCACGGTGGCGGGCAGGGGATGCCCATCACGGGACCCTGTTTTCGTCATCGGCTTGCCGCGCTCGGGATCGACCCTGGTCGAGCAGATTCTCGCGAGTCACTCGGCTGTCGAGGGCCTGGGGGAGATCACGGCGCTTCCTATCATTGCCGCGAGGATTGCAGAGAGTGTCCAAAGTCATACCAATGTCGCGGGTACAGGGCGGCCGCCTCCGCTCGAAGGTGAGGATCTGAGGGCCTTGGGGGAAGAATACCTCGAGCGGGCTGGAAACAGCCGCAGGTCCGTTCGCAGCTTCTTCACGGACAAGCTGCCCAACAATTTTCAGCATCTGGGCCTGATCTGCGCGATCCTGCCCAACGCAAAAATCGTCACCGTGCATCGGCACCCGCTGGCCTGCTGCTTCTCCATGTACAAGCAGCTGTTCCAGTCGGAATGGGGCCCGTTCTACGACCTTGAAAACCTGGCGCGCTATTACCGGGACTTCGTCGACGTCGTCTCCCACTTCGACGCCGCGATTCCGGGGCGCATCCATCATGTCGTCTACGAAGAACTGGTGCGCGATCCCGAACCGGAAATCCGCCGGCTGCTCGATTACTGCTCTCTGCCGTTCGAGGACGCATGTTTGCGATTTTACGAAAGCGAAAGGCCGATAGCGACCGCGAGTTCGGAGCAGGTCAGACAGCCGGTCTACGCAAACGCCAACGAGCAATGGCGGCACTTTGAGCGATGGCTTGATCCGTTGAAGGCAGCACTTGGACCGGTGCTGGAAACGTATCCAAGGCTTGGAGGCGACGGCTAAGACGTGGACGGCGGGGAGACACACACGACACTCTCGCTTGCCCTGTCGGAGGCCGTGCGAAATCTCGCGATTGATCCGGTCGCTGCGGGCGATGATGCCGAAACCATTCTCAAATCCGTTCCGGGCCAACAGCAGGCGCTGCTTCTCCTCGTCGCCGCGTTCCGCCTTCGAGGTGACCTGACCGGCGCCTGTACGGCACTCGAAGCCATGGTGCTCGCGAATCCAAAGCTTGCCGCGACGCATTACGAACTGGGCCTCCTTTTGGGAGACCTGGGCAGGCATCGCGAGGCGATCGGACATTTCTCTCAAACGGTCGACCTGGAACCTGGCCATCCCGCCGCGTGGCGGTTTCTTGGCAACCGGTTGATGGCGGTCGGCGATCTTGAGGCCGCTGCCAGGGCGTATGCCCGCCATCTGAAATCGTCCGTGCGCGAACTGAAGCAGATCGAGGATGCGGCAGGCGGCAGCGAGGAGGACGCCGCAAAAGCCGACAACATGCTTCGCCAGAGTCTCGCGCTCAATCCGACCGACGTCATGACGGCCCGCATGCTGGCCCAAAGGGAGCTGTGGCTCGGTCATTACCGCGAAGCGGAGAAGCTTCTCGAAATTGTACTGCGCGGCGCGCCCGACTTCGTTCCGGCGAGGCAGGAATATGCGTTTGTGCTCCAGCAGGGAATGAAGTGGGGGGAGGCGATTGCACAGCTCGATACCATCCTGCGTTCCGAACCGGAAAACGCCTTGTGTGACTCCCTGAAGGCCTGGAACCTTGTCATGCTGGGTGAGTACGAGCGGGCCTTTGCCCTGTTCGACAGGGTTCGTTCAAAGCTGGCGGATTCGGTCCCGCATTGGGTCAATTACGGGCACGCTCTGCGTACGGTCGGCAGAACCGAGGATGCCGTTCGGGCCTATCGAAAAGTCCTCGCGCTGCAACCGGGATTCGGGCTGACCTGGTGGAGCCTCGCCAACCTCAAGACGTACAGATTTTCCCCGGCCGAGATTGAGGAGATGCGGAGCCAGCTCGAACGCGACGATCTCTCCGACGAGAGTCGGTGTCATCTCGAATTTGCCCTTGGTTCCGCCCTGGAAGCGGAAGAGCAATTTGCCGAATCCTTCGCGCATTATCGCCGGGGAAACGTCTTGCGCCGGCCTCGCCTCAGCCACGATTCGGCGGAATTCGCGGAGCGGGTGGCGCGATACAAGGCCACATTCACCGCAGAGTTCTTTGAGACGCGCACCGGCTTCGGTTGCCAGGCGCCGCACCCGATTTTCATCGTCGGCATGCCGCGCGCGGGCTCGACGCTGGTTGAGCAGATTCTCGCAAGTCATCCCGCCGTCGAAGGTACGGCGGAGTTGCCGGATCTGCTTTCGATCGTCTCGGAGCTCCGGAGCCTCAAGGACGGAGTCGGTTATCCGGAAATCCTCAAGGACCTCGATGCCGCAGATTTTTGTGCCCGCGGCGAACAATATCTCGGCCTGACCCGCGCCCAGCGAAAACTCGGCCGGCCGTTTTTCACGGACAAGGCGCCGCAGAACTTCCAGCACGGCGGGTTGATACAGCTCATTCTTCCCCATGCGAAGATCATCGATGCGCGCAGGCACCCGATGGCGTGCTGTTTCTCCGGCTACAAACAATGTTTCCAGATGGGGTCGATGCCGCACACCTACGACCTGACGGAAGCCGGTCTCTTCTACCGCAACTACGTGGACCTGATGGCCCATTACGACGCCGTCCTACCGGGCCGTGTACATCGCGTGTTCCACGAAGACATCGTCCGGCAACCCGAAACGGAGATCCGTCGTCTCCTCGCTTACTGCGGTCTGCCGTTCGACGAATCCTGCCTGCGTTTCTACGAGACCGAACGCGGCGTTCGCACCGCGAGCTCGGAGCAGGTCCGCAGGCCCATTTACCGGCCCCCCGTCGAACCCTGGCGGCAGTACGAGAAATGGCTTGATCCACTGAAAGCGGCGCTTGGGGACGTCCTGGATATCTATCCGTCAGTCCCCGCATTCGAGAGCGGGGTGGGTTCCCATGAATCGCCTCACCCTTCGACAAGCTCAGGGTGAGGCGGACTTCCATCCCGGCGTGAGGCTCTTTTCTGCCCTCATCCCGAGCCTGTCGAAGGATGAGGGCGCCTCACCGATTAGTCGGAATTTCGCCTTGCTTGGTCGTTACCTCTTGACCATCAGACCGCGCACCAGTGGCGCCCGGGACTTCACAGCCTGTTTCACGCCCGTCGAAATCGCCGGATGATGCCCTTTGTGCGGCGGTTTGCCGAAATGGTAGTGCCCGCTATACAGCGCAAACGACTGGACCGTCCCGCTGGTTGTGATCAGGGTGAGATAGGCGGTCAGCGCGCCACCGTTCACGGGAGCGCCTTTCTTGTTCACGGCGAAGTCGAGGTTCAACTGGGCGTCGTTCTCGGCGGCAATGGAATCGGAGTCGTCCGCGTTGAATCCCAGCTTGGCAGTGTTCCCGGTGATGCCGCTGCCGACCCCGTACATGCCGGTATATCCGGAGCCGCAGCCGGTCTCGCGATCGACCACCTGATTGTTCATGCCCTTCCAGGCGAATGTCATGGCGTCGCAGAACGTGACCGTGGATCCGCTCTGCGTCGCGGTCGCGTACACCGATTGTACGCCGGAGCCTTTTTGGTCGACCGCTGCCGGCGTGCCGGTGATCGAACCGAGAAGCGCTGCCGCGCTCATCATGAGATATTTGTTCATCGGTACTTCCCCTGTCTTATGCCGGTATTTTGCCGGCGGATGAATTTCAACACACATAGCCCATGCAAGAGCTATTGCTGTTGGAAATACGCTGTACCGCCCTCAAGCCTTGAGCCTGCCAGACTGACCGGGTGGTTGAGTGCAAACTGGAATCCCTGGGCAACTCCCGGAGCCGGTACGCCGACGCCGAATACCGCGAAATCAAAGATCAGGCAGGCGGGGCAAATGCCGATGGTCACCGTCCCCATGCCATAACCCGGCAGGTTGTTCACATTGTAGGTGCCGGTGCAGGCGAAACACGAACTGTTGGGATTGTTGATGCTTGTTATGACTCCATTCAGGTCTCTGACACGACCGTACGACACGTTGCCACTGGGGTTGGTGGCGCCTGCTCCCGGCACAAAGCAGATTAAACCAAGAAGGTCCTTCCCAGGTCCCGACGGAGTGGGTGAGGTCAGTACGGATTCCGAGAGGAAACTGTAACAACCATTAAGAACGGCAGCGTAGTAGCCCGGCGCCGCCGGCTGCGGCCCCTGGTAGAAGGCCGTACCGGCCAGCACGAGCGCGTTCGGGTTCGGCGTGGTAGCCCTTTTTATGAGCTGAAATCCTCCCGCCAATCCGCCGCTGACATTGTTTACAACGATGTCGTAGTCGTCCATGCACCCGGCAGGATTTGGGAGCCCGAAGTCGATCCAGCCGCCGCCCCAATAGGGAACATTGGCACCGAAGACAAATCCGTACGTTCCACTAATTGCATTGCTCGTCGTCCCGCCCAGACAGGGGAAGCGGAAAAGGCTCGTGAGCCCCCTGCCCCGAACATGGCCATCGGTTACAGTGCCGCCAGCCGAACCCGCGGTGGTCTGAAAACACATAACGCCGACATTTTCCTCACCGAGACCAAGAAACGGAGGAGCCGGCGACGTGGGGACCGTATGATTCTCATAGCTGTAGCAACTAGGAGGAGAAGGAAAAACCGGAGTATTCAGAACGGACGCCAGATAGTTGCCGGGAACTGCAAAGGCGGATTGCGCACCCGCAAACAGCAGGCACATTCCGAAAAAGAGCTTCGCAAATTGTTTCATGTTTCCCCTCCTGCTTAAGGCAGAGCTTGAGCAGAACCTGTCCTTCGCATTAGCGAGAGGTTCCCCGGCGCCGCACCGACACAGATGGAACGCAGCCGTACATACACGTACAGGACCGTGCCGCAACACGTGTCGGCAATCGTTCGGCTCTGATTTTACTGGAAAGACGCCGGTGACGGCCAAAGCCCCTGCCGCCCGGTCAACACTCCAGATAATACTGTGACACAGTTTTCGGGGACATGAAAGAAAAACTTCACAAATGTTTCACAAACAAACCGGGCCTCACTGCCCAGCTAGTGACTGTAGGGCATTGCCCTACACCGACGGCGCTGTTTGAGCGCTGCCGCGGTCGGCCGGGACGATTCGCTTGTACAAAGCCTGATCGCCCCCCTCTCCCTTGAGGAAGAGGACGGGCTGAGGGGTATTCCGTGGCTGGGTGTTAACCAATTTGCCGGCAGGTTCGCCGGCGCTCGCCCGGGCGATTGCTATCCTACCGGCTCACTCGCGCATTGCTGCGCGAGTTCGCGCCAGCAACGCGCGATGTCTTCCCACATTCGCTGTTCGACATGCTCCTGTGAGCGCGCGGCGCGTTCGTCGGCAAGCGCTGCGCGCGCAAGAAACCTCTCCGGAGAGACAGGAGCAGCCAACTTCATGCGATCCCGTTAGCACGGCGGATCGCATACAGGCCCGCGCATTTGCCGTTCATGGTTACTGCGGAACCGCAAATTCGAAGCATTAACCTTCGGCTGGCCGTGATTCCTGGTATCCGACTTAGCCCTCGTCGTCGCCGGCGGAATGCGAGCGCCTCATTTTCCTCGGCCTGTCGGAGTTCGTTGCCTTCGCTGCCATCGTGCGCTTCGGCAGCGTCTTCGCCCAAACTTCGGTATTCTGTTTCTGTTGCGCTGTACGAAGCCGGTCTCTTCGCGGCGGAATTCGCGCGACGCGCTGTCATTGCCCTCGCCGAAAGCCTCTTTGCGCGCGCGGCCGCGGCTTTGAGGCGCGGGCAATCGTTTTCCTGCCCGCCTTCTGTCGCGCCGGCGCCGGCTTGCGCGCGAACTTGCGTTTCGCGGTCGTTTTGGACGTCTTGCGAGATTTGGATGCCTTCTTCGATTTCGAGCTTCGGCCGCGCGTCGCGCCCACGGTCACAAAAGCGCAGTGAACGCAGCAAGTGCGGCGAGTTTCTGATCTTCGGCCCAGGGCGGCCCAACTTTCCTTCCCACGGCATCAAGGCGATCGCGCAGGGCGGTGTCGGTGCAGCCGAGTGATTTGGTGGTCGCCGCCCGGAGATCGCGTTCCGGTGTGCGGTTCACGCGGAGGTGCATGCGTTCGCACGCGTCGGCGAGCACGTTGCGATAGAAGGCGCCCTCGGCCGCATGAATGCGCGAATGCGCCGCGAGGATTTCGGAAAGAACGCCTGGCAAGCGATAGTTCCCGCCCGGCACGCCGGCAGCCACAATGGCTTTGCCATCGCGCCGGACTGTCGCGATCACGCTTTCGATTTCCCGTCGCGCTCTTGCGGTCGCCTGGATGCGCGCCGTTTCGATCAGCGCTTCATCTGCGTCAGCCGCGATCTCCGAAGCATGATGGTAGATGAAGCGCGTCGCCTCCGGTTCATAGACAATGCGGCGGCGTTCGATGATCTGCCATTGCCGCGTGACAACCACGGCGGCCGCCCAACCGGTGTGCGCACGAAATCCAACTGCCGCAACAGTTTCGGGCGCCTTTTCCATTGCCGCGTTTCCCTACCACTGCCGAAAATCGCAGGGCTGTCTTCTCCCGCCGGCGTGTGCTGTTCGAGAAGGGATGCCATGCGATCATGGTAGCATGCGATGCGCTCGAGCATGTCGCGCGCGGCGATCTCCAGCCAGGAGACACTGATGGTGCGCAGTTCTTCGGCCCGGTACCGGTACTGCAGGGCGCGATTCGCGTCACTCTGGATCTTCGTTCCCTCCAAGCCTTGGCAGGGAATCTATACCCGCCTGTCTGGGGGTCGCAACGCCTCCGTGCGAGGCAGACCGGCGCAATCCAGGGTTCGAGCCCCAATCCTTTTTCCAACGCAATAAAGCTTGCATCGGTTCGGAACTCATCAAATGGCGGCTCGAGCTTGAGGTTGCGCGTCCGCAGATCGTGTATCTTGGCGGCCTTGTAGACATCCCGGAAAGGTCGCACCCTCGGCGCCGGGCTGCCGCAGTTGCGCCACGAGGTCCCGCTTCCGCTGTGCATCTGGTATCGTTACACGCTGGTTGGATGTTCGCGGGACCCTTTCATGAATGGCTTCGTTGCGCGCCGTAACCTGATCGTCGCCGGACTTGCGGCTCCGTCTTTGCTTGCGAGCGGAGCGGGGTCGTTGGCTGGCGGAAAGCACGCCGCAGGGAGGAAGACGAAACCCGAAGAGAAGCCGACCGGCGCCGTCGAGGATCTGATGCGCGAGCACGGCGTGCTCAGGCGCTGCGTTCTCGCGTATCGCGAATGCGCCGGACGGCTACGGATGGAGCCCGAAGACGTGGATGCGTCGGCGCTCAACGACACGGCAAAATTGTTTCGCAGCTTCGGCGAGGAGTACCACGAAAAAAAGCTCGAAGAGGCGCACATCTTCCCGCGCGTTCGCCGGGCCGTTGCCGGCGCAGAAGCCTCGGTGCCCGCGCTGCTCGCACAGCACGCGCGCGGCCGTGAAATCACCGACTATATTCTGTCCGTGACAGGCGGCGCCCATGTCTCGGTCGCCGACGCCGAGATGCTTGCGCGCGCCTTTGATGCCTTCGAAATAATGTACGCCAACCATACCGCGCGCGAAGACACCATCGTCTTCCCGGCGTGGAAGGAACAATTGTCACCCGGCGAGCTCGCCGAGATGGGCAATCTCTTCGAGACCATCGAGCGCGCCGAATTCGGCGAGGACGGCTTCGACGATGCCGTGAAGCGCATCGCCGTGATCGAGGACAGGCTCGGGCTGCAAAACCTGGCGCAGTTCACCGCGCGGCCCGCGCCCGCCCGCACACCACTACAATCTCCCTGACACGGGTCGGAAGAAATTGCACGCGCCGCCCCGCTTTCGCGGGGTAAACTCCGCCGCGGAGAAGAAGATTCACAATGAGGCGGTGAGGCAGTGAGATTGCGCCGGGCCCCGCGCATCTAACGGACATTGCCGTAGCAGGCGGGCCAAAGGGCGGGGATGCGCGGTTCCCGCAAAAAAATGGCGCGCGCATTGCGCGCGCAACGAATCGGTGATGTACGACCGTACCACATGACGGCTATCTCACTGCCTCACCGCCTCACTGTTGATGGGCAGCCGACACAGCCGCGATCCTCGGAAAATGCCCCGCGTCTCCGCGTGCAAGTCCTCTCAAGATGTACCAGTACAAAAAATGGGCCTCATATCTCCAGGAGATGTGAGGCCCATGGGTGTGCTCCAACGGAACCTGATGTCAGTGATGCGCATGGTGCGTCGCGGGATGCGCGCGGTGATCCTTGTGCCGGTAGTCCTGGGCATGCGTGGCGCGCAGGCCCTCGATGCCGAATTCCTCGATCGCATGTTCCCACGACAGGAATTCTTCGATCGAAAGCGCGTAACGTTCGCAGGCTTCGCCGAGCGTCAGCAACCCGCCGCGTACCGCGGCCACCACCTGCGCCTTCTTGCGGCACACCCAACGTTGGGTATCGGGCGGTGGAAGGTCGGGCAACGTCAGCATCGCGCCGTCCGGTCCCAAGACATATTTCACAGGCGATCTTGAATGCCTGTCCAGGCGTCCCATGCCACTACCTCCTCGTTCGCTTCCCCCACATCAGCGAGAGTCGCGCCGCGAAATGGTGGTTCCGGGGCACCGCTCCCAAATCTTCAAAAGCGATTGAGAAAGAATGAACGCGAGGGTCGCGCGTTAGGACTCTCTTAACTCTTCAGCCGAGGCTGCGGCCGATCCAGATCACCCGGCCCATGATGGTGATGTCGTCGGGTTTGATATTGTCGAAGGTGCGATAGGCCGGATTGTCGGACTTGACCGTGAGGAGGCGCGTTACCGGATGCATCGAGATGCGCTTCACCTGGAGCATGTCGTCGATGCGGATCACGTACAGGCCTTCGCGACGCGGATTCGTCTGCGCCGGGTCGACGAGCGCATGGTCGCCGTCGTGCAGCGTTTCCCACATCGAATCGCCCGAGATTTCGAGCACGAACAGGCGATGGATGTCGCTCGCCATGCGGCGCAGCCACTGCTCGCGGAACATGAGGTGGCCAGCGGGCTCGTTGTCCTGCGCCAGCGCACCCGCGCCCGCCGCTGCCCGAAGGTCGAAAACAGGGACCGAGAGGTAATCCGGGGTCAGCCGCGTTTCCCCGGCGACCTCGCCAATGGTCACGTCGAAAATCTTTCCGAAGCGGCGCAGAAGCGGCAGCGAGAGGCGCTGGTCCTCGCGCTCATAGCGGCCGATCGAAACCGCGGTGGTATTGAGCTTTTCCGCCAGCTGCTGCTGGGACATCCCGCGCGCGTGGCGCAACTTGCCGATATTGTTCATAGCCGCAGTCAACAATACCGGAGAGTTTTGCGCTAGAACCAATACAGTTGACAATAGAACCATATCGGATATATTGCGCCAGTGAATCATCAGGAACGGCACCTATGCAGCCCCTGGACGACCTGGCTTCTCCGCCTCAAACCGGCCTGACCGCGCCCCAGCGCGCCTGCCTCGACGCAATCGAGGCCTATCTCGCCCGAACCCGAACCATGCCGAGCGTCGAGGACATTCGACTCGCGCTAGGGATGTCGTCGAAGGCGGGCGCGCTTCGCCTGCTGCGTCAGCTCGAAGAGCGCGGGCGCATTGCGCGCGTGCCGCACCGGGCCCGCGCGATGCGTTTGCTGTACGACCGCGAATGCCCGCGCTGTCAGGAAAGGCTTGCACCGTGAAAGCGCCGGGCAGGCGACAGGATCTCGGGTCGCGTACGAATCCCGGTACGATCCGATCGGGACACGATATCCTGTCCCGATTCTCGACGACGCGCCCGGCATTCGATGCGAGCCGCGTTTATCGCGACGCGCATGCGCGCTACGCGCAGGCGTTCCGCAGCGGCGACGTCAACGCCATCGAAGAAGCCTTCAGTCGGATGCAGGAGCTCGGGCGCGCATTTCGCGACGGCGCGCAATGGGCGGAGGAGAAGCTTTCGGCCCGGAAAGGCGGCGTGCGATGAGCCGCCGTTCGCGAAAAACCCGCGCGAGGCGGAGCGCGCCAAAGCACTGCGCGCCGAAAGCGGGGCCTTGTGATGTGTACATCCGGGAATTTGTCTCGGCAAGAACCGGCCGCGAAGAACGTTACCGCAACATCGGCGAGCACCCGCTGACGCTGGCCCATGCGCGCGGCAAGATCAGCGGCGAGCAGTTCGCGGCGGGCGAAGAGGTGCGCCGCCTGTACGAATTGCGCGGATTGAGCGGCCAGGACAGCACGTTGATGACGCCGGGCTCGGGCGGCACCGGCCCTGCCGTACCCATCAGCGAAGCGCAGCTCGATGCCGGACGCAGGCTCGCGCGGCTGCGTTCGCGCCTGAAGGATCGCGACTGGATCATTGTGGAAAAATTCTGCGGCGAAGGCTGGTCGATGGCCGAAGCCGTTCGCGCGGCGACGCTCTGCCATCCGAGCGGCGTCCTCTATCGTGTACAGGAGGCGCTCGACGAACTTGTGATCGCCGCCGGCGGCCGTATCGTGAAATCGGCGTAACCAACTGAACCTGCGTGAATTCGGTGTAACAAAGACCAGTCCGGGGCAAAGATTTCTTGCGCGTGAACGGATGATGAATAAATGCTTCAGAGCGCATTCCAATGCCGAATGCCAATCGCGAACAGTCAGGCGATCGGCCAATCATGGCATCGCGAACCGCATGGAAGGATGGACGTTATGAACCTGAAAGCAACGTTGATCGCGGGAGGGCTTGCTGCGGTGCTTGGCGCCGGCGCGGCCTTTGCGCAAGACTCGGGCAACCCGCCCCCACCGCCACCGCAGGCGCTCCATGCCCACCATCATCACGGGCATGGCGTCGCTACTGTCATCGAGGAAGAGGTGAGTGCAGGCCGGCTCAGTCAGAAGGAAGGTACGCTCATCGAGCAGAAGATCAAGGAAATGAAACGCGAGAGACGTGCCGAACGCCAGGCCAGGCGCGAAGGCATGGAGGGCAGTTACGGGCAAGGCAATCCGCCACCGCCACCGCAGAAATAGATTTTCGAAGGACGCTCGCTCGCCCTGAGCGAGCCCGCCTACCCCAGGGACTGCGATCCGGGGTTCGGCGGGTAAGCGCCTGCTGTCCGCCGAAGCCGCAAGGCGAAGGCGGATCGAGGTGTGAAGAGAGCGATGAGAGCCTCATGCGTCGACAAGCTCGGCATGAGGCTTTTTTTTGTACAGGTTGTCCTAGTGTCGGAAGTGCCGGATGCCGGTGAACGCCATCGCGAGTCCGGCGTCATCGGCCGCTGCAATCACTTCTGCGTCTCGCAATGAACCGCCCGGCTGAATGACGGCCGTGGCGCCGGCTTCGGCGACGGTGAGCAATCCGTCCGCGAACGGAAAAAACGCGTCGGACGCCGCGGCGGATCCCTTCGTCAGCGGCTCGGCAAGATGCGCCGCCGCGGCGGCCTCGCGCGCTTTCATCGCCGCCATCCGCGCGGCGTCGACGCGGCTCATCTGCCCGGCGCCGATGCCTGCGGTCTGCAGACCCTTCGCATAGACGATCGCGTTGGACTTCACGTGCTTGCAGACCGTGAAGGCGAACAGCATATCGACAATCTCTGACTCGCTCGGCTGTCGCTTCGTCACGATCCGGAGATCGTTTCGCCCTGCGGAAGCATTGTCGCGCGACTGTACAAGCATTCCGCCCGCGACACTCCTGAACGTGAGGCCGTCTGCGCGCGCATCCGGCAAGCCGCCGGCAAGCAGCAATCTCAGGTTCCTTCTCGCCGACAGGATCCTTCGCGCGTCTTCGTCCGCATCCGGCGCAATGATCACCTCGGTGAACAGTTTCGCGATTGCCTCCGCCGTTTCGCCGTCGAGTGTGCGGTTGAAGGCGAGAATGCCGCCATAGGCGCTGACCGGATCGCAGGCGAGGGCGTTCAGGTATGCCTCGCGCAGCGTCGACGCGAGCGCCACGCCGCAAGGGTTCGCGTGTTTCACGATCACGCAGGCGGCGTGCGCATCGGCATCGAATTCCGCCGCCAATTCGTACGCGGCGTCGGTATCGTTGATGTTGTTGTACGAAAGTTCCTTTCCCTGCAACTGATCCGCCGTCGCGACGCCGAAGCGCTTTTCGTCGGTCGCATAGAATGCCGCTCGCTGATGCGGATTCTCGCCATAGCGAAGCGTCTGCCGGAGCCGGCCGGCGAAGGCGCGACGTCGCGGCGCCGTCTGCGAATTCTGCGCAGCAAGCCAGTTCGATACCGCCGCGTCATAGGCAGCCGTTCGTGCGAAGGCGATCTGGGCGAGGTCGCGGCGCAGCTGTGGCGTTGTCGCTCCGTCGTGTACCGCCATTTCCGCGAGCACGCGTGCGTAGTCGTCCGGATCGGCAACGACCGTCACCCAGTCGTGATTCTTGGCGGCGGCACGGATCATCGCCGGTCCGCCGATGTCGATGTTCTCGATCGTCTCGCCAAAGGAGGCGCCGCGCGCGACCGCGGCTTCGAACGGATAAAGATTGGAGACGAGGAGATCGATGCCCTCGATGGTGTGCGCGCGCATGGCCGCCGCATGGTCCGCTTTGTCGCGCAGCGCGAGCAGGCCGCCGTGGATGGACGGGTGCAGCGTCTTGACGCGGCCGTCCATGATCTCGGGGAAGCCGGTAACCTCGGCTACGTCCGTTACGGGCAATCCGGCGACGCGCAGGGCCTTTGCGGTGCCACCCGTCGAGATAAGCGCGACGCCTCGTTCGGCCAGCGCGCGCGCGAACTCAACAAGGCCGATCTTGTCGGAAACCGAAATCAGCGCGCGGCGAATCGGGCGTAGCGTCATCGGTCGCGCTCTTACTTGCGAAAGAGCCAAAAGAGAAGCGTGACAACGACGCTGATCACGAGACAGGTGACTATCGGAAAATAGATTTGCAGGCCGGGCCGGTTGATCGCGATGTCTCCCGGCAGCCGCCCGAGCCCGAGCTGCCTGAGCCAGGGCCAGGCAAGGCCGGCCGCGACCAATGCCGCGCCGGCAACAATCAGGATTCGACGAATATCCAAACGGCTCACCCGAGGATGCAGGGGTTTAACCGCCAAGCCGCCAAGGCATCGCAGTTCACCACGGAGACACGGAGTTCATGGAGGAGACAAGTTGCGCGCCAAGGCGCGCGATAACCCCGCTCCGTGCTCTCTGCGTCTCCGTGGTTTTTTCTGCCTTGTGCCTTTGCGTCTTGGCGGTTCCTTTTTGGTCTCGCCTCGGCGATATGTTAATTTTATTGATTGCAATATTGATTTTTATAATTCTTGTGATAGATGGTTGCATGAAAGTGGATTTGTAGACCGAGATGGCGCAAGGGCAGGCGAGGGATTGGGGAGAACTGACCAGGCTGACCGGGGGTGAACCCCTCGTTGTTGAAAGGGTCCGCCTAGCCGGTGGCACGGCCATCGAAGGGGCGTTCGCGCTGCCGCGTCTCGCCCAGCTTTCGGCCGAAGACCAGGTTTTCGTCGCCGCCTTCGTGCGCGCGCACGGCTCCATCAAGGAGATGGAACAGGTCTTCGGCGTGAGCTACCCGACCGTAAAGGCGCGGCTCAATCGCATCGCGCAGAGCCTCGAATTCGTGGACGAGAATCCGCGGCCGTCGAAGGGCGACGTGCTCGAGCGCCTCCAGCGCTGCGAGATCACCGCCGCCGAGGCAGTGGCCGAACTCGAGGGGCTCGAATGATTCCGCTTCTCGCCGTCGTGCGCGTGGACGGGCCGATGCGCTTCCGGCTGTGGCTGCCCCTGTTCCTCCTCTGGATTCTGCTGCTGCCGTTCGCGCTCGTCCTGCTTCCTTTCGCACTTCTTCTGGTCGTCGCGCGCGGCGCGGCTGCGTGGTCGGTGATGCGCAGCACCTTTGAAATTCTCTCCGGAATGCGCGGAACGCATGTGGAGGTTTCCGCGCCGGGAAATTCCGTTTTTGTTCACATCTGGTAGGAGAACACCATGAACGAGCATCGCCGCAAAATTCTGGACATGCTGGCCGAAGGAAAGATCAGCGCCGACGAAGCCGAGCGGCTGCTCGCCGCTCTGGACAGAATTCCACCCGCGGTATCGACCACCGCCGCGGCTCGGCCCAATCCCAAATATCTGCGCGTTGTCGTGGATACGGACGAGGGCCTCGTGGGCGACACCACGACCAAGGTGAACATCCGCGTGCCGCTTCAGCTCTTGCGCGCGGGCGTGCGGCTTGCCGGGCTCATTCCGATGGAAGCGCGGGGGCATGTGAACGATGCCTTGCGGGAGAAGGGGATTGCCTTCGACATTTCCCAGCTGAAGCCGGAAAATCTCGAAGCGCTGATTGCGCAGATCAACGATCTCTCCGTCGACATCGATCACGCCAAGGGACAGGCGAAGGTGAAGGTCTTCTGCGAATAAACCGGCCCGCGCGTTTGTTGACGGGCGGCTGACCGCGGTTATGATCCGCCGCACCGTTCGCATTTTCCCGGTGGGCCCCTGTGGCGGAATGGTAGACGCGGCAGACTCAAAAGCGGATTTTTGTTACTTTCTTATGCAAAAACATCAATAAATACAAAAGCTTAGCAAAGTCAGCGAGTCACGCACTCCTCACGCACTTATGGACATTTTAACGAATTTCGCGTATGCGTATGTCCCAGACCCACGGCCTCATCGGCGGAAAGCTCCAGCTCTTCAAGCGGCCACGCAGCAGCTTCTGGCAGTGCAAAACCTATCTCGCCGCCCGCGAATGGCGCCATAGCACCAAAGAGCGCGATACGGAGCGGGCGAAAAGAATCGCCGAAGAATGGTACTTCACGCTCCAGCTCAAGCATCGATCAGGGGAGCTAAAAGGAGGCAAGCTGTTCAGAGCTGCCGCCGAGCGTTTCCTCCCCGAATACGAAGCCCTCACGGCCGGCGAACGAAATCCCGATTACGTCAAAGGCCATGGCGACAGGCTGCGCGTCCACCTGCTTCCCTATTTCGGCGACATGGTGGTCGGCGACATCACGCCGCAAACGGTGCAGGACTACCGCGTGCACCGGATGACATCGAAAAAAAATCCAAAAACGGGCGAACCGATGAGACCCGCCCGTAGCACTTTGCATCATGAGATCGTGACCCTTCGGCATGTCCTCAAAACCGCCCAACGCCTTGGCTGGATCACGTTCGTCCCCGACCTTTCTGCCCCGTACAAAGCTTCAGGCAAAATCAGCCATCGTGCCTGGTTTTCCCCGGAAGAATACAAGCAGCTTTACACCGCGACGCGCGAACGCGCGGAGAACCCGCCGCACGGCCGCTGGAAATGGGAATGCGAACAGCTGCACGACTACGTGCTCTTCATGGTGAACACCGGACTTCGCCCGGACGAAGCCGCACGGCTTGAGTTCCGGGATGTGGAAATCGTTAAAGACAAAGCCACCAACGAAACCATCCTCGAAATCAGCGTACGCGGCAAAAGAGGAGTCGGTTATTGCAAGAGCATGCCTGGCGCTGTGCTGCCCTTCGAGCGCCTGAAGGCGCGTAAGCGCTGGGACAAGCCCGCTGCCCATTTGCCGAAAGGCGGCAACTCGGCATCGACCGAAAGATCGCTAATATTGCCAAAACCTACGGACAGACTTTTCCCCAGTGAAAAACACACCCACCTCAACAACGTGCTAAACGAACAGAAGTTGAAGTTTGATCGTGAAGGTTTGCGCCGTAGCGCTTATTCGCTGCGGCACACGTACATCTGTCTCCGCCTGATGGAAGGTGCCGACATTTACGCCATCGCCAAAAACTGCCGCACCAGCGTCGAGATGATCGAAAAATTCTACGCAGCCCACATCAAAAATATGATCGATGCAGCGGCGGTTAACGTACGCAGGGACCGGTCAGACGACCGCCCCAAAAAGCGCGGGGCGAAGGCAAAGCGCTCAACGGCGGGAAAGGACAACGGGTACTCGAAGCCCCACCGATAATATTGGCCGACTCCGGACGGAGAAGGCTATGATGTCGATCCTCCAGCCTAGTCGCAGGGCGTTATGACTCTACGCAAGACCATTGAGGTCGTCACCCAACTCGCGGCAAAACGAGCAATCGCGAATTACGCGATTGCCGGCGCCGTGGCTGCGCTGAATTATATCGAGCCCATGCTCACCGAGGATCTCGATATCCTTGTCTCGGTGGACGGATTCGAAAAGCGCACTTCAGGCATTCTCGTTCTGGATCCGATCGAAAAAGCACTCGCCGCGATAGGCTACACGGAGCGCACAAATGTCGGCTTCAGGATTGAAGGTTGGCCCGTCCAATTCTTGCCCGTTGCTTCTCCCTTGGACGAGGAGGGGCTCGAAGCGGCCGTCGAGATTGACGTTGCCGAGCTGGGCGCGAAGCCCCTAAAGGCGCGCTGTCTTAGGGCCGAGCATGTTGTCGCAACAGCCCTAAAGGTGGGTAGACTCAAGGATTTAGCGAGGATTCAGGCATTTTTAGAGCAGGATGCAGTAGACTTAAAACGCTTGAAAAGCGTTCTTGAGAGGCACAATCTTATCGTCGCTTGGAGCAAGTTTTGCCTCAAGGCTGCGATCAAGAACCCGCTTTTGGAAATCGATTAAATGGACGATCGTCGAACGCACTATCCGGATAACTCTGAAATCCTGGCTCGCAAAGCCGAGGGGCGACGGGAGAATGCGCGCGCGACCTTCGCAGAGAAGATCGCAATTCTTGAGCGGTTGAAGGAGCGGGTTGCGCCAATTGTAAGATCGCGCGAGGCGCGAAGAGCTAACCACGCACATCAGCCGGCAGCTCGCGCCTGAACATCGTCCCCGCTAAAAATAATTGGCGAAAGCCACGCGTCCCGCTATAGCTTCGTATGCGTTGCCCCAGTGGCGAAACGGTAGACGCACGGCACTCAAAATGCCGCGCCCTTGCGGGCGTGTTGGTTCAAGTCCGACCTGGGGCACCATATTGCTTTGAACCGGCCATCGCAATTTACCGCTCGTCGCTCAATCAGGCATCGGTCAATTCATCTGCACCCACATATGGCTAAGCGCAATGTCGGGCATGCCAGTTTTTCGGGAATGAACAGAGCTCAAGCGCGCGACCCTGTGCTTCTCATCGTGTTGAATCAGGATCAAAGCATCTTTAGGTGGGCACCATTGCTGTATGAGTTTGATTTGCGGACTTCGGGGAGAGAACAAGGATTTCGTCCCCGGTGAGATCCTCTAGGCTCTCCCAATCTCTAATCAGGCTGTCCTGGAGAAAACCTCCATCCGCCGTCCTCGCTATGATTGTCACGAACGCAAGATATTTAGTCTGGACTGAGGCAAATAGCGCGCGGTCGAGAAACTGGGACAGCGGGATTTCAAGCTCGAACATTTCGGGGTCCCGAAAAGCATTGCGAATGTTAGCGCGAAAGGCCGGTCAGGGAGAAGAAGGCCAGGTGGCATCCGACTGCCTTTTGGGTGGTCGGAGGAGCGGACCGGGGTGAGGCAGCCGCCAGAGCTGGGCGTGAACAGAATACTGCAAATTGTTCACGGGGAGACGGCCTATGCGCCGGGCGATGGGAACCTTGCGGGTTGCCCAATTGGGCGGTCGCGCGTTTTGCACTGCCATTTTGTGCGCGACGCTGGCGTTTTTGGCGGGAGAAACGCCTCCGCGTCCAGCGGTGGCGCAGTCCTTTGACTGGGGAAACTACTGCAGATCACTCACGCACTACTCACGCACTCAAATAGAAAATGTAGGAGAATCAAAGACTTAAGTGTGTGAACGGCAGACTCAAAATCTGTTGCTGGCGACAGCGTGCTGGTTCAAGTCCGGCCAGGGGCACCAGAACTGTACGACGCCGATGCGCGGCGCCCGAATGGCCGTGGCTCGCGAACGGGAAGCTTTGCCGCGCCCGCTGCCGCCCCGGCGCGACGAAGACCCTGTTGTGGGATGGTCGGCGGAGCTGCCGCGGCACGTGTTCCACCGGCATAGGTTTCGAGCGCGGCGATCCGGCTTTCGATCGACGGGTGCGTCGCCCGCCATCCTTTCGGCGCCGAGAAGATCATCATGGCACGCAGCTGGTCGGGAAGGGCCGGCATTTCCCCATGTGCCGCTATTTTCCGCAGCGCGCTGATCAGAGCGTCGGGATTTTTCGTCAACGTGACCGCGCCGGCATCGGCCACGAATTCGCGGGTGCGCGACAACGCGAGTCTGCTCAGTACGGCCAGACCGGAAGAGAGAGCGGCGATGACCGCAGCGACCAGGACAAAGAAAATGCCCGCACCCCCGCTTGTACGGAGCGCCAGGTTGCGGGTGGACGCGCCGGTCTTTCCGCCGCCCAACATGCGTCCGCCGCTGACCAGGAATCCCACGAAGATTCCGGCCACGGTCATCAGGCGCACGTCGCGGCAGCGGATGTGCGTCATCTCGTGCGCAAGCACGGCTTCGAGTTCGTCGCTGGACAGGGTGTGCAACAGCCCGCGCGTCACCGTCACGGCCGAATCGGCGGGGGTCCAGCCGCTGGCGCAGGCGTTGAGCGCGTCGGTCTCGATGATCTCGACTCCCGGCATCGGCAGTCCGGCTCCGATGGCGAGCGCCTCGACCATATTGTACAGTTCTGGTTCGAGCGAGCGCGGCGTTCGCTGCGCGGCCGTACCCTGCCGGATCAGTTCTTCGCGCATCAGCCAGGCATAGGCCAGCCAGCCTGCGAGGAGCAGGACGGGCAGCCATGCATATTTTATCGCGACATGCTCGGCCGTCTGTAGTCCGAAAATCCAATGCGGGGTTGCGAGCTGGTGATTGGTCTGGAGCTGTACGTTGACGATTCGCAGGTCGAATCCGATGGACGCGTAGAACAGGCATCCGGCGAGCCACAGAAACGCGATATAGATCGCGAAACCGGCCAAGAGCGCCGTCGCCCGCAGATCGTTGTTGCGGATATGGCCGTAGAGGCCATGCGCCGCGAACATTGTCTAGAACGCGACCGACGGCGCCGTGTCGATCCTGCCGCGGTTCTCGTCAGACACGATTCCCGGATCGCGCGGAAGAAAGCGGCAGATCGCGGCTATGATGTTGGCGGGAAACTGCGTGCGCGTGGTATTGTATTCGGCGACAACATTGTTAAGAAACCGGCGTGCCGCTGCGATCTTGTTCTCGACGTCCCCGAGGTCGGCCTGCAACTGCAGGAATACGGACGAGGCCTTGAGCTCCGGGTACTGTTCGGCAACGGCGAAGAGTCGGCCCAGCGCGGATCCGAGCGACGCCTCCGCGGCCGTTTGATCCGGGCCGCCCTGCGCCGTCATCGCGGCCTTTCGAGCTCGGGCAACAGCCTCGAATGTTCCCTGCTCGTGGGCGGCGTAGCCCTTTACCGTGGCGACGAGGTTCGGGATCAGATCGTTCCGCTGCCGCAGCTGTACGTCGACGTCCGCCGCAGCCTGCTCGCAGCGCCGCCCCAGCGCGATGAGCCAGTTATAGACGCTGTTCGCGCCGAGCACGACAAGGAACGTCACGGCGCCCGCACCGACGACAATGTACGTATCCGACATAAGCGGCACACTCCGGTGAAGGACGGGATTTTGTTCTATCGCACTTAGGAATGTGTTATCGAACGTGATTGAAAAAGGGTTAGCGGCTCGCCCGAAATTCAGTGGTGCCCGTTCAGCGGACAGCCCACCCAGCCTGCTCAACTTTTGGTCCGCTTGAGGCTTTCGGTGGCCTGCGGGCGGTCCGCTCACGATCCACCAGGCGTGGCAGTGTCAGGCTGTTTAGCGACGCGAGACGATTTCTGTGCCAACCATCGCCTTCCGAGATATCCGCCAGCGCTTACAAGCAGTCCGCCGAAACCTCCGAGTGCCCATTTCCAGGGCGAAGTGTCGCTGATCAAGCTTGCGATCTCATACAACGGGTTGACCTTCACCTTGATGACGCGGTGGAGAACGATAACGTCATGGTAAGGCGTCGTCCTATCGGGCAGTTTCAATCGTACTGACGCCTTCATGTTAAGGTACCGCGATGGACCGTACTCTGTCGGCGTTACGTCGAAAGTCCACTCTTGAAACGGATCCACTGCGGAAATCGTCTTCACCGCGCTGTTGTCGTCGCCCTCACGTTTGACGGTAAAGCCGTTCCCATAGACATCTACGGACATGATGGCGCCGACTCTCAAAGTCGCCGTACGAACAGCGCCGGAGCCCACAAGGTTCTCGCGCAATACCCCTGAGAACTTTTGTCGCGATACTCTGACCTGGAATGTGTACGTTATGCCTTCAGTCATTTCTACAGGTGGGTTAAAGACGATAGTCCCGTTTGGCAGCGATCTCAGCTCCGCATCTATTGCCGCCTTTTCTTGTTCGAAATCACTGACCGTGGAAGCAGGAGCGCCTGAGGTTGCGGCGCCTCCGCTTACGCATGCTGCGCATCCACTTCCGGCATCCCCATTCGCCAGAGCTTCGCGTCTCATTGCGCTGATCTGTGACAGCTCCTGTTCAGTAGAGGGAGCAGTGTGCCGATTATCCGCTCCTGGCATCTTCGGGGCGTCGTAGTCAAAGAACGTAAAGGATATCGTTGGCGATGGTACATCTTCCGCCGCCGATGTGGATTGAAGAAGGGGCGGAGCAGCCGGCGAGAACAGTCTTGACTCTGAGATGATGCTGTAACCACCAATCAAAGCTAGAAGGAAAAAGCAGCACGGAACGGCAATCGTAACACTATGGAAGTAAGACCGCTTTGGCCTTCGCACGTCTTCGCGACCAAGATGCAGGGTGCGCGGCGAGATGAGCGTCATAGTTGGGCCGTCATTGAGAACGGAGACCAGCTGAACCGTGCGCTCACCACACTTGGGTAGCTATTTAGTTTGTACCCCATACCCCAACGCCTCGGAAGCTCCGGGCGCGAAAATATAGAACGTTTCGGGGCAAGATGCACTCGATTCTTGAGGAAGTGATCGCCGGCAGCATCGAAACCCGGCGGTACGCACCGAGCTGCTCTCAAGAGCCAAAAAAAGCAGTTCGATCAAGAATTTATACCGGTCAGTTCATGAGGGTGTATCGGCGGCGATCGCGAGCTGGCTCGTGTCCTGTTGGCGTCGCCAGCGGCGATTTTTGCGGCTTCAGGAATGCGAGTGCAACTGATCCGGCAGAGCAAATCAGCGTTCCGAAAGCGCGCCGGCGATGGCATGCCACATCGGTTTGCGGTGGAAATCGCGGTCGAGCGGCAGCATGCGGGGACTGTAGCCGGCGAGTCTTTGCCGAAGATCGGGCGGGTCGAGAAAGCGGTCGCTAAGGCCCCAGGTCAGGATCATCGTTGAACCGCCTTCGATCATCACGTCCAGAAATCTGCGGCTCGCGTCGGCAACGGCGGAGTCGCGGCGAGCGATATCCAGCGGACCGCCGCTGTCGTCCACGTCGTGTTCGGTGACGAGAATGCGCAAGCCCATGCCCCGCACTTTCGCAAGAAACCCGCCCAGTTTTGCCGCGTCGACCGGCGTGCCGAACGCGCGCAGATGCCCCTGAAGACCCAGGCCTTCGATCGGTACGCCGCGCGCGAGCGCCCCCTCGAGAAAGCCCAGTGTTGCGGCACGAAATGTGTCGTTCGCCGGCCCGCCCAGTTCGCAGCCCCAGTCATTGTACACGAGCAGCGCATCCGGATCGGCCGATTTCGCCGCATGAAAAGCAAGGTCGATGTAAGCCGGCCCGAAAGCATCCAGCCAGAACGTCCGGCGCAGGAAATCGGACCGTCCGTCCGTGGGGGCGATCGCCTCGTTGACCACGTCCCATGAATGTACATCGCCGCGAAAATGACGGACGACGTTGTCGATGTAGGACACGATCAGCGAATCGTCGCGCGAAGCGCGGACTGCCTCTTCGAGCCAGTCCGGGTTGCGCCTGTGCCAGACAAGCGGGTGCCCCCGCAATTTCATGCCGTGGGCGTGGGCGAAAGCGAGTATCCGATCGCAGGCCGACAGGTCGAACGTCCCGCGCACCCGTTCCACGACGTTACGCTTCATTTCGTATTCGGGAACGAGAATTGCGGCTTCGCCGGCCAGTGCGTGAGCGAAAGCGCCGTCTGCCAACTCGAATGTGCTGACTGCAGTGCCGTACAGTCTGCGGTGCCGTGCAGCGATGCTGCCCAATCCCGCCGGCGTATCGTCCAGTATGGCGGGCCGCAATTGTGCCGCCCTTGCCGCGCCCATGCACGCCGCAGCGGATGCGCATCGCAGAAGGTGGCGGCGCGACAGCATGGCTGCGCTAGCGCAGCGCCGCGCGCGCCAGAGGATTGTTCCGCCCCGGCGTGCCGGGCGATGGCGCGATCACCCAATCGGCGCATCTGCGGTAGGCGCGGTCGGAAAGAAATATTTGCAGGAAAACGACGGCGGCGAGTGTCGGCCGATAACAGCCGCGCAGTACAGCCTGGAGCCACAGATTCATGGCTGCGAACGCGTCGGTCATTGCGACGCCTTTCGCGATCATCCAGCCGCGCCCGCCATGATAGGCCCGCGGCGGAATCTGCGACCGCAGTGTCTCGATCCATGGCAGGAGGCGGGCGGTTTTTCGACCCGCCGAAACCCGCGTCGGACTCCCTTCGTCCCGCCACACCGCGGCGGGTTCGGGGGCCATCAGAAACCGGCAGCCGGCAAGAAACAGGCGAATCGCAAAATCGGTGTCCTGCGAGCAGGGGAGACTCGCATTGTAACGTACGCGCGTCGCCAACTCCCGAGGCACGACAAGTGTTATCGTCGGCACGAACCCGCGTCTGCACAGAAGATAGTTCGCCATGTGCTCGCCCTCGGCGAGCGCATAGGGCGGCTTGACGAAGGAAATGCCGTTTCCACGGTCGACAATCATCGGGGCATAAGCCGCAACGTTTTCCGTACCGGTGAGAAGGCGCCGCATGACAGCAAGATGATGCGGCAGGAACGTATCGTCCGAATCGAGGAAAGCGACGAAGCGGCCTCCGGCGAGATCGATTCCGGCGTTGCGGGCTGCGCCGCCGCCGCCGTTCGTTTGCCTCACAAAACGGATGCGCGGATCATTGAACGCGGCCACCACCGACTGCGGATCGTCGTGCGAACCGTCATCGACGATGATGATCTCGAAGTCGTGCTCCGTCTGCGAGAGTACGGAATCGAGTGCTGTACCGATCGAATGCGCGCGGTCATAGACCGGGATGACGACCGAGAAGAAGGGCGTCATCGCGTGCCGCTCCCGGTGAGGGCTCTAGACGCCGAATTCAGTTGGCGGAGCACAGCGAGCGTCACGAGAAAGGCGACCCACGCAGGGCCGTCGCCCTCCATGAAGTCCGATTCCAGAAAGTTGTGCAGGACCATGAAGACGAACACGGATGCGAGAGCCGACTTCGTCGCGAGGTTGCGCGGGTCGAGCCTCCAAAGCACACGCGCAGGCACGGCGACAAGGGCGATCAGCGCCAACAGGAAACCCACGCCGCCGACGGTCACCAGGAGCTGAAGATACGCGTTATGGCCGTGACTCTCGTTCTGCACCCAAACGTCTGCGACGTAATTGTGCAGCGGGGGAACCGCGCCGGAATCGGAGAAGGTTCCAAAGCCATAGCCGAGGAGCGGATGGTCGTGGATGAATGCCAGCTCCGCCTGCCAGATCGCGGTGCGGCCCGTGAGCTGGTTCGGATCCTCGAACGCGTGGGAGATCGCACCGGCATCCACGCCCGCCCACGCCGCGGCGGCCAGAATGCCGAGCAGCAGGAAGACGCACAGAATCGCCCGGTCGATGCCGCGCCGCCACGTCGCGCGGTAGATGCATCCCGCGGCGAGCGCAAAAGGCAGGATACCCAGCGAGGACCTGGAACGCGTCATGATCGTAAAGCCGACGGCCGCGACAAACAGCGCCCAATGGGCAAAGCGCCGCGTATCCATGGCACGGAAGAAAAAGAGTATTGCGGTGATGGCGCTCACCGCGCCGGCAATATTCTTGTGATAATAGAGGCCGCGCCAGTCACCAACGAGCTGCGTTTCGGTCTCACCGGGAAGGTGCACCGCATTCTGTACGGTCAGTATCGAGATCCAGTTGATGACCAGCACCGTCGCCAGCACGGCGCGGGTAAGCGCGAGGCTTCGTTCCCCGCCCACGGTCGAGACGCCGATGGCGACCGAAGCGATGATGACGAATTCCAGCGCGACACGCCGCAGTACGACGTCCGGCGCTGTTGCCCAAAGCGCGCTCATGCCACACCATACGAGCAAAAGCGCGAGACTGGGCGACATGGAAAACATGGCGCGCAGTCCGTGCTTGTCCAAAGCAGCCACGGAGACGAGCGCGAGCGCGCCCAGATAGGCAAGTTGGCGCACCACGTCGCCGGCGCCGCCGAGACCGGCCCCCGTTGCTGCAAGCACGGCGGGATCCCGCGTCGCGAAGGGCTGCAGCGTTACGAAAACGAGCAGCAGAACGAGAAGGAAAGCGCCCTCCGCAAAAGGTATTCCGATCCGCGGCCGAGAGACGAGCGGTGGAGCTATGGCAATGGCTTCCCCCCTCACGGACGTTTATCCAGGCAGGAAAGAGCGTCTCTTGTCTCGAAGACCAGATGCGGGTCGGGCATCGAAAACAGGCCGGGCGCGTCGCGGTTTCGGGCCAAATTGCACCTGCCTCTCTTCGCATTTGGTTAACGGAAACTCTCGCGACTCCCGGAGCCCGGTCCTTGTCATCCCTTGTTCCGCCGTTGCAGGCTGCGTTGCCACACGATCAGGGGGCCGCTGGGCACTGCGCGGATGTGCGCCGTCGGCCTGGCGGAACCGTCATTGGTCCTTTGCTGCCATCATCAGGGAGCTGAAATGCGTGCTGCCCACCGTCATGCTCCCTACGCCCTGACGCGGAGCTGCCCTGACTAAAATGCCGATCGTCGCAATTGATCACGTACAGCTCGCAATGCCGCCCAATGGCGAAGAGGCTGCACGCGCATTCTACCGCGATGTGTTGGGAATCCCCGAGGTGCCGAAACCGGCAGAACTCGCCGCACGCGGCGGCTGCTGGTTCGAAAGCGGCGCTCTGAAAGTGCATCTCGGCGTGGAGGCGGATTTCCGTCCCGCGCGCAAGGCGCACCCGGCATTTGCGGTTCGCGGTCTTGCCGAACTTGTCGCGCGGCTGCAGGAGGCAGGATATGAAATCCGGAAAGCCGATCTCGCGGATACCCATCGCGTCTTCACCTTCGATCCCTTCGGCAACCGCATCGAATTGACAGAGGTCGCAAGGGATTGAGCGGGGCGGCTGCAACATATCTCTTCGCGAGATGGGACAGCTTCTACGTCATCGTCGGCTCGGCCGCCGGTGCATTGATCGGTCTGCAGTTCGTGGTGATGACATTGATTGCCGAGCGGCCGCCCGTGCGCGCCGCAGAAGCGGGAGCCGCTTTTGCCACGCCCACGATTGTACATTTCAGCGCCGTGCTTCTTGTCTCGGCGCTCCTTCGGGCACCCTGGGACGAAATCGTTCCGGCAATGACGGTTTGCGGCCTGGTGGGGATTGCCGGAACAATCTATGCACTTCTCACGACAATGCGCATGCGCCGGCAGGACGCTTACAGGCCCGATTTCGAGGACTGGCTGTTTCACTGTCTCGTGCCGCTCGCCGCCTATGCGGACCTCGCAGGATCGGCCGCGCTGGGGCTGGCGCACCTTCGTATTGCACTTTTCTGGATGGGGGGCGCGATCCTCGTGCTGCTTTTTTGCGGCATACACAATGCCTGGGATGCTACCGCCTACCACGTTCTTGTACAGCGGCGGGAGAAGCCCCCGCCGGAGTGAAGTCGGCTTTGCGAATTCCGACCCGACTGCCAGACGTGAGGCCGACACGGTAACGATTTCGTGACGAAACATTATCCGGAGGATTTCTGCGGGTGCCTTGAGCTACCGTTATCTTCCGTCCGCCATTGCGGGGAGGGATCATGCCGCGGCGCATCCTGATTTTCGTCTTGCTCTCGGCACTCGCCGTCCCGGCCAGAGCGCAAACGGTGCATCAACTCAGAAATAACGCGCCTGACGGGGCCGAATGGCGACCAGGCTGGCGACGAATGGGCCGCGCTGCTCCCAAGCGGTGATGCGCTCGTCGAGGGAAACAGGGAGACTGTACGAGTTCGACGGATTGGCCCTGACGCCGGAGCCTGTAAACGTTGGCGGAGACGCGACGCGCCTGCTGCTGCCTTCAGGCGCGGCGCTCATCGGAGGCAGCGAAATCTATGTCGGCAGCGGAACTTATCGGGCCGCATGGCGGCCGACTATTAGGGATTGTCCAGCCAGCGTGACGCGCGGCTCGACCTATGCGATCTCCGGCACCCAGTTCAACGGATTGTCGCAGGCCAATGCATTTGGCGACGAACTCGAAGTGGCGACCAACTTTCCACTCGTTCGCATCACCAACGACGCCACCCACGACACGTTCTATGCCCGCACGCATGATCACAGCTCGATGGCCGCAGCGACGGGGACCACGACGGTTTCAACGAATTTTGACGTGCGCGCGAACGCGCAGACCGGCGCGAGTTCGCTTGTCGTGGTGGCGAACGGAATTCCGTCGGAAGCCGTTTCCATAACGATAAAATGGCAGCCTGCTTTACCTGCAAAATAAAGCCGGGGTTGGTTCAGTCGCCCACAAGAATCCTGATCGTGTTCGTGCCCCGCGGCGAACCAAGACCGCCCAGGAGATCGTAGCCTTTCACCGCCGGGTATTTGCCGCTTGCGTGATGGGCCACGTCATGCAGAATTTTCGGGTTGGTCGCGTAAGCGGGATACAGGATCGGATTGATGAAGCCGACCGTGGACTTTCCTTCGCGCACCGCCTGCTCGTTGGCGAGCGCCGCGAACCCCGCCCAGATCGGCGACGCGAAGCTCGTACCGCCCCAGCCGCCTTCACAACGTCCTTTGGCGCAAATCATCATGTCGAAATCGGCATTTGCGGAGACGTCGGAGACATTGCGACGCGTGGTTGAGCCTTTGTTTTCGGCGTTGATGTAGGGAAGCTGGTACGGCTCGATCGTTATTCTTTTGTCGAGCGACGGTCCCGATGCGCTGTATTTCCAACCCGCCTCCGATTTCCGGGTGCCGCCCGGCCCGGTGGTCACGAGGTCGGTGCCGCCGACGGCAATGATGTTCGCGTCTTCCTCCGGCCAGGGGTAGCTCTTCCTCAACGTCCTGTCGTCGCCGCTTGCCGTGAACCAGGACTGTCCCTGCGCAGCCATCTCCTGGTAGATCGGATCCTCGACTGCGAAGTGTTCTTTGTAGCCCCACGACGTGCTCAGCTGCTTGCTGGTGTCATCGGAGGCCATCTGTTCTTCGATGGCCACGGGATCCTTGGCGACATAGACCTGTACCTGGTCAAGGCCGGGCGCCATCGAGATTGCGTAATCGATATCGAGCGTCTGTTCGCCGTCGTTGCAACTGCCGCAATCCACCGCTGTGCCGTCGACAGAAATGCCGTTCACCGGCACTTTCAGCTTCTGGTTGAAAGTCTTGAAATAGAGCGGAATGTCCTTCGGAATGTAACCTTCGAGTTCCATAAGTCCGACCGACTGCCCCTTGCCTGTCAGCTTTGCTCTGGTGCCGGTCCCGTAATAGGCGGCGCGAAAATCGCTACCGATGAAGTTGCCGTCGGGACCTGACCCGGTGCCCGTGTGCCGTGCGCTCTCCTGCGACCGGACAAACCTGGGAACGGGAAGCTGATACGAATCGAGGCCGCTGATCGACAACGCCGGCACGTTGAGCGCGAGCGTGGGTTCGCGGTCCGGCGCCATGAAATTGCGATTCTCCGTCGGGTGTCTGTAGAGATTGAGCCTGAGGTTGAGTACGCGTTCGATATCGGATACGCGACCCTCGATCTGGAACATGTAGCGATTGGCAAATGTATGCGTAACGGCGAGGCCGTTGCCGTTGAAGAACTTCATCGCCGAGTCGTAGTCGCTTTGCGACGGTCCGAAGCGTTCGGTAAACTCTGCAACCGATAGATAATGGCGGAACAGCACGCTGTGCGGATTGTAAATCTGGTCGTCGAGGAGGCTCCGAAGGCCGGCGAGATTGCGCATGGGAAGCACGACCTCGAGGCGCAAATGCGTCGCCGGATCCACGTGTCCTGCATACGCCGCACCGCGAAGGACAACCGCGGCAGGAACGACGTGCGACTGGAGCGTTGCGGCACACAATGGAATCGGTACTGCCATCACGGACTGGACGACAAGCGCGCGAACGGCGAGCGGTGTTTTCATGGGTATCCCTTCCTGCGGCGAGCCGGGAAGGTGCGCCACAGGTGGGGGCAGGTCAAGCGTGAAGGGATTGGCGCATGAAACGCAGCGCGGGCATCCTTCTCTATCGAACCCGACCGCACGGGCAGCAGTTTTTCCTTGTGCATCCCGGGGGGCCGTTCTGGGCCAGGAAAGACGAAGCCGCCTGGTCAATTCCAAAAGGTTTGTACGAGGAAGGTGAAGATCCGCTCGACGCGGCGAGGCGCGAGTTTGCGGAAGAAACCGGTCTGTCGGTCGGGGGCGATTTCGTTTCGCTCGGCGAATTCAGGCAGCCGGGCGGGAAGATGGTTTCCGCATGGCTCCTGGAAGGCGACTGCGATCCCGGCACGCTGAAAAGCAATCTTTTCTCGATCGAGTGGCCGCCGCGCTCGGGAAAGATGACGGAATTTCCGGAGGTTGATCGGGCGGGCTGGTTTTCGGCGGAAGAGGCCACGGTCAAAATCCATTACGGCCAGAAGCCGATAATCGAATGCGCCGTGCAGCGATTGGACGCCGCAATTTCCAAAAAATAAGGATGCCATGGTCCGCACATTGCGGGTGGCCGCTGCAGGGCAGGGCGCTCCGGTGGTCACGATGGGCGCCAGGTCGTTTTCCGCAAGCTAGGGCAAAACCGGAATACGGCGAGGCGTTTTCTCGTCAGAGAGACAGGCGTATGTTTCGTGCAAAGGAGATCGCCATGAAAAACGCCACTCTGGTTTTCGCTGCGGGATTGATTTGCGCGGCGCCTGCGGCGGCGCAACCGCCGCAGCAGAACGCCTGTTTCCTGATCAACCAGTTCAACGGCTGGAAGTCGCCGGACACAAGAACCATCTTCATTCGAGTCGGCCTGGATCGCATCTTTCGTCTCGATCTCGCCAACAACTGTTCCCTGCTGGCGATGCCGAACGTACATCTGATCACAAAGACGCGAGGACCAGACCTCGTCTGTTCGGCAATCGACTGGGACCTGTCGGTTTCGGAGTCGCCGCCGGGCAACATTCCCCAGCCCTGCATCGTCAAAAAAATGACGCTGCTGTCCCCGGGAGAAGCTGCAGCCATTCCGCCAAAATTTCGGCCGTGATTTAATTCTGCCGACAGAAGCGCGACCTGACGGAGAGCTGGCGCCGAAGTTCAATGGCTGGAACGGGCCGCGTGGCGCTGGGCGTTCTTGGAGTGCTCGTGACCGCCAGCCGCGCAATCCTGTACAAGGGGAAATTGACAATCCGGTCAAACCGGCGCCTTGCGGTTGCCGCCAGAATGGCCGGGGAGGCGGCCGAGCGTGCCGCAGTGGCGAATGTACGCGCGGCCGAGGCAAACGAGCGCGCCCACAAAGCGGGATTGGCGATGGAGGCGTTCAGGATCGCCATGAGAAGTAAGGGTCACGAAGGGCGGACGATGTCCGCGTCGTTGATTCCCCCCAGAAAAGTCTCGGCTGCGAGTTCGGCGATGCGGGCAGGTCTGACCGGTCCGTCAGGATCGAGCCAGGTGTGCATCCAGTTGATCATGCCGAACCAGAGCATTGCGGCGGGCGCCCGCATCCCTGTCTCAAGATCGGGCCGCAGTTTCGCAAGAATGTTCTCCACGATTTCAATGAGCCGTCGTTGAATGCCGATTACAGTCGCGCGCTGTTCTTTCGAGAGCCGCTGCAGCTCATTGAGGAGCACGCGCTGGCGTGACGCCGCGCCGGCATAGAGCCGAACAAACGCCAGGGTCAGTTCGCGCAGTTTCTCGGCAGGCGCGATATTCTGCTCCGCGATCTCCTCCGCGGCGTCGAGCAGTGCGCGGACATGGCCATGCATGACATCGAAGAGAATGTCTTCCTTGGAATCGTAGTAATGATAGATCAGCGATTTCGAGGTTTGGCATGCCTCGGCCAGATCGGCGAGCGAGGCGCCGAGAAAGCCCCGTTCCGCAAACAGCCGCGCCGCGTGCTCCACAATGGCGGCACGGCGATCCTCGAAATCCGCGGCCTGGGTTCGCGCCAACTCGGCCCCCGTTGAAAACCGACCGTCCGTCCGGTTAATTCACGCGCGGCTTCAATTCAAGCGGACCCATTGGTGGCAGCCATCGAGCGCGTAGCCCTCGCAAACAGCCCCGACCCCGAGATCGACTGGCGGCGCGTCGCGTATCTTCTGCACGTGTCGCGTGCGCTCGATGCTATCGAGGAGACCAAGCTCGTTCCAGAGCGCAAAATCTTCTATCAATTCTCTGCGCGCGGCCACGACCTTGCGCAGATTTTGCTGGGGCTGCAGCTCACGCACAAGAACGACGCGATCTGCGGTTATTACCGTTCGCGGCCTGTTCTTCTGACTCTCGGCGTGCCTGTCGCTGACACGCTCGGCTCCTGCATGGCGCGCGCCGGCGGCTACTCCGATGGTCGCGACATTGGTGCTGTGTTCAACTTCCCCAATCCGGACGGGGCGTCGGCGCTGCCGATGTGCGGCGGCGTTGGCGCGCAATTCACGCCGACCGCGGGGTGGGCGCAGGCGCTCCTCTATCGCCGCGGCGTGTTGGGCGAGAAGGAATGCGAACGCGCAATTGGGGTCGTTCTCGGCGGCGATGCGTCGGTCGCAACCAACGGCTTCTGGTCGGCGCTCACCATCGCCACGACACTCAAGCTGCCGATGCTGTTCTATATCGAGGATAACGGCTTCGGAATCTCGGTGCCTTCCGTCCTGCAGACCCCGGGGGGTGATGTCGCGAAGAATCTCGCGAGCTTTTCCGGCCTGCACGTGCTCTCCGGAGACGGTACAGAACCCGCGGAGGCGGCACGACTGATCAAGCACGCGGTGCGGCATGCGCGCGAGCGGCTGGGGCCGGTGCTGCTCCGGCTTGCGGTTCCGAGGCTCGAGGGCCATTCCTTCCAGGACACGCAAACGTACAAATCGGACGACCTTGTCGCATCGGAGCGCGCGCGCGATCCGCTGCCGAAATTGCGCGATTACCTCGTCCCCGCGGAACTGGACGGGCGCGAATGGGACCGCTCTGCGGCCGAGGCCGTGGACGCGGCGGAACGTGCGCGCGAAGAAGCGGAAGCCCGTCCGGTCGCCGATCTGGAAGGTACGGCGTCACACGTTTTCTTCGATGGCGTGATGCAAAAGGAAGGCGGGCAATGGGCACATGGCTACGTCCCGCCGCCTTCGCGAGAACAGCCCGAGCCGCAGGGCCAGCGCATCAACATGGTGACCGCCATCCGCCGCACGCTGGAACACGAACTCACCGTCAACCCGCGCGTGCTCGTCTTCGGAGAGGACGTGGGGCCGAAAGGCGGCGTCCACGCGGTAACACTTGGCCTGCAGGAAAAATTCGGCGAGGCGCGTGTATTTGACACGAGCCTCTCGGAAGAGGGGATCATCGGTCGCGCCGTGGGCATGGCGCTCGCGGGCCTTGTTCCTGTCCCCGAAATCCAGTTCCGCAAATATGCCGATCCTGCGTGTGAGCAGTTGAACGATTGCGGCACGATGCGCTGGCGCACCAACAACCGTTTTGCCGCGCCCATCGTGGTGCGCATGCCGGTCGGCTTCTTCAAATGCGGCGACCCCTGGCACAGCCAGACGAATGAAGTACAGTTCGTGCACGCTCCGGGATGGAAAGTGGCAGTGCCGTCCAACGCGGAGGATGCCGTCGGGCTCTTGCGCGGCGGTCTGCGCGGCAACGACCCGGTGATCTTTTTCGAGCACCGCGCCATGCTGGATGCTCCCTCGGCGCGGCGGCCTTATCCCGGCGACGATTTCGTCCTGCCGTTTGGCCGCGCGCGCGTCGTGCGCGAAGGCAACGATATTACCATCGTCAGCTGGGGCGCGATGGTGGAACGCTGCGAGGAAGCGGCTGCGGATCGTTCCGTCGAGATCATCGACCTGCGTACGCTGATGCCGTGGGACAGACAAACGGTGATCGGGTCGGCCAAGCGCACGCGACGTTGCCTGATTGTACACGAGGATCTGCTGACCGGCGGCTTCGGTGCGGAGATCGCAGCCGTTGTGGCGGAAAGCTGCTTCTTCGATCTCGACGCCCCGGTGTCGCGCCTTGCGATGCCCGATATCCCCAGTCCGCACAATCCCGCGCTGATGGAATGGGCATTGCCGTCGGTCGAGAAGATTCGCGCGAAAATCGAACAACTGGTGCGGACGTGAGAAGAAGCCGGAAGAAATGCCTTACCCACACCTTGAGGGAGGGTCGAAAATCGAGTGCGCGTCAGTTCGCGAGATTTTCGGGGAGGAGTGATTGCGTCGCTGGTACCCCTTCCCGAGATTTGCTGCGAAAATTTCGACCCTCCCTCGAGGGGAGCGTCGCACGCGCATCGCGGTGTACGGATGCCCACTGACATCATTGTGCCTACCGAGCAGGAAGGTACGAAAGCCGTTCTGAAGACGTGGCTCAAGAAGCGCGGCGAACCCGTGCAGATCGACGAGCCAATCGTTGAAATCGAGACGGACAAGGTGGCGGTCGAAATCGCCGCCACGGCAAACGGTGTGCTTTCCGAAATCCTGATCGACGAAGGCGCCGATGTCGGGCCGGGTACCGTGCTTGGTCGTATTGCCGAAGCCGACGCGACGATTCCCCGGACCGCGGACATCCCGCCCGCATCCTCGAAAGCCGAACCCGCCGCGCCGCACAGCACGCCAGCATCCATGCAATTGGCGCCGGGACTTCGCCGGTTGCTGAGCGAACACGGATTGAAGCCGGAAGATGTACATCGAGGCGGGCGGCTGACGCGGGAGAATATCGAGGCAGAGGTCGCGCGTCGTGCAAAGGAAACGCCCGCAAGCGGCGCCAACGTCAAATTTGTCCCGCACGATTCCATGCGCCGGCGCATTGCCGAACACATGGCGCATTCGATGCAGACCGCGCCGCATGTGACGGCGCTGTTCGAGGCGGATTTTTCCGCGATCATTGCCCATCGCAACGCGCACAAGGCTGAGGTCGCGCGGGCCGGCGCCAATCTCACGTTTACCGCTTACTTCGTCGCGGCCTGCGTCGAAGCGATGAAAGCCGTACCACAGGTGAATGCACGCTGGCGCGACGACGGCCTGGAAATTCCGGACGACATCAACATCGGTATCGGTACCGCACTCGGCGATAAGGGCCTGATCGTGCCGGTGATCCACCGCGCGCAGACCCTCTCGTTACGGGAGGTCGCGCGGCGCCTTACCGAAATTACAGAAAAGGCGCGGGGCGGAAAGCTTGCACCCGTCGACGTACAGAACGGCACCTTCTCGATTTCCAATCACGGCATCTCCGGTTCGCTGCTCGCGGCGCCGATCATCATCAATCAGCCGCAATCGGCGATCCTCGGCATTGGCAAACTGCAGAAGCGCGCCGTCATTCGCGAAATAGATGGCCACGACGCCATCGAAATCCGCCCGGTGGCCTACGTCACGCTTACGATCGACCACCGCGTCCTCGACGCGCACCAGTGCAACGCCTGGATGACGCGGTTCGTAGACACGCTGGAGAACTGGAAATAATGCCGGGACGGCGGGTGCACCGCCCACGTCACCGGAGTGGGAAAGCGCGACTGCCTGCCTATTGCTTCTCGTCGATTCTTTCGAGAGCTTCGACCAGCCGTCGCGCACCGCATTGATAGTCGTCGCGAAGGAACCACGTGGTGGTCTGCGCTTCGCTGCGGTCGTCACAATGCGCAGCTACCCGATCCCTATGCACAAGGTCGATTACGTTCCATCCATCAGTCGGAGCGGCGCGAATCGTAAAACGGTCAAGATCACTCGGGGCTGGCAGGTTATTCACATCGCGTTCATTGTCAGGAGGTCGTATGTCGCGACAGTTTCGTTCGATTGGTTCGTCAGCGTTACGGCCCAGCGCACCTCGCCGTACTCGGCGTTGCGAGCGGTCTTCGATTTCGCCGTCAGCTGCACGCGCATGCTGTCGCCGGGCTTGACCGGTTTCACGAAGCGCAGATTGTCCAGGCCGTAATTGGCGAGCACAGGCCCCGGCGCCGGATCGACGAACAGGCCTGCCGCGAACGACAGCAACAGATAGCCGTGCGCCACGCGCCCGCCGAAGAACGGATTGGCCGCGGCAGCCGCTTCGTCCATGTGTGCATAGAACGTATCACCGGTGAAATGCGCAAATTTCTCGATGTCGTCGAGCGTGATCGTGCGCGGCTCGCTGACGAACGTCTTGCCGATTTCAAGCTCGCCGAATTTGAGCCGGAAGGGGTGCGGTCCGTCGCGCCGCTCGGGCGCGCCCGCCATCCAGCTCTGCGTTACGCCGGCCAGCATGCGCGGTGAGCCCTGCAGCGCCGTGCGCTGCATGTACTGAAACACGCCGCGCAAGCCCCCCATTTCCTCGCCGCCGCCGGCGCGTCCCGGGCCGCCGTGTACGAGCATCGGCAGCGGTGAGCCGTGGCCGGTCGATTCCCGCCCGCAGTCGCGGTCGACGATCAAAAGGCGTCCGTGGAACGCTCCCGCGCCGGTGATTACGGTCCTCGCCACTTCCGGGTCGTAGGTGAATAGCGACATGACGAGCGAACCGTTGCCGCGGTTGGCAAGCGCCACGCCGTCGCCAAGATCATGGTACGGCATCAGCGTCGCCACCGGCCCGAACGGTTCTGTCTCGTGCACGCGCGACGCGCGCTCGGGATCGTCGCAGCGGAGCAGGATCGGTGAGAGGAAGGCGCCGTTCGCGGCATCGCCGCCGCGTGTTTCCACCTTCTCCACATCGCCGAACACGATGCGGGCCTCGCACTCAAGCTCGCGCACCCTTTCGCGGACGTCGTGGAGCTGCGCGCGGCTGACGAGCGCGCCCATCTTCACGCCTTCGGCGCGCGGATCGCCCACGACAATTTCCGACAGTGCTTTTGTCAGCGCGGCCTGCACTGCATCGAGATGTGCAGCCGGCACGAGCGCGCGGCGGATGGCCGTACATTTCTGTCCGGCCTTGACAGTCATCTCGCGCACGATCTCGCGGATGAAAAGGTCAAACTCCGGCGAGTCAGGTGTCGCATCAGGCCCAAGCATGGCGGCGTTGAGCGAATCGCGCTCGGCAATGAAACGCACGCTTTCGCGCGCAATGACGGGGTGACGCTGCAGCTTCTCGGCGGTGGTTGCCGATCCGGTGAACGACACCGCGTCCTGCCCACCGAGATGATCAAAGAGATCGCCGGTCGGGCCGATGATCAGCTGGATTGCTCCTTTCGGCAGCAAATTGGCATCGATCAGAATCCGGAACGCCGCTTCCGCGACGTAAACGCTCGCGCTCGCAGGCTTCACGATCGCCGGCATGCCGGCAAGGAGCGTCGGTGCAAGCTTTTCGAGCATGCCCCAGACAGGGAAATTGAAGGCGTTGATGTGCACGGCTGCGCCCTGCAGCGGCGTCAGTACATGTTGGCCCACAAATGTGCCGCGCTTGGACAGCGTCTCGACATTGCCTTCGGTAACAAGCGTGTCGTCGGGCAGTTCCCGGCGGCCTTTCGAGGCATAGGCGTAGAAGGTGCCCGCTCCGCCTTCGATATCGATCCAGCCGTCGGTGCGGGTCGCGCCCGTCTCGTAGGAGAGTTCGTACAGCTCTTCCTTGCGCGCCATCACCGCCTCGGCGAGCGCTTTCAGCATGCGCGCGCGCTGGTGGAAGGTCATCGCGCGCAGAGCGGGCCCGCCGACATTGCGCGCCTGATCGAGCACGCTTGCGAAATCGCGCACCGTCGCACCGATCTGCGCGACGGGTTTCCCGGTCAGCGCCGATGCGATTTCCGTGAACGGTTCTTCCGGCCCGATCCACCTGTCGTGTGTATAGCTCTGCAGCGTGATCATCGTGTGTTCCTCGGCCACGCGGTTGCCTGTCACGCGGGGTATCTAGCACGCGGAGGCGCGGAGCCGCGGAGAAAAAGGAACCGCCAGGACGCAAAGCAACGAGAAAAACCCGAGGGCACGGAGAGCCATGTTATCGCGCGCCTTCGGCGCGCAATTTTTTTCTCCGCGCCCCCGCGCCTCCGGGTCTCCGCGTGACCCTTCTATTTACCGGAGAAGTTGGGTTTGCGTTTTTCGCTGAAGGCTGCGACGCCTTCGCGGTAGTCGTTGGAATAACCGAGTTCCCGCTGGAGATCGCGTTCGAGGTCGAGTTGCTCCTCAATTCCGGCGAACCAGCCTTTGCGCATCGCCATCTTGATCGCGGCATAGCCGCGCGTCGGCCCGACGGCGAAGCGCTCTGCGAGTTTCTCCGCTTCCGCCTGGAGCTGGTCGTCCTCCACGCAACGCCAGATGAGCCCCCAGGCTTCCGCCCTTTCCGCGGTAAGCGGTTCGCCGGTCAGCGCGAGGCCCAGTGCGCGCGCCTGGCCCGCGAGGCGCGGGAGAATCCAGGTGCCGCCGGAATCCGGCAAGAGCCCGATGTTGGAGAAGGACTGGATGAACTTCGCGCTTTTCGCAGCGAGCACGATGTCGCCTGCGAAGGCGATGTTCGCGCCCGCGCCGGCAGCGACTCCGTTCACCGCGCAGATGACGGGCTTGGGCAGCCCGATCAGGCGACGAATCAACGGGTTGTAACGGTTCTCGAGCGACTCTCCGAGATCGACGCCTTTCTCGCTCGGCGCCACCGCGCGGTCGGCCAGGTCCTGTCCCGCGCAAAAGCCCCGGCCCGCGCCGGTGATGAGGAGCGCGCGAATGTCGGGATCCTGCTCGACCCGCGCGAGGGCTTCCGCGACTTCACCATGCATCTCGACCGTGAAGCTGTTCAGCCGGTCCGGCCGGTTCAGCGTCAGCTTGGCGTAGCCTTTGGCGATGTCGAAGAGGATGGTCTGGTAAGTCATGCTTTGGGCCCTTGATCAAGCAATTGCCTGCTTGCAGGGTATGTAGCACGAATTTTAGAGCTGTTGGCACGCGTGCGTGCAAAGATCATTGCCTCAACTCTTGCGATCATTGTCGCGGATTTCGATAGCGCCGCTTGCGCACAGGAAGCGGCATCAGCTCCCTCTCAAGTCCAATCACCAAGCCGGCTGACGGCGGCGGATACCTGCCAAAATGGATTTTCCCCGTCACTCAGAATAGCGTTGTCAAATCTTTCGCCAACGCTACTCCAGTTGACCATTGATTCTGAAGGCAAAGTCATCGACGCAAAGGTGCTGAAGCCCAGCGGCGCTCGTCCGCTGGATGATGCCGCCGCTCGGTGCGTTGTGCAGAATTGGCGGTACAAACCCGCACTGAAAAACGGGTTACGAATTGCGGCCACTACCGAGGTTCAAATCGTCTGGCAGCTTCGGCGCCCTTGATTAATTGACCGGGCGGTCGATTTATTGTAGGATCCCAGAATTCCGCCAGTTCCAAGCGGAAAGGACGGGCAGATGTATACGACCGAGCTGAAGGACAAGAACGAAAAAAACACGAAACCGGTCGGCGCCGGTCTCGCGGCCGAAGATCCGCAGAGGCTCGCAGTATTTGAAGCGCGGGTTGCCGCGGACGATTTCATCGAACCAAAAGACTGGATGCCCGAGGCCTATCGCAAGACGCTGACCCGCCAGATTTCGCAGCACGCCCATTCCGAGATCGTCGGCATGTTGCCCGAGGGCAACTGGATCACGCGTGCGCCGAGCCTCAGGCGCAAGCAGGTGCTGCTCGCGAAGGTGCAGGACGAGGGCGGCCACGGTCTTTATCTGTACGCTGCGGCCGAGACGCTGGGCACCAGCCGCGACGAGATGGTGGAGGCACTCCATTCCGGCCGCGCGAAGTATTCGACCATCTTCAACTATCCGACGCTCACCTGGGCCGATATCGGCGCGATCGGCTGGCTGGTCGACGGCGCAGCGATCATGAACCAGGTGCCGCTGCAGCGTACGTCGTACGGCCCCTATGCCCGCGCGATGGTGCGCATCTGCAAGGAGGAGAGTTTTCACCAGCGCCAGGGCTACGAGATCATGATGGTGCTCGCGGCCGGCAGCCCGGCACAGATGCACATGGCGCAGGATGCACTCGACCGCTGGTGGTGGCCCTCGCTGATGATGTTCGGACCGCCGGACGACAATTCGCCGAATTCTGCGCAATCGCTCCGCTGGCGCATCAAGCGCGATACGAACGATCAGCTCCGGCAGAAATTTGTCGACGTGACGGTTCCACAGGCCGATGCGATCGGTCTGAAGGTCCCCGATCCCGATCTGAAATGGAACGAACAGCGCGGGTCGTACGATTTCGGCGCGGTCGATTGGGAGGAGTTCTACGCGGTGGTGCGCGGGGAGGGACCGGTCGCGAAAGAGCGGATGAACGCGCGTGTTTCCGCCTGGGAAGACGGGCGCTGGGTGCGCGAAGCCGCGCTTGCGCACGCCGAGAAGCGGCGTGCGTCGCGCCTGGCGGCAGAATAGCCATGTCGAAGGAATGGCCACTCTGGGAAGTGTTCGTGCGGGCGAAGAACGGGCTTTCGCACCGCCACGTCGGCAGCGTGCATGCGGCGGACGCCAAGATGGCGATCGAGGCGGCGCGCGACACCTACACGCGGCGGATGGAGGGCGTGAGCTTGTGGGTTGTACCGTCAGCCGGGATCACCGCATCGGATCCGGGCGACGCGGAAGCCCTGTTTGCGCCGGCAGCCGACAAAGTGTACAGGCATCCGACGTTCTATTCGATTCCCGAGCATATCAGGAACATCTGATGGTGGAAGAGAACGCCCTTTTCTTTCACGCGGTTCGCCTCGGCGATGACGCGCTCGTTCTCGGTCAGCGGCTGTCCGCGTGGTGCGGGCATGCACCGATGCTCGAGCTCGATCTCGCGCTCGCCAACATCGGTCTCGATCTTCTGGGGCAGGCGGCGCTGTTTCTGGGGCTCGCGGGCGAGGTCGAAGACAAGGGCCGCGACACCGACGCACTCGCTTTTCATCGCGATGCTCTCGACTTTCGCAATTGTTTGCTGGTCGAGCAGCCGAATGGCGATTTCGCCCAGACCATCGCGCGTCAGTTCCTGTTCTCGAACTGGCAGGAACTGCTGATGCGGGAGATCGCGGCGGCGCCGGAGCCACGGCTGGCCGCCATCGGTCAGAAAGCGTTGAAGGAGATCGCCTATCACGCGCGCTTCGCGAACGAATGGGTGGTGCGCCTCGGCGATGGTACAGACGAGAGCCGGGAACGGATGATCGCAGGTCTTGAATGGATGTGGCGGTTCGTCGACGAGCTCTTCGATCCGAAGGACGGCGCGCCGTCGCATCGCGCCGACTGGGATTCGCGCGTCGCGCGGGTGCTCGCTGAAGCGGGGCTCGAACAGCCGAAGCCAAGGCGCGGCGTGCTCGGCGGGCGTGCGGGCCACCATTCCGAGCATCTCGGGCATCTCCTATCCGAATTGCAGTTTCTCCCCCGGGCCTATCCGGGAGCGGTGTGGTGATTGTCCACAAAAATAACTTGTCACCCCCGCGCAGGCGGGGACCCGGCACCCGCAATCGTCCGGGGAGCGCACTGGCGCTGGAGCGTACCGGCGAACGGTCGCAGGAGCTGGATTCCCGGTTACGCGGGAATGACAACCTTGTTGTTGATAGGGAAGAGAGTCAGCGCGGCGTGTTCGAAATCCTCAGCTGCGTTCCGGATCCCGAAATCCCGTGCGTATCGGTTGTCGATCTCGGCATTGTGCGAGAGGTGCGCGAGAACACGCTTTTCATAACACCGACGTACAGTGGCTGTCCGGCGACCATTGCGATTGCGCAGGATATCCGGAAAGCGCTCGATGAGGCGGGTCTCACGCACATGAAGATCGAAACCATGTTGTCGCCGCCGTGGACCACCGACTGGATCAGCGACGAAGGCCGCGAGAAGCTCCGCGCCTATGGCATCGCGCCACCGCCGAAGGGTGCGGCCAGACATAGCCTTCGCGAGGAAGCAGCACAGTGTCCGCGCTGCGGATCCCTGCACACGGAAGAAATCAGCCGCTTCGGCTCGACGCCCTGCAAGTCGCTCAATCGCTGCCTCGACTGCAGCGAACCTTTCGATCGCTTCAAGTGCCACTAGCAGGCATGTGGACGTCAGCGCACAGCCCCGCCTGCCCCGCGCAGTGCATGCGCAGGGGAGGCAACGCGAGGCACCCGGCTGGTTAGATGTCGATCAATCGCGAATTCCATGCATTGACGATCGCGGAAGTGCGTCGCGAAACTGCGGATGCCATCTCCGTCCGCTTCGACGTTCCCGATCGCCTGCGCGATGTTTTCGCCTTTCAGGCGGGCCAGCACCTGACGCTCCGCCTGACGATGGACGGCGAGGACGTGCGCCGGAACTACTCGGTCTGCGTCGCTCCGTCCGAAAACGAGATGCGCATCGCCATCAAGCAGATGCCCGCAGGGAAATTTTCCGCCTGGGCAAATGCCAATCTCCGAGTCGGGCAAACCGTCGAGGTCCTGCCGCCGCTTGGCAATTTCGTGGTTCCGCAAACCGGCGATCCCGCACCCTATTACGTCGGGCTCGCCGGCGGCTCAGGCATCACGCCGGTGGTTTCGATCCTGAAGACGGTGCTGGAAACGAAACCGGGGAGCCGGTTCACGCTCCTGTACGGCAACCGCGATTCGCAAACGATCATGTTTCTGGAAGAGCTTGCGTCGCTCAAGAACCGTTACCTCGCGCGGCTAGAAGTGTACCATTTTCTGGAGTTCGAAGCGGAAGAGATCGAGCTGTTCAACGGCCGGCTCGACCGCACCAAATGCGAAGAGGTATTTTCGCATCTCGTCGATGTCGCATCCGCCGATGCGGTGTTCATCTGCGGCCCTGGACCGATGATGGACGCAGCGGAGGCGGCGCTTCACGCCCGCGGCGTTCCAAACAACCGGATTTTCATCGAACGCTTCACGACGAGCGCACTGTCGGCGGAACAGCTCGCGCGCGCCGAAGCGTTGCAGCGAAAAGCGGCGGGCAGGGGATTGCTTGTGACGCTCGACGGACGCAGCAAGCGGATCACCTTCGACGCCGACAAGGGAAACATTCTCGAGAACGTGCAGGCGTCGGGGCTGCCGGCACCTTTCGCCTGCAAGAGCGGCGTCTGTACAACGTGTCGGGCAAAGGTTCTGTCCGGCAGCGTCGAGATGAACCAGAATTACGGCCTGAGCGAATCCGAGGTTGCCGCCGGCTACGTGCTTACCTGCCAGGCCATCCCCACGAGCGACGAAGTCGTGCTGAGCTACGACACCTAAAATTACTTGAGCTCAAACACCGATCCGTTGTCCGAATCGCCGCCATTCAGCACCCCGAAAAGATGACCGCCCAAGCCGGTCGTCACCCCTACGGGATTGCGATCCGGTCCGTTGTTGAAGCTCCACAACTGTTTGAGCGACCATGTGCCATTCGAGGGCGTGAGCTGAAAGACGTTCCCGGGATAAAAATCGACGTCGCCGTCGGTTACGCCAATGAGCGTGCCGTTTGGTCCCAGCGCCAACGAGGCCGGCCCATAGCCATGATATGCCACCTCGGCAATGTTTGTGCGCGTCCAGGTACCGCCTGTGTTCACAAGCTGGAAAACCTGTTTGGCCGCCGTGCCGTAGATTGTACCATCCGGCGCGACGACGAGATTGCCGGGATCTCTCCCATCCTTGCCGCCATGAAACGTCGTGAGCACGGTCTCCGTCCACGCGCCATGACCGGAAGGCGCAAGCTCGACGACGGCGCCATTGCCGTAAATCGTCGCGACATAGAGCGACGGCCCTTCGCCTGACGCCACGATCGAGTCAGCTTCTCCGCCTGTCGACCCGCCCGTGAAGCCGAATAACGTCTTCTCCGTCCAGTTGCCCGACTCGTCCGGCCTCAGCCGGAAAACGCTGCCGCACCCCGGTATTTGTCCGCACGCGGTCGATCCACCGGACGCGATCCCGTAGAGTGCGCCGCCGGACCAGACGAGCGGAGCAATCACATACAGAAGATTGCCGTTCGCTCCATTGAAAGTGTAGAGTACATTGTACGACCAGTTCCCGCCTCCTTTGCCGGGAGGCACGAGCTGAAACACAGTTCCGTAACTGCCGGCGGCGGGATAACCGAAGAGCGATCCTTTCGGGCCGAGCGTCACAGGCGCTTCGGGAAACGAGCCGTCGCCCGCGTTCTGAAAATCGTACAGAACATTGAGTGTCCAGGAACCACCGCCCTTTTTGGGCGGACTGAGCGCGTAAATCGTTCCGCATCCGGCACCTCCGTCACACGGGCCAGTGCCCCCGCCGTTGTTGGTGCCGAAAAGCGTGCCGCGGTCATTGGTGACAATTCCCGACCAGGGACCATACCCGCTCTGCTGATTGAAGTTGAGAAGATCGGTTGCCCGCATGTGCGCGGCGGCAGAATTCGCGAGCCCCAGCACCAGTGCGGCCGAAAGCGCGGCTGTGGCGAGTTTCATTGTGCCCTCCATATCCAGGAGCCTGTCCATGATACCGTCTGACGCACGAAAGGGCCATCTATTCCGTCGCGGCGAGGGGATATTCGATTGCGGCCAAGGTGCATCGGTGCTTCCTGGTCGGCCCGGACGATGGCGTCCGAAAATGGCCAGACCGGGCTCGCGGAATCAGACATAGTCGCCCATATGAAAACTGCGTCCGACAACACGCTGACGACCATGACTGCGATGCTTCCATCCGACGACATCTGTTACCGGGCCCTTGCGGCACGCGATGCGCGCTTCGACGGTCGGCTATTCGTCGGCGTGAAAACAACCGGCATTTACTGCCGCCCAATCTGCCCGGCGCGGACCCCGAAGCGCGAGAATTGCCGGTTTTTCCCGAGTGCCGCCGCCGCGCAGACGTCCGGATTTCGCCCGTGCCTTCGCTGCCGGCCGGAAATTTCGCCCGACGCGGCTGCATGGCGGGGCACCTCGAATACGGTCTCGCGCGCACTGGCCCTGATCGCGGAAGGCGCCCTGGACGGGGGCGAAGCAAATCTTCCGCTGCTGGCCGAAAAACTCGGTCTTGGCGAACGCCAATTGCGTCGCCTGTTCGAGAAGCATCTTGGCGTACCGCCAATCGCGGTTGCGCAGACGCGACGCATTCTCTTTGCAAAACAGCTGATCCAGGAAACGCGCCTTTCCATGGCGGAAATTGCAGAGGTGGCGGGGTTCGGCAGCATCCGCCGTTTCAACGACGCGTTCCGCAAGCTTTACGACCGCACACCGCGCGAGCTGCGCGTCGCGAAGAGCACGGTCGCCGAGCCGTCGCTCGTTACTCTCAAGCTGGGCTATCGTCCGCCGTACGATTGGGACGCAATCCTTGCGTTCTTCGCGGAGCGCGCGATACCAGGCGTGGAATTCGTGGCGAATCACCGCTATCGCCGTACCATCACACTCGACGACGCAATTGGGAACTTCGAGATTTCGCATGATCGCGAGCACAATTGTCTTGTCGCGACCATCCGTCTCTCGAAATTGCGACCACTACTGTCCGTTGTCGGACGGCTCAGGCGAATGTTCGATCTCGATGCCGATGTGGAAGCAATCGGCGCGCACCTCGCGAAGGATGAAGGGCTTGCACCGCTTGTGGCAAAGCGTCCGGGCCTGCGCACGCCCGGCGCGTGGGATCCCTTCGAACATGCGGTGCGCGCGATATTCGGTCAGCAGATCACGGTGGCGGGCGGACGGGCACTTGCGGGAAAGCTTGTACGGCTGTGCGGCACGCCGATTGTGCGATCGGAAACAGGACACGATCAGCTGACGCACTTATTTCCGGCGCCGCAGCAGATCGTTGCCGCGGATTTCACGAATTTCGGCATGCCGGCGGCGCGCGCGAAGGCGTTGCAGGCGCTCGCGAACGCCGCACTTGCCCGTCCCAGACTTTTCAATCCGGCCAGCATGCGCGAAGATGTTCTTGCACACATGCTCAAGCTGCCGGGCTTCGGCGAATGGACGGTACAATACTGGGCATTGCGCGCGCTCCGCGACGCTGATGCTTTTCCCGCCGCCGATGTCGGCCTTTTGCGGGCGATGACAAGCAACGGAAAACGACTCTCTCCTGAGGCACTCACCGAACGCGCCGAAGCGTGGCGTCCCTGGCGGGCCTACGCGGCGCAGCATCTGTGGACGGCCGGGGAAGGTCCAGGTCGCGAGACATCCAACAAAAATTCAAGGAGCATCGGTCATGGCTGAATCAGAAACCTTCTTCTTTGACGTGGTCGACACACCGATCGGCCCGCTTGCCATCGCTGCCGACGAAAAGGGCGCAATGCGCATGCTGTCGTTTGACGGAAACAGCGAGCGCTGGCGCAAGGACTTTGCGCGACGGTTTTCCGGAACGAATCTGGTTGCGAAGCGCGATCCCTTCGGTCACGCCTCGGCGCTCAAGGCCTACTTCGCCGGCGACATGGAAGCGCTCGACAAGATCCCCGTCGTTTTCGGC
>Ga0070731_10000408_pt1 | contig 59685 bp, 58 predicted proteins | sample Coa_R1_2_FD_66448 | JGI IMG/M metagenome (GOLD analysis project Ga0070731, IMG submission 66448) | Surface soil microbial communities from Centralia Pennsylvania, which are recovering from an underground coalmine fire - Coalmine... | ecosystem: Environmental > Terrestrial > Soil > Unclassified ... | reverse complement strand
ACGACGGCGGCAAGCCGGTGACCCGGCTGCGCTATGCCTGGATTATCCCGGTGGCCTACGCGTCATCGCTGGCGCTGTTTCTGTCGGTGTATTATTTCGGTCACGAGTTGCTGTTCGGCACTACGGTGCTCTGACGGCGGCCCCGTTCCCCCCATTATTGAACGTGCACCACAAGAAGCATTTTGGGATGAATGGCGCACAGCACGTTGAAGTTACCCGCGACGGAGAAGACAATCGGCGTTACGGTTCCTGGCGTCTGGTCACCGGAATCGAAAGAGAACGTGGGTGAATCGATATACGCGTGATGCAACAAATCGGAATCGTCGTTGACGATCTTTATTGTGTCGCCGCGCTTGATCGTAATTTCAGCGGGGTGAAATTCGCGACCCTTTTGTGAAATGGTATAGTCAGGCACTGCCGAGACCATGGCCGTGCCAAGCGCGGTCAACGCGCCCGCGGTGAAAGCGATCGCGATCGAACGGCGCGCGCGCCGGAACTCGGCTTTCAAATTCATCGCTTTCCCTTTGTTTGCTGCGCGCCAGGGGCGCGCGTGCGCGTTTGTTGCAAATTGAAGCGAGCCAGTTAAGGCACGGTTAAGGACCCCCCTAAGATGGGACCCGCCGCTGCACCGGCCTTAACGCGCACTCCGTATAAGTGGCTACTTCCGCAATGGGGTGGGTGCGCGGCATTCTCATGATGCGCGGTTCGTCTTTGGGCTGGATTATTGGCGCATTCTCGCGTGATCAGCACGGAACGCTGCGAGAGCCTGCGTTGCGCATGACCATTCGCGGCCGTATTTTGATCGCCTTCCTGGTCATGAGCGTCATCACGGCGGCCGTCGGCGCTTACGCCACCATGGGCGTGCGTAATGCAGGCCTACTGGTGGACAAGACGTTCGACGAATCCTTGATGTCGATCAACTACGCGCGCGCAGCTGCGACAGATTTTGCTGCGATGCGCGCAGCTTTCGCGCGGCGATGGATCGCGACCGATCCTGGCATGCGCGCCGCGTTGGATCACGATATCGAGAAGCTTAACAAATCGCTGTCGCAGGACATAGCGATCGCAGCGGAACGGTCGCAATCGGTCCGCGCCAAGGAGGCCGCTCAAAATGTAGAGAAGGCGGTCGAGGAGTGGAACCGCGTCTGCGATCGGCTGCTCGGCTCCGCCAAAGCCGACGTCAACTGGGCGACGCTCGACCGCTATGCCGCCAAGGTCGATGACGAGATCGACCTTCTGGTGAATTACACGGCGGGCGACGGCTTCCTGTACCGGCAGAGCGCGCGGGCCGCGGTGGCGCGGGACGTGCAGCTCAACATTGCCAGCATCGTACTGGCGCTATTGCTGTCTGCGCTGGTAGCGGGCGCGCTGGCGCGGCGGATTGTCGGGCGCGTTGCGGTCGCATCGAGGATTGCCGAGCAGATTGCCGCCGGTAAACTCGATATCGTGGTCCCCAAGGGCGGTGCCGATGAACTTGGCGGCTTGTTGGCCGCCATGGGGGCAATGCGGGACAACATCAGGTCGATGATGGAGCGCGAGGTGGCGCAGCGGCGCTCCGCGCAGGCCCGGCTCGCCGACGCGCTCGAGAGTTCGCAGGAAGGCGTCGTGGTAGTGGACGCCAATGACAGCATCGCGCTGGCCAATGCCCAGGCGGTCGACCTTCTCGGCATCTCCTCGAACCTACTCAAGCCGGGCACTCCGCTGTTGCAGTTGCAGCCGGCATTGGAGCATGCGGTTGCCTCCGGACAGGTACTGATGCAGCGCGACGGCGAGCCGCAGGCGACCAGCGAAGCGCTGATGCTCGACGGGCGCTGGCTGCGCGTCAGCCGCAGTCCGACCAGCGATCAAGGCTTCATCGTGCTGTGCAGCGATATCAGCCGCATGAAAGCGCAGGAACGGAGTTTGCTCGAGCGTAAGATGCAACTTGAGCAGGTGAACGTGCAGCTTGACCTCGCCTTGAACAACATGGCGCACGGTCTTTGCATGTTCGATCCCGAGCGGCGTCTCATCATCTGCAACGAACGCTACGCCAAGATGTACGGACTCCCGGTCGAGCTTACGAAGCCCGGTACGCCGCTTTATGCCATCATGCAATATCTGGTCGAGAAGAAGACCTTCGCGGAGAGCGGGGAAGAAACGTTTGCGGCGATCAACGCCCGTCCCAAAGACGGCTGTTCTCAGCTCGTCAAGTCGTTTACCGACGGGCGTCTGGTTTCCATCTCCTATCAGGGCACCGCGGACGGCGGTTGGGTGGCGATTCACGAGGACATTACTGAGCGTCAAAAGGCCGAGGCCTACATTGCCCGTTTGGCGCGCCACGATCAGTTGACCGATCTGCCCAACCGCGTTTTCTTGCGCGAAGAACTGGAAAAGAGGTTGCGGCGGCTGCGCCATGGCGAGAAATTCGCGGTTCTTTGGTTGGACCTCGATCGGTTCAAGAGCGTCAACGATTCGCTGGGGCACCCCATCGGCGACAAGCTGCTGAACTCGGTGGCGACCACACTGGCCAATTGCGTCGACGGCGATGACTTCGTGGCAAGACTCGGCGGTGACGAGTTTGCGATCATCCAGGCGAATGTCGGGCGGGCGGAGGAGAGCGGAATCCTTGCGAACAGAATCATCGAGCGCTTGGACACGCCTTTCGAAATCGAAGGGCAGCAGTTGAATATCGGCGTGAGCATCGGCTTGGCGATCGCCCCGACCGACGGCAAGAATGCGGATCAGCTCTTGAAGAATGCCGACTTGGCGATGTATCGCGCCAAGGCGGACGGTCGCGGATCATACTGCTTTTTTGAGGCTGAGATGGACGCCCGCATCCAGGCGCGTCGCGCGCTCGAGATCGAGTTGCGAGGTGCTTTGGCGGCCGGACAGCTGCAGCTTCACTATCAACCCTTGGTCAGCGCCAAAACCGGCGAGGTGCGATGCTTCGAGGCGCTACTCCGTTGGTTTCATCCGCGGCTTGGCGCGATCCCGCCCAGCGAATTTATTCCGCTTGCCGAAGAGTCCGGCCTTATCGGGCCGCTCGGCCAATGGGTGCTGCGCACGGCTTGTGCCGAGGCGGCGAAATGGCCTTCGCGCTTCCGGGTCGCCGTCAATCTGTCGCCGATCCAGTTCAAAAACTTGAATTTGGTCAAAAGCATTCTCGGCGCGCTCGCCGCGTCCGGTCTGCCGGCGTCGCGCCTGGAGTTGGAGATCACCGAATCCGTGCTGCTCGAAGCCGACTCCAGAACGCTCGCGATCCTGCACGAACTTCACTCGCTCGGCGTTCGTATCGTCATGGATGACTTCGGCACCGGCTTCTCGTCGCTTAACTACCTGCGAAGCTTCCCGTTCGACAAGATAAAGATCGATCAGACGTTCGTGCACGACATGTCGAAAGGCCGCGACTCGGTTGCGATCATCAAGGCCATTATCGATCTGGGGCGGGCGCTGCATATCGAGGTCGTCGCCGAAGGTGTCGAGACCGAGCAGCAGCTTTCCCTGCTCGTGGCCGAAGGCTGCACCGAGATGCAGGGCCATTACTTCAGCAAACCGGCTCCGATCGAGAACTTCGAGAAAGTCCTCACTGAACGGAACGGACGGATCGAGTTGGCGGCATAAAGGCAAGAGCGTTGTTGCCGCGTCCGAGCTTTTTCACGAGCAACCGAAGCCGAGCAGAAGTGAAGTTCACTTCCGCTCAGCCTCGACCATTTTGTCGAGGATGCGCTTGTAGCGGACTGGACCGACGTCAACCGAGAGGATCATCGGATCGAGCGGCGTCGTCGCATTCTCGATGACTCGCTGCTGAGCCTCGATGACCGGGGCATCCTGTTCGGCGAAGGCGAAGCGGCGCATCTCCGCGATCTTCTTTTGCAAATCGCGGTTGAGCTTCTCGTCGGTCGTCATCACGCCGAAGCGAACGGCAGTGAAATGGTAGAGCGTGGAGCGTTCGTTCTCGGGTGTGAGCATATGGATAGCGTTATAGCCGGTGCCGGTTTCGGGCGGCGCGCCCATCTTGCAGATGCCGGTGACCAGCCGCAGCGTTGACGGCGCCATCCAGCGCATCTTAGTGAACTTGTCGACGCGCGGCGGGTGGTTCGGCCAGAACTGGGCGAACATGCCCGGCGGGGCCGAATTGGTGGCGTAGCGGCTGATCACGACGTCATCTCCATCCTGCTCGGCGGTGATCTCCGAGTCGACCGTGTCGGCGTTGCCGAGAATGCCTTCGTGCAGGTACGAGGTGTGACTGAGATCGAGCAGATTATCGATGATGAGCTGATAATTGGCGCGGATCGTGATGCTGTCGCGCTTGGTCGCATGAATCTCGGGCACATTATCGAGCACGCCGAAATCCGGCACTTTGCCAGCGTCGGCCGGCGTATCGCCCATCCAGACCCACACCGCCTTGTGCTTCTCGACAGCCGGATAGCCTTTCACTCGCGCCCGCGGCGGAATGTTCTTGGTGCCGTGCGGGTTGCGCACGCAGGCGCCGCTGCCGTCGAACTCCAATCCATGATAGGGGCATTGGATGCGGTCGCCGCCGACGATCTTGCCCATGGAGAGCGGTGCGAAGCGGTGCGCGCAGCGGTCAGCGATGGCGGCAACGGAACCGTCGGCCGTGCGATAGAGCACGATCGGCTCGTCCATGATAGTGCGTGAGACGAGATGTCCGTCGCCGATATCATCTGACCACGCCGCCATATACCAGGCGTTCCGCAAATACGGCCCGCTGATCATGTCCTGATGCGCGCGCGCACCTGGCCCCTGTGATTCCAGTGATTGCGTCGTCATGTCTTCTCCCCAGAAGTCGCGATACTTTGTTTTATGCAAGGTCTGGCCAAGCCGACGAGGAAACCATAGCAGCTTTCGGCACCGCGTCGAGACGGAGGATGAAATGAGCAATGGCATTCGGCTCGCTGCACCGCTCGCGGCGGTTGCCATATTCCTCGTTCTGGCCGGCGGCGGACTGCAAGCGGCAGACTATCCTGATCATCCGGTCAGGATCATCGTCCCGTTCCCGCCAGGCGGGTCGACGGACATTGCCGGCCGCATCGTCGTGCAGAAACTCACTGAGCGGCTGCATCAACCGTTTTTCATCGAGAACATCAACGGCGCCGGCGGCAATATCGGAATGATGACTGCCGCCCGCGCGCCAAATGACGGCTACACCGTCCTGCTTGCTTCATCGAGCATCGTGGTGAACCCGAACCTGTATCGCGTGATGCCGTTTGATGCCGAGAAGGATTTCGTTCCGGTAAGCAAAGTCGGCGCCTCGCCGAACTCCTGGGAGGTCAATAACGATTTTCCGCCCAAAGCGATGAAGGAGCTGATCGACTTGGTGAAAGCCAATCCAGGCAAATACAGCGTTGCTTCGCCGGGAAATGGTACCACGCCGTCGCTGGCGATCGAGATGCTCAAGCAGGCTTTTGGTCTCAACTTCATCACCGTGCCGTTTGCCGGTGGCGGCCCGATGGCACAATCGCTGCTCGGAGGATTCACGCCCATCAGCTGCAACGCGCTTGCCACGACGGCTTCATTCATTCAGGCGGGCAAAATTCGGGCGCTTGCGGTCACCAGCAAACAGCGCCTGGCGACATTGCCCGACGTGCCGTCGCTGGGTGAACTCGGCATTAAGGACGAAGAATCTGAGACCATGGCCGGCGTGTTCGTCCCGGCCGGAACGCCACAGCCGATCGTCGATCTCTTGCAGAAAGAAATCGCCGCGATCGTCCGCATGCCCGACGTAAAAAAGCGTCTCTTGGACGTCGCGATCATTCCGGACGGCGATTCGTCGGCCGATTTTGCCGCCTACGTCAAAAGCGAGATCGACAAATGGAGGCGGGTTATCGAGGCCGGAAAAATCGAGAAAATCTAGTCTGGCGTTGCGTCACTCGGCCTTGATATTCGCAAACTTGATCACTTTCGCCCACTTGTCGGTGGCGTCGGCGATAAGCTTGCCGAATTGTGTGGGCGTCATCAGGTCTGGCTCTGTGCCCAAATCGACAAGCCGCGCCCTCATCGTTGGATCCGCAATAACAGCATTGATCTGTTTGTTGAGCTGGTCGATGACCGTGGCTGGCGTGCCCCGCGGTGCGCCGACTCCCAGCCAGCCGCTTCCCTCGTAGCCGGGCACGAACTCGGCCATGGCGGGAATGTCCGGCAGTACCTTCAGCCGCTTGGCGCTGGTCACCGCGAGTGGCCGCAGCTTACCGTCGCGGATGTAGCCGATCGCCGGAGCGATGGCCGCGAACGTTCCCTGTACCTGTCCGCTCAGCACATCGGCGAAGTAGTTGGAGCGATAGGGCACCTGAACGATGTTAATGCCGGTCATCATCTTGAACAATTCGCCGGCGAGATGGGGCGCGGTCCCGATGCCGGCCGTGGCGAGGTTGATCTTTCCCGGATTGGCCTTGGCGTAGGCGATGAATTCGGGGACCGTTTTTGCCGGGAACGACGGCGTCACCGCCAGGACAAAGGGCGTGATACCAATGAAGGCGACTGGTGCGATGTCGCGCACGAAATTGAAATTGAGGTTGGGGTAAAGCGTTGCGTTGACCGCATTCCCCGAAATCACCAGGAGAAGTGTGTAGCCATCTGGCGCCGCCCGGACGACGGCTTCGGCGCCGATATTGCCGCCGGCGCCGGGCCGGTTCTCGATAACGACCGCCTGGCCCAGACGCTCCGACAATGGCGGCCCGATCAGGCGTGCGGCCACGTCAGGGGCGAGGCCGGCCGGCAGGTCGACGATAATTTGTATCGGGCGCGATGGATAAGCGTCGGCAAAGACTGACCGGGTCAGAGCCTGAAGTGCGGCAACACCCGTCGCCAGATGCAGGAAACTTCGGCGGCGAAGTTTCATTGTGACTCCCTTGCAGTTAGGCCCGAATCTATACGAATTCCCCGCTGCGCGGATGCGATGCTAAGTCGGCTCCATGTTGTCGTCGAGGCCCGGCATTGCGGTACCCTTCGTTGCTCGGGAGGGGACAGGCTCTTATACTCCCCTCCAAGTTTGATCGGAGGAATCGAAATGATGAACGCCAACGTGAGCGGCGTGCGTAGCATCGAGCTCGGCGTGCGCGATCTGCGACAATCGGCTGATTTTTACACGAAGGTGTGGGCGCTCGAAGAGGTTGCCGCCGAGGGCGACGCGATCCACCTGCGCGGCACGGGCGCCGAGCACCATCTCTTGACCATCCGGCAGCGGCCGAAGCCTGCCTTGCTCGGCGTCAACTTCGCCGCTCCAGACCGCGCCGCTGTCGACCAGCTCTGCGCCAAGACGAAATCGTATGGTGTGAAAGTGTCAGGCGATCCGGCTCCGCTATCCGGTTCGACCGGGGGTGGCTATGGCTTCCGGTTCGAGACCCCCGAGGGTCTGCCGATGAGCATCTCGTCGGACGCCACGCCGCATACCGACGTTGGCCTCGACCGCTCGCGCCCGACCAAGATCAGCCATGTGGTGCTCAACAGCGGCAGCACCGGCCAGCAGATGTCGTTCTTCATCGACGTGCTCGGCTTCAAGCACACCGACAGTACCCGCATGATGGATTTCCTGCGCTGCTGCTCCGACCATCACAGTATCGCGCTGTTCCGCGCAAACGGTCCTTCGCTCAATCACGTCGCCTACGAACTGCCGAACATTGACGGGCTCATGCGCGGCACCGGCCGCGTCAAGCAAAGCGGCTTCGACATCGAGTGGGGTGTGGGCCGCCACGGCCCAGGTGCCAACGTGTTTTCGTATTTCATTGAGCCCGACGGCTTTGTCGCGGAATATACTACGGAACTTGATCAGATCGACGAAGCTACTCACGTTCCGCAAGATGCGGCTTACTGGGAAAAGATCATGCCGCCCCTCGGTGACCGTTGGGGTATCGCCGGCCATCCGTCCAACCGCATGAAGTTCGCGATGTCAGGCGGTTTTTATCTCGGCGAACAGCCGCCCGAGGGCGTGCGCTGCGAGGACATCATCGGGCGCAAACTGCGCTGACCGCAACTGGCGATCCGCAACCGCGGCGGTCCGGCGCGGAGATTGCCGATATTGGGAGTAGAGCGGACATCTGGCTGCCTTGCTGCCACTTATGACCAGAATACCAACAGCCAATTCGACAGACGGTCGATGTGGCAAAGGTTTGGAGAAAGTCATGCTCTGTAGTCATGGTCCACACGCAAGGTAAGGAAAGTGATGGAGCTGCTCCACCGGACCGAACGGGCGCTCAAGCAGAAGTTTGCAACGCCATTTCTGCGCCGCCTGTTGCGCCGGCCTACCTACAGCGTCACGCGATCCCAGATCGCTGCACCCTATCTGCACGGCGAGGGTATTGAGATCGGCGCGCACGACCAGCCGCTTCCACTTCCGGCGGGAACGCGGGCGCGATACGTTGACGTACACTCGGTCGAAGGGCATTCAATCCAGGCACCGGATGTCATCGCAAATTTCGAGTCGCTTTCGGGCATCGCCGATTCCAGTTGCGATTTCGTGATAGCCAACCACGTCCTTGAGCACGTCGAAAATCCCCTTCAGGCACTAGTTTCGGCTAATCGCGTACTAAAGCCAGACGGAATTGCTTTCATTGCGCTTCCCGACAAAGAACGGAGCTTCGATCGACCTCGGGAGGTAACGCCCCTCGATCATCTAGCCCACGATTTCCAGTTTGGGCCACTCTCGTCCCGGCGTGACCATTATCTGGATTGGGCCAAGAATGTCGAACGCTGCAGTGGCGAGCGCCTCACGGCACGCGCAGCCGAGCTTGAGGCCGCGTTGGCCTCAATTCACTTTCATGTCTGGGATGTTGCGGCGATGGCAGCCATGTTCGCCCATGCGGAAAGTCTGACGGGACTGCGTGTCATTAAGCATGAGCGCAATCGCGGCGAGATAATCTGGATACTCCGCAAATCGGCCTAGCAGAGGCTCTTCACGATCAAAAATGGGCGCTGTAGGTTGCTGCCGCCTCGGTCCGGCCCACCGACGAGTCGGTGACCTATGACTAAGCGCCCGATAGCTCACAGGCCATTACTGCATCATAAACACCCCCTTGCCGCTTGTTTGCCGGTCGAACAGCCGATACGCCTCGTCAGCTTGTTCGAGACGCCAGCGATGCGTGAAAAGATGATCGACCGCGATCTTGCGGTCGGTGATGAAGCGTGCGCACTCGGCCTGGATGGACGTAGAAAACGTCCACGAGCCGATGATGGTGAGCTGCTTCCGCAGCATCTGCGGGCTCACGTCGATCGTCACATTGCCGCCTTCGCCGACAAAGCAGGCAGTGCCCCAGGATCGCGCGCCGCGCACGGCGATGAGCCGCCCGTCGGCGGTGCCGGAGGTATCGAGGGTGAGGTCGGCGCCGGCGCCATGGGTCAGCGCCTTGAGGGCCGCTATCGGATCGTCGGTTTGCGGATTGATCAGTGCGTCAGCGCCAAACTCCTTGGCGCGCGCCAATCGCTCGGCGCTTATGTCAAGCGCGATGACGCGGGCGCCCATGGCGGCGGCGAGTTGCGTTGCTGACAGGCCGACCGGTCCCTGGCCGATGACCGCGATGGTGTCGCTCCCGGAGACATTCATCCGCCGCAACGCCTGATAAGCGGTCCCAGTGCCGCAGGAGATCGCGGCACCGGTGGAAAAGCTGAGCTCGTCCGGCAAATCGACGAGCGTATCCGCCGGCACTTTCATGTAGGGCGCATGCGCCCCATGCCCGGTGGCGCCATAGACCGTACTTCCTTCGATGCACATCTGCGACCAGCCGGTCCGGCAATGGGTGCAGGTGCCGCACCCCGTGTAGTGGTGCACCATGATGCGGGCGCCGACGCGGGCAGTGCGCTCATCAACGGCGCTGCCGGTTGCTGCCACAACCCCGCACGGCTCGTGCCCGCCGATCACCGGGCCGCTCACCTTGCCGAGCCCGAGTGAAGCAGCCCCGCCAGCGGCGCGGTAGAACTTCAAGTCGCTTCCGCACATGCCGGACGCCTTGATCTCGACTACGACATCGTGAGATCCGGGAGCCGGATCGGCAAATTCCATGAGCTGCAATTTGCGTTCGCCGAGGAAAGTCACGCCCCGCATCGTCTCGCTCCCGCGTGTTCGTAGCGCACAACCTGCCCGGCGTTGAACACTGACGCCAGGCGCGTCAGGCTATGCTAGACACTCTGCTGTCCAGCGCAAAGCCGACATCGCTCATGAATCAACCCGTACAAGCTCCCTTCATCGGCCGCTCCATGACGCGCCGCGAAGACCGGCGTCTGCTCACCGGCCGTGGCCAATTTATTGCCGATTTCGAACTGCCGCATATGCTGCACGCCGTGTTCGTGCGCAGCCCGCTCGCCCACGCGCGCATCAAGGCGATCGATCTGTCGCGCGCCGCGGCTGCGCCCGGCGTCGTCTATGCGGTGGGCGGGCCCGAGCTTGCCCAAATGGTGCCGCCCGTCCCGGACACGCAGCTCACGCTGCCGCGCAAATGGACGACGCAGGTTCAGCACAAGTTCATCAACCCGCAGCAGCCGCTGCTTTCCCACGACAAAGTCCGGCACGTCGGCGAAGCCGTGGCGGTGATCGTGGCCGAGAGCCGGCACGCGGCCGAAGACGCGGCGCAGTTGGTCGCGCTCGATCTCGATGTGTTGCCCGCCGTGCTCGATCCCGAAGCGGCGCTCTCGGCGGGCACGGCGATTGTGCACGATCGCTTCGGCACCAACCTCATCGGTGGGTTCACGATCGAGAAGGGCGACACAAAGGGCGCCATGGCGCGCGCCCCGCGCAAACTGAAGCGCCGCTTTCATCATCATCGCTACGCCGCCATGCCCATGGAGTGCCGTGGCGTGGTCAGCCTCTACGATACACGCACAGACTCGGTAACGATCTGGTCGGCAACGCAGGTGGTGCATTGGGTGCGGCGCGAAGCGGCCGGGGTGCTGCAGATCCCCGAGGCGCGCGTGCGCTGCGTCGCGCTCGATGTCGGCGGCGGCTTCGGCGTCAAGGGCCACGTGTATCCGGAAGATCTATTGATCCCGTTTTTGGCGCGCCGGCTCGGGCGACCGGTGAAATGGGTCGAGGACCGGCGTGAGCACCTGATTTGCTCCTGCCACTCACGCGATCAGATCCACGACGTGGAAGTCGGCTTCGACGATGAGGGCCGGATCCTGGCGCTGCGCGACAGCTTCGTGGTGGATTGCGGCGCCTGGAATCCGATCGGCGCCGGCGTCGTCTATAACACCGCTGTGCATCTGCCGGGTCCATACAAGATCGTCGCCATGGCCATCGATGCCCGCATTGCGGCGACCAACAAGACGCCGAATGCTCCCTATCGCGGCGCCGGTCGCCCGGAGGCGGCGTTTGCCATGGAGCGTGCCATCGATCTCGTGGCGCGCGAAGTCGGACTTGAGCCCGCCGAGGTGCGCCTGCGCAACATGATCCGGGACGACGAAATGCCCTATGCGATGGGCATGGCGTACCGCGACGGTGAGCCCATCGTGTACGACGGCGGCGATTATCCGGCGGCACTGGAAAAAGCGCTGGAAGCGGTCGGCGGACTGGCGGCGTTTCGCGAGCGTCAGCGCATTGCCCGCGATGACGGCCGCTATCTCGGTCTAGGTCTCGGCTGCTACGTCGAAGGCACGGGCGTCGGGCCGTTCGAGAGTGCGCTGGTCCGCATCGAGCCTTCGGGCAAAATCTACGTGTCGGGGGGTGGTTGTCCGCAAGGGCAGGGCATGGAGACGATCTTCGCGCAGATCGCCGCCGACGCCTGGCAGGTTCATCCCGACGATGTGGTGGTTGCGCTTGCCGATACATCAGCGATCGCCGTCGGCTTCGGCACGCTGGCGAGCCGCACCACGGTGACTTTGTCGGCGGCCATTCACGGGGCCAGCGATCGCCTGCGCGCAAAAGTGTTTTCCATAGCCGCCAACATGCTCGAATGCGCCGCGACCGATCTCGAATTGCGCAACGGCAAAGTCGGTATCGTCGGGATACCTGGCGCGGAGCTGCCGCTTGCCAAGGTCGCCCAGGCAGCGCGGCCAGGCTGGGATCATGGACGGCCGCCCGGCGTCGATGCCGGTCTCGAGGAGACTTATTACTTCGAACCGCCGACGGTCACCTGGTCCTACGCGGTGCATGCCGTCGTGGTGGAGGTTGATGCTGAGACCGGGCACGTGAACATCGATAACTATGCGGTCGCGCACGATTGCGGCGTCGTGGTCAACCCCATGCTGGTCGAGGGCCAGATCGTGGGCGGTGCAGTGCAGGGTTTCGGCGGCGCGTTGTTCGAGGCGATCAAATTCGACGCATCCGGACAGCCACTGGCGACCACTTTGGCGGAATACATGCTGCCGAATGCTTGTGGCATCCCGCGCTTGGCACTCATCCATCAGCATTCGCCGTCGCCGCGCAACCCGTTTGGCGTAAAGGGCGTGGGGGAAGGCGGGCCAATCGCGCCGCCGGCCGCAATAGCTAACGGCATCGCTGACGCACTCCGTCAGTTCAATGTTACCTTTGACGAAACTCCCATCGCACCGCACCAGATTGTTGCAGCTATTCGTTCGGCGGCGCGTCCGCGTTGACAATCGAAGCCGCCGAGGCCGGCGCCGCCGCGATCATCGAACGGATCTCAGGGCTCGCCGACCACTTTCGGCTCGTCAAGATTGGTTGAGCCGCCACCAAACGCCGTTGTTTGGCCGCTCCGGTGGTTTTAGCTTTTACGCCGACAATACTGTTGATGTCAGCGATATCGCAGACCAAGTCGGGAAGGATCAGGTCGGCTTTTATGACGAGTCGACGTTGGTCGCCAACAATGGCAAGCGCTGGCACGTTGTACCTAAAATCGCTAGGTCGCCTTTTTCCACGTCAGCTTGATGGTACCCGGGGAACCGTCTTGCCTTTCATTCTGTATCGTCATTTCGTCCCCGTTCAATACGACCAGCCTCTTCAGATCGCGCCCAGCCGCGTTTGACGTGCCACCGCCGACGCTATCCTCGAGGTGTAGTGTCATCAGCTTGTCGGCGTCGTTCACCGTATAGGTGCCATAATAGGCCACGCTCCTGGCGCCGCCGCTGCTGATTACGATGATGGAAAAGTGGCCAGCCCCATCGATAAACATCGAGCCGTGCGGATCGGTGCCATAAGGTGTTCTTTCGTTGGCGGTCACTGAGACCAGTTGCCAATGGCCGATCAGCGCTTCTTTGAGAGGTTTGCCCGGGGTCTGCGCAAAGGATGCCGTGGTGGGGTTTATCGCCACCAGACTGGCGAGGAGCAAGAAATTCGCCAACATGCTGCGCGCTGTGATTTTCATGAGGCGCGTCTCCTGTCCGCTCGCGCTCGGAGTGTTGCACAGCGGATGACCGGATGTCGTTCCGCAGCGTGCCCAGTTGTTATATTGGAATCCTCGACTTTCGTCGAGGCGTAGCTCCTGTTACTATCGTTCTACTCATCGCTGCGTGGTTTCGTTGCGGCCCGCGGCTTGATCGGCGCCATTCTACTGGGGGGACATATGCGTGTGGTCTACGTTTTCGCCGCACTGCTGACGGCGCTGGCCGGTGCAACTGGCATCCGCGCGAGCCTCGCCGGCATTGGCTCGACGAGCGTTTCGCCGCTGTCAGGACAGCACGCTCCAGTAGTGGGTACGGGCGACCGCTCTCAGCTGCTGACACGAAAGGACGCGATTCGCGTGGCGCAAGCGCCCACACTCAGCTGGCAGCAGACTACGGGAAGCCCAAGTGTAGCGCCGTTCAAATGGGTCGGTTACCTGAGAAACACGACATCCACAAAGGATGCTCCGAAAGGGTGGTCTTGCACGGCGCAATTTATAAAACCGAACGTTCTTTTGACCGCGGGCCATTGTCTCGTTGACCTTTCAAACGGGTTGCCTCTGGCTGCCATCGATCCGTCCAAACTAACCTTTTTGCTCCAATATCAGGATGGGCTTGCCTCGCAAACCTTCAAGGCACTCTGCGCTGCCGCCAATCCGCAGTGGACCCTGCCGCCGAACTACAACAGCATGTCGGATTCGGACAAGGCGACAGCTCAGGACGTAGTCCACGAGCATGACTTCGGCATGATCCTGGTGGATGGAACGAGCCCGACCGGCGCCATGGAATATGCGCTCGACTGGAAGGGAAAATTTACCTTCGCCGTCAGGGTCGGCTATCCTGGCGACATCCTCAACGCCGACATTGTTCAATACGCACCGGGCATCATTTTTTTTGCCAATCAAATTTCGCTGCCGGACCCCTGGAACTTGGCAAACACGGTCGTGCAGTGGGGACCGGTGACCGATGCGACCCATGGCATGAGTGGCGGCGCCTGGGTCGCGAACTACAGCCCCACAGAAGGGCCGAACAAAAATATTTTGATTGCCGTGACGTCAGCGGGGCCGGAAATCGGCAATTCCGGCATCCCGAGGTTTCCGGGCGGCACCTGGGCAGCGTACCTGACGGCTGCCGAATTCAATCCGCTTCTGGACTTCGTCACGAACGGCTGCAAGTGAACGGTGACCACGCGTTGCCCGAGACCGTGCGGGTCATCTTTTGGACGGCATCAAACAGGTCGCCGTTGATCTAGGGCTTCTTGACCCTTACCCCCGTCCGGCTATAGCGTCCGTCAAACAAAATATTCGCGTGGAGGGAACGCTCATGACATCGTTCACCATCGCGCCGTTGACGGATCATACCGGCGCTGAAGTCACCGGCCTCGATTTCACCCGTCCAGTCGATGGCGAAACCCGGACCATACTCAACAAGGCTTTCGTCGATCATCATGTGTTGGTCATGCGCGGCCAGCATTTTGCGCCCGGCGATTTCAAGGCTGCTGTACAGCTATTCGGCGAGCTGCAGGCGCATGACAAGAAGGAGCACCATGTCCCGGGCCATCCCGACGTGTCCTACGTCTCCAACGATGAGTTCGTGAATGGCCGGCGCATCATTCCGGGCGAAACCTTCCACACCGACCATTCCAATCATCCGCGTCCGCCGAAGGCCACGACGTTGTTTGCAGTCGAGCTGCCGTCCGGCGGCGGTGACACCCAATACGTCAACGTGCACGACGCCTACGACGACCTGCCGGAGCAGACCAAACAAAAGATCGATGGACTCAAGGCAGTGCACGCTTATCTGAGCAAACACAGCCCGCGGCCGCTTGGCTATCTCAGCGAAGAAAGCCGTCGCAATCTGCCGCCGCCCGGCGTGCATCCGCTGGTGCGCACCCATCCGGAGAACGGCCGCAAGGCGCTCTTCCTCAATCCGGTGCGCATGGAATCCATCGTCGGGATGGAGGATGCCGACGCACTCAAGTTAATCGACGAGCTGATGCAGCACGCAACGCAGAAGAAATACGAGTACCGCCACAAGTGGCGTCACGGCGATTGGGTGATGTGGGACAACCGCAGCGTCATGCATCAGGCCAATCCCGACTATGACATGAACGAGCGCCGCTATCTCTATCGCCTGATGCTCAAGGGCGAAGTGCCGATGTGAGCCCGAACGGCGGGTCCCTATGCGGCCCGCCGGCGCTCCTGCGGCACCAGGGTCAGCTTGAGCCGATCCGTTCCGCGCAAGACGTCGAGCGCCACTTTGCGGCCGATCTTTTCGCCGGTCAGCGTGCGGATCAGATCATCGGCGCCCACGATGGGCACGCCGTCAAGGCCCAGAATAATGTCGCCCGGCCGCAAGCCGGCGCGGGCTGCCGCGCTCTCAGCTTCGAGGGTGCCAACCATGACGGCACGCTCCTGGCTGAGCTTGGCCGCGTGCCGCAGCCGCGGCGGCAGTGCGATCTGTTGCGCGGCGATGCCGATAAAAGCGCGGCGCACGCGGCCGTGCCGCACCAGTTCGCCGAGCACGAACTTTGCGGTGTTGGCGGCGACCGCGAAGCAAATGCCCTGCGCGCCGAGGATTATCGCCGTGTTGATGCCAATGACTTCGCCATGGGACGACACCAGCGGCCCGCCAGAATTTCCTGGATTCAGCGCCGCGTCGGTCTGGATCACGTCGTCGATCAGGCGGCCGTTGCGCGATCGCAGGCTACGGCCGAGCGCCGAAACGACACCCGTGGTCACCGTGGACTCGAAGCCCAGCGGGTTGCCGATGGCGATGGCCAGCTGGCCGCGCCGCAGACGTTTGGAGTCACCGAGCGACGCCGCGGGCAGCTTTACCGACTCGTCGACGCGCAGCAGTGCCAGATCGGTGTCCGGGTCGTCGCCTACGAGCCGCGCCCTTAATTCCTGGCCATCCGCGGTAGTCACATCGACGCGAGCGGACCCGCCGCCCGCGGCGCCGGCAACGTGGCTGTTGGTCAGAATCAGCCCGTCGGGGGCCACCACGACGCCCGAACCGGCGCCCTGCATCGCTTCTCCATCACCTCCGCGCGGCACGAAAGGGGAAATTCCCTGCCCGCCACGGATGGAAAGAGCCACAACGGCCGGGCCGACTCGCTCGACCACGTCGATCACAGCGCGCGAATAGGCGTCAAGCAGTGCCAGGTCTCGTGCCGCGACGCCCGACTTTGCCGACTCGTCACTGCGGCCCCAGCTGAGGGGGATGATCTTCATGCAATCTCATTCGCTCATGGACGCTCCGCAGTCTGCAGCGAACGGCGGGGCGGGCCCCACATATGGGAAGCACTCACTGACTAGGGAAGACTGACTGGGGAAGGGAGCAGTCAAACCGACCCGTGCTCCCCAACTCTTACGCCCCATTAGGCAATGTTGCCGGTCGATGTGGATTGGAGCAAGAGGCGACCCGTAGAATTCAACGTGTATTTCGGACAACTGCGCTTCTCTCCCCCGCGCTTTGCGTGTATTCGTGGCTTTAACTGGCCTCGCGGGGAATAATTCGACCGGTGCGGTGTTGATTGCCTGTTCGGGTGCCGCAACGGAGCGGCGGGGGAGTATTCCAAGGCCTTGTCCGTCAACCTAAACAGGGGAGATCTTCGCATGATCCGCAGCATGTTTGCCGCCGCTTCCATCGCGGCTATTGCGCTTGGCGTAAGCGTGGCCGTTGCCCAACAAGACGTGATCAAAGAGCGTAAGGACATCATGAAGGGTAATGGCGACCAAGCCAAAATTGCGGCAGCCATGGTGAAGGGCGAGCAGCCGTTCGACCTCGCGGCGGCGCAAAAAGTGTTTGCGACATTCGCAAGTGCGGCGACAAAGATGCCGGACCTGTTTCCGGATAACTCCAAGACCGGTGAAGATACCGCAGCGCTGCCGAAGATCTGGGAGGACATGGCCGACTTCAAGGCTCGGTTCGTCAAGTTCGGCGACGATGCCAAAGCGGCGGAAGCCTCGGTCAAGGATCTCGACAGCTTCAAGGCGGCGTTCGGCAACATCGGCAAGAACGATTGCGGCGGTTGCCATCAGCTCTATCGCGCCAAGAAGTCCTAACGAAGACCGAAATTACCTTCAAGGCGGGGCGCTCGCGAGGGCGCCCCGTTTTTTGTCATTGCTGGCGCGTCGCGATATGACCGAGATCGTCGGCTTTTCGCTTCCGGACGCAGCGCATAGAATTGAACGGATCACGCGCCTGAGGTGATGGTGAGCCGCAAGTGGTTTAGATGACACGTTTTCGGTTGCGATCAATCACAATCATTGCCGCCATACTGGTCGTCGCTGGCTTGGTGGCGTTTTGGATCGTCACGACGCCAGCGATCGTCTCGGCCGACGCACTGCCAGCCTACACGCCAAACCTCGCGAATGGTCAGGCAATGTTCAACATCGGCGGCTGCGCATCCTGCCATGCCGTTCCCAACAAGGACCCGCAGAAGGTCGATCGCACGCGGCTCGGCGGTGGTCTGGCGTTGCCTTGTCCGTTCGGCACGTTTTACGTTCCGAACATATCGCCCGATCCTTCGGACGGCATCGGCAATTGGAGCGAAGCTGATTTCGTCAGCGCGCTTTGGGATGGAACGGCCCCCGGCGGATATCACTTGTTCCCCGCTTTCCCCTATCCGTCCTACCGGCACATGGAGCTTAGCGACGTGCGCGATCTGTACGCGTATCTGAAGACCTTGCCGCCGGTGGTGGGCAAAGTGCGCGGCCCTGATCTTTCATTCCCCTACGACATCCGCCGAATGGTTGGCGTGTGGAAACTCTTATTCCTTCGCGGCGGCCCGTACGTCACCGATCCGTCGCAGTCGGCGCAATGGAATCGCGGTGCCTACCTGGTGAACGGCCCTGGACATTGCGCGGAATGCCACAGCCCGCGTAATTTCCTCGGCGGCATCATCGAGAGCGAGCGCTTCGCGGGTGGACCGTCACCGGATGGCAAAAGCTGGGTGCCGAACATCACACCGGCGGGGCTCGGCCATTGGGGCGACGACGGGATCGCCTGGTCGGTCAAGGACATTGCAAGCTTTCTCAACGACGGCATGGACCCATCCGGCGATTATGCGGGCGGCGATATGGCCGAGGTCGTTGGCAATACGTCTTTGCTAAGCCAAGAAGATCGCGATGCGATGGCTGTGTACATTGCATCGCTGCCGCCGAGGCAAGGACCATCACCGCCGCCGAAGAAGAAGAACTAAAACTGCTGGGAAATTTTCCTCCGCTTCGGGGAGGAAAGATCACATGAACACCACCAAAGGCATTTCGCTCAAGCTGGTCTCGGCAGTGCTGTTCGCCGTGATGTCGGCGCTGATCCGCTATCTTGGCGCCAGGTATCCGATTGGCGAGGTGGTGTTCTTTCGCTCGGCCTTCGCCATTGTGCCTGTGATGATCGTCTATGCCTGGCGCGGCGAACTGGCGGCGGCCGTTCGTACCGAAAGCCCGCTCGGCCAGGCAAGCCGCGGCGCGCTTAGTATTGTCGGCATGTTCTGCAATTTCGGAGCGCTGGCGCGGCTGCCTTTGATCGAAGCCAACGCCATCAGCTTTACTTCACCGCTGATCGGAGTGGCCCTTGCCGCTTTCGTGCTCAAAGAGCGCGTGCGCATCTACCGCTGGACGGCGGTCACAATCGGGTTTCTGGGGGTGCTCGTGGTGCTGGCGCCACATCTTTCCGGGGATGAATTGACTATCGCCATGGCGAGCGCGACTAGCCTCGGCGGCGTCATGTATGCGATCGCTGGTTCTGTGACCAACGCGGGCACCATGATCCAGACGCGGCATCTGACGAAGAGCGAGCGGACATCCTCGATCGTCTTCTATTTCTCGCTGATCTGCGCTTTGTCCGGCCTGGTCACGTTGCCGTTTTGGTGGGTCACACCGACCTGGACTGAGCTCGCCGTGCTCGGCGCCATTGGTTTTCTCGGCGGCATGGGTCACATTTTTCTCACCGAGAGTTATCGCTACGCGTCGGCTTCGGTGGTAGCGCCATTCGACTATACGTCGATGATCTGGGCGCTTGTTCTCGGCTACGCGATGTTCGGCGAAAAACCGACCTTCATGATCGTGCTCGGCTCGATAATCATCGCGGGAGCCGGCCTTTTCGTAATCTGGCGCGAGCATCAGCTCGCGCTTAAGTATCGCACAGCCGAGGAAATTATGCCGGCGGCCCCTGGGGCTGCTACGACGCCCCGAAGGCCTTGAAGGTAATGATGGTGCGCGTGTCGGCCACGCCCGGAACGGTCTGCACCTTCTCGGCGATGAAGTGGCCGATATCGGTCGCCTCATCCACATAGAACTTCACCAGCAGATCGAAGTCGCCGGCAGTCGAATATATTTCCGAGGCGATTTCGGCGTCGGCCAGCTTGTTGGCGACTTCGTAGGACTTGCCGAGCTGGCATTTGATCTGCACGAAAAAGGGGACCATAGGGCGGCTCCGAACGTAGTATCGTCGTCAGGGTACCAGGAAGAACGCTAAAATGCATGCTCCGGTCGAGCTAGCCGATATTGCTGCCGACGTTCTCGCGCGCATACGCGATCGCGCTCCGCGGGTGCACTGTATTACCAATACGGTGGCGCAGAATTACACCGCCAATATGCTGCTGGCTGCCGGCGCGGTGCCTTCGATGACGATTGCGCCCGAAGAGATCGTAAGCTTCGTCGCCAGCGCGGACGCGCTTCTGGTCAACCTCGGGACCTTCGATGAGGAGCGCCGCCGGGCGGTCGATGTCGCACTCAGCGCGGTGCAAAGCGCGCGCATGCCGTGGGTGCTCGACCCGGTTTTCATCGAACGATCGCCTGGCCGCGCGCAATACGCCCGCGACCTGTTGGCGCACGAGCCAAGCGTCGTGCGGCTCAACGCGGCGGAATTTGCTCCGTTGTTCGGTGGCGATCCCGCCGACGAAGCCGCTTCCCGAGTGGCGCAGGCCTGCACCACCGTGGTGGCGCTGACCGGCGGCGCCGATATCGTGACCGATGGCGCGCGCCGCGTCACCATCGCCAACGGCGATCCGTTGATGAGCCGCGTCACCGGAATGGGTTGCGCCGGCTCGGCGCTGGTCTGCGCCGCGCTCGCCGTTGAGACCGATGCGTGGCTTGCCACGAACGCGGCGCTGATCGCGCTTGGGGTTGCGGGCGAAGTGGCGGCGCAGTCGGCCCACGGGCCCGGTCGGTTTGCCAGCTGGATTCTCGATGCTCTTCACAGTCTGGATCGAGCGACGTTGCGCGCGCGTGCAAAGGTGTCGTGATGAAAGTCGATCTGCGCCTCAATGCCATCGTGGATCCGGAGCGCTCTGGTGGCCATAACCTCGCGGATCTGGCGCGGCTGTGCGCTGAGGGCGGCGCTACACTTGTGCAATTGCGCGACAAGGTGAGCGAGACGCGTACCATGGTCGAAGAAGCGCGGCTGATCAGGAGAGCCCTTGCTCCGTTCGATGTGCCGCTTGTGGTCAATGATCGCGTAGACGTGGCGCTCGCCGCCGGCGCTGAGGGCGTGCATCTCGGGCAGGACGACATGGCGGTCGAGGACGCGCGGCGTCTCCTCGGTCCCGGCGCCATCATTGGCCTGTCGGTCAAGAACGTGAGCGAGGCCGAAGCTGTACCGGTTGCGCTGATCGATTACGTCGGCTCTGGCGGCGTCTATGCCACGTTATCAAAGCAGCAGAAAAACGCGCCGATCGGGCCAGAAGGGCTCAAGCGAATCATCACGGCGCTCCACAGCCGCGCGCAAAAAGAAAAAAAAGAACTTCCAGTCTGCGGCATCGCCGGCATCGATGCGGGCAATGCAGCGGCCGTGATTGGCGCCGGTGCGGACGGGGTTGCTGTCATCTCGGCGCTGTCGTTTGCATCCGATCCGATCGCGGTGGCGCGCGATTTACGTCAAATCGTGGATGCGATGCTGGCCAAGCGAGGTGCCTGAGCGTCAGGCATTTTGCTGGACCGGCATCGCATCCCGAACGTAGAATAAGTCGCTTGATGTGCATCGGGGGCGACATTGGCGAAGATTGCCATCTCGTATCGCAGATCAGATTCTCAGGACATTACCGGCCGCATATTCGACCGCCTCTCGCAGCAATATGGACGAGATACGGTATTCCGCGACATCGATAGCATTAAGCCCGGGATCGATTTTCGAACGCAGATCGCCGATGCGCTCACGGCGACGGATGTGCTGCTGGTGATCGTCGGACCCCGGTGGCTAGGCCGCGGCAAGGGCGCCGAGAGCAGGATGGACAGCGAGGCCGATCCCGTCCGCGTCGAAGTGGAAATGGCTCTCAAGCGCGACATCCCGATAATTCCAATTCTTGTCAGCGGTATGAAAATGCCGGAGATAGGGCAGCTTCCGGATACTCTGAAGGATTTCGCCTACCGGCATGCGGTTCAGGTGGACGGCGGGAGAGACTTCGACCACCACATCGACGGCCTGACCCGGACGCTGGATCAATTTTTTGCGGCTAAGGGCATCCAGTTGCCGGGACAGCAGGAAAGTGCTGGAGGCACTTCGAGCGCTGGGCCGGCTGTGCCGGTGGCGAAATCCTCTGTAACGGAGGCGGCGCCACAAGCTTTCGTCAACCGGGTGGCGCCGCGGCGAACGTTCTCCCTGCCCGTGCTTTTCGCCGCTTTAGGGCTTTTTGCCGGTGTGGCCTTAACGGCGGCAATTGCCGTCTTTTTTCTCCGTAGCGGCAAGCCGCCAGCCTTCGACTGCTACTCCGCCGTCGATCCCGACGAGCAGCGGATATGCCGAAATTCCGAGCTTGCGGAGCTGGATCGCAATCTCGCCACCGCCTATGCGGTCCTGCGTGCGCACCTTGATAAGGACAAGCAGACGGCCCTTGCGGCCGACGAGAGTGCATGGCTCGAGCGACGGAAGTCCTGCAATAAGGACGACGCCTGCATCCGTGCCGCCTATATTACGAGGCTGAGGCAGCTGCGAAACTGGCAGTAAGGCCGATGCGGCTCTTTGCTGGTCACGTGCGGGCAGCTGGTGAGGCCACAAGGTAATCAATGAGTGTCCCCGTCGCCCTGACCATAGCCGGCTCTGATTCGAGTGCGGGCGCCGGCATCCAGGCTGATCTGAAGGCTTTTGCGGCGCTCGGCGTCTACGGCGCATCGGTCGTCACCGCGCTTACCGCCCAAAACACCAAAGGCGTTTTTTCCGTTCACGACGTGCCGGCGGACTTCGTAGCGGCGCAAATGGAAGCCGTGTTTTCAGACCTCGACGTCAGCGCGGTCAAGATCGGCATGCTGGCGAATGCGGCAGCGATCACGGCGGTCGCGGCCGGCCTTCATCGGCATCGCGCGCGCAATATCGTGCTCGATCCGGTCATGGTGGCGAGCACGGGCGCGGACCTTTTGCGCGCCGACGCAATGGACGCGCTGCGCAAGCTGATCGGCCGCGTCGGCGTCCTCACGCCCAATCTGTTCGAAGCCGCAGCGTTGCTCGAAGTCACCATGGCGCGAGACGAAGCCGATATGCGCATCCAGGCGCAAAAGTTGCGCGCACTCGGCGCTGAGGCCGTATTGATCAAGGGTGGACACGCCGGCGGCTTGGACAGCGTCGACCTGCTCGTAAGTGCGGAAGGCTCCGAACTGTTTAGTGCGCCGCGCGTCTTGACCAAAAACACCCACGGTACGGGTTGCACGCTCTCCGCAGCGATCGCCGCCGGTCTTGCCAAGGGACTGTCGCTGCACGAGGCGGTGCGCGAAGCCAAAGCCTACGTCACCGCCGCTATCGCGCAGGCGGATCGGCTGAACGTCGGGGCCGGTCATGGCCCGCTGCATCACTTCCACAAGTGGTGGTGAGATTTGTCGTGCGTGCTGGAGAAGTACTAGACCAATGCCGGCGCGCCGGGCTGTTTCAGCGGATGCGCGCGCGCGAAGGCGTCGATCTTCGCAAGCTCATCGGCGATGCGGTTGAATTTCGGAAACGGCGCGGTGTCGACGGAGAAGAATTTTGCGCCTGCCGCCTGGCTGGCTAGACAAATGTCGGCCAGGGTGATCACGTCACCGTGGGCGTAGCGGCCAGTGGTCTTTTCCTGCAGATGCGTTTCGAGCGCGGTCAGCGCGGCGGTGTGCCAGTGCCGGCACCACTTCATGACTGACGGTTCCTCGAACTTGAACTCGTGCGCAAGATATTCGCGCACGCGCGGCACGATCAGTGGATGCGAGTCGGAGGCGATGAGTTGAGCAATGCCGCGCACGCGCGCGCGTCCACGCGGGTCGCGTGGCAAGAGTGGTGGGTTCGGATGGGTCTCATCGAGATATTCGATGATCGCCAGCGACTCGAACAACGCCGGCCCGTCGCCGTCGATGAGCGCCGGGATGGCCATCATCGGATTGACGGCACGGTATGAAGCCTCGCGCTGCTCGCCTTTCATCAGATTGATCTGAATCACCTCCTCGGGGACGATCCCCTTGAGGTTGAGCGCAATGCGCACACGATAAGTCGCCAGAGACCGCCAAAATGAAAAGAGTTTCATTTATTTCTCCCGAAACTAATCGGCTCCCGGATCGGCTTTAAGGCCCGCCGCTTCGATCCCGGCGATCGCGCACATCTCGTCCTTGTCGGAGGTGTCGCCGGAAACGCCGCAGGCGCCGATAACGTCGCCGGTGGAGTCGCGAATAAGCACGCCGCCCGGGTTAGAGACCATGCGACCGCCGCTGGCCGCCGCAAGCATGGTGAAGAATTGCGGCGTCTTCGCCGCGCGGCCTGCGAGCGTGCGCGAGCCGAAACCCATGCCGAGCGCGCCCCAGGCTTTGCCGAAGGCGATGTCGAAGCGCAGAATTCCCGACTTGTCCTCACGCTTGAACGCGACCAGGTGTCCGCCGGCATCGAGCACCGCGACGGTCAAAGGTGCCAATTTGCTGTCGCGCGCTTTTTTCAGAGCGACATCAAGGATTGTAGAGGCTTGAGCGAGAGTGATCACCGACATGATTGCTCCGATTTTTGGATGAGCGATAATTCTGCGCCGCTTAGCCCTTGTCGCGGCTCGGCCAGAAAACGGTTTGGCGCGAGGCGTCGAACGGGCCGAGGCCCTTTCTGTTCGCTTCCTCCAGCGCCGCGAGTGCGGCTTTGGCGGCCGGCATATCGGCGCCTTTCGCCGTCCCAGTATCGACCATAGTGCGCAGGTCCTTGACCGCGTTGGCGATGCTGAAAGTGGTCGCGCCCGGATCGCGATTTTCCATCATGGCGACGATCATGTCGGCGCGCATCTTTAGCCCGTTATTGGCGCCGTTGCTTTCGACGAAAAGATCGAGGAGCCGCTTGGGTTGCCAGCCGACGTCGCCTGCGATGGCGAACGCCTCGGCATAAGCCTGCCAGCCAACCATCAGCGGCAGATTGATTGCGAGCTTCATCGACGAGCCAGCGCCAACCGGACCGCAGTGCTCGACCTTGCGACACAACTGTTCGAGGATTGGTTGAGCGCATTGTGCGTCAGCACCCTCGGCGCCCATCAGCCCAAGCAATTTGCCCTGGCGCGCCGGCGCCGTGGAGCCGCCGACCGGGCATTCAACGAAGATAGCTCCTTTGCCGCGCACCCTCGGTGCCAGAGCCGTCTCCACGCCCGGAGGCACGGTGCTCATCTCGATGAAGAGCTTGCCCTTCACATCGCCGGCGAGCAGACCAGAGGGTCCGCCATAGACCACGTCGATTGCCGCCCCATCAGTAAGGATGGTGATGATTGCTTCGCTGGCAGTCGCAACGGCGCTTGGACTCGCGACGGCCTTTGCGCCGGCGTCAGCGAGCGGCTTGGTCTTCGCCGCTGTCCGGTTCCAGACGGTCACCTGGTGCCCGACTTCCATGAGGCGCGCGGCGATCGCGCTGCCCATGGCGCCGAGGCCCGCAACTCCGATCTGCATCCGGCGCTCTCCCAAGGCTCCCGTCCGGCGTGGACATTAGGCGATGAGCATGCGGTGCGGAAGCGCCTTGCGCGCCATGCTGGCCGATGCCATAGCGTCGCAACTTCGGCGCCGCGAATCGACAAAAGTAACTGTGAGGAAACGCATGACTTCGGGAACGAAGGGCACCGTTGGCATCGTCGGCCTCGGAATCATGGGCGGGTCGTTTGCGCAAAACCTCCTCGCCGCGGGGTGGCGTGTTATCGGTTACGACATCGACGCATCGCGCCGGCGGGCGATGGCGCGCGCAGGCGTCGAGATTGCCGCCGATGTTTCGGACGTCGCCCGCAAGGCAAAGACCATCATCACCAGCTTGCCGAGCCCCAAGGCGCTTGCGGCAACGGTGAAGGAGATCGTCAAAGCGAAGCTGCCGCGGCGTGTCTTCGTCGAGGCCTCAACCTTTGCGCTCGAAGACAAAACTGTCGCCGAAGCAGCGCTGCGTAGGGCGGGGCATGTCATGCTCGATTGTCCGATGAGCGGTACTGGCGCTCAGGCCAAGGTCAAGGACCTCGTGGTCTATGCCTCGGGCGGATCAGGAGAGATCAAGAAACTGAAGCCGATGTTTGCCGGCTTCACTCGCGCGGTGCACGATGTCGGTGCTTTCGGCAACGGCAGCCGCATGAAATACGTCGCCAACCTTCTCGTTGCCATCCACAATGTGGCGACCGCGGAGGCGATGGTTCTTGGCATAAAGTCAGGGCTACCGCCGCAATTGATCTTTGATCTTATCAAGACTGGCGCCGGCAATTCGCGCATCTTCGAGCTGCGCGCTCCGATGATGGTGCGAAACAACTACGATCCCGCCACCATGAAGATCTCGGTCTGGCAGAAAGACATGGACGTGATCGGCGGGTTTGCCCGCAGCATCGGCGTGCCGACACCGATGTTCGATGCTTCCAGCAGGATCTATACCAAGGCGCGCAAAAGCGGCCACGACGACCACGATACCGCCGCGGTGTGTGCGGTTTTGGAGAAGATGGCCGGAGTGACGCGGGGCAAGAAAGCTGCAAAACGCCATTGAAACTTTTGGCGTCATGACCGGGTTAGCCCGGACGGGACCGATACATAAAAAGAGTCTGGAGGAAAGCGATGTCGTCGCTCGAAGGCGAAGCCCGCATGGCGCGGGTTGCAGCGGGCAGGTCTCACGAGCCGCGCAGTGAGACTCGCGATGGCATGCGCATCGATTGGGACGTCCAGATCGCCATGGACGACGGCCTTGTGTTGCGTGCCGACGTGTTTCGCCCGATCGCGGAAGGCCGCTATCCGGTGATCTTGAGCTACGGCCCATACGCCAAGGGTCTTGCCTTCCAGGACGGCTATCCGAGTGCTTGGGAGCGGATGGCAGAAAAGCATCCTGACGTCGCCGCCGGATCAAGCAACCTTTACCAGAGCTGGGAAGTGGTCGATCCCGAAAAATGGGTGCCGCACCAGTACGCCTGCGTGCGCGTCGACTCTCGCGGCGCCGGGTGCTCGCCCGGATTCATCGATCATTTCTCGCCGCGCGAGACTAAGGACTTTTACGACTGCATTGAGTGGGCCGGCGTGCAGCCGTGGTCGAACGGCAAGGTCGGTCTCAACGGCATCTCCTACTACGGCATCAATCAATGGCACGTGGCGAGCCTGCAGCCGCCGCACCTTGCTGCCATGTGCATCTGGGAGGGGGCCGCCGATTGGTACCGCGACATGACCCATCACGGCGGTATTCTTTGTACGTTCTGGGCGAACTGGTACGACATGCAGGTGAAGACCGTGCAGTACGGCGCCGGCGAGCGGGGCAAGCGCAGCCGGGTGCACGGCGAGTTGGTCTGCGGGCCTGAGATTTTGTCGGACGCCGAGCTTGCCAAGAGCCGCGGCGAATTTGGCGACGACATTTTTGCCCATCCACTCGACGACGCCTATCACCGCGCCCGCTCGCCGGTATGGTCGAAAGTGAAGGTGCCGTTTCTGTCCGCGGCCAATTGGGGCGGCCAGCCCCTGCATCCGCGCGGCAATTTCGAAGGCTTTGTGCGTGCGGCGTCGAAAAAGAAATGGCTAGAAGTGCACGGCATCGAGCACTGGACCCATTTCTACACTGACTACGGCCGGAACCTGCAGCTTCGCTTCTTTGATTACTTCCTGCACGGCAAGAAGAACGGTTGGGATAAGCGGCCACCAGTGCAATTGCAGGTGCGTCACATCGATCGCTTCGTCGAGCGCACCGAAAACGAGTGGCCGCTCAAGCGTACTAAGTGGACGCGCTTCTATCTCGATCTCGCCGACGGCACGTTGGCCGACAAGCCGGCCAAGAAGAAAACGGCGATACATTTCGATGCGATGGGCGATGGCGTTACCTTTTTGACGCCGCCACTGTCTCAGGCTACGGAAATTACCGGTCCGAGTGCGCTGAAGCTTTTCGTGTCATCCTCGACGGCCGACGCCGATATTTTTGCGGTGCTGCGCGTGTTTGCGCCCGATCTGAAGGAAGTCGTATTCCAGGGCGCAATCGATCCGCATACGCCCGTAGGGCAGGGCTGGCTGCGCGCCTCGCATCGCCAGCTCGACAAGAAACTGTCAGAGCCATACCGGCCTTATCACACCCACACCAAGAAGCAGCTGCTCAAGCCGGGCGAGATCGTCACGCTCGATATCGAGATTTGGCCGACCTCGATCGTTGTTCCTGCTGGATACCGAATCGCGCTGACGGTCCGCGGCAAGGATTACGTCTATCCCGGAGGCAGCGGTGGACGGCTATCCAACTTCAAGAACGAGCTGACCGGGTGCGGACCTTTCCTGCACAACGATCCACGCGACCGCCCGGCGGAAATATTTGCCGGCGTCACCGGCCTACACTTTGGTGGAGTGGCGCGTCCCTGTCTGCTGCTGCCTGTTATTCCGGCAAAGCGATAGGAGAAAAATAATCTAGCCGCGACAATAGCGGACTTTACGGGCGAAACGGCTTGTTGGATTATGGCGTTGATAAGTCGTGCGGGGGCGCGACGTAAAGCAAAGAAGTCGCCTTGGCGGATTAAGGCGCAAGAGGGAGAACACGATGTCTCGCAAAATCACGTCTCGCAAAGTGAGTCGAAGAGCACTTCTGGCCGGCACTGCGGCCGGTGCGGCGGCTGCACTCACCCGCTTTCCAGCGCCGGCCGTCGCGCAAGCTGCACCGTTCAAGCTCGGCCTCCTGACCGTCAAGACCGGGCCGCTCGCGCAGGGCGGCATCCAGATGGAACAGGGCGTGCTCACCTATTTGAAGGAGAAGGATTACACGATCGGCGGCCGCAAGGTCGACTTCGTTTCCGCGGACACGGGTGGCAACCCGGCCGGCGCCAAGACCAAGGCGCAAGAGTTGGTCGAACGCGACAACGTCGACGTCATTCTTGGACCGCTTGCCGCGTTCGAGATGTACGCGATAAACGAATACGTCATCCAGCACAAAATGCCGACGCTCTGTCTGGCGGGTGCCGACAACCTCACGCAACGCACGCCAAGTCCGTATCTATTGCGCTCGTCGGCCACATCCTCGCAAGCCATGCAACCCATGGGGCATTACGCGGCGACAGAATTGAAGCTCAAACGGGTTGTCACTGTCGTCGAAGACTTCGCCTTCGGCTACGAGCAGATCGGCGGTTTCCAGGCGGCTTTCCAGAAAGACGGTGGCTGCGTCGTCAATAAGCTGTGGCCTCCTTTGGTCACGCCCGACTATACGCCGTATGTGGCCCAAATCGCCGATTGCGATGGGGTGTGCCAGGGCTTTGCCGGGTCGAACCCGCTACGCTTCATGAAGGCCTATACCAGCGCCGGTCTGAAATATCCGGTGGTGACTGGAGAGACTGGCGGTGACGACGCCTTGCTGAAAAGCTTTGGCGACGAGGCGATCGGTCTTGTCAGTTGCACGCCCTATACGCTCGATCTCAATACAGACGGCAATACCCGCTTCGTTCAGGGCATGCTCAAGAACTACGATACGGTCCCCGGTCAGTACGCCGCGATACTTTATGTCAACTGTCAGGTCGTCGACGCTGCATTGAAGACACTCAACGGCGACGCCAGCGACAAGGACAAATTCATGGCGGCGCTGAAGGCTGTCAGTTTGACCGATACGCCGCGCGGACCGATCAAGTACGATCACTTGAATAACGTCGTCGGCAGCTTCTTCGTTCGGCGCCTCGGCACGGAGGGCGCGAAATATGGATTGAAGCTCTGGAACAAAACCATCAAGACTTACGAGAACGTCAGCCAGTTCTGGACTTGGCCGGAGGCGGAGTTTCTCGCACACCCGGTCTATTCGCGTGACTATCCGCCGCTGACGAAGTGCTGATGCGGCCACGTCAGCCGCTTTCTCGATAACATCGCGCGGACCGTGCCGTTCAGGCTTGGTCTGCGCGCAACTCGCGCCGATGACGAAGTGCCAAGCAACTAAGCCAAATCAAGTAGCAGCCAGGAATCAGAAAGGGCGCAAATGAGTTTCTGGCTGCTGCTGACCGTCAATAGCGTGACGTTCGGCGGCCTGCTGTTTCTGCTCTCGGCAGGCTTCTCGCTGATCTTCGGGCTGATGCGCATTCCCAACCTGACGCACGGCTCGATGTTCATGGTCGGCGCGTACCTGGGCTCAAGTTTTCTTTCGGGAATGCTCGGCTTCACCCTGAACTTCTGGGTGGCCGCCGTCATCAGCGCCGTGGAGGTCGCAGTTCTCGGCGCGCTGATGGAGAGGCTGCTGTTGCGGCGGCTTGCCGGCCAGCAATTGGCGCAGGTGCTGGTGACGCTCGGCGTTTCCTTCATGGTGGCCGATCTGTGCCTGATGGGGTGGGGCGGCGATCCGATCTCGGTGGCGACACCAGCCGGGCTCAGCGGCTTTGTACGCGCCGGCGCTGCGGTGTTCCCGCTCTATCGCATGGCGGTGATCGGCATCGCCGTCGTGTTTGCCGTTGCGCTGTGGCTCATGCTGGAACGCACGCGCCTTGGCGCCATGATCCGCGCTGGCGTCGACGACCCGCAGATGGCCCGCGTCGTCGGTATCCACGTCTCGAGCCTGTTCACCATCGTGTTTGCACTCGGCGCGGGGCTCGCCGGATTTGCCGGCATGATTGGGGCCCCGATCCTTTCCGTTTATCCGGGGCTCGATCAGGACATGCTGCCGCTCGCGCTCGTGGTCGTAATTCTCGGCGGCACCGGGAGCCTGCTCGGCTCGTTCGTCGGCAGTATCATCGTCGGCTTCATCTACAATTTCGGCCAGGCGCTGTTGCCGGAGTTGGCCTACTTCGTACTATTTCTACCGATGGTGCTGGTGCTGGTGCTGCGCCCACAGGGTCTGTTCGGAGGCCAGATTCTGTGAGTCCTGTGAGCCCCCGCCACATCGCAATCGCAATCGCCATCATTGCACTGATCGTCGCGCCCTATGCGATCAACCAACCTTATTACGTCAACATCGCCAGCCAAATTTTGCTCTATGCGGTCTTTGCGTTGGGGCTGAACATCCTCGTCGGCTACGCGGGGCTGGTTTCCCTTGGCCATGCCGGGCTGTCGGGCGTGGCCGCCTACGGCGTTGCCTACCTGCTCGCAGCTGGCGATAGCCACATCGTGGCCATCGTTGGCGGGCTCGCGGCGGGCTTGTTCGTCACTGCCGGTTTTGCTGCTTTGTCGCTGCGCGCGACCGGCATCAGCTTCATCATGATCACGCTGGCGCTGGGTGAAATCATTTGGGGGCTCGCCTATCGCTGGATCAGCATCACCAACGGCGACAACGGGATCAGTGTATCTGCGCGACCGGCGCCCTTTGGGTTGCCGCTCGATTCGGCGAATGCATTCTATGACACGACGCTGGTTGTTTTTCTGCTCGCGGTCGCCGCATGTGCAATCTTCGTGCGTTCGCCGTTCGGCGCCGCGCTGACTGGCACGCGCGATCAGCCGCGGCGGATGAGCGCGCTCGGCTTTCACGTATGGATGATCCGCTTTTGGGCTTTCATGTTTTCCGGCCTCTTAAGTTCGGTCTCCGGCGTTCTCTTCATCTACTACTACCAGTTCATCAGTCCGCCCGCTCTGGCGCTCACCTCGTCGGCGGAAGTTTTGCTGATGGTGATCTCGGGCGGCGCGGGAACGTTGCTCGGGCCGATAGTCGGCGCCAGCCTCGTCGTCATCATCAAGCTTGTGGTCAGCGCGTACGTCTCACGCTGGAATTTCATGCTGGGCGCGATTTTTGTCGCAATCGTCGTATTCATGCCCGAAGGGCTTGTCCCAGGCACGGTACGCCTGACGCGTGCAGCATGGCGCGAGGCGAACCGGCGTAGCTTGCCGGCGCAGCCAACGATTGATGGGCAGAAATCGTGACCGCGCTGGCCGTCCGGGGGCTGAACAAGTCGTTCGGCGGGCTGAACGTCACGAAGAACGTCAATCTCGCGGTTGAGCCTGGCGAGCGCCGGCTGATTATCGGTCCCAACGGGGCCGGCAAGACGACGCTGTTCAACCTCGTCACCGGCGAGCTTTCGCCCGACCGCGGCGCTATTCTGTTGTTCGACCGTGACATTACGCGGCTGCCGAGCCGCAATCGCGCCCATCTGGGCATGGCGCGCACCTATCAGATCATCACGCTGTTCCCTCGTGACACGATTTTGCGCAATGCGCTGCTGGCGCTGCTGGGGCTTTCGCCGCTGCGCTGGAATCCCTGGCTCCCGCTCCACCTTCAGCGTGACCTACTGTCCCAAGCGCGAGCGGCGCTCGGCCGCGTCGGCCTCGAGCACATGGCCGACCGGCCGCTGGCGGAGACGTCTTACGGCGAAAAGCGGCGTGTCGAAATCGCCATGGCGCTTGCGCAAAAGCCGCGCGTGCTCCTGCTCGACGAGCCGTTTGCCGGATTGTCGATCGACGAGCGCCGCGATGTGCGTGAGCTACTCAAGGCCATTCCGCGTGACGTCACCGTCGTGATGATCGAGCACGACATGGACACCGCGCTCGATCTCGCCGACCGCATCACGCTTCTACATTTTGGCGAAGTCATCGTCGAAGGCACTCGCGCCGAGGTGGTCGCGGACCCGCGCACCCGGGAGGTTTACCTTGGCGAATAGCGCGCTCTGCCTCCGCGATATCGACGCCTTTTACGGCGACAGCCATGTGTTGCAGAGAGTGTCCTTTGATCTTGGTGAAGGCCGGCTTCTCGGGCTTCTTGGCCGGAACGGCGCCGGCAAATCCACGTGCATGAATGTCACGGTCGGCCTGCTGCCGCCACGCGGCGGAGTCGTAGAGGTGTTCGGCGCATCGGTCACGCGGCTCCCGCCGGAATTGATAGCTGCGCGCGGCGTGGCCTTGGTGCCACAGGGACGCCGCGTCTTCAAAAGCCTCACCGTGCGGGAAAATCTGATGGTGGCGGCGCGCAACAAGGATCAGGCAAGCCGTCACCCCCAGTGGACGGCTCAGACCGTGTTTGAGATGTTTCCGCGGCTGGCCGAGCGGCACACGCAGATGGCGGCCCATCTTTCCGGCGGCGAGCAGCAGATGCTGGCGATCGGCCGCGCACTCATGGCCAATCCACGCGTGCTGCTGATGGACGAACCATCAGAGGGCCTGGCGCCGCAGATCGTCGGCGAGGTCATGGCGACCATCCGCAGACTTAAAGAGAGCGGACTTTCGATTGTGCTGGTGGAGCAGAGCCCGAAGCTTGTATTCGATATCGCCGACGACATCGTGATCCTTAACTCCGGCCGCGTCGCCGTCGTGTCGACCGCTGCCGCGCTGAAAAGCGACGGCGTCGATCTGCGCCAGCATTTGGGTGTGTTCTAAATTTCCTTAACCTTGCGGCTTAGGCTGTTGCTCGGCACGGGCTTGTTGCAAAGCTTGATGCAATGCCGTGTTGTCCGGCTCGATTTGCAAAATTCGTTCGAGATAGTCGATCTTTGCCGGCGTATCCCTTCGCGCAACGGCTGCAGTGTAGGCGGCTTGCAGTACGCTTGCATTTTCTGGCCATAGCGACAAAGCCTGCTTGCAAACTTCCGTCGCTTTCGCCACGTTTTTTCCTCTGAGATAAACGTCGGCGAGGCATGCCATTCCCTCAGCCGTGGGTGCGCTTCTGAGCTGTTCCTCAATGACCGCCACTGCGTTGAGTGCGTATGGATTTCCAAGGTCATACGCAAAGTTCGATGGTTCGCGATTGTCGCCCTTCTCTACAACGAGTACGTTATGGAAAGCACGCAGAGATTTGATTTGAGGTGCGAAGGCTGGGAGCGATCGGGATCGATCGACAACCGCTATCTCCGCATGATTCAGAGACTCGACGATCGTGCGCACCAGTTTCATGGTTTCACCACCATGAAGCATCGAGCCGCCGAACTGAACCCAGAACGCGGTTTGCACATCCTCAATGACATAGAGGCCGCCATCGACCAGCGACGGAAATAGCACATTGAAACTGGCTACGACGTGTTTGGGTATGTGGCTGCCGTCGTCGATTATGATGTCAAATGGCCCCCGCTCCGCGCAAACGTTCTTGAGAAATGCCGGATCGTCCTGGGAGCCTCGAAAGAGTTTGATGCGAGGCTCCAGGGTTAGACGCTTCTCGGCAATGTCAATTCCTGTAATCAGGCCGTCGGGGAAATACTCCGCCCACATTGCCAACGAGGCGCCGCCGATTGTTTTGAATCCGTAGCCGCCGATCCCGATTTCAAGCAAGCGTACTGGTCGATATCTGAGTGGAAGAAAGAGCGCGTGGTACAATGGGGTGTAGAAGTGTGGACCCCATTTGTCGGTACCGTGCTCAATAGCCAGTCTGGTCAGCGGATCGACGGGATCTTTGGCTTCCGAATCTGACATGGATCGTCAAGCTTCCGAGGGGGCAGTGACAAGTTCGCTGAGGAGTTCACCGTTGGACGCAAGCCGATCTTCCGGCATTGTGAACGTGACTCATGAACGTGCCAATCGGCAGAAACCAACATCCTGAAAGGCGAGACACGATGTCCACAGATGGCGTCATAATCGGCTTCGTCGGGCTCGGCACCATGGGCGGCCGTATGGCGAGCAATCTGCAAAAGGCCGGCTACAAGCTCGTCGTCCACGATCTGCACCGGCAGGCGGCCAGCCATCATCTTAACGCTGGCGCGATATGGGCCGATAGTCCGCGCGCGCTGGCAAGCCAAGCCGACGTGATCTTTACGTCCTTGCCGGAGCCGGCCGATGTAGAGGCCGTGGTGCTCGGGCCGGATGGTCTGCTCGCTGCCATCAAACCCGGTGCCGCCTACTTCGACCTTTCCACCAACGCGCCGGCGGCGGTCAAGAAGCTCAACGCCGGGTTCGCCGAGAAGGGCGCGCACATGCTGGATGCGCCTGTGAGCGGCGGCCCGGCCGGCGCCGCATCACGCAAGCTCGCGATCTGGGTCGGCGGTGATGAAAGTGTCTTCAAGGCGCACAAGGCGGTGCTCGACGCCATGGGTGATAGGGCGGCCTATATCGGGCCGATCGGCAGCGCCACCGTCGCCAAACTGGTGCATAATATGTCCGGTTACGCCATCGTTTGTGCGCTCGCCGAAACTTTCGCCATGGGTGTGAAGGCTGGCGTCGAGCCGCTGGCGCTGTGGCAGGCGGTCCGTCAGGGGGCGGTTGGTCGCCGCTTCACCTTCGACGCTCTGATCGACCAGTTCTTGCCCGGCAAGTACGATCCGGCGGCGTTCTCGCTCAAGCTTGCTCATAAGGACGTGTCGCTCGCCAACGCGCTCGGCCGTGAACTTGGTTTGCCCATGCGCATGTGCAGCCTCGCGCACGCCGAGATGAGCGAAGCGCTGGCGCGCGGCTGGGGCTCCCGCGACTCACGCGTGGTGATGATGCTGGAGCAGGAACGCGCTGGCATTGAAATCGCCGTGGACGTCGAACGACTGCGGGCGGCTATGGCCCCTAGTGCACCCGCGGACGGTGCAAAGTCTGCTTAATATCGACCCGTTCTCGCCGCAAAAACACCTTGTTGAAAGCATGCCTTGGCGGCCGGCCATCCCGACCCGAGGGCTCGCCTGCCATGCTGGCAGCAGACACCGAACTTGAACTGGACAAACGGCTGTCGGAGGAATCCGAAAAAAGCGCCGACTTCTCTGACGTCTGGCTGCATTGGCCGGAATATGCAAGCTGGCCGCGGGACGAGCTGACCTGTTGCGTGCCTTTGGCCGCCCCAGCAACGCAGAACCCCCACGCCCGGCAGCGTGGCGCTTTTGGCCTGTGCCCAAAACGCCGCGGCGTGCTGATCGGAGCCGTGACGATCGCGCTTGGCGGTGTTCTCGGCGTTGCGTTCCTGGAGAAGGACTTCTTCGCTGACACGATTTTCGGTGCCGACCTCATGCGCGGCGGTCCTCTGAGCGAGGCGGCGCTCGGCGAGGAGCGAGCGCCGCACACCGTGATCGAATATGCCTCACTCACCTGTCCGCATTGCGCGAACTTCTTCAAGGAGACATTCCCCGCATTGAAAGCGGGCTACATCGACACGGGCAAGGTGCGCTTCATCTTGCGCGAATTTCCGCTGGATACGCTCGCGCTCGGTGCGGCGGCGCTGGCCCGCGCCACCGCGCAGGAATCGTATTTCCCATTCGTCCAAGCACTGTCGGCGGAACAGCACCAGTGGATGGTCGACAGGCCGCTCGAGCCGTTGTTCGCGATCGCACGCGACTTCGGTTTCACCCGCGACAGTTTTCGCGCCGCTTTGACTGATCAGCGGGTTATCGCAGGCATCGATTGGGTCCGCCTTCGTGCTGCGGAGAAGTTCAAGGTCAGCGTTACGCCGACGTTTTTTATCGACGGCAATATGCGCACGGGTGCGGTGTCCCTTGAGCAACTGGAACTCGCCATGGCGGGGTAGTTGCTCCTAGCGGGTCAATCGAACATCGCCACCGGCCGTATCCAGCCAGCGGAGCCGTTTTTCAGCTTCGATGGAAAGCACGCCACTGTGAAACCGTCGCCGGGAAGCTGTTCGAGATTGCACAGCTTTTCCATGTGGCAATAGGGAATATCGCGGCCGGCCCTGTGGCCTTCCCAGATGATCGACGGATCGCGGGTCTTGAGCCAGCGCTCGCGCATGTGCACAAACGGAACGTCCCAGCCCCAGGCGTCGATGCCGGTCACGCGCACGCCGCGCGATGTCAGATAAAGCGTGGCCTCGCGCCCCATGCCGCAGCCCGCGGTCAGGTACTCGTCGGTGCCGATGCGTTCGCTGGCGCGGGTGTTGACCAGAACAATGTCGAACGGCCTCAACTGATGGCCGATGCGCTTGAGTTCAGCCTCGACCTCAGCTGCGCTGACGACGTGGCCGTCTGGCATTTTGCGAAAATCAAGTTTGACGCCGGGGCGGAAGAACCAGTCGAGCGGCACCTGATCGATGGTCATCATCGGCCTGCCGTCGGCCGACTTCGACACGAAATGAACGGGCGCATCCATGTGCGTGCCGTTGTGGGTGAACACCTGCACGAACTCGATGGCCCAGCCCTCGCCGTCCGGTAGGTCTTCCCGCCGCAGTCCGGGGAAAAGCTCGCACATCTGCGCCGCCGTGTCGGCGTTGGTCATGTATTCGATCTTCGGCCGCATGAACGGCGGGTCGTAGACTGTCTCGTTTTCCAGCGGCGACGCCAAGTCCAGCAGTCGACTGGGCAGTTTCATGGTTCCTCCCGTTGGAATTGCGAAATGAGTTTGGCCGCGATATTAGCGCGCCCGGGAACATGCCGCCATTTGGGTGAGGGGAGCCGATGTCCGAGCAATGGAATAAGTACGAGCTGACAGCCGCGCGCCGTCACGGCAAGCCTGGGCGCGAGGTGGGGCCCAAGAGCGTCACCATAGACATCCACTCCCACGTGGCCGTGCCTGAGGCCGCGAAGTTCGTCGAGCCGCATCTCGACTGGGCAACCATCCCGCTTGCGCATTTTGCGACACCGGAGACCAAGGCGCTGACCGCGAAACAGGAAACCGACATCCGCGGGCGCGCCGGTATCGATCGCAGACTCGCCGATCTCGACGCCATGGGCATCGATGTTCAGATCATCGCGCCGCCACCGCCGCAGTGTTACTACACCGTGCCGCTCGACATCGCCGTGAAGGCGTCGCAGATGGTCAACGATGGTATCGCGGCTTTCTGCGCGCAGAAAGCCGAGCGCCTGAAACCTCTCGGCTCCGTGCCAATGATCGACGGTGGCGAAGCCGTGAAGGAGCTTGAGCGCTGCGTGAATAAGCTCGGTTTTAACGGCGTGGAGATTCTGACCAACGTGGCCGGCAAGGAGTTGTCCGATCCGGCCTTTATGCCGTTCTGGAAGAAAGCGGAAGAACTCGGCGCGCTGGTGATGATTCATCCCAACGGTTTTACTGAGGCGTCGCGGCTGTCCCGCTTTTACTTCAACAACGTCATCGGCAATCCGCTGGAGACGACCATCGCGCTGCATTACCTGATCTTCGACGGCGTGCTGGAGCGGCACCCAAACCTGAAAATCCTGGCTGTGCACGGCGGCGGCTACCTCGGAGCTTATCCGGGCCGCATCGATCACGCCTGGGGCGCGCGATCCGACAGCCATGGCGGCCTGCGTGAGCCGCCCACCAGTTACCTCAAACGCATCTTTGTCGATACGGTCGTGTTCACGCCGTACCAGCTGGCCGAATTGGTGCGCGTCTTCGGTGCGGACCATGTGCTCATGGGTACCGATTATCCCTATGACATGGCTGAATACGATCCGGTCGGCCACGTTGCCGGCGTTGAAGGCTTTGACGCTTCGACGATCGCGGCGCTGGCGGGAGGGAATGCGAAGAAACTCTTGCGGCTTTGAAAGGGCGCTCTCGGATGTAGCCGGCGCTCATCCGAGCACCATGAAATTTCACCACTTGAGTTGCGCAATCTCCCGTTTGGAGAGTTGCCGCTTGGCAATCGCATAGATGCCATCGCGACCGTAGAGCTCGTGCGGCATCAGGTCGGAAAATCCCGATTGGACGATAACGTCGAGGCCGCTTCTTTTGATCTGATACCTATCGAGCTTGGTGAGCATGAGCACAACCTCCCACCAGCCGTGCTTCCCGAAGCGATGAATTTGCACGGTCGGCGACACTTCGCGCATGCGCTGCGCGCGCTCCCGGACTTTGGCCTTAAGCCGCCACCGCGCCTGGTAGTGTTTGTTCCAGCGTAACAGGCCGGAGCGGGGATCGACGAAGAGCCTTGCCCAACTTTCCTTGAGCGGCTGAGGTCGGCTGTAAAAGCGGCCATCTCCTGCGGCCCATACTACGCCGTCCTTGATGAAAGTCTTCACTGCAACGAAATCGGCAATGTGATCGCGCACGTGCTGTTGTACCGTGGAGCTGGGCTTCAGCTTGCCGCAAATCTCCGACCAGACCCTGTCCCAGGGGCGGTCGACCTGGCGTTCCAGATAGCGGCGCAGGGGCGCCAGATTTTCATTGAGCGACTTATCAGTCAGGCCGATGCCGGCGAAAAAGCCAAGGCGTTCAGGATCGTGGCGTGTGGCGACAGCATCCCGCCGCCGCAATTTGCGCGGAAAGCGCGCCCGGCTGGCGTGCCGGGGCCGTTCGATAATGACCTCAAACATATCGTCGCGCATAGCATCCTCGTCGCAGCTAGCATCGAAGCGCTCGCGCTTCAGGATTGCGGTCAGGACGACTATGTGGGGTCGCGTACGCGCGATGAAAGCCTCATCGGAATAAAAAGGCGGTGGACGGTGACGACGCGCGGCCGCGCGTTGTGACGGCGTTATTCAGGCGTTTTTCTGGCCGCAGGGCTTTGCGCGGTAGGCGTTTCGTGCTCGGACTTCTCTTTGGTCAATTCGTCGAAACGTTGATAGAGCGCCGAAATTTGGTCCGGCAGCGCCTGATCGACCAAAGTTTTGTAGTACCTGCGCAGCTCGTCCGCTATCGCCCGTGGAGTACCTTGACCAAGGGGAAAGACATTGGCGGGCGGATCATCATCGCGGTCGCTCATTTTCCTCCCCGGAGCCGCGGTAAAACGCCGTGCATGCCGAGTTGTTCCAGCATGTTAGTGGATTTTCGGCTCCGGGAAATCCCGTAGACGCGTAAAATGCCGGACGCGGCGATGTTATCCGCGTTAATCGAAATTTCTCCGAACTTTCCCGAACCAGCCTTAACGGAGGGGCCGAGATCCGCCGGCGGATGGCCGCCCATTGCTCGTCGGGGACGAAGCCGGTAAACCGGATGGGCCTTTCGTCGCGGCAACCTCCCAAGCGGGGCCAAAATGGAACGGCCAAAATAAGGAAATAGGGCGTATTCGGCCATGGTGAGGCGGCGCATCATCGAAGAGCCCGTCTCGCGGCTCGCGATCTGGTCGCGCCGCGTCGCACTTTTTTCGCTGGTGACGGCGTTCATCGGGGTCATCATCGTGCGCTCGGGCGCGCTCGATGTGGTACCCGCCGTCTCCACCCTTGCGGGAGCCTTGGCGCTCGCAATCGTTGCCATCCTGTTGGCGTTCGGGGCCGGCATCATGATCTGGCGAGACGGGCTCGGCGGATTGCGTGAGGCAGTCACCGCTGTGCTCATTGGGCTCGCGCTTATCGCCTATCCAGCGTATTTCGTCGTACGCGCCTATCAACTGCCCGCGATCTATGACGTGACCACCGATCCGATCGATCCGCCGCAATTCGATGTGATCGCGCGGTTGCGGCCGCGCGATGCCAATCCGATCACCTATGAGGGCCTCTATGCGGCTGAGCTGCAGCACGCGGCCTATTCGGACATCGAGGCGGAACAAACAACGGCGACGCCGCAGGAGGCATTCGACGCCGCCATCAAGGTCATCACCAAGCGCCGATGGCGCGTGGTCAACGCCCGTCCGCCGGCGCAGGGCCTGCCGCCGACCCGCGTCTCCAACCCGCGGGCGCCACAGGATCTGACTGCGCGCGATGGCGTTATCGAGGCCGTGACGCGTTCGCCGATACTCGGCTTCCGAGAGGACGTGGTGGTGCGCATACGCACCACCAACGACGGGACGCGCATCGATGCGCGCTCGGCTTCACGCTATGGGCGAAGCGATTTCGGCAGCAACGCGACGCGGGTTCGCAACCTCGTCTCTGACATCGACGATGTTTTGACGAGGCCTTCTGCTCCGGAAAAGGAAGAAAAGAAACCGGCGCGGACTAGTCAGGAGCCGGAGCGCGGCCGTTCCGCCAAGCGGTAGGTGCCATCGATCGACGCCGGTCCGTCAGTTCCGACGATGCCGCGCGCCACCAAGTCTTCCAGATGCGCCAGCGTCGAGAGTGCGGCGGCGCCCACGAGGCGCGGATCAAGGCCGATGTAAACGGATTTAACGATCATCGGAATGTCAGCAGGGCCTTTGCCGAGCCGGTGCAGGATCGAGGTTTCGCGCCCGTGCCGGTGCTGGATCAGGAACTGCACGTAGCGCGGTGCATCGCGAACGGGAGCGCCGTGGCCGGGCAGATAGAAAGGCTCGCTGCGGCGAGCGAGCTTTTGCAGCGACGCCATGTAGTCGCTCATGGCGCCGTCGGGTGGGGCCACAATCGTAGTCGACCACGCCATGACGTGATCGCCGGCGAACACCAGATCGGCTTCCTTGAAGGCATACGCCATGTGGTTTGCCGTATGCCCCGGCGTCGTGATCGCCTCCATCGTCCAGCCGCCGCCGCTGACCACGTTGCCGTCGGAAAGCTTGACGTCGGGTGCGAAATCCATGTCGGCTGAGGCATCAAGCCGCCGCGCCTCGCCGATGTGCATCGGCCGCGCCGAGCGGTGTGGGCCTTCGGCGTAAACCTTTGCGCCGGTCGCTGCCTTGACCTTCGGCACGCCGGGAGAATGATCACGGTGCGTGTGCGTGACGAATATGTGGGTGACGGTCTCGCCGCGGACGGCGTCAAGCAGCGCACCGATATGCGTATCGTCATCAGGGCCGGGATCGAGGATCGCGACTTTGCCACGGCCGACGATGTAACTGACCGTGCCCTTGTAGGTGAACGGGCCGGGATTGTTGGCCACCAGCGCGCGCACCTGCGGCGCTACCTCTTTTACCTTTCCGGGTACCAGATCGAAGCTCTTGTCGAACGGCGCACTGTCGCTCATGCGCTAGCAAAATACACATTTCACTCGCGCAGCCAAAACTCGCGGCGACCAGCGTCCAGCCGATCGCGAAGAACGGAAAGCGAAATCCAGGAGGAGGGAGGGGCAAAAATAATAATGGAGCCCCGGTGCCGGGATCTCCGGGGCTCCAGCAATCTCATTCAGCACAGTGAGTGAGACCGAGATCGCACATACGGTTATGCAAGGGGCGGGCCAACTTCCGGACCGGCTGAATCCCTATACCGATTTGATTGAATTTGTCACAATCCAACGGGGTTTTGACCGCAGAGCGGGCGGGCCATGGCTATTTTGCGGGCATGGCTGTACCGACTGCCTAGAACGGCGTCCGGCTACGGATAGCGGCGGCCAAGGTGCCCTCATCCAGGTAGTCGAGTTCGCCGCCGACGGGCACTCCGTGGGCTAGGCGGCTCACCTTGACGTTGGCATCGTGGACAAGGTCGGTGATGTAATGGGCGGTGCTCTGGCCATCCACAGTGGCGCTGAGCGCCAGGATCACTTCCTTCACGGCTTCGTCGTGTGCCCGCTTGACCAGAGCGTCGATCGTCAGATCGTCCGGACCGATGCCGTCGAGCGGGGAGAGCGTGCCACCGAGCACGTGGTAGCGCGCATTGATCGCGTGGGCACGTTCGAGCGCCCACAGATCGGCGACATCGGCCACCACCACAATGGTCGCGGCGTCGCGGCGCGGATCGGTGCAAATGGTACAGGGGTTCTGAGTGTCGACATTGCCGCAAATACGGCACACTTGGATTTTGTCGATTGCGGTCTGCAGGGCCGCGGCAAGCGGCGCCATCAACAGTTCGCGTTTCTTGATGAGGAACAAAGCAGCGCGTCGTGCCGAGCGCGGGCCGAGGCCCGGCAAGCGCGCCAGTAATTGTATCAAACGCTCGATTTCGGGGCCGGCAGAAACGGCAGGCATCAAAATAGCTTCAACCCGGGCGGCAACGGTAGACCACCGGTAAGCGCCTGCATCTTATCTTGCAGCGTTGTTTCGAGTTTGCGCTTGGCGTCGGTGTGAGCGGCAACGATGAGGTCTTCGAGTATTTCCTTCTGATCGAGTTTGAGGAGCGAATCATCGATGCGCGCATTGCGTAGATCGCCCTTGCCCGACAGCGTGACGGCCACAAGCCCGCCGCCAGCCGAGCCTTCGACCTCGAGCCGGTCAAGCTCGGCCTGCATCGCCTCCATCTTCGATTTGAGTTCGGCGGCCTGTTTCATCAGGCCCATAAAGTCAGGCATCGTAATTTCCGTATTTGCTTACTGGTCGTCGTCGGCGACTTCGCTATCGCTTGGCCGCGCCAGTGGCAGGTCTTCGGCCGGCGGCCGCACGTCAACGATCTCGGCACCCGGAAAGCGTTTGAGAACCGCTTGCACCAGGGGGTCGTTTCGCATGTCCTCCTTGAGTTCCGCTTTGCGTGCCTCCGCCTGCGCCCGCAGGCTGGGCGCGCCAAGCTCGGCGGACACGGCAACCATCCAGCGCCGGCCGGTCCAATTGCTCAGCTTCTTTGACAACTCGCCGACCAATGTTTTCGGCGCGCCCGGGTCGAGCGCAATTTCGAGCTTGCCATCTTCGAACCGGACGAGCCGCACGTCGCGCTCGAGCGCGCTCTTTATGGTCAAGTCACGCTTTTCGGCGGCGAGCGCGACCAGTTCGGCAAAGCTTGCCAGCGCGCGGACCGGTGACGCTGAGTCTTGCGTGTGTGGTTCAGCGATCGCCGCTGCCGCTGTCGATACAAGCGCTGCACGGGGTGTGCTGCGAGGGTCGGGGCGGATGCGCATTTCCGAACTCGGCGCAGCAGACGTCGCCGCCGGACCTGGCCCTGGTGTCGCAGCACCGGCGCCGTTTCCGCGCCCTGCATCGCCAAGTGAGCGGATGACCTCGTCGGGCGTCGGTAAATCGGCCGCATAGGCGATGCGGACCAAGGCCATTTCGGCCGCCGCCAGCGGCCGGGCCGCCTCCTCAACTTCCGCAATGCCTTTGAGCAGCATCTGCCAAGTGCGAGCCAGAACACGCATCGACAGCTTGGTCGCAAAGGCGCGTCCGCGCGTGCGCTCGGTCTCCGTGAGCGAAACGTCGTTGGCGAGCGCCGGCACGATTTTCAGCCGCGTAACGAAATGTGTGAACTCGGCGAGGTCGCCGAGTATCATGGCCGGGTCGGCGCCGGTTTCATACTGATCGCGTAACTCGGACAGCGCCCGTGCGATGTCGGCGCGCATGAGCGCCTCGAACAAGTCGATGACGCGGGCGCGGTCAGCAAGGCCAAGCATTCCGCGTACGTCATCGGCACGCACCGGTCCGGCGGCGTGGGCAATCGCTTGGTCGAACAGCGACAAGGCATCGCGCACCGAGCCTTCCGCTGCGCGTGCGATGAGCGCCAACGCCTCAGCATCCACCTTAATCTTTTCTTTTTTCGCAATGCCTTGCAGATGTTGTACCAGCAGCGCCGCATCGACCCGCCGCAGATCGAACCGCTGACAGCGCGACAGCACGGTAATGGGCACTTTGCGAATTTCGGTGGTCGCGAATATGAATTTGGCATGCGGCGGCGGTTCCTCCAGCGTCTTCAGCAATGCGTTGAAGGCCGCGCCGGAAAGCATGTGCACCTCGTCCAAGATGTAGACCTTGTAGCGAGCGGACACCGGCGCGTAGCGGACCGCATCGTTGATCTGGCGCACGTCATCGACGCTGTTATGGGAGGCCGCATCCATTTCGATGACGTCGAGATGCCGGCTCTCCATGATCGCTTCGCAGTGCACCCCGAGCTTCGGCATCTTCACGGTCGGGCCCGTGACCGAACCGTCCGGCAGCTCGTAATTGAGCGCGCGCGCCAGAATACGCGCCGTCGTGGTTTTGCCGACGCCGCGTACGCCCGTGAGAATCCACGCCTGCGGGATGCGGCCAGACTCGAACGCGTTCGAAATTGTACGCACCATGGCGTCTTGGCCGATCAGGTCGTCGAAAGTCGACGGCCGATATTTGCGCGCCAGCACGCGGTAAGATGCGGTGGATTTCGTCGAGTCGTTCATCGCGTGAATCGTGGTCAGCTTCGTAACCCGGATGAGCGTAGGCGAAATCCGGGGCACAATCCGGGCCGATCAGCCGCCCCCGCATTTCGCTGCGCTCATGCGGGCTACAAATGTGCGAGGGTGGGAGGCTGACGAGCGACCCGAACCGCGCTCGTTAGGGCTGCTTCCTTCCGGACCTGACCCGGTTGGCGAGTGGCTCGTCCACCGCCAACCTCCCGCCCCTATATCGGCCGCGAGGGCGGAGAAAGCAAGTCGGGCGCCGTCCTTCCGGACCATGTGGCATCGCGTGCGATAAGAGGCAGAAATGTCCGAAATTGACTGGTCCCTGCACCCGCAACTGCAAGCCGACACAATGCCTGTGTGTGATCTTGCGCTGTCACAGGTATTGGCCATGAACGACGCCAACTTTCCTTGGCTTATTTTGGTGCCGCGGCGCGCAGGCGTCAGCGAGATTTTCGACTTGGACGCGGAACAGGCGATATTGCTGAACGAGGTGTCGGCAGCATCGCGAGTGCTAAAAGAAGTGACGCGCTGCGACAAGGTCAACGTGGCCGCGATCGGCAACGTCGTGCCTCAGCTGCACATCCACATTGTGGCGCGCCGTAAGGATGACCCGCTCTGGCCCAAGCCGGTCTGGGGCGCGGCGGCGCCTCGCGCTTACGAGCCCGCCGCCCTTGAGCGCTTCACGGCCGCCATCCGCGAGCGGCTGCGGAACACGCTCTCATTGTAGCTCCTGCCCGATGTCGTAATCGTAGAGCCACCCGACCTGGAACGCGGTGTTGTCGCGGCCAAAGCGCTCGCGCAGCGCAAATTTCAGGTCGCGTTTGATCTGAGCAAAGCGCGAGGGCAGGTGGTTCTCCTTGGCGCGGGTGCGTGAGCCGAGCACGGCGGCTTTGGCGCGCGGCGCCCGAATGCGTTCGTAAGCCGCAAGTGCTCCATCGAGATCGTCCGGCTGCCGGGCAATCATGGCGGCGAGCGCGTAGGCATCCTCGATCGCCATGGCGGCCCCTTGGCCGAGATAAGGCAGCATTGCATGGGCGGAGTCGCCAAGGAGCGTCGCACGCCCGCGGCTCCAGCGCTCGAGCGGGTCGCGGTCATAGAGCGCCCATTTGTACCAGCGCTCACTGGATGGGTAGAGGCCCGTCAGCTCGGGATTCCATCCAGCGTAAGTCGACATTGGCTCGGACACGTCGCACTCGCGCGTCCATGATTCCTCGGTCCACGCGTCGCTGTCGAAATGTGCCACGATGTTGAGAAGTTCGCCGCGGCGGACCGGATAGTGTACGACATGGCCGTGTGGCCCCATCCACAGCGCGCCGTCCTGGATGTTAATGCCGGGCGGTACCGCATCAGCCGGCGCCATGCCGCGCCAGCAGATACAGCCGGTGAAGCGCGGCGCGTCGGCGCCGAACAGGCTCGTGCGGACCGCGGAGTGAATACCGTCTGCGCCGACCACGATGTCGGCCTCGACTTCGCTGCCGTCGGCAAAGCGCGCTACCGCAACGCGGTCGCGTCCCTCGACCGAGACGCAGCGCTTGCCGACACGGATGTCGGTCGACTTCAGCGCTTCCGAGAGCACGGCGAGCAGGTCGGCCCGGTGCACGGACAGATTTGGCGCCCCGAATTTTTGCCTGAAATCGCCGCGCCGCATGCGCGAAATGTAGCGGCCGCTCTTCCACGAGCGGATGTTCAAGAATTCCGATCCCGAGGCGATAGCGTTGACTTCTTTCTCGACGCCAAGCGCGCGCAGTGCTTTGACGGCGTTGGGCGTGAGGTTGAGACCGGCGCCGATCTCGCTCAGCGCCGGCGATTGCTCGCAAACGATCGCTTCAACGCCTCGCCGTTCCAGTGCCAGCGCTGCGGCAAGCCCACCGATGCCGCCGCCGACGATGGCGATGCGCAGTGCCCGCGTCATGCGCGGTATCTCCCTAACCGTTGTTCTTGCCGGCCCCGACCTGGCCATCCTTGAGGACGTTGACCTTGGACGAAAGTAGGGTCAAGCAAGCCGCGTAAGGCTGGCATTGACGGTGACGCAAGCCGGGAATCATGCATTTCGAACGGAACGACGTGTCCCGGGCCCGATAGTCTTACGCACTGCACAATTGGAATAACCCAAAGGAGTGGACTGGTTCGTCCTGACGCGATAGTTGTATTTCTCGGGTCCCGCGCCGATTTGACGCAATGAATCGACGGCCTAGCTTTGCGAAACTGGTCATGTGCATGGGGGCGTCGTTCCCAAATGCGTCACCATTGTCGCTGCCGCCGCGCGTAATGCGTGCCGGCACCTGCGGGCTGCATCGACGAACATGTGTCGTCGAACGCTGATCGGCGTTTGGTCGCCGCGACTGCGGTCGCGGCCGTGCGTTAACGCTGCATCCTGAATCAAACAAACATCAAACAAATATCAGATTTCGTAGTTTGAACGTGCGTAAATTTTGTGTTAAAAAGCACAATTAGAAGAAGACTAAGCGTAGAGTGGGAGGGGCGACACATGAATCAGATCGCGAGTATTCGCGACCAAGACAATGTTGCCTTGCCGGGTGGCCGCGTCGAAGTCGCTTCGCGGTGCAAAGCGATAGAATGTGAACGATGGGTTAATGCGTTCGCCGGAGAGGCCAAGGATCGCCGGTATTACGAACTGGTCGAGGACACGATCAACGAAGAGTTCGATTACAGATATTTTATAGTCCGCGATGAGACGGGCGAAGTTTGTGGGGTCCAACCGTTCTTTCTCCTTGATCTGGATTTGCTCGTTGGTACCAAGCCCCAATTGGGCTGGGTGATCGATTTCATTCGCCGCTTTTGGCGCGGCTTCATGCGCGCACGCACGCTGATGGTGGGATGCGCCGCCGGAGAAGGGCACCTCGACGGCCGGGATGAATTCGCGCAGCGCACATGCGCACGCCTGCTTGCCGCGGAGCTCGTCAAGGAGGCGCGGAAGCTGAAAGCTCGTCTTGTGGTGCTCAAGGAGTTTCCAGCCAAATACCGTCAGACGCTGGAATGCTTTGTGGATCGGGATTTCATCAGAATTCCGAGCCTTCCAAATGTCATGCTCAACATCGATTATTCGAGTTTCGAGGACTACATGCAGCGCGCGCTCAGCGGCAATGGGCGCAAGAAATTGCGACAAAAATTGAGGGCTGCCGAACAGGCCGCCCCGATCGAAATGAGCGTTGTCGACGATATTGCGCCGATGATTGACGAGATCTATCCGCTTTATTTGGACGTCTACCACAGATCTGGTTTGCATTTCGAGAAACTGACCCAGGATTATTTCTGCGGCCTCAGCTCGCGGTTCGGTGACAAAAACCGTTTCTTCGTCTGGCGGCAAAACGGCGAGATCGTCGCGTTTGGTTCTTGCCTACTGCAAGGCGATACAATCCATGGGGAGTATCTCGGCCTTGATTATAGGGTCGCGCTGGATCTGCACCTCTACCATTACACCTTCCGCGACCTGATCACTTGGGGGATCGCGCACGGCTATAAATGGTTTCACAGCAGTGCCTTGAACTACGATCCCAAGTTTCACCTGCGCTATCGACTTGATCCAATCGATCTTTACGTGCGCCACACTTCGCCGATCTGTAATGCGGTCTTTCGCCGAATTCTTCCGTGGATCGAACCGACGCGCTATGACAAAACGCTAAAAAAGTTTGATAATTACGACGAGCTCTGGGTACCGGCTGCGCGCGGGCAAAATCTTTGGCGGGCCGTCACCTCGGCCTTTGCGACATTGCGTGCCAAGATTTCATCAACCGTTGGCGGCGTATCAGCGTTACTGGCATCGAACTGGGCTGATCTGGCCGTCTCTTTCTGCGCCGTCGCTGTCTCCACTTTGGCCCTGCTGGAGGTTGGTCAATATTTCGACCGGCCGCATCTTATTTTTGCTTATATCCTCCCGATTCTTCTGGTTGCGGCCAAATTGGGAAGGGTCCCGGGACTGAGCGCGGTGGCGGCGAGCAGCGTTTGCGCCGCTTACTTTTTTATTGCACCCAAATTCAGCCTATATATCAATAGAACCGAAGACCTCATGGAATGGGTGTTCTTTTGCACAGTCGCCTTGCTGCTAAGTCAGTTTGTCGGCAAGCGATCCGATCGCGATCAGGCTCGGTCCAAGGTAATCTCGGAGCGATTTGTTCGAACACAATGACGTAACGCGGGGGCGATGATCGAGATACTGGGAATGTCCATCTGTCGCCCGCACTTCTGCTCCAACTTACGGCGAATAATCGTTACACTAGCTGTCCAGCTTGCTGTGCTGGTCCCGGTCTTTTTGAGCTGTTCTTCGTCCCAGGCGTTGCCGGCTCCCGAGGACCGGCAGGTGAAGATCGTGGTGCTCGGCGATTCGATCGCCGCCGGGTTCGGCCTGCTCTTCAGCCCCGCCTTCCCGGAGCGGCTCGAGCAGGTCCTCAGACAGAAAGGCTACGCAGTCACCGTTGTGAACGCTGGGGTCTCCGGCGACACGGTTTCCGACGGGCTTCGTCGTCTCGACAAATCCGTACCGGAGGGCACCGACGCTCTGATCATCGAGCTCGGCGGCAATGACGCTGAGCGCCGGATAGATCCGAGCGTGACCAGGGCAGGGCTGGCAGCGATCCTGCAGCGGATGAAAGAGCGCCACATCCAAGTGCTGCTGACCGGTATGCGGGGGTTCGCGAGCGAGGGTGAGGCCTATGTGCGCGCTTTCGCGGCCATCTACCCGTGGCTGGCCGCGAATTATTCTTTCGTCTGGTACCCGTTCATCCTCGATGGAGTTGAGGGCAATCCCGCACTTTATCAAATCGACGCCGAACACCCGAACGCGGAGGGCGTGAACGTCATGGTGCGGCACATGCTGCCGCAGGTCGAAGAGCTTATCGCACGCGTGCGTGCAGCGCACAGGCCGTGATTGTCCTGTGGTTTCCCATCGGCGGCGTCATATCCACTAATTCGCAAATCCGGCCGAGTGAGCGGTGAAGCCGGACCCTGCCGTTGCTTGTGGCGCTCACATGTCTTCTCGGCGGGCTCTTACCCGTTTTCGTCCACGCAGGTCAGAGGAAGCCGCGTGATGCTAATAATAAAAGGGGCCACCTAGCCGTCCTGCGTCAACTTGACCTCAGTGGCTTGCGCGGCTTCAATCCGCCGACAATGGGTGTCCAGGAGCGCCAAATGACCTTCCGCATCGCCATTGTGCAGCCGATTTCGCATCCTCCCGGCGAGGATGAGCGCAACGTCGCCGACGCGGTCAGCGCGATCGAGCACGCCGCCCACGAGGGTGCCGATTTCGTCTGCTTTCCGGAAACCTATCCGGGACCCTGGCGTATGCCGGCGACGTTCGATCCGACATCGGCGATGGCCGAAGCGGCGGCAACGCAGGGCGTGCACGTCGTGTTCGGCACCATTGAGCCGATCGATCGCAAGGCCGCGACCGCTCATAACCTGATCGTCATGGCGTACCCGGACGGCCGCACGCCGGTGCGTTACCGCAGGACCCACCCGAATGGTCCATGGATCTACACGGGCGGCACCGCCTGGGAGTTTCAGTACGTGCCGGGCAACGAATTCCCAGTATTTGATACAGCTCACGGCAAAGTCGGTCTCGCCATGTGCAGCGAGGTCTACATGCCGGAGGTCACGCGATCGCTGGCGCTGCGTGGCGCCGAACTGATCTTCATGCCAGCCGGCAAGGACAAGAACCGGCTCTGGGCGACCTGGCGGACGCTCATCTGGGCGCGCGCCATTGAGAACCTCGCCGTGGTCGTGACCACGCAAAATCTTTTCCATCACGGCGAGCGCGGGCTCGCCATGGTGGCGGCACCCGAAGACATTTTGTTCGAGAGCACGGCCGCAGGGTTGAGCGTTGTGGACGTGAGCCTGGACCGCGTGCGCTTCCTGCGCGCAACGCGCGATGAGGTCGGCTCGTCAGCATCCTGCGCCGCTAAGCAGGGCGTACTCGGGCCGCAATGGCAGCGGCCGGACCTTTACGATGCGTTTTATCCGCGATCCCTGCGCGAAGCGGCCGAGTGAGGCGTGCCCTTCCGCCCTGAACTTGGCCCGTGGCCGCACCTTGGCTACACGGCTGGTCGCATTGAGCGTGCCGCCCAGCATCGCGCCGACGATTCTATGCTGGCTAAATTCGCTGCCGATGCGCGCGTCGGCTTCTATCTGATCGGCGGCGAACTCGTGCTGATGAAAAAGTCGGGCGAGGCCTTCGACCCGCTGTTTTCATCCGACGAGGCTCATGGCTTTGGCGCCGCGCGCGAGACGGTATTCCTCGGTCTCATGGATGACGCCCCGCGTTTCGGCATCAATCTCGATCCGGCCAACGTCGAGCCGCTCAAGGCGCGCAATGATCTGAAAATCACTGACATTCGTACGATCGCGGTGCACGGCCTGGTCCATGCCGACCATTTGCCGGCGCTGGCCGAGGCCAAGGCGGTGCTCGGCTGGCACGGGCGCCACCGTTTCTGTCCCAACTGCGGTGCGCCGACACGGGTGGTCGAAGCCGGTTGGCGGCGCGATTGCCCATCCTGCAAGGTGCAGCATTTTCCCCGCACCGATCCAGTCGCGATCATGTTGCCGATCTCTGGAGAACGTTGCGTGCTCGGCCGCTCGCCGCGCTTTGCGCCGACGATGTGGTCCTGCCTTGCCGGCTTTATCGAACCGGGTGAGACGATCGAGGAAGCGGTCCGCCGAGAAGTGCTCGAGGAAGTCGGCATCGTCTGCGGCCGCGTCAATTATTTCACTTCGCAACCGTGGCCCCTTCCGATGTCGCTGATGATAGGCTGCCACGCCGAAGCGCTGAGCGAGAACATCGTCATCGACCGCAGCGAGCTTGAAGACGCGCGCTGGTTCGACCGCGAAGAGCTGGTTCTGATGCTGTTGCGCAAGCACCCGCAAGGACTCACCGCGACCGTGCCGCACGCTATCGCCCACCACATTATCCGCCGTTATATCGAGGAAGGCCCGGATGTCCTTCGTTGACGCCGCCGGAGGAAAGGCACCGCGCGGAAGAACGCCGCGCGTGCTTTGCACGGGCATCATCGTGCTTGACGAAGTCTTTCGCGTCGAAGAGTTCCCAGGGCCAGACGCCAAGGCCGAAGCAAAGGGATTCTTTGTCGTCAACGGCGGTTGCGCGGCGAATGCGGCGGTGGCGATTGCGCGGCTCGGCGGCCGTGCGGCGTTGGCGGGTCCTATGGGGGGGCCGGCCGGCGAGGACGCCAATGGCGACCGTGTGCTGCAAGCGTTTGCCCGTGAAAAACTCGACACCACGCACTGTCAGCGCATCGACGGCTACGCTACCGCGCTGTCTGCGATCTTTGTCAACGGCAAGGGCGACCGGACGATTGTGACCTATCGGGATGAGCGCATTGCGACGGCAGTGCCGAGTGATCCTGATGCAATCGTCGCCGGCGCCGACGCGGTGCTGGCCGATAACAGGTTTCCGCTTTTCGTGCGGCCCATCTGCGAGGCCGGCCAGCGGCGCAAAATCCCCGTCGTTCTCGATGGAGACAAGGCGACGGTCGCGGACGATCCTCTGTTTCGCATCTGCTCGCATGTGGTGTTTTCTGCCGAATGTCTGCGCGCGACGACGGGTGTCACTGATCTGGCGCAAGGATTGGGGCGCATCGCGCGCCACAGCGACGCCTTTCTCGCTGTCAGCAATGGGCCAGGCGACATCATCGTCTTGGATCAAGGCGTGCTGCGCACTGTGCCGGTTTTCCAGATTCGAGCGGTGGATACGCTCGGTGCCGGCGATGCGTTGCATGGCGGTTTTGTGCTCGCGCTTGCCGAAGGGTCGGGCCCGGACGATGCGCTCCGCTTCGGCTCGGCGGTCGCCGGCATCAAGTGCAGTCGGATCGGAGGCTCCGCCGGCGCGCCGACGCGTGATGAGGTCAATGCATTCCTGGCCGAACGGCGGGCAGAGGCGGCCGTGCAGAAATCCTGATGGTCAAAATTCTACCTTGATTTAGAATATTATTCTATATAGACCAATATCGGGTCGCCCAGTTGAAACATTATATCCTATGGACGCTATAGACCGAAAAATCCTTGCCGTTCTGCAGGATAATGCCTCGCTGTCGGTGGCCGAAATTGGGTCTCGGGTAGGCCTATCCTCAACCCCGTGCTGGAAGCGGATCCAGCGCCTCGAGAGCGACGGCGTCATTCAGAAGCGTGTCGTCCTGGTCGATCAGGACCGCATTGGGCTCGGCGTCACCATCTTCGTATCCATCGAGACCGGCGACCATTCGCAGGATTGGCTCGATCGGTTCGCGAAGGTAGTGGGAGCCATGCCCGAAGTGATGGAATTCTATCGTATGGCTGGCGACGTCGATTACATGCTGCGTGTCGTGGTGCCGGACATTGCCGGCTATGACGCCTTCTACAAGCGGCTGATTACCGCTGTGCCGCTCAAGAACGTGACTTCTCGCTTCGCCATGGAAAAAATCAAGTCGACTACGGCGCTGCCCATACCTTGACCGCCGTCTGCCTTCGCCTGACCGAAGTGGATCCAGGCACTCTCCGAAATCAACGGCAAATTGGTGAATGAACCCCGAATTTTTCCTCGGCGCGCAGCAGTCGATCTTCGTGTGGCGATGACGTCCGCTTAAGATGCCGGCAAATGTCACGATCGGACCGCGCTTCAATGCGTGAACGGATGCATGAGCTGAGCGCCGAAACTTTCCGGGAACGCCCTGTCGTCGATACCGTAGTGATCGGGAAGCTGGCCGGCCGGCATATAGAAGGTGCCGAACATGATGTCGAGGATCGGGAAGGTCGAGGCAAAATTCTTCTCGCCGCCCCGTTCGGCGGCCGTGTGGTGCCAGCGATGGAAGACCGGACCCGCGATCACGTATTTGAACGGGCCGAGGCTCCAATCGAGATTGGCGTGGACGAATGCCGAATGGGCGATTGTGAGCGGCCCGAGGACAACGAATACATTTGGCGAGATGCCGGCGAAAAGCATGACCACATCGGCAAGCACGCTCCCCAGAAAAAGATTGAGCGGGTGAAAGCGCGCCGCGGAGATCCATTCAAGCTCCTCGGAGGAATGGTGCACGGCATGATACTTCCAAAGAACAGGCTCGCCGTGAAACCAGCGGTGACTCCAATACATGATGAAGTCTTCGCCGATCAGAAAGATGATGCCCTGCGCGAAGAGCGGAAGCGCAGCGAGCGGGCCGTGGCCGTTCTCGTAAAACGCGATCAGACCCTCTGATGTCGTGATATGGAAAATCATCGCCGCCGCGGCGATGAGAAGCCCGATGCGCAGAAAGCGCGTGATCACCGGGATGAAGAACCAGTAACAAAGATCGGTTATCAGGTCACGCTTTTGCCACCACGGCTTGCCCGGATTGCACGCCCAGAATTGGGTGAGGATCGTGAAGAGAGCCGCCAATGCAATCGAGATCGGCACGTTCTTCATAAGCGTCTCGCCGACGGTGATGATGACTGCGATGAGTTCCTGATCCATGTCGGCGCAAGGTCCCGCTGTTGCCGTTGATGTAAGCGCGCTTATTCGCGGCGCCCGCGGCCCAACCGAGAGCAGCACGGCAATGATCTGGAAATATCGTGGAAGCCCTAATGGCCGGTGAATGGCGGCCAGCCAGGCCATACGTTGCAAGCAGAGAGGCGCTGCTGTTTCCTGCCGGCTACCTTTCAGATGGGGCAGCCTAGGTGGAAAGCAATATTATCTTGCAGGCGCCACCGCGACCTCGGCGATACAGCACCGCGCGGTATTTGTTTGTTGTTTCCGCATTGCGGAGTCGTATGTCATACGTTGAAATACGTTTGGCACCTTGCGGGCTTGTTTTGTATTTATGAAACATGGCGTTAACTAAATGCCCGAACGGCGACCACTCCTTGTTTTTGATCTTTTCATTTAACGCGGTCGCAACACCTTCCAGATAGCTTCGCGATCGATCCAAACGGACCCGAAAACGCCGTTGGATCACGCTCAGACAGCCACGTGCGGACCTAAGGAGCCAACTCATGAAGACCCTAGTTTCTCGTTTTGTGAAGGATCAGTCAGGTGCGACGGCCATTGAATACGGCCTCATCGCCGCGGGCATTTCGGTTGCGATCATCGCAGTCGTGCAGGGCCTCGGCTCGAACCTGAAGGGCACCTTTGCCAGCGTTTCCAGCGCCCTCAAGTAAGCGGCGTATTGGTTTTACTTCGCGAGGGGCTCCGGTCATTGACCGGAGCCTTTTCGCTATCTGGGACTCGCTAACCGGCTAGCAACCTCTGTCGGATACTGTTCGACAACCATGTTGACCGAGATGATCCAGCTTGCGTTGTTTCCTGCCGCGAAGGTGTGCGCCGCGTCGGGCGATTTGGTCATCAATACGATCGCCAATCGGTCGTGACAGAAGCAGCGACTGAGTAAACGAATTACTTAACCGCGCAACAGCCGTCGCTCGGACGATCGTCGGCGGTCACGGCGGCAAGGATAATTTACATTTTTAGGAGCATGTTTCCCGCCATCCGGAACCGGTTCGGGCTTTGCAGAGGCCGGCCGTCGTGGAGTGGCGACGAAAGCGCATGTTTCGGAACGTTCGAAGATACTTTCGGCTGCTTAGGAAAGAAATTTTCCGATTTGCCCGCACGGGACAGGGTGCAACGGCGGTCGAATTTGCTCTGATCGCTCCGCCCTTTTTGGCGACGCTGATCGCGATTTTTCAAGTTGCCATTTTTATGTTCGCGCAGCAGGTCCTGCAGAATGCGGCGGTCGCAGCCGGCCGCCTGATGATGACTGGCCAGGCGCAGAACGCCAATACGACGCAAACGCAATTTGCGAGCGACGTCTGCCCTATGGTCCAGGCAGTCTTCACTTGCGGCTCGTTGATGGTCAATGTGCAGAGTTATGCGGATTTCGCCAGCGCAACCGCCACGGCCCCGACTCTGACCTTCAACACTCAAGGTCAGGTCACCAATAGCTGGTCCTACAATGCGGGCACCCCGGGTGAGGTCATGGTTGTACAGCTGGTCTACCAGTGGCCAATCGTCAGCGGGCCGTTCGGCTATATCCTTCCCAATCTCGGCAACGGTCATGTGGAGATGATGGGCGTCAGTGCCTTCCGGGTGGAGCCGTATTGATCGTGAGTAGAAGAGCCCAATTGCATCGGCGATTCCTGACGTCGACGCGCGGAGTGGCAGCCGTCGAATTCGCCATCATGTTGCCAATCCTGGTGACACTGTTTCTGGCGTCAGTCGATGCCGCGAGAGCGATCGCCATCTACACGAAGGTGCGCGCAGCGACCTACGTGCTCGACGCGATCACCAATCAATATACGACGATCCAGTCGACCGACATGTCGGCAATACTGGGGGCAACCTCCGTCGTGCTGGCGCCGTATTCAAGCTCGCCGGTCAAGGTGGTGCTCTCGCAAATAAAGGTCACCTCGGCGACCGCCGCAAAGGTCAATTGGAGCGCTACACTCAACGGCACAGCGTTGACGCAGAATTCGACGACCACCGTTCCGACGAACTTCGCCTCCTGCTCGTCCTACCCGTGTTATCTGATCTATGGTCAGGTGAGCTACACCTACACGCCCCTATTCTTGTATTTCACGAAGAGCGCGATCACGCTGTCAGACAGTCTGTACGCCACGCCGCGCGTCAGCGAGTGCATCACGTACCCGCCGGCGAGTGTCACCACGTCGCCATGCTGAAGGGAGACGCGCACCGGCGAAAGTGCGCCGCCCAGACGCTTCAGAAATCGCCCGGATAGGTCCGACCGTTATTGCGTAATGTGCGCGGTAGTCACAGCCTGCTCGAACATCGTGATCAGTGCGTTTGTGATGTCCGTGGGCGTGTTGGCTGTGTAGAAGAAGTTAGTTGACGCGCAATTCTGCAGCGCAGTTGGAATATTCGCGATATTGGAATTGGCATAGCCGTCTTCGTTATTGGCGAAGCTGGAATTAGGGTTCACGATGGTTTGGTAGGGAATGTAGAGAATGGCGATCGTGATCCCGCGATTTTTTATCGTCGTACAATAGTTGGTACTTTGCTCGGTGTTCGGCGGGATGATGGTCGCGGAATTCTGGTAGGGCACAGTGGCGTTGGCGGTCCAGTTTTGCGAAGACCAATTGCCGCCCGATTGAGTTTGGTAGTCCTGCGACCCGTCGGTGACAATAAAGACATAGGGCAGAGCGTTCGACGAGTTCGAGCCGGTCCCGACCGAAGTGATGAGGGTGTTCATGCTGGAAAGAGCATTCTCGAAATGAGTGCCGCCCGATCCGAGAGTCGTATTGACGCCGTTATCCAATTGACTCGCCAAGTTGTTGGCAAAGGTGGTGATCGTGCTCCCGGTGAGATTGGACGTCAGGCCCACCGAGCAGGAATTGCTAGAATTGGCGCTGGAGGTGCAGAGATTCTGGATAAACGGATATAGTCCAACCCGGAACTGGCTCGACACTCCGTCGGCAGCCTCCGTCGAGGTCGCTTCGGACAACAAAGAAGTGACGGCGTAGCCGACTGCGTCGGCGCGCAATTGGATGCAGGACGTGGTGCCAGCGGTGGGACAGCTTGTAACCGCTGTATTGGTCCAGTTTACGTTGCTGCCGTTGGTTCCATTGGTTCCGCTCGTAAAAGAGGTGGGCGTCGTTCCCAAGCGCGAGATGGTGAAACCTTGGCAGTATCCGCCCGGCGATGGGTTCGGTACGTAACCACTGTAACTGTGACCCGTTGCGGGGATTGACCCCTGGTCCGACTGGTCACACGCGCCTTGCGAGGTGAAATGGCAAGCAAACTGGCAGCCGTTGGGATATTGGCCAAGATTGTCGGGATTAACGGCCATTAGCCTTTGCTGTTCAGCGGTTGTTGAGGGGAAACTCATGGAGCCGGAGACGTCGAGCATTAGGTAGAAATTGATGTAGGTCGGCAGTGTGGAGCTTGCCGAAGATGAGCCTGAGACCGACATAGTCTTGTATCCGACGATCCCCATGAAATACGTGGGCACATTGGCCGAAAAGGTCATTTTGGCAGTGACGACCTGAGAGGACTTTGTCACAGTTGCGGATGACGTCAGTCCTGTATAGCCAGTGCTCGCTGGTGCTGCGCTCAAGTTTGCATTGAAATAATTGACGGCGGTGGTCGAACCGCCAGAGATGGTCCCGCTGCTCGTCATCCCTTGGGCGGTCGCATACGCCGACGAATTGATCGAGACGGTCGCCAAGGTCGCCGCATCGGCGGCCGCCTGCAGCTTGGTCTTGATCAACGAGGCTATCGAATAGTCGACGGCGGCGCCGACAGCGCTGATGAGTGGAATGGCGGTCAACGCGCAGATGATTGCGACGTTACCCCGCTTGTCCAAACGGAAATTGACGATCAGACTTCGCATGCCTGCCATGCGGGCGCCAAACCGAGACCGTTCTTTGAAGGAACGTTTCATCTCGTGCCCCCAGACCTGCGGCATTTGTTCTTATTGGAAATTGGCATCAGCCTTTCTTGACTGCCTGGCCTCGTTTGGACGAGTGATCGCAAATCTCCTGCAAAATGCTTAATGAATCGTCGTGATCGATGAGCGATAGACGCCTTATCTGGTCGCTAAGATCTGGACAAGTGCGCGCGTACCATGCCGCCTCTAATTCCGGACAGAGTCGTTTGCGCGGTGACAACGCGTAGTCGGCTTGTTTAATAACTCGTGAAGACTCGTGTTTAGCGTTTCGTGAAAGATCAGTCCGCAGTCACAGATAGGGAATACTGCGTCGTCATTGCGAGCTGTCCTGAAATAAGCGGCGCATGGGTTTTATTCAGACAAAGCTCGGATCACCCTGAGCATTTCACTATCAGTATTCGCTAACCCCTTCACAACCTCTATCGGGTAGACCATTGAACGATCATGCTGACCGAAGCGATCAGGCTGAAGCTAACGTTGTTTCCCGTCATGATGGCGTTCGCCGCGTGGAGCGATTTGTTCACCATGACGATCTCTAATCGAGTCTCTCTGATCCTTATCGGCGGTTTTGTTCTGCTTGCGGTCATGAGCGGAATGAGCGCGACTGACATGCTGCTGCACGTAGGTGCGGGCGCTTCGGTACTGATCGTTAGCTTTGTGCTGTTCAGTTTCGGCTGGATCGGGGGTGGCGATGCCAAGCTGGCGGCCGCCACGGCTTTATGGTTCGGCTTCAACCATCTGTTTGATTATTTGATCTATTCTTCGATCCTGGGTGGCGTGTTGACGTTGCTGCTGATCCAGTTCCGCATGCTCCCGCTGCCGCACGTGCTAGTGGGGCGGGATTGGATCGAACGCCTGCATCGCCGTGGTGGTGGAATTCCATACGGCATTGCACTCGCTGCAGCTGCGCTTCTTGTCTACCCACATACCGAGTGGATGACAAAGCTCGGTATTTAAAGACTTGGGGACCACTGGAGCAGGCGTAACAAACGGTTAAACCGATTTGTGAACGCCTCATCAACCAGCCGGGTCAGGCTGGCGAAATTCGGTGGTAGCGGCGCAAAGCGCCGTGGTGTCATTTGGGGTGTGAAGTGTAATGAAAGCCACTCGTCTTGTCGTACTCGGCATCGCCATTGCGGCCGGCGGGGTAGCCGCTTTGCTGGCCGGCAGAGGTCACGAGACCGAAGCACCTCCACCGGCGCCCGTTCTCGCGCTAGACACTGTGGACGTGTTGATCGCCAAGGTTGATCTCGGTCGTGGGCAGGTGATCGAGCCGTCGCAGATCGGATGGCAGATTTGGCCGGCGACTGCGGCGAACGAAAACTTCATCAAAAAAGCGGCCCGGCCTGACGCCGTAAACCAATTCGTTGGCGCGATTGTGCGCGTCCCCGTCGCCGCAGGACAGCCGATCTATGATCCTATGGCGGTCCTCGCCAAGGGCTCCGGCTTCCTTGCCGCAATTCTGCCGAAGGGCATGCGGGCGGTGGCTGTCGATATCGCGGCAGACAGCGACGCGGGCGGCTTCATTCTGCCGGAGGACCACGTAGACATTCTGCTGACACGCCACGACAAGGCGGCCGAGAAGAATACCGGCAACGAAACGATCGTCACCGATACGATCTTGCGAAACGTGCGCGTGCTCGCTGTGGACCAGGCAGTCCAGGAAAAGAGCGGCCAGAAAGTCATCGTCGGCAAGACCGCGACCATTGAGCTCGCTCCGGAACAGGCGGAAACGCTGGCGGATGCGCGTCAAGTCGGCACGCTATCGCTTTCCTTGCGAAGCTTGGTCGATTCGCAATCGTCTGCTCCCGAAGGCGGCGACCACAAGTACGACGGCACGTCAGTCAACCTGGTTCGCTATGGTGTAGGCGGCGCAACGCATTAACGCTTGTGGGGAATGGAGGGGTGGATCATGGCAAGAAGGAGAGCGATCCGCGCCGCCACGAGCGACACGTAACGCCGACAAAGAAGATGGGCGCACATGGCAACGCAAACTAATCAAGCAACTGCAGGTGACCTCGCTCTTGAGGAGAAAGTCGGGGCAGACGAGCAGATCGCTCCGGCGCCGCGCGTCTCGGTTGAGGCGTTCT